>Ga0153915_10004355_pt1 | contig 13028 bp, 11 predicted proteins | sample Opewatmetagenome_2_FD_107003 | JGI IMG/M metagenome (GOLD analysis project Ga0153915, IMG submission 107003) | Freshwater wetland microbial communities from Ohio, USA - Open water 3 Core 3 Depth 3 metaG | ecosystem: Environmental > Aquatic > Freshwater > Wetlands | place: USA: Ohio, Lake Erie... | reverse complement strand
CTTCGATGCGCTTTTGGACTACTACAATAAGGACCAATATCGCTTCGAGCTCAAGTCCATCGGCGCGAGAAACAATGCCCTCAAGCTCCTGGAACGCAACGGCTTCGACTACGACCTGGTGGAGAGCCTGTTGGGATACGTGGTCCAGCTCCCCAAATCCGCGAAATATGCGCAGGTCCTGAAGAATTCCGTGGCCTTTAAAGAGACCGTGAACGAGAGGCTATTCCTGATGAAGGACCTGGCAGCGGTCGAGGAAGCAGTGGGCCTGGGCGCAAAAATAGTTGAGGAGATCAAGTCGCCGTTATTTCCTTAAGCCTCTGAATGGCCTGCATTGTCTTGGCGGTCTCGTTGTTTTTCTCTTCCTCGTAATGCTGTATGATCTTCTCGATGGGGACATTGAGCTTGTAGACCTTCATGGGCCTGCCTTTTCCATCCGTCTTGACCTCGTGTTCCTCGATCCAGTTATTATGGCGTAATGTGCGCATTCCTATGCTCACTTCTGGCTGTCTCAGATTTGTCCCCATCTCTATCTCTCTGGAGTTTGCTTCGTTCACGTTCGCCAGGTATGTGATCAGCGCGGCCACGCCTCTTGGTACGTTCAGGCTCCGTAGTGCTTCTATGAATTCTTGGTCTTTTTCGTCTAGCACACTAACTGCAGATTGTTTTATTATAATCCCTCTGGATTTATAGAATAAGCAATCATATATAAATATTTTCTTTAAACTCGAATTATTCTGAGATGAATCCCCTGACAACCGAGGTAACAGGGAGTATGTGCATGGCCGATCAATCAGCTCCCACGAGTCGTAGATTACTTTCGCCCCGCACTGCTTCAATTTAAATACTATTTGCGTGCTAGTATTGATGTTCCATGAAAATAATTCGCCGTGGTACTTCGGAGGTGTAGGCCTGGGAAAAGCCCCGCGCAAGAATACAAGAGTGGTGCTAAAACAAATCACGCGTCCTCTCCCTACAGAAATAGACGACGAACCCGAGCTGATTGATCTCTCCACGTCATTTGCATCTACTCGCGACGAGGATTTATTAAAGTTAAATGAGCGGGTCATTGTCGAGCAACCCATAAAATGGTGGATCAACGGGTCTGGTGGCTCGTTTAAACAATACAAAGATGGAAGACTGGAGGGCCAAAATAAAGGGATAGGCAAATATCATCCACTTTGTGTTGAATTCCCTCGTGATACATCACGTCTCTGGCGATCTATTATTGGTGAGCGAGTTACTCCTACTCGAATTATCTCGCTATTAACACAAAATTTAAATGATACTCCCCGGCCCGCAAGTACCTTCCTCTGGTGGAAACAACCCGATGAAGGGTACTATATTGCCAAAGCAAAAGAGGGATTGGCTGAATTCATTGCAGAGACACGAGAAAATTATTATCTCGTAAATGAAAATTCGAAGCATCGACTGAAGTTCAGATGCCCCAAAATGGGGAAAAGCGATAAAGGGCATGGTAGATTAGGGGGCTGTGATGATGACTATGTGGATGATGTCGATTTCAATAAGTACGGCATATCTTGGCTGAATTATCCATTAATGGATATCGGGCCTATCCTGATTCACGTCGATCCAGATAGTGATCAAGCGAGATGGATTTGCCCAAGATGCAGCAAAGAAAACAGCAAAAAATATCGTGGAGATGGTAAGGCCATTAAACATAATGTCCCACGAGCTTTAAGGGACGCACTAGCTAAAGATGGTATACTTCCGCCTAAAGAATACAAATATAAAGATCGATTGTCTGAAGCCCCTAAACTTCTTAACCTCATTACCAAGAATCCAGGGATGAGTTTCTACGAACTGGATCATGCAATGGAATGGAACTCTGACGGCAAAAACTCAGAACGGATTATCATGAAGCACCTGAAAGACAAGGTTAACCTTAGACGTGGAAGGAAAGGCCATAAAGGATATAAAGTATATATTAAACACTAATTTAATCAAAAACGGCAAGTGTTGCCTTATTTTCAGGCAATATACCCCAAAAATATCCTATAGGTATTAGTGAGAATATGGAAAATCTGAAAAATCCTTTTACGCGGTATTCCTCATGAAACCTTTTAGGAATGAGAATATTAATTGAACGTGATACTGATCGTGATTTCATTTTATATTCACGGTCCGGAATGGATAGGCCAGTGGCTAGGCGATCTTTTGTTGATGGATTACGATGGTCAGAAGTTGCCTATTTGGCCTGCCGGAACTGATCTCACTGTACTGTACGGCTAAACAACTGGAATTTTAGGATAATTTCGACCAGGAACCGTTAACAACGGACCCTATCGTATAGACATTAAATAACTAAAAATTAATAATTAAACTAAATTCGAACCTACCCGGACCAGGGGCGGCTCGAAGAGGCAAATATGTTACCTAACACAACTGACAATAGTGGAACCGATAAGAATCTTTCGGACCCTGCAAAGAACCTGATCAATGAAATTTGCATTGTATTTGCAAATAATACATCGTTTGCTGCTCGCTTGATATTGATTCGTGATGAAAACGAATTTTGGTTTGAAAGCAAATCCGGCCAGCGCTGGATGGTTGCCCGCAGGGCGATAACGAGCATCAGGCCATTGCATCATGCACCCGCGAGGCGCTGAGATGGCCGCCAGCTTCGACCGCTCAGACATCCTGCGTACCTGGGCAGTATTCCGCCAGCCCGGTGAAGTGCTGGAGATGAGGATACCCAAAGCCGGGCGTTATAAGACCATCTCCGGCTACTTCGATGATCCCGGAAAGTTGGCCGATGCCGTGATAGGTCTGGCTGACGAGAAGTTTGCGGGAATTTATTTTACCGTCAATCCTGTCAAGCAGGATCTTCTGGCCCGAGCCTCAAACAGGTATACGAAATATGCAGAGACCACCACCAGTGACGCAGACATAACCGCTCTCCACTGGCTTCCTGTTGATCTCGATGCAAAAAGGCCGGCTGGTATAAGTTCGACCGATGGAGAGCATGAGGCGGCCCTAACAAAAGCGCAGGTAATAAGGCGCTGCTTGATCGAGGAGCAAGGATGGCCCGCTGGCGCATTCGTTCTGGCCGATTCCGGAAATGGCGCACATTTGAATGCGAAGATCGATCTACCTAACCTGCCTGAGAATGTGGATCTAGTCGCAGGCTGCTTGGCGGCACTGGACTTTCTCTTTTCTGATGAAATTGTCCAAGTTGACACCACTTCCCAAAACCCGGCCAGGATCTGGAAGATATACGGCACAATGGCCAGGAAGGGCGATAGCACCGCGTCCAGGCCGCACCGACTGGCAAAGCTCCTGGATGTGCCGGAGTTCGTGGAGACCATCTCCAGGGAGCTACTCGTGGCATTGGCTGCCATGCTACCCAGGCCGGAAAAGACACCTAAGAACCAGGTGAGCGGCAAGGGATTCGATCCCGTCGCATATTGCCAGGCTCATAACCTGCAGGTGCACCACACCAAGAGCTGGACGGACAGGAGCGGCGCAAAATGTACGGTGGCAGTGCTGGAACAATGCGTTTTCAATCCAGACCATCACTTGAGCGCCGTTATCATTGGCTGGCCCACTGGTATGAGGTCCTATCGTTGCCGTCATAATAGCTGTCTCTCCAAGCATTGGAAAGATGTAAAGGCCCTAATCGAGCCGGAGAGAAAGGAATCGCCCGCATCCTGCGATAGCGCACCATTCCCGTACACCCATACCGAAGCCAATCCTCCAATGCTGCGTGCAAATGCAACCAAGTTTGAGAAAGAGCATCCGGGCAGCAAAATATTCAACTGTGACGACGATTTGAGAGTACCTCCTGAAAACAGCATTTCAGAGGAGGAACTAGAAGCCTTCAAGTTACCTGATGGCCCAAAGTTTGAATGCCGATTACCAAAAGACCATTTCCTGCAGCGATTCATAGCCTACGGTACGGACATATCCGACGCCTACCCCGACTACTGGTTCGCAGGTGGGCTCTATGCTCTGGCGGTGGTAGCAGATAAAAAGATCAAGATCGTCTTGAAACAAGGCACCTTATATCCTAATCTTTATGTCTCGATAAATGGTAAATCGAGCTTGGCAAGAAAGAGTACGGCAGTCGATAAGACTGAGATCATCATTTTCAAGACATTGCCGCAGATGCTCTCTGCAATGGTGCCCACGGAATTCTCGCCGGAAGCTTTTGTCGAGCATTTAAGCAACTTCCAGCACGCTCCTTGGGTCAGGGATGAGGCAGCAGGAGTTCTAAGCCTGATGAAGAAGGACTATATGCGAGGCTTCAAGGACTCGCTTATGCAGCTTTTCGACTGCAAACCCTTTCACAGGAAGCTGAGGACCAGCCAGAGAAAAGGTAGCCAGACCGACTTTAATGTGGATGATCCTTATCTCAATCTGCTGTGGGCTACGACAGGTGCGAGCCTCGGCGCAAATACCGACCAAACCGACACCCTGTCGGGGTTCTTGGCTCGATTCATATTCTTCTTTCCGCAGGGTATGAAGCCTCGCTTCATGCCCCTGGAAGAAGGGACTGCCGAGATAAGCATGTTCGAAGATTTGATCGTGTCTCAGCTCAGAGGCATTGCTTACAAAATGGCGGCACTCAAAGAATGCACAGCACTCCACATAAGCCCGGAAGCTGCAGCCTACTATAACCGATGGCAGGAAACCAGAGAACGGGAATGGATAACAAGCGATGACGGCGCGGCCATGCAGATCTTCTCCAGGATGAACCCGATGGTCGTTAAGCTCGGGATGCTATTCGAACTCGGGGCTGCAGACTTCGACCTCTCAAAACCTATCCGCCTGGAGTTTATCGAGGAAGCTTGTCGGCTGGTAGATGAATACCTAATGCCCACATCAAGAGCAGTCTATGATCTGGTGGGAGCCAGCGCAGATAAGAACGACATAGACAAGATAATCGCCTTCCTGAAACAGCACAACGGCAAAGGAAGCAGACGCGAGATAATGCGATATGTGAAGATCAAGCGCAAGGACTTCGACGATTATGTAGCTATGATGGTCGAAAGTGAAATGGTAGATGAGAAGCTGGTGGACAACAAAGGCAAAGGAAGGAATCCGCTATATCTCTTCCTGAGAGACAATGCCAAAGTCACCTGTGTATCCAGAGTATCCAGAGTCTCTAGAGTCCCCAGTGTCCCTAAAATTCCCGTCTCTGAGAGTCTAAGCAATTTCCGTGACACTGGCGACATTGGAGCCAATGGTGACGTTGCTGACATAGGCGACGCTTCTTTAGAGCCTGTAGAAATTGGGCAAAATCCAAGAAAGGATCTTCTGGCATCTACCAAGAGGCCTGATCCGACTGACCTGGAGAAAGTTCGCATTTTGGCCATGGACGGATACAGAACACAAATCCCTCTGCCCGGGAATCCCAACAAATTTGCAGATCGTTTCTACTCCTTCGGCGAAATAATCGAGGTCCAACGCTGGAAGGCAAACGACCTGATCAAGCGAGGCGTGGCCGTGGCCGTGGCGGTGTGACTAAGCCCGAAGCCGTCGCTCTGCTAAAAATCAGAGCACATCGTTTGATTTACAAATTTTACACCCCGATAAATTTTCTCCGCAGGAATTTCTTCTATGCAAAACACTATCTTGGAACTTTAATCCATGGAAATTGAAGGTGCAGGAGGCATCTCTCAATGAGTAAACTTCCCTTTTACTTCCCATTTTCAAAGATTTTCAGAAAAATATCCCTCCATATACAACATAAAATCATGCTGGAGATAGTGAAATGACTACCAAGAAACAGAAAAAGATGGGTTCAGGCTGGGTGAAAATCCAGACTCCCCTGGACCTGAGAACGGCAATCCAGAGGATGATTAACAAGATTCTGATGGGTAAGTCTCCTCTCGACCATGCCGGAACCTTTGCCCAGTTAGCCAATGCTTGGACTAATTCGTTCAAGGTTGAAATGACTCTTATTGAGATGAAGGAGCTGGAGCAGAGAATAGCAGAGCTGGAGGAGCTGAAACGGTATGACGAATCAAAGAGGGATGAGAGCCTGGACGAAATGCAGAGAGCACGTAAAGAGCTGAAGGAGTTGATGAAACAATGGCGGTAACAAATCTTGATCGCAGAGCCTCCAAGCTGGAGGACTCTATGGAGGGCCTAAGGCGGCAAAAGGAAGCAGAAGAGCGGGCGGCTTGGAGGCGTGAAAACAGCGAACGTCTCAGATTTGAGATGTTCTTACGGCATTATGGCCCGGGAGAGAACTTTGACTGGGCCAGGGCGACCAAAGAAGATAAAGAAAGAGGTGTTGAGAGCCAGGCAGATGCTGAAGCGGCTCTGGCTCAAGAGGACATGCTTCGGCGGATTCTAACCCACTATGATGAAGATGGGGTAGTGAACTACACCTCAATGGACACCAACGAGAAAGCTTTTGCCAACCTCTTTGAGGAGCTGTTTCTAGTAGCTGATGACAACGATCTCTTTATAAGTGACATAGAGCACTGGGAGTACAAACTGGGTTTAGATCTCCCCTCTTTTGTGGACTTAATAAAAGCAATTGATGAGCATATAGGCAGCTCTGATTGGAGACAAATCTGCTATTTAGAAGAAAGGCAGCTTGATTTACTAAAACATGCGTGTATAAAGCATGAAAACAACAGAGCCAGGGCCTTACAGTACAGAGCAACGCATCAGGAAGAAGGCAATGCTCAGGAGGCCTAAGCTCCTTTTTCTACTGTTAGGCTGATAGTGGATGGGACTTAAAGGAGACCTACCCCCTCTTTTAGATTAGACCGATATGCTAAACTCCATATGGGTACAAAAATGCACACGTTTCTTTATAAGCAATACACAAAATCGTAAGCCTTAAAAGGACCTTGGGACCGGATCTCCTTCAGGCGGCATCTGTGGATGGGCCGGTAGCGAGGTGGCTATTCCCATGGTGCCGGAGGTTGCGGGCCGAGGTCGTATTTTAGACTTTTTTGCGTCTAAGCAATTCGATTATTATATGCCTATAACAGTCTAAAATACAGGTCTGGTGCCTGGCAGGCAGGGACAGCGGGCATGGAGACTGAGACGCAAAAAGTAGCGTAGCATTCATGTCTAGAATCTGATAGAATGCTACACTACTTCTCCTGACACCCAGGCCCGTTCTTTCCATTTCGCATTCGTTTCGCATATTTTGCATCTCTTCGCAGCCCATAGATAGTGATTTCAAGGCAAAAAAGATCACGCCCGAAATTGAGAAAATCATTTTCCTGAATAGGGCTCTTTCGAGTGGGGAGCGTTCACGCATGTAGTCATGCCCAAAGAACTCGGAGCCAGTTTGTCCGACGTGTCCAAATCGTGTCCTTTGTGTAATTGAGCTACTGATTACAAGATTACAATTATAATTACAATTACGATTATGACCCTGTATTTAGAGAAATCACATCCTGTCCCCTTCTTCCGCGTGATTACAGGATAATTACAGGAAGATTACAAGATTACAATAGCATCAGGGTGGGTTTGCAAGGATACCTGTCCGTGGACATGCCTTGCAAGATGGATCTCAAAAAATAGTGCAACATTATCAGGGATTAGAGGTCATGATGTTGCACGACCCAATCCCTAAATTCCAAAATTCCAAAACAAAATTCCCGTTTTCATCCCAATTGAGCGTTAACCTGACCCACCTTCTGCCAGCATGGTCAGGTTGTTATAGGTCGCAGTGGGCTCGTTGTAACTCGCAGTCGTTTGCATATAAAGCGACTGGGCTTGGCTCAAGTAGTTGCCTGCCTGGGTAGCATTTAGCGCCGAGGCATTTGCATAGGATTTTGCTTCTTGCAGCAGGTTTTTCATCTGACTGATGTTGCCTTCGACTGCCACGGATAGTCCCAATGTTCTGCCATAAGCCGCTTCGGTCTTATTCAGAAATTCGTCCGCCTGGGCCGCACTTATGGCTGAAGCTTCTGCGCTAGCTTCTGCGCTCTTCAACAAGCTTTGGATGCTGCTTTCCTTATCATCAATCTTTGACAACAAAACCTGGGATTCGTTGTACTTGGTCCTTGCTTCATCTCGGGCCGATACTGCCTCATCCCTGGCCGCCAGAGCCTCCTTCACCAGACCCTCCGCCTGAGTTACCATTATATTTGGACTCAAGGCCATGGACTGAGGCATGGTTGGAGTCACAAACCCAGATCGTCCATAGTTGTAATTCTCGCTGGGTTGCTTTGCCCCAGCATCCAGGTTGATGACTTGGCCTCCTACTCCACTGCCTAGGTAGAGGGCTTTAATAGAAGCAGCTGGCCAAGAAAGCAAAATGAGCACCAAGATCGTCACGGCTATTTTGTAGTTCATGTTAGCGATACTCCTGGTTGCAGGAGTCGTCTTTTCAATATTTAATACTTATTCAGATTGAATTCACATTTGATATTAAAAATACTCATTGTAGCTCGATTGGGACTTAAGAGATACACTAAGAGGAAGGCCTGTCGTGTTTTGGGTTGTTGCAGCGGATATCGGGGTTAACGAATGGGATTTCTGTCGCCAATCTCGTTATGCAACAGTACATCAACGCGATCATTTTGTAGTTGCATGTTGTTTTGCATATAAGGGCTTCAAGTACTGGAGAGCTATTGCAAATAGGAGTCCAAAAAAGGTCTGCGTCGATTCTAAAATGCCATCAAAACAGGCCTCCTCTCCGGCCATGATGTTTTTGGCTCCTTTCTATAGTGAGCCGATGCCCAAATTGACCTATTTTTTTGCTGTGCAATCCAGAGATACGCACAGCATTTTGCAGGCCCGTGGAGATCTCTGGGCTCTGCGAAATCGCGGCCTTGATAGATGCTGATGTCATAAAATATTAATATTATGACATCTACTCACAGTGCATGCACCCCGAGGACTTCCTATCCCTGGACGAGTGGCATAGGCTGCAGGCTGTAGCCCCTACTCCAAGAGTAGCTGCTCTTCTCTGGCTGATGGCAGGCTGCGGGCTTCGTGTCTCGGAAGTGGCTACTTTGAAGGTCGAGCATCTGGACAGTGCTGGTGGGTATTTGCATGTAGTGAACGGCAAGGGCGGCAAGCAGCGCACCTCCATCAATCCCAAACCTGTCCTGGAGACCCTGGATGCTCATCTTCAGGGTCGGAAGAGCGGATATGTCTTCGAGGGCCGAGACCGGGGCCATATTTCTACCAGGCAGATTCAGAGGCTGCTGGATGAGGCTGCAGAAGGAGCGGGGCTCCAGGAGACGAGGCCAGGCAGGGTGAGGCAGAGGAAGAGGATCACGCCGCATCTTTTGCGGCACAGCTTCAGTCGCTGGACCCTGGATGCCGGGATTGATATCGTCTATCTTCAGCAGCAGCTCGGTCACGCCTCGTTGAGCACCACGGCCATATATCTGCAGGCCAGGCCCAACCACAGACGACGGGCTTATGAAAAGGCGGGGTTCAATGAGATGCTGAAGCCCAAGGCGAAATCATAGCTTCGTGGGACTGCTTGCGAGGTAATATTGAATTGAATAATTATCAAAATATAGATAAGAGGACTCCTATAAACTTACCCTAATGTCAACATGGAAAGTTTTATATATCAATAATACTATTCTAATATATGGATTCTTTTACTACCTGGGTGCTGCGGGGTCTTAGTTCAAAGCAGAGCAAGTCTCGGTTGTTGCAGGTATCAGATTTGATTGACTGGTCCCCAATTCGCCAAATTCTTGACGAGATGTATATTAATAAAAGCGAGAAAGGTGGAAGGCCTAACTGCGATGTCATCCTGATGCTTAAAATTCTGATGCTTCAACAATGGTATGGCTTAAGCGATCTGGAAGTTGAAAGGCAAATGGCTGACTGCTTATCGTTTATGGTTTTTCTTGGCTTTCCAGATCCCTTCCCGGATTCCAGGACAATATGGCTATTCAGAGAACGCATGGTGAGAACCGAGAAAGAAAAAATTGTTTGGGCAGAGCTTCAAAGACAGCTGGATGCTATGGGTTTGCAGGTCAAACGAGGAACAATTCAAGATGCTACGTTTATCGAAGCAGACCAAGGATCATCCAAGAAACCGCGCGGCAACGCGGCCAAGACCAGACGCAGCCGAGATGGAACCGGCGCTAAAAAAGGAAATGAATTTCATTTCGGCTACAAGCTGCACCAAAAAACCGATATCGATTACTGCCTGATACGCGAAATCGAGACCACTACTGCAAAGTTGCATGATAGCCAGGTTGATGATAATTTGCACTCGATAAAGTAATTTAAATATAAATGGTGTCTGGCACAGCTTTACTGCGAAAACCCTCATGAGCCAGGATGAGGGCTCATGCCTGAAGAATGAAAAACCGATATGCAATTTTTGGATTAATCAAGCATAATTGATCCTCACGCATCCTGGTTATGCGATTCGCAGAGAGCTATATCAACGTGATGAAAGGAGACGACTTTGCTGGATCAACACAATGATGGTAGACTACCGAATTTCGGGTAGTCTACCGATAACGAGTTGTTGGGCATGAAAAACGTAGCAAGAGAACTCATCTGACTAGATGCGCTTATGATGGGCCAATCGAATGCAATTAACTCTTCTTTTGCCAGCAATCTAGGCTGGAATGGATCGATCAACTCAGTGAAGGTAGACTACCGAATTTCGAGATGAGTTCGATATTAAAATTAGCGAAATCATTTTCTATTCATATGAATTAGTCCTATTTGCGTGATAGAAATAGTTCTGAACTACCAAGCATTGGACACAAGAATATAATGGAGCAGGCTTGTATGAACGAGTGCACCAGCCGACAAGCGAACAGGTTTGATCCAGCAGGCATCGGCATGCGAACGCTGAGTTGGCCGGTGCTCTCAGGCCTCATCCTGCTCGTCCTATTCTTCCTCCTCGCAGTATTCGCACCATTCGTCGCTCCTTTCGACCCTTGGGAGCTTGGCCTCCCCTTCCTGCTACCGAGCACGGAGCATCCGCTGGGCACCAACGACATCGGCCAGGACATCTTCAGCGAACTTGTCTATGGCACACGCATCTCTCTCTTCGTGGGCTTCTTCGCCGCCTTCGTCTCCGTGGCCATCGGCACCTTGGTAGGGCTCTTCTCTGGCTATCTGCGCGGCGCTGCGGACGAGGTGCTTATGGGCTTGACCGACATCATTCTCATCATACCGGCCTTGCCGCTCATGATCATCCTCGCCGCGCACACCAGTCCCAGCATCTGGAACATTATAATCGTGATCGGAGCCCTCTGGTGGACATCCACAGCGCGCGTAGTTCGCTCGCGGGTGCTGCAACTACGCGAGATGCCCTTCGTGGAAGCGGCTCGGGTCTTGGGTGCAGGCGATGACTATATAGTCATCAGGCACATCTTGCCCAACACACTGCAAGTAATCATGGCCAAGTTCATCTTATCCGTGGCGGGCGCTATGCTCACCGAGGCCTCCTTGAGCTTTCTCGGCCTAGGCGATCCACTGCAGATGAGTTGGGGAATGATGCTCAACTATGCCTTCTCGCGAGGCGGGTTCATCAACGGATACTGGTGGTGGTACCTGCCACCTGGAATATGCATCTCTCTGGCAGTGTTGAGCTTTGTCTTAATTGGCTTTGGGCTGGAGGAACAGGATCGAAGAGAGACGAACACCAGCAAACTTTAGGATGAATATTATATAGTAGGTAGAATGAGGATTTAATGGCTACCAATGGATTGCGAAGAACTTACAAGACTTTACAAAAAAAGTTAGTATTAAGCCTCTGCTTTGAGACTTAGCCAAGTATTAATGTTCATATTTCCGAAACCATCTTGATTTACCCATCCTGTGAATCTGTCAGTGCGATAGGGATAAAGTGCTTTAGCCCAAACCAAGGCGATCATGGGCAAATTATCCCTGTAATACTGTTGCAACTCGTATACAGCTTTTTCGCGTGCCTCCCGATCCTTCGAGTACTTGACATTTTTAATAAGTTCTATCAATTCGGGATCGCTACAGCTGCCACTAGCTCCTTCCATGTTCGCGCAATATACTCCTCCTGCGTCGTAGAGAATTCCTGATGGGGTTGCATATGATACACATATGTCGTAATCCTTATCCTTGTATATTCTTTGATTCCATTTGTCTTCATTTGACATTACTTCGGTATCTATTTTCGCATCTATGCCTGCATCCTTTAATTGATTGCAGATTACTTCTGCGGCACGGAAGCTTTCTTGCTTCCATTTGGGCGCGGAAATAGTGATGCTCAATTCAGAACCGTCAGGAAGGTTTCTTGTTCCATCTCCGTTGGTGTCCACAAATCCAAGCTCCTTGAGGACTTCTTCTGCACGTGTTAGATTGTACTCCAGCTTTGGAATATCTGAATTGTAACCAAGGGCTGTTGGCGGTATATATCCTTGGCCCGGGACTTCTCCATAGCCTGCAGAAATCATGTCCACAATCTTTTGATAATCAATTGTATATGACACAGCTTCTCTAAACGCCTTGAACTGTGATTCGTTCATCAACTTCAGGAAGCGATCATAGCCAAATACCAGCATGAGTTCTACTCCTGCGTCTGGAACAGCCCCGAGGTTGATATCATCGGTACCAGCCAGTGTCGCGGCATAAACTCCAGATATAGGCATATAATAATCGAAGGTTGTATCAATGTCGCCCTTCTTCAAAGCCAGCAACATGGAATCCACGGTCCTATAATATTTATATTCAACTGCATCTATCGAAGGTTTCCCCAAGAAGAAGTTCGAATTTGCTTTGAACCTAGCCTCGCCTGCAACGGGATCATATTTCTCGAAAACAAACGGACCGCAACCGATCATGCCCTCCTTGCCATCGTAATTTTTAGGATCATCTACTTTCTCCCAGATATGCTTGGGGATAATATATGCGCTGTGTAGGCTGCTCAGAAGGGTCATCCCCATGGGCCCTGAAGCAAAGAGGGTAACTGTATGGTCATCTTGAACATCCACATGGTCGTAATTGTTCTTGTATACATATGAAATGCCAAGGCTATGCTTCATATTATAGTCAAATGTAAACTTCACATCCTCAGCGGTTACGGGCTTGCCATCATGCCAAGTGGCATTGTCCACCAAGTGAAAAGT
>Ga0153915_10004354_pt1 | contig 13029 bp, 13 predicted proteins | sample Opewatmetagenome_2_FD_107003 | JGI IMG/M metagenome (GOLD analysis project Ga0153915, IMG submission 107003) | Freshwater wetland microbial communities from Ohio, USA - Open water 3 Core 3 Depth 3 metaG | ecosystem: Environmental > Aquatic > Freshwater > Wetlands | place: USA: Ohio, Lake Erie... | reverse complement strand
TGAACACCGTGTCTGCCCCAGTGACGTTAAAGTGCCCACGCATCGGCATTATCACAAACTTCGTGCGCATGTTCAGATCACGAGTCAAAGACAGTGCCGCATCGACGTTTCGCAGTTTTCCCTTGCTCATCGTCAAGCCAAGACCAAAGAAGATCACGCCGAAATCGCAGCCGATCATTGAATCAACTACTTCCTCTAGACGCTCGACTGGAACGCCTGCGACTCTGTCAACGTCGATTTCTTGGTCGCGGATCAAAGCTCTGAAGACTTGCAGTAGTTCGTAATCCTTGTTAGGTTCAACTTGGATGAAGTAATCGGCAATCTCGGCGGTTCTAGTTCTTCGAACGTCAACAACGATCAGTTTTCGGCCCTGCTTTAGAATCGCTGGACAAGGTGGACTTCCGACGTCTGATATTGGAGAAGGCTCACCGCGAAGGGACAGTCTTCTCCTCGTGCTTTCAATCTTTTTCCTGACCGTCGAGGCTTTTGTCTTTGCCAGATACCCTTTCCATTCACTCTTCTCGAATCTGCCCTCAGAAAAGCTCGTGTATCTCTCAACATGCCTTGGGTGAGCAGCCCAGGGATTGCTTCCCCAGTAAATTACGAGATCCGCCCTGTGCCTAATCTGTCCTAATGTGCACGTCGGTATTCCAACGTCTTGAATGCTCAGCACTGACGGACCGTGGCAAACGGTTGACGTGTTGTCAATCACTCCCCCGATCTCTTCAGCCAATTCAATGCCAACTCTAGTGGCCTCGCAACTCGTGGAACTCCAACCGTAGAGAATCGGATAGTTTGCTTCTGCCAAGATGGCGGCGGCTCTATCGATCGCCTCCTTCATTGAGACTTCCGCGAGTTTCCCGTTCTTTCTTATCAGGGGTTTCCGAAGTCTGTGCACATCATAATTCAGGAATTTCGCTTCACTCATGGAACAACCATTTTTGACTTTGATGATTCTGCCATCCGCAATCTTCAACTCGATGTCATCACACAGGCATCCACAGACCGGGCAAGTTACAGCTCTCGTAATCGACATACTATTCCTTCCCGAACTGTGCCTTCAAAAGCTCTCTCAATTCAAGAACAGCTTTTTCCGGAGCGGACTCAATCAATGCAGGAATTCCCTTGTAAGAAGGCATCCCGAGACTGTTAGTGTCAGCATCTACAACAACATTTGCCCACGGACCATACGGGATAAAAATCACGCCTCGATGGAACCCTTTAGGAGATTTTAACGCTGTGACTACTACTGAACCGTGATCTGTTGAGACTTGCACACTGGTCTTGTCCTTTGTGCCCAACCGCTTCAGATCGTCAGCGTCTATGTAGCAGACTGACACGCTTTCCATGTAATCTTTTGAAACTTTGCCATGTTCTTTGCCCACGCCCTGCTCTATCGATCTTCCGGTTAGTAAAGTCACCGCGAGTTTCGAACGTGTATCCATCCGCTAACACAGTCCACCGCAGACTCTTGAAAATATGTTGAAAGTATAAGCATACTATTTAATCTACCTAATCCTTCCCAAAAGTCGGCAGCATTGCGCGTTGTCGGTATTCTCGTCTACAAAGGAGGGCGTAAATGAATATCTTTTAAGGCCTTTATCCGTTTAGAACGCTCACAGCCAAAGCAGCTGCTATAATGTCTGCGATCGTCCCTGGATTCAAAAGATTGCTTGACTTTCTGAGTTCCCGCGCGCGCCTCCAAGAGAATTGCCAGTTCCAGGCATTGTGAAACATGCCTTGCCTCGTTTTCAAGCCTGTCCCGCAAACCCGGTCCTCTTACAATTATCATGTGCTTCGAGGCTACTATTAGCCTTGTGTGGAAAAATACATAGGAATGAAAAACGTGCTCATTATATGAGCAGTACAGCTGGATCAATGTGAAGAGTATGCCAACTTCCGGAACTCGAATGAAAAGATGAATTCAATTTCAGGTAGATGTCAGAGAATGGAAGCAAGAGAAGGAGACCTCCTAGAAACTGAGGCGAGAGTCCTTTTCGATGTTAAAGGTCTCGTTCACCCGCCAAGCCGAGTGATAGCGTTCATTCGGTATTTTCCCTACGAGACTGGCGAGAGAACGAGAAGCGGAGTAACTTATGGCAAGGTTTACTCTCTTTCAAAAAGATATGAACTGCTCAGGAAGAGATTCCCGCAGTACCTCGTCTATGACACGGTATTTGATGAAATGTTATGTGAAGTTCCAGTTCAGGACATCAAGAAGCATCACAAGCCCATTGAAATACTTCGAGAACTAAGAAACTCGCAACGTCTCGACACCCTTGAGGACAAAGCCCTACAGTTAGCAAGGCTCTTGCGGAGTGAGGCGAATATTCCTTGGAACGCCATAGGAATCTCGGGTTCAATTGCGGTCAACCTTCACACGCCAACGTCGGACATTGACCTAGTTGTCTACGGCTCTGAGAACTGCAGGAAAGTCTATGCTGCGTTCAATAAGATGCTCAATAATCGCAAACAGTTTGTCGAAGCCTACACGGAAGAGGATTTCAAGAGATTGTTCGACTTTCGTTCGAAAGACACCGCTGCAAGTTTTGAAGATTTTGTTCGAACAGAATCGAGAAAGGTTCTGCAGGGCGCGTTCATGGGAACAGACTATTTCATGCGCTTTGTGAAAGACTGGACGGAAATCCACGAGAAATATGGCGACGTTCACTACAAGAATATTGGTTATGCAAAGATTTCTGCAATTGTTGTGGATGATTCCGAAGCAATATTCACTCCATGCACCTACAAAATTGAAAATGGGAAAACAATTGAAGGAGTGAAGTCTGAACTAATCACAGAAATCGTGTCTTTCAGGGGAAGATTCTGTGAACAAGCAAGAGTAGGTGAAACCATCATTGCACAAGGCAAGCTCGAAAAGGTCACTGACGATCGTCTAAATTGTAAGTACTCAAGAATCTTGTTGGGAAACAAGCCGTCGGATTTCATGATACTAGCTTAGCAAATCTGGGACTTTCAACACTTGTTCATAGTATCTTGGACAGTACGTCAATGTAATCTGATAGAAGCTCCTCTCCGGTGTCGTCACTTTTTCCAAGTTGCCCTCGACAACAACGGTTTCGTCCCTTCGCGCTTGACCTCGGAACTCCTCCACATAAGAAATGATGCGCGTGGCCTCCAGAGCCTCTCTTTCCCCGTCTAGAATCTGCATTGGGGCAATGCCATAGACTGAAGGGATGAATAGGGCATCATTGTCTTCAGTTAAACGTGCTAACATTCTGGTCCACCCCTTCTGTGAAATCCGTGATCCACGACTATATTCATTTTTGACCTCTTTCCAATCCTTCACGGGCTCAAATTCAGTTTTTATTCTCCTGCCGTCTCTGGAGTCGAACAGTGCGTAGATCTGCTTTCTCTGTTGATGTCGGACATACTCTTTAGGGGTGAAATTTCGAAATCGCCACTTCTTTTGAGCGACTGATTTCATCGTCTCAAACTCGTTACGAAATGAAGAGGAATTAGATCTGTATAGCTCCTCTAAGGTTTCACATATCGCCTCGACCTTTTTCTTGCCGTAGACGACAAGGTCAATGTCGGAAAATTCGGGATTGTAGAAACCGTGAAGTAACGAGCCGAACACGCCGAAATCCGCGATCGACAAGCCTGAGTGTTGCGTTGTCTTCTCCACGACATCTTGCACCGCAGTGAGAAGCTCATCCTTTGGTTCGCAACATACTAGTTTCTCAAGCACTGTTCCGGGTTTTCGAACCTCTGAAATGTTGAGGTGATCGACTCCTACGACCTTCTTCTGAAGCATCTCATGAAGAATAAGGTATCGTGGAAACCTGTTATGTAAGAAGCGCCAACCCTCATCTTCGTAGAACTTGTAGAAAACACCTGGCTCGCCTTTCCTGAATGCCTTCGGATTATCAGAAACGAATATTCTTTCTGGTGCATATTCCACATCGCAAAAGTAGGCATCTGAGGGATGCCAGTAGCCCAAAACGCGGAAAACTAGGTTCTCCTTCGTCACGATCGCGTCGCGATCCCTGAGTCTTAGAGTGGCCATATGCGCTCTTCCTCGTTAAGGCCAGTTCCGACCACAACCTGGTGGACAATTTGTCCTGTTTCTAGGTTTTCGACACGCTCTAGCATTCCTGAAACGGTGATTGAGTCTCCTTTTCTAGCAACGTTGCGGTAGCATCCGATCATCGAGACCACGAGTTCAGGAGTCTCGTCTTTATGAAGCATAGAAGACGCGTCTGCAGATCTGTAATCCTCGATCTCGTAGATTGCTGGACGGAACATGGCTTCGTCGTCATCCTTGATTTTGCATTCGAACCTTATTGGAATTCTTGGTGTGTATTTGAGCGTGCCGTATTTTGAACCGATCTCTTCTGGCTTGCGGATCGCGTTGTACATGAAGATCTTGCCTTTGTATTTCCCCTTGTAACGTCTAGCCACGTCTAAGCGGTTGCTGAACTTGTAGGTGAACATTCTTTCCTCGACAAGTTTGCCTATTGTTGCTTCCAATATGCGAAAGTTCCGCTTTCCGTAGACAACCAAATCTATGTCAGATTTCTGCGTGTGCATGTTCAGAGCTAAGGATCCGTGAAGACCAAAATCTTCTAAGTCTATTCGAGACTCTGTTGAGAGCAAATTCACGAGGTCAAGAGCCATGTTCTGAAGCTCGTCTTTGTATTTGATGTGGATCAAATTTTGCAGACATTTTCGGGGAACAAAGATTCTCTTGACAGAATCTAGCGAAGCACATATGGTTTCCTTTGCCCTAAAGGGACAAGAGTAGACGTATTCAGGAAAGTTTTTTCGAAGAGTTTCAAGAAAAGCCTGATAATTCTGTGCCGTGTACAATTTTTCAGCCCTGAAAAGCCTTTGGTTCTCATAGTTCCAGTTGTTCTCTAGAAAATTGATTTGAAACAGCGTTTTGAATCGATCTGGAATGTACTTCAGAAATGCGAAGACTCTGTTGGCCGGATGTTCATATCCAAAAACATTGAATATAAATCCTTCTTTGGTCAAGAAAGTGTCTCCGTCTACGGGAACCCAGCTTTCGATAGTCGTACGGTAACACCTCGCTAGAATCTGATTGGAACGTTAAAAAACCTATTGCATGAAGCCATAACGTTTAAAGCAAGAGGAGACGAGAGCAGAATATAGTGAGTTGAGTGAACGAGACTCTACATCCCTATGTAGTTTTCCTTCCATCAGATCAGAAGTTGAGAATACTAAGTGCCATCTTCGGCTCAAAATCAGCGGTTGATATCTTGAAGTTTTCATTGAGGCAAGGCATTTCAAGCAAGATCTATCAGAAGAATCTTGTCAGAGAACTAGCGTATTCTAATAAGACTGTTATTGAAAACTTGAAAGCGTTAACGAGACTCGGGGTCTTGAAGGAAGAGATGGAGAAGGCCGAGAAGAATGGCAGAATCGTATGGGTGAAAACCTACCGGCTTTCAGATGCTGGAAGATGGTTTGCACTTCTGCTTGCAGAGGAAGAGGACTTGGCGGACAGGGAAAAGTCGGAAATACTGCAAAGTCTCTTCAGAGCCTACATAAGATGGGTAAAAGAACTCTCAGAGAAACTGCACATAGACAAGAAGATCTTGGAAAAGGTCTTTACGGAAGAAATGAAGTAGGGGCAGCAGAAATGAAGCCAGTTGTCATTGCAGTTGTTGGTGGAAAAAAGTCTGGAAAAACGACAGCGATAGAGATCTTGACGAAAGAATTAACTACCAGAGGATACAGAATAGCCGTAGTAAAGCATATTCCAGAGTCTAACTTCACGATAGACAAGGAAGGAAAAGACACATGGAGATACGCGCAGTCTGGTGCCACGATTGTGATCGGCGCATCAGCTGATGAAATAGCCACGATTGAAAAAGTGAACGCAAAAAGCATTTCATTGAACGACATTTTGCAGAGATGTAAGAACAGCGACATAGTCTTCGTGGAAGGATTCAGAAAGTCAGTGTCGAGAGACAGGAGCATCTACAAGATTGTGGTTGCACAGAGCCTTGAAGATTTTGAGGAAGCAATTGTGACATTTGACCCGATATTGGTGTTTACAGGTCCTTGTTCGCCAAAGAAATCAGACCTTAGAGTTCCCTATATAGAAATCTTCAAAAACGCAAAGAAAATCGCCGATCTTGTTGAAAAGTGGTTGAAGAAGAAGCTGTAACTTGAGTTGTGTTGCGGTTGGGTTATGGGGTTTGGAGACGTTATCTGAGGGGGAGATGGGAGAAAGGAGATATGATAAAAGAATACTGAGTCTCCGAACCTTTCCATCCAACACTTCAACGAACTCTTGTTACATCATCTCCCTATAGTGCCTTGAAGGCTTCAAACCACCTGTTGTACAAGGCTAACATGTCGAGAGAAACACTGGGTTTTCTCTCTTCCAGTATCTGTCTGAAATCGTCCATTGTCAACGGTCTAGGCTTTGCCATCTTGTCATCTGCCTTACCTGATTCAAAGAATTCACCTATGAGCTTCAACTGGCCCGACTGGTTAACGTCTCTGATGTCGCTTCCAGAAAATCCTTCCGACAGCCTAGCCAACTCGTGCAGGTCAACATCAGGGGCAAGTTGCAGGTTGGTTGTGTAAAGCTTGAACATCATCAGTCTGGTGTGGTGATCTGGAAGGGGCACCAGAATTCTTTTCTGGAACCTCCTTATGAAGGCCCAGTCTAAATCCCAAGGCTTGTTTGTAGCACCTATAACATAAACGTGAAGGTTTTTGCCCTTGTCCACGATCCCATCCATCTCTTTCAGGAATTGGTTGCGAACACGGATTTCTCCGCCAACCTCATTCGAATGTTTGCCCATCATGGAATCCAACTCGTCAATGAAGACTATCGAAGGTTTGCCTTCCACCGCCGATTTCCTCACAGAACCAAAAAGTTTGGCTACATTTTGCTCAGCCTCTCCAAGCCACTTGGACATTATTGAAGCGGCGTCAATCGACACGAAAGTCGCATCAATTTCCGTGGCAACAGCGGCAGCCAGCAATGTCTTTCCACAGCCCGGAGGGCCAAACAACAAGATGCCTCGAGGCCAGCCCAGCGGAAACAGGTCTGGTCTCTGAACTGGATACACTATCGCCTCTTTCACCGCCTTCTTGGCAGGATCAAGTCCCACGACTCCATCCCATTTGACGTTAGGTTTCTCAGTGACTATGAGTTCCTCATAGCTTGATTTTCCGCCCTCAGCAGTCCTAGTGTCAGCTTCCATTGTACCATTTCGCATCTCTGCGTGAGACTCATGAGGCACAACTGCACCCTGAATCGCCTTTATGCGTTCTTGGTAGGCAATTGCCCTCTGAATGTAAACTTTGTTTAGACTGTATTCGGGATAGAGCTGAACAAGTTGCAAGAGAGTCTCTATGGATTTCTGATACATTGTTATGGCCATGCCCTTTGCCCCTTGTTTGTCTAAACGCACGGCCTCCAATGCGAAGTTGGTCGCAGCCTTTTCAAGCTCTTGCGATGCGCTCATGAGCATCATTCACCTGTTTTCAGTTTTACCTTTATTTTCCCTTTTGAGCCCAAGTTTTGAAGGGCCTTTTCGATTTCCTCGTTTGAGGCTTCCAGATCGACCGAACAACGTTCCATGTCGATTTGGCCATTGCTCTTCTTGACATACTCGAGAAGAACTTCCTCCAATTTGGGGTTTTCAACTTTCAAGGAGATTTCCTTGATCTCGGATTTTTTGTAAGAAATGAGGGTTTGAGATGAGTCTTTTCCAGACTCTTCTGAGGTTGTCTGGCTTTTCCTCTCGGAACAGGTGCCTGCTAGAGCGACCAGCTCTTTGAGCGTGGTTTGCTCAACTCCTGGAAGTTCGATAGCAGCAGGCGGTTCAGGAAGTCTTTCGGAGATTTTTCGCTGGAGGAAACACGAAACTTCGTTCAATATTTCCTCGCCGCCGGCTGTTTTTCTGTTCACTGGAATTATCGATTCGTCCGCTGTTATCTTCGTTGAATAAAGTGTTTCGCTTATTGTATCGTTGACTTTGTTCAGCTCAGAAGAGACGTCAGGCAAGACCTGGAATAATTCTTGTGAAACGTTTTGTAGAAGCCGCAGGGCAGGCTTGAGATCGACGACTATTTCACTTAGCTCTTTTATCGTTTCAAGTCTCAGGATTACGCGTTCGATGGCTAGTTCCACGTTAAGAAGAAATCTTAGCAGTTTTCGAACTTCAGCGATTTCGTTGGCACATATTGCTGCTCGCTCTCTGTTCTTGTTCTTGAGGGCTCCTATGCACGTTTGGAAAAGGATTTTGTCCCTCTCTCTCAGCCGGTAACTCGCCTGTTCAAGTTTGTTGTGCTGGACCTTCAGAGTCTGTATTGATTTTATGGCTGTTTCACGAAGTGGTGGAGGGCTTGAGTGAATGAAACTCTTGATAGTTATCCCTCCGCCGACTAATCCTTTGTTTCAGTTCTATATGCCGGTTTTTCCGATTTCCTTCACGTACACCACTACAGGCGGTTCTGGAAGACCTGGAGCCATTGAAACCGAAGAAAGATTCTTTGATGATTCAGTTGTTTTGCTCTTGCTTTGTTCGCTTGGTTTTACTGTGTCGCCGAGCAGAATGCTTGAGAGTTTGCTTTTGGTGAGGTTCAGATCGTTCTTCTGTAAGTGAATCCGTTTGATGCTTTCTTGGATTATTGAAAAGGCCGTTTCATAGTATTGATTGTCCATCTTTCCTATTTCATGCTCGATTTCAAGGTGTACCAAAGCATAATTCATTGACTTTATTTCTTCTTCACATCTTGCAGTCTCGTCTTCTATTTCATCTATCAGAGTCTGAGCTTCACTCCTGAGTTGGGTTAAGACTCCATCAAAACTGCTATGCAATTCTGCATAGAGTTCTTTTGAGATCTTTTTCTTTTCGGACAGCTCTCTGAGGGCTTGATCTTTACGCCAAATGAGGGGGATCTGATCGGCGAGAACGCCTGCTTCGGCTTTTGTTCGAGATATGAGAGTTATGTCTGCACCATCGAACTTCAAATGCTCGGTACTTTCTTTCGAAAATTTTCCATCGCCAAGCTCGACAAACACGCTGTCGAATTTTCCGCTCGGAGTCACCGCAAAAGACGCTATCTTGCCTATCACACGTCCGTACTCATCTTTAATTTGCTTTCCAACGGAAAGAAAAAGATTGGGGGCTTGTGACATATTTCTCACCCTCTACTTCTATGAGGCTTCGGTGGACGATTTTTCGCTTATCGAAGTCGCTGGGAGTCCTGGAATCCCTGGCGGTAGTTCTGGGAACTTCTCTTTGACCCTTTGTTCTGCGACTGTTGCTGCTTCGTTGAGAATTTTGGCTGAGTCTTCGTTCACGCTTTCAAAGTTGATTGACATTCCTGAGCCTGAACCTGCTTCCATCATTATTCCGCTGAGCATGTTGCCGATTTCGCCGAGTTCGTTTTCTGCTTCTGGGAACACGCTTACGAGTCCAGCTTTGACTGATCTTAGAACGCCGACTGCCGGCCCTAATGTGGATACAACATCTCCAAGTTCGGATACTGTGCGTAATCTTAACACGATCTGTTCCAGTGCGAGTCTTGCGTTTATGATGAGTTTCTCCATCTTGCGAATCTCTGCCAGTTCGTTTGCGAAGACGTTTGCACGTGCAGTGTCGTGCTTAGTGTATGCGTCGACTATCCTGGCAAATATCGTTTTGTCTCTTTGACCGAATCTTTCAGTGGCTTGATCTAGTTTTTGAACCTGTAACTCGATGCGGCGCACTGCGAAGTCTAGACGAGGTTTCAATGGACCCGGTGGCTTAACTGCGTCTTGTAGGCGTTTGGTGAATGGCTGCTCATCTCTTTTTGTTTCCCATTTTTTGCTAAATCTTTCTGACAAGTTGATTACCTCCTAAAAAACACAAGTCGTGCAAAACGATCTTATACATTGTTAACATGTTGAAAATATGCGGGTATATATGTAGAGCTATACACCGATTCCGGGAAACGCTTGGGCTTTAATTTTCCAACTAAAACCCAATGTTACTGGTTTTCAGAGAATAGACAAAAAAGTGTAAGTTAGCCTAAAAAGAGGCTAGGATTCAAATGCTATCCAAAAGGTGAATCAAATGGGTGAAAGGTTAAAGATTTTCGTGTTGGTGGCAATCTTGGGATTCATGGCAGGAGTCATAGCTCAACTCACAGCCGACTACGCGATTCCAGCATTAATGACGGTACTACCACAACTGGTTCAAATGAGGTTTCTAGTTTCTGGCTTCGCCGGAGCTTGCCTGACACTCGTGCTAATAAGCGTCTGGGCTTATGTCAGTGGATCCGGTGAACGTTAACCTTCTATCCTCTCCCCTTTCTTTACTCCTAAAATAAGAATTTTGTTTCTAAATTGCTTCGACAGCTTCGTATTGTGATTAGCCTGGAACAGCAAGTCTGTCGAGTCATTTCACCGTGCCCGCTAAAACAGAAAATAGCCACGTCACGGTCTCAAGTATCACATAAAGATTTTGTTAGAGTCAACGCGTACAGAATATAAGACCAAGCAGCAAACCAATAAAGACTAGCATTCGACAAGTCGCCTATGTGTACTGGGACAGGGTGAGAACAGGTTGTATGTATTGGACTCAGGAGCGGAAAAAGATGTCATCCGCAAAAAGCGTACGCGTACCTCGATTTCTTCATAGTCCAAAAAATAGCTAGTTGATTGAAGATTTCAACCTTTTGGTTTCTTCTAGGCGCGCGCGCCAATATTCTGTGCGCCACATCTGCTAGAGAGATCTTTGCAGCTCTAGTGAGATTCAGATCTTATCGTAATTCCTGTCAGCAAGAGTATATCGTACCATAATAATAATAGGCAGAAGTCACATGATACTCTGATCGTGTGAGGTGGATGTGTAAATAATGCCTAGAGACCCTGTTTGCGGTGCGGTTCTCGATGAGAACACGACCAAGTTCAAGATAACGCACGACGGAGAAACCTATTACTTCTGCTGTCTAAAATGCAAGAAGAGATTCAAGGCACACGCAGACAAGTTCATAAAGTAAACTGAACAGCTTGATGTTTTTTACTCCGTTAGTGCATCTTTTTATTTGATGTCTTCCTTTTCTGGTGGCGCTGGCAGTCGAGATGTGCGGAATATTCGGTTTTGCCTTGAAGAAACCAATTGCAATGGTAAGAATTTTCGAGGTCCTTGAGAAACTTGAAGTCTACCAGTATCCGAAGGAAAAGTTGCCTCTTGGTGGTTACGGCGCCGGCATTGCCTTACTCAAAGATCATAAGATCGTGTTGCAGAAAGTTGGCTCAGTTGACGGATCTCCCGCTAACCGACTTAGTCAAATCTTTCAAATTAGTGAAGCTTCCACGCTTATCGCGCATGTAAGGATGCCGCTTCGTAAGTATATGAGAACGGCAAAGTATGCTGAGGCGGCCCAACCCTACGTGGCAGAATGTAGTTCCGGTTTTTCTGTGGCCTCAGTTCACAACGGGAAGGTGAAAAATTACATGGAAATCAGAGAAGAGCTGGGCAGTTCGCATACTTTTGAGTCTGAGAAGATTGGACTCATTGACTCAGAGGTCATTCCACACTATTTCGAGGACCAAGTGAGGGGGAGGGTTGGTGCAAAGGAGGCTCTAGTGAAGCTTTTCTCACGGGTGGAAGGTACTAGCAGTGCATGTCTGTTGCAGGTTTTGGAGAACGACGTTTACCTGCATTTCATTCATAAGGGAAAGACTAGGGGTTTGACAATCTGGAAAAACGATAGGGACGAACTGATTTTCTGTTCAAGAAAAGAATCCTTGTCAGAGGAGTTCAAGAAGATTCTTGATCAGGGCAAGTTCAGCGAGACCGTTTCAATCCCTTGGCGTAAAGATCAGAGCTTTGTGGGGTCTTTTTGCTGGAAATGAACTGAGTGGCCTATGAGCGCAAAAGAAACAGATTCCTATTTCGAACGTTCAAGCGGTGGACGCGTTAATATTGAAAATGGCTGTCTTTTTTGCTCCAAAGTCGCTTCGGAGCTGCAGGTATTCCCTAGAGATAAAGGATAAACGGTTGACGTCAGCAATTATGTGTATCGATGAACTCCAATGCCTGAAGCTCAAGATCTCAAAGTCTTCGATATGCTTGCTGAACCAGTGCGTTCTGCGCTGATTGAACTGGGGTTCACTAAAGCCACTCTGCCTCAAGAAATGGCCATTCCCCCGATTCTTGCCGGAAACAACATCCTTCTGATTGCACCGACTGGAACAGGAAAAACAGAGGCAATCCTACTTCCAATATTCTCCAAATTGATTCATCAGGAAAAGAAAAAGGGGATTGCCATTATCTACATCACACCCTTGAGAGCTCTAAACCGTGATCTTCTGAAACGGCTGTCCTTCTGGGCATCAAGACTTAACATTTCGATTGAAGTCAGACATGGCGATACGGAAATGAAGCTTAGGAGGAGACAGGCAATCTCTCCACCAAGCATGTTAGTAACAACGCCTGAGACACTTCAGGCTATCCTACCAGGTTCACGTATGAAGCAGCATCTTAGAAATGTGCAATTCGTGGTAGTTGACGAGGTGAACGAACTGGCATCAAGCAAACGGGGAGTTCAGCTCGCACTGGCCCTGGAGAGGCTTCGTGAAGCTGCCGAAGCAGAGTTTCAAAGAATCGGTTTATCTGCGACAGTGGGTAATCCGGACGATGTTGCAGAGTTCATCGCAGGGACAGGCAGAGAGATCAAGATTATTGAGGCTGTGTTGCCTAAGAGTTATCGGTATCAGGTGGAAAATCCAAGCCCGACCGAAAGCGATTATGACTTGGCTGCAAAAGTTGAAACTTCGCCAGAAGCCGCGGCGAGGATTAGGCGTATCATCGAGCTCGTTGACAGCCACAAGTCAACATTGATCTTTGTAAATGCCAGAACGATTGCCGAAATGCTCGGTTATAAGTTCCATCAGTTAGGACGCACGGACGTCGCGGTGCATCATGGCACACTTTCCAAAGAAGAGTCTGCACAAATTAAAGATGAATTCAAGGCAGGCCAGTTGAAGGCGATGATACGCACGAGCACACTGGAACTTGCGAT
>Ga0153915_10004353_pt1 | contig 13029 bp, 11 predicted proteins | sample Opewatmetagenome_2_FD_107003 | JGI IMG/M metagenome (GOLD analysis project Ga0153915, IMG submission 107003) | Freshwater wetland microbial communities from Ohio, USA - Open water 3 Core 3 Depth 3 metaG | ecosystem: Environmental > Aquatic > Freshwater > Wetlands | place: USA: Ohio, Lake Erie... | reverse complement strand
CGATCCGCACCTGGAGTTCGGGCTTCTTTCCGAGCTGCGCTCCGCGGTAAGCGTTCCGCTGGTCATGCACGGCGGCACGGGAATCCCGGAGAAAGACATCCGCCGGTCGGTCGAGCTTGGCATCGCCAAGGTGAACGTGGCCAGCGAGCTCGTGCACGGCTTCCGCGGCAGCCTTACTGCCCAGTGGCGGGAAGGGCGCAACCTGTGGACGCCGATCGCCTGCGGCGAGGCCGCCCGCATCATCGGCCCCGTGGTGGAGAAGTGGATCCGGGTGACGGGCGCCGAGGGGATGGCATGAGCATGCCGGGCGCAGGGATCTCGGAGCGCGACCGCGTGCTGTCCGCCGTGGGACACCGGCAGCCCGACCGCGCCCCCTGGCATGTCACCTTCACCGAGCCCGCCCGCGCGCGCATGGCCGAGTACTACGGCGACCCGGCCTTCGAGGCAGGGCTGGGCAACTGCCTGGAGATCGTGCGCATGCGCCGCCCCTACCAGCCGCTGGCGGACCGCCCCTGGGTCTGGGAGGACGAGTGGGGCGTGCACTGGGACCGCCGCATCGACACGGACATCGGCACGGTGTGCAACCGGCGGGTGACCCCGGAGTCCCTGCCGGCCTACCGCTTCCCGGATCCGGATGCGCCGGGCAGGTTCGACGGGTTCCCCGACGCCATCGAGAAGTCCGGGGGACGGTTCGTGATCGCCACGCTGGCGTTCACCCTTTTCGAGAGATCGTGGACGCTCGCCGGCATGGAAGAGGTCCTCATGGCGATGGCCGCAGGGGACCCCTTCGCGGATGAGCTGTTCGACGGTATCCTCGCCTACGACGAGGCCGTGGTGCGGCGTGCGCTGGCCTTCGATATCGACGGGGTGCGGTTCGGAGACGACTGGGGGCAGCAGCACGGCCTGATCATGGGCCCGGCGCTCTGGCGCAGGTACATCAAGCCCCGGGTGAAGCGGCTGTACGGCGTGGTCAAGGCGGCGGGGAAGAAAGTCTTCATCCATTGCTGCGGCAAGATCGACGAGATCTTCCCGGATCTCATCGAGTGCGGCGTGGACGTGTTCAACCCGTTCCAGCCCGAGGTGACGGACGTGCAGGAGGTGAAGCGCCGCTATGGACGGGACCTCACGTTCTTCGGCGGGATCTCCACGCAGAAGACCCTGCCCTACGGCACGGTCTCCCAGGCACGGGAGGAGGTGCGGCGGCTCATCGACACGATCGGTCGGGACGGGGGGTATATCGCGGCGCCGGCGCACGACGTGCCGAGAGACGCGAAGCCCGAGAACGTGGCCGCCGTGCTGGACGTCCTGAGGAGCCAGTAGGGACCCGCCGGTCCCGGCGAGCTCAGCGTTCGGCTTCCGAGGCGATCTCCAGCGGGCTGACGGCCCGGTGCTCGGCGGCGGACTTGTAGCATCCGAAGACGAGCTGCAGCGTCCTCAGGTTGTCCTCCCCGCTGATGGTCGGCTCTCCGCCGGTCTCGATGGCACGGAACAGGTCGCCCATCGTTCCGACGAAGGCATCGGGGAACCACTTGGTCTGGAGGACGGGCTCGTGCCAGGCGCCCATCTGCCGGGAGGTGAACTGAAGCGTGCTGTACGTGGCGTCGGGCCAGCCGATGGTTCCCTTCAGGACGCCCTCGGTGCCCGTGAACCGGAAGCGGATCCCGTAGTCCCTTGTCCACGTGGCACCGTCATCCAGCCCGGAAGCGAAGAAGCCGTCTCCGTACTCCAGCCAGTAGTGGGCGATGGAGTCCCCCTCCCATTTCTGCCCGGGATAGCGTCCGGTGATCGCGCTCACCCGGTCCGGATCCCCGAAAAGGAACCGGAACTGGTCGATGTTGTGGATGCTCATCCCGACCAGCATGAGCTGGCGGTAGACCGCGCGGTCCTCCCAGAACTTCTGCCACGGCTGCATGGTTCGAAGCTCGATGAAGGCGGTGAGCCGCGTCCCCAGGAGGCCGTTGGCAATCAGGGTCCGGCACGCCCGGATGGCGGGATCCCACCGGCCGTTCTGGTTCACCGCGAGCTTCACCCGGGCCTTCTTCGCCGCCGCCACGATCCCGGCCGCATCCCGGTAGCTCAGGGCCATGGGCTTCTGCACCATGATGTGCTTGCCTGCCCCGGCGGCTGCCGCGGCCACCTCGGGGTGCAGGTGCGGGGGCAGCGAGATGTCCACCACGTCGATGTCCGGGGAGGTGACCAGCTCCTTCCATGAACGGAACACTTTCGGGATCCCGAACCGCGAGGCCGCCTCGTCCGCGGTCTTCGAGGTCCGGTTCCAGATCCCGGCGATCCGAAAACCCGCCGACGCGTAGGCCGGCAGGTGGGCGGCCCGCACGATTCCCCCGCAGCCCACGACGCCGATGCGGTAGTCGGTCTTCCCGCCCAGCCGGGGCCGATAATCCAGGTCGACGCCGCTGAAGTCCACGCTCACACCGCCTCCCCCGCCGCCCGTGCCCCCTGCGGCGCTTCTGCTACAGTGTCACGAACGAGCCCGACCGACTGGACTGGTACGCCGCCTGGATCAGCTCGATGGTCGAAAGCGCATCCGCGGGCGTGACGCCGGCGGTCTTTTCCCCGGCGCGTACCGCCTGCACGAACTGCTCCGCTTCCCGCGCAAAGAAGGTGCGGTTCTGGACCGCGTGCCACACGTGCTTGGCCTTCGTGTCCAGCCAGGAGACGTTGAACTGCGTCTCGCGATGCTCCGTCCAGCCCCTTCGGAAGCCTCCTCGGTCCTTGCGCAGGAACAGCCGGAAATACGCCGGCAGGAGGCCCACCTGGAGCGTCCCCTCGGTGCCGTAGAAGTCCATCTCCCAGGTCTCGATCCACTCGTTGGCTTCCCACCCCACCAGGGACAGGGTGCCCACGCAGTCTCCCCAGTCCAGGTTGACCACCGCCGCGTCCTCGTACATGTGCCGATGCTCCTTCGCGAGGTCGGCAAACTTCGGCACCATGGCCGACACCCTCTTCGGCCGGCCCATCAGGCTGAGCACGACGTCCACCATGTGGCATCCGTCCTCGAACAGGACCCCGCCGATGTCGTTCTCCAGGTTGAACCACGGTGTCACCGCGTCCGGGGCCGGCACCGAAACATGAAACCGGGCTGCCGTCACCCGGCCCAGGAGCTCCCGGGAAAGCACGTCCCGCGCGAAGTCCACCATGGATCCCTGGCGCATCATGTAGCCGACCTGCAGCAGCGAGCGGCCGGCGCGGTGCGCCTCCACGATGCGGCGCAGGTTCTCCACGTTGTTGGCCGCCGGCTTCTCCAGCAGCACCGCCTTGCCTGCCTGCAGCGCCTTGACGGTGAGGTCCGCCATCTTGTGGGTGAAGGACTCGATCACCACCGCGTCCACCGCCTCGTCCTCCAGCACGGATTCCGCGGACCGGGCCACGGGGATGCCGTATCTCTCGGAGAAGGTCTTGGCCCCCACGGCGTCCGAGGGCTCCCAGACGCTCCGCAGCTGCACGCCCTCCATCTCGCGGAAGATGTCCGCGCGCGTCCATACGTGCGGGTGGGTGATGTCCAGGAACGCGATTCCGACGGTTTTCATGGCGCCTACCTCTTTTTGAGCCTCTGCTCGTGGATGATGACGGCGACGATGATGACCAGCCCCGTCACGACGTACTGCCAGCTGGCATCCACGTGGAGCAGGTTCAGGCCATTGCCGATGATGCCAAGGAGAAGCACCCCCGTGAGGGTGCCCAGCACGTTGCCGCGGCCGCCCGTGAGCGGGATCCCGCCGATCACGGCCGCACCGATCGAGTTCATCTCGAAGCCCGTCCCCATGTTGGGAATGGCCGAGCTGATCCGGGAGGCGAGCACCAGGCCGGCCATGCCGGTAAAGAACCCGCAGATGACGTAGAACAGGATCTTGTAGCGTTTCACCGGGATGCCGGCGAGGTAGCTGGTGTACTCGTTGCCCCCGATGGCGTACGCGATGCGGCCGATCCGCAGGTAGCGCAGGAGAAGCCCGCAGATGATCATGACCAGGAAGAAGAGGATCACGATGAGCGGGATCGGTCCGATCATTGCCCCGCCGATATACCCGAATCTCGCGCCCAGGTCGTTGATGGGATATCCCTGGGTGATGAGGATGGCCACCCCTTGAAGGATCGTCATGGTTCCCAGCGTCAGGATGAAGGGGTGCGCCCTGGTAAAGGCGGCGAGCATCCCGTTCACGGATCCGATGATGCAGCCCAGCACCAGCCCCGCGAGAACGGCGATCTCCGCGGGCATGCCGGCCTTGAGCATGGTCCCCGCGACGACGGCGACCGTGGAGATGGCCGATCCGACAGAGAGGTCGATGCCCCCCGAGATCATGAGCACCGTGACGCCCATGGACAGGATCCCGAGCGTGGACACCTGCTGGAGCACGTTGCGGATGTTGCGCGGGGAGAGGAACACGGGGGCGGCGACGCTGATGATGATCACCAGCGCAATGAGCACGAAAACGATGCCCCACTGCTGGACGTCGAAAATCCGCTTGAGCCCCCCTGCTGGCTCCTTAGCCTGTGCCGGTTGTGCCAATGGCATAAGAAAGAACCTCCTGTCTGCTCGTTGCGTCCGCGTTCAGCAGGGCGGCGATCCGCCCCTCCCTCATCACCGCGATCCGATGGCTCATGTTCATGAGCTCGTCGAGATCCGACGTCACCATGAGGATCCCTTTCCCGTCCTCCAGGAGCCGCTTCATGATGCGGTGAATCTCCTCGCGGGCCCCCACGTCCACGCCCTGCGTCGGCTCGTCCAGCAGGAAGACCTCCAAACCCAGACACAGCCATTTGGAAAGCATGACCTTCTGCCGGTTGCCGCCGCTCAGGTACTGAACTTCCTGCTGGGTGCCTCGAGCCTGCACGGCGAGGGCTTCCATGTACTGCCGGGCGATGCGCCGCTCGCGCGGGAGGTCCATGACGGGTCCGTGGGCTACGGCGTCCAGGTTCGCGAGGGTCGTGTTGCCGGCCACGCTCATGGAAAGGATGAGCCCGCGCGCGTCACGCTCACCGGGCACGAAGCAGATTCCACGATGGATGAACTCCCGCAGCCGTCTTCCGGCCAGCTCGCGGCCTTCCAGGAGGATGCTGCCGGTGTCTGCGGCGTCGATCCCGGCGATCGCGCGCAGCAGCGGGGTGCGCCCGGAACCGAGTGTGCCCGCGATTCCGATGACCATCCCCCGTTTCAGGGTGATACTCACGTCCCGGAAAGCCCTCTCCTTCGTCAACCCCTTCACTTCCAGGAGCGTGCTCCCCTCCGGGCCGGTCCCGAGCCGGGTCATGGAAATTTCCTCCCCCACCATTGCCTGCACGAGCTGGTCCTTGGTGATCTCGCCGATGGCCCGGGTGGTCACCTCCCTGCCGTCCCGCAGGACGGTCACCCGGTCGGCGACCTGGAACACCTCGTCCAGGCGGTGGGAGATGTAGATGACGGACACGCGCCCCTGCCGCAGCTGTCCGATCAGGCGGAACAGGTTGTCGATTTCCGCTCCGGAAAGGCTCGCCGTCGGCTCGTCCATGATGACGATGCGCGCCTTCTTGTAGAGGGCCTTCGCAATCTCCACGGCCTGCTGCTCGCCGGCTCCAAGATTCACGACAAGGGAGCGCGGATCGAGGTCCAGGTTGAGGTTTCGCAGGATCTCCGAGGCGCGCTCGAACAGGTGCTTCCATTGGACCACGGTGAGAAACCCGGTCGGGACGTCACCCAGGAGGATGTTTTCCCCCACGCTGAGGTGGGGGACGAGGTTCCGCTCCTGGTAGATCGTGACGATCCCCAGGCCCTGGGCGAGGCGGGGCGAAAGGACATCTACCGGCTTCCCGTCGATGGTGATCTCTCCCCCGTCGCGGCGATGCACGCCGGAGAGGATCTTGATGAGGGTGGACTTGCCGGCGCCGTTCTCCCCCACGATGGCGTGGACGCATGCGGGCGCGAGATCCAGGTCCACGCCATGGAGGACCTCGACGCCGGAGAAGCTCTTCGAGACGCCGCGGATGCGGAGAATGCTTTCCGGGCTGCCCGTCATACCGTCAATACTGGAGGGCGATCCTGCGGCCGGACGCGGAGGAGTCCCGGATGGCCTGCATGACGGCCTGGACACGGTAGCCGTCCTCGAACGTCGCCCCGTAGGGGGACACGGGCTTGTCATGGACCACGCAGTCGAGGAAATGGTGCAAGGCGTGCACGTGCCCGTATTCCCAGCCCGCGTTATGGCCGGGGGGCAGGTACTGGACGCGCAGGGGGTGGCCCGGGTCCGTCACCGTCACGGCAGCGAACCCCCGGATCTCCTTCGCGGCCTGGTCCGAGTAGACCTGCAGGTGGTTGGGATCCTCCAGGTCGAACACGAGGCTTCCCCGGGAGCCGTTGATCTCCCAGCCCTGGAAGTTCTTGCGCCCCGTGGCCACGCCGGAGGACTCCAGCGTCCCGACCGCCCCGCCCTCGAACTGCACGATGGCCACGTTGCCCTCGTCCGCGGCCACGGTCTCCGTGCCGCCCGCGCGGGTCTTCCGCGACGGGTTCCACGTGCTCACCAGGCCGTTCACCGTCGTGATCTCCCCGACGAGGAACCGGGCCATGTCGATGATGTGAGAGCCGATCCCCAGCAGGACGCCCGACTTCGTCCCGGAGGCGTACCAGCAGTCTTCCAGCGGGGCCGCGGGGTCGTGGCCGACCTCCTGCAGGTACACCGCGCGGAAGTGGTAGATCCTGCCGACGGCCCCGGTGTCTATCAGGTCTCGTGCCAGGCGGACCGCGGGAATGAAGCGGTAGTTGTGACAGAGCATGCTCTTCACGCCCGCTTTCTTCGCCGCCGCGGCCATGGCCTTCGCGTCAGCCACGCTCATCGCGAGGGGCTTCTCGCAGATTACATGCTTGCCGTGCTCCGCTGCCGCGATAGAAGGGGCGCAGTGCTCGCTGTCCGGCGTGCACACGTCCACGATCCCCACCGCGGGATCCGCCACGAGCTCGCGCCAGTCCGAGCACCAGCCGGCGTAGCCGAAACGGCGCGCGGTGTCCGCCGCCTTCTGCCCGTTCCTCCCGCAAAGCGCCACCAGCCGGGGAAAGGCCGCCGGGGAAGGGAACGAGAAGGGGATCTTGACATAGGCATTGGAGTGGACCTTGCCCATGAAGCCGTACCCGATCATGCCGATCCCGACCGACGGCTCCGCCGTCGGGGAGCCGTCCAGTTTCGTCATTCCCTTCATGGGCTCACCTCCTATGCACGGCGGGGAAAGCGCTTCTGCAGCGTCTTGAGGTACGCAATGCTCGCCTTGACGGCCAGGTCCTCGTCCTTGTACTTCGGGTCCATGTAGTCCAGCTCCACCGCGTACAGGCCATTGTACCCGGACTTCTCCAGCCCTTCCACCAGGCCGGGGAAGTTGACGATGCCCTGGCCCACGGGCACGGCGGCGAAGAACATCCAGTCCTTCGGGTCCCAGCCGTACAGGGGCGCCACGTCCTTGGTGTGGGTGGCGAACACGTGCGTTGCCAGCCGCCGGGCGGAGGCCGCCGGCTCGTCCCCGTTGCGCAGGCAGTTGCCCGTGTCGAAGCACATGCCGAAGTGGGGCGAACCCACCGCCTCGAAGAGGCCGAGGTACTCGTCCACCGTGAAGTCGAAATGGTTCTCGTCCGCGAGCTTGATGCCCTCGTCCCCGGCCATGCGCGCGCATTCGCGGAAGATCTTCGTGAGCTTCTCGATCTGCGGTCCGTGGGGATCGTTGCGGTAGTCCAGGGAGGAACCGACCACGCGCATGACCGACGCGCCCAGCAGATGACAGGTGCGGAAGTGCTTTCTCAGGTCCTCCACGGCTTCGGGCTTCTTTCCGCCTTCGAACCCGAGCGGGTGACCCCAGGCCACCACCACCTCCAGGCCGCCGCGGTCGATGATCTCCTTCAATCCCTTGAGATAGGCCTCGTCGGTGCTCTCGAAAAAGCAGGTCTCCAGGGATACCCCGTCCACCTTGAGCTCCACGGCGCGGCGAAGGAAGTCCGCGTAGCCCATCGAACGCGCGGGCTTGACCTGGTTTGCATACACTTCGCCGAAAAACCGGTGGTAGCAGTAGCTGTCGATTGCGACCTTCATTGCCAGCTCCTTTGGCCGTCGTGCGCGCCCCAACATGAAGGCGCCGGGCACGCGTGAGCGGGCTCGGCGCCGTTCGTTGTGTTCGTGCCGGTGCGCCTATTCGGTCAACGCGTGCCCGACCTTCGATAGATCCATCTTCAGCGTCGCCTGCGTGGAGGCCGCGGTGGGCTCCCACGGCGTGGCCGCGCTGACGTTGTCCTTGGTGATGACCGTCATAGGCGTGATGGTGAGCTTCGGCTGGTTCTTGTCGCCGCGGATGTACGCCACCAGGGTGCGCAGCGCGAGCTGTGCTTCCTGGGAGGGCGACCACCCAACCGTGGCCTTGATGCCGCCGGCGGCGATGGACTCCAGGCCGTAGGGGGCGCCGTTCTGGGACACGATGGCCACCTGCTGGTCCTTGCCTGCTTCCTTGAGCGCCTGGATGGCGCCGAGGGCCATGTCCTCGTTCTGCACGAAGCACGCCTTCAGGTCGGGATAGCTGGTGATGAGGTTCTGCATCTGGCTGAACGCCTTCTGGCGGTTCCAGTCTCCGGGAAGGTCTCCCACGTACTCGAGCTTGGCGTTCTTCTTCACCTCGGAGACGAACGCGTCGCGGTACATCTCCGCGTCACCGCGGCCGGGCTGGCCCATGATGCAGGCCACCTGTCCCTCGGGGATGTTCTGCGCTACCCACTTGCCGATGGAGGTTCCGGAAATCTTGCCGTCCGCCTGCACCGAGCCCACCATCTTGTCCTTCAGCGCGTCGCTGTACCCGAACAGCATCATGATGGGCACTTTCGCGTTGAATGCAGTATTGACGCTGGATTCGATCGACGTCTGGCTGATCGACACGAGGACGATGCCGTCCATCTTCTGCGTGATGGCATCCTCGACGGCATTCAACTCTTTCTCCGGCTTCAGCTCCGAGATGTAGCCGTAGAGCTCGATGCCCATGGCGTCCGCCATCATTTTCGCCCCGTCAAAGCCGTACTTGTAGTAGGGCTCGTTGGTGGGCCGGATGTAGGCGATCTTCAGCTTCTTTTCAGTGCCGCCCCCTGCGAAAGCCGGTACGACCAGTGCGGCAAGCAGCACGATGGCCAGAACGATGATGACACCTCTTTTCACGTTCATAGGACCTCCTTCTACTGGTGCTGTGTGGGAACATCTCGTACTCTAAAGCCGCCCCGTTCGGATGTCAACAAAAATCTGGTCGTTATCGAACATTGACACCTCTGCCCGATTGGTTCACTGTGCCGCCATGGGCACTTCGAGTCCGGGCAAACGCCCGGCGCCACCGGATCCGGCGAAAGGCACCGTGGTGGTCATCGGCGCAGGAGCCACGGGCAGGGGTCACGTGGCGCAGCTTGCCGGCGAGTCCGACTACCGCCTCGTCTTCCTGGACAGGGATCGGGCCTTGTGCGACGCCCTCAAAAGGAGTGGGTCGTACGAGGTCCGCCTGGTGAGCGCTCACACGAGGACGGTCCGCATCGGCGGGTTTCAGATCTTTCACACCTCCGAAAAGGAAGCGTTCTACGCCGCCTTTCGCGGCGCGGGGATCGTGTTCACCGCGGTCTGCCCGGGGAACATACCCGAGGCCGCGGCATACATGAGGGAGCATTTCGCCCGGTGGCTGAGGGACCAGGGCCCGGGACAGTTCAAGAACGTCCTCTGCTGCGAGAACATGGACCACAGCTCCACGAGCTTCCGGGACCTGCTCCTGCAGGGATTTCCGTCCGAGCTCCGTTCCGCGCTGGAGGCAAGGGTGGGATTTGCCGACACCATGGTGGCCCGGGTCGTGGCCCGACCGGCCAATCCCCTGTTCCTCCTGGGGGAGGAGTACAGCGAGTGGACGGCGGACCGCGCGGCGCTTCGCGGGCCCTCGCTTCCCGAGGTGCGCACGCTCGAGCTGGTGGACGACCAGGCGAAGTATCTGCGGCGCAAGCTGTACATCCACAACGCGGGCCACGCAACGTTCGGCTATCTCGGCTTCCTGAAAGGGTACCGCTACATCCACGAGGCGGGCCAGGACGCCGACATCATGGACGTGTGCAGGAAGGCGATCGAGGAGTCGGGGTGGGCCATCCAGAAGGAGTACGGCTTTCCTGCCGACGTCATCGCCGCCTATCGTTCCGCGCTCACGGACAAGTGCGTGAGCGCGGAGCTCCCGGACGAGATCCTGCGAGTGGTGCGCGAGCCCGCGCGGAAGCTCGGGAAGGAAGAGCGATTCTTCGGCCCTATCGGCCTCCTGCTCCGGCACGGCAGGGTTCCCGAATACCTCCTGCACGGTGTGTGCGCCGCGCTTCTCGCCCGGATCCCTGGAGACCAGCAGTCGGCGCGGATCCAGGAGCTCATGAAGGAGAAGGGCCCCGCGTGCCTGCCAGAGATCGTGGGCGCGCAGGTCCATCCTGCCGTGATGGCGCGGGTGACGTCTCTGCTGCCGGAAGTCCGGCGCCGATTCGGCGGGGGCGCATGAGAACCTCGGCCTCCCCCATCCCGCCCTTCGCAACCGAGCCCTTCTACCACGTGCGGCCGTGGGGCGGGCGAGCCATGGAAACGTCGCTGGGAAAGAGAATCCCCGCGGGAACCGTGGCCGAAGCCTGGGAGATTTCCGCGCACCCCAACGGGATCTCCCGGGCGGCCAGCGGCCCCTACGCCGGCCGGGGGCTGGACGAGATTGCGCGGGAGGCCGGCCCCGCGCTCCTGGGAGCGACCATCTACGAAAAGTATGGGCGAGAGTTTCCGGTCCTCATCAAGCTCATCGACGTGAACGCACTCGCCTCCGTCCAGGTCCACCCGGACGACGCCGCGGCCCGGCGCCTGGAAGGATTTCCGCGGGGCAAGACCGAGGCGTGGTACATCATCTCCTGCTCCGCCGGCGCCCGCTTCTCCCTCGGGGTGGCTCCGGGAGTGACGGCCGAATCGTTCCGGGAGGCCCTGGAGCGCGGCAGGGCACAGAACCTGCTGTCATCGCCCGAGGTCCGACCGGGGGACTGCCTCTTCGTGCCCCCGGGCACGGTCCACGCCGCGGGAAACGGCGTGCTGCTCCTGGAAGTGCAGCAGAGCTCGGACATCACCTACCGCGTGTATGACTGGGACCGTATTGATGACAAGGGAAACCGTCGGGAGCTGCACGTCGAGAAGGCCCTCCAGGTGATCGACTTCTCCGCCCGGCCCCGGATCTTTCGCGCGCGAGGGCGCCAGGATTGCCTGGATCCACTCCTGGCCTGCGGGCATTTCGAGATGTTCGAAGCCCGCGTGGCCTCGCGGATCCTCCTGCCCGCCGCGGAGACCTGCATGGCCGGCACGGTGATCGCGGGCGCCGCCGGACTAACCGGCGGCGGGGAAAAGCTCCCGTTGCGCGCGGGGGACAGCTTCGTGGTCCCCCCGGGCCAGGAAACACGCATCGAGAAGTCGGGGGGCAGTCCTGCCCTCATCGTCATGACGTTCCTCGTGTAGAATACAGCCGGTCCACATCCAGCAAGAGGGAGGCCGCGGATGGCAACAGAGCTTTTCAGGAGAACCTCGCACCCCTACATCGGCCGCGTGCCGGTGTCCACGCCGGCGCAGTCCGCGGAGGCGGTGACGGCGCTCAACAAGGGGCGGGTGGAGAGGGGCGGAACCCAGGCGCCCGCGGTCCGTGTCACCTACTGGTTCGAAGTCGTGCACCAGGGGCTGCCGATGGCCGGCATCGTGAACGCCGCCCGCATGGTCCTTGAGCACGGGACTCTCAAGCCGTGGCACCAGGAGAATCAATCCGCCGGGTCCGGCGGCGCGGGGGACTCGGCCGTCCGAAAGCCGGATGGCTACGACGAGTTCATGAGCTGGGCGGAGGACGTGCAGCTCCTCGGCCGCAATGACGCTGACGGCGTAGAGGCGGGCCTCGTCACCATCGCCTACCCCCTCAAGTTCTTCGACAAGCGGGACGACGGCCGCATCCCGCTTTCCCAGCTGTTCATGGCCATGGCGAGCGAGCCGTTTTCCGCGTTTTCCTTCTACCAGGGAGCGCGGATCGTGGACGTGGCATTCCCCCTGCAGCTGCTTTCCCGCTTCCCCCAGCGGCACTGGCCGCACTCGAGGATCCGCGCGTACCTGGACCTCGCCCCGGAAGAGCCCATCATTGGCACGATCGTGAAGCCCAAGACCGGCCTGACCCCCGAGCTGTTCTCCCGGTCCGTCGTGGAAGCGGCGGAGGCCGGGGCGCGGTTCACCAAGGCGGACGAGAACATGCACCTCACGCTGGCCGAGGTGCCGCGCTATGTCGGGCGGGTGGTCCGGGACCTGGAAAAGGCGGGGTTCGACCTCGCGCACGCGCAGCGGGCGGGCGCAAAACCGCCGCCGAAGCCGAAGGGGCGACGCTTCCTCTTCGCCCCGCACATCACGGCAGACGCCGATCGCATCCACGACTACGCGAAGGCGGCCGTGGAAGCCGGCGCCAACGCGCTGATGTTCTCCCCGTACTACGGGGGAGGCTTCCCGCTCATGGCGGAGATCTCCGGCCGCCACGACGTTCCCGTGTACGCCCACACGGCGGGCATGAACGTGGCCACCGGCTGCTCAACCTGGGGCCTGGATCCCCGGGTCACCTACGTCCTGGCGGGTCTCTACGGGGCGGCGTTCATGCAGCTCACGACCCTCGGCGGGTACCTCAAGCCCGACGACACGGAGAAGGGCGCGATCCTCGCCAGCCTCAGGGCCCACCACCTGGAAGGCCGGGAAGGCATGACCCTGGCGATCGCCGGCGGCCTGGGGCCGGCCAATATCGGCCGCAGCATGCGGGATCTGGGCACCGAGGGCCGCATGTTCCTGGCCGGCACGTCGGTGTACAGCCATCCGGACGGACCCTCCAGCGGCGTGAAAGCCATCATCTGCGCGCACGAAGCGTACGTGAAGGAAGGGATCACGGACGAGGCCGGATTGAAGCGGTACGCGGCGGCGCAGGGAGAGGCGGGAAAGCCGCTGGCCCGGGCGCTGGGCTGAGTCCGGGGCT
>Ga0153915_10004352_pt1 | contig 13031 bp, 9 predicted proteins | sample Opewatmetagenome_2_FD_107003 | JGI IMG/M metagenome (GOLD analysis project Ga0153915, IMG submission 107003) | Freshwater wetland microbial communities from Ohio, USA - Open water 3 Core 3 Depth 3 metaG | ecosystem: Environmental > Aquatic > Freshwater > Wetlands | place: USA: Ohio, Lake Erie... | reverse complement strand
GCACCGACAGCACGATGGCGGCGATCTCGAAGCCGTGAAACACCAGCGTCATGGGATGTCCCATGGCCGCCGAGATGAAGACCAGCGCCGGGGCCACCAGCAGTGCGATCTGCGTGCTTGATCCGGCGGCGATGGTGAGCGAGAGCTCCATCTGGTTGCGCCGCGCCACCAGAATGGCCGTGGAGTGCTCGGCGGCGTTGCCGATCACCGCCACCACGATCACGCCCACAAACAGTTCAGTCATACCCAGGGCCCGTGTGACCGGCTCGATCTCCGCCACCAGCAGTTCGCTGAGCACCGCAATGATGATGGTCGCGAGCGCCAGCGCCAGCAGGGCGTGAGCGCGCGATGCCTCTGGCTTGATTTTTTCGCCGGGCGCATCGAGAACCGGGCGATGGGTGCGAAATACGAAAAGCAGATTCGCCAGATAGACCAGGATGAGCGTGCCGCTGGTCCACAGGCTCAGGTTTTCGAGCGCGGCCGTGGTGTGGCCCAGGCTGCCGTAGGCCGTCATATCGAAGACCGCGGGCATGATCAGCGCCGCGGAGGCGATCATCAGCATGGTGCTGTGCATGGAGGCGGTGCTGCGCGGAAACCGCAGCACGTCGCGCTTGATGCCCCCGGCCACGATGCTCAGCCCCAGCACCAGCAGCAGGTTGCCGATGATGCTGCCGGAAAGTGACGCCTGCACGACTTTGATATGACCGCCCCGTAGCGCGACCAGGGCAATAATGAACTCCGTGGCGTTGCCCAGCGTGGCGTTGAGCAGTCCGCCGGCGGTGGGTCCGGCATAAGCCGCCAGCGTGCTCGTGGCCTCACCCAGCACCCCGGCCATGGGAATAATGGCCAGCGCCGACGCCGCAAAGATCATCAGCGGCGAGGCGTGCAACAGGCGCAGAACCACGGCTGCCGGAACCATGATGAGCAGGCAGTTCAGCCACAGGTGCTCGGTCTTCAGCGGAAACTTATGCCACGCGCGCGCCAGGATGCTTTTGCTCGTCATGATTGGCGTTCATTATAAAGAAGACGGGCGCGATCACTGAGGGAGCCAGGTGTAAAAATGGCCGGGTCATTCTTCAAGGCTGTCATTCCGAAGCTTCTGTGCAAGGGCGGCAGCCCGCGCACAGAAGCTGAGGAACCTGCTGCGCCGCACTCTGGGGAACAAGAAAATGCCCGAAGCTGACCGCCGCAGCCATTCTGCACGCGTCCGGACTGCACGCAGTCCTCTTGCTACTCCCGGAGGCCGGGAATTCCCGCTATGCTTCACACCAAACACCCTCGCAGACGGCTGCACCTGCCGCTTCGGCGATCAGGAGAAAACCTACAAGTGAACCAAACAGCAAAGCGCATGGCGCCAGTCCTGCTTTTGCTGGCAGCAATTTCCGCCTGCCGCAAACCACCCGAGCCGCCGGCGGAAACAAAACCCGCTGCCACCAAACCCGCCTCTCAGGACTCCGTTCCCGACTCAGGTCTCGCGTCCTCGGTCGCCGCCATCCTCCATGCAGCCCACCGCAGCGGATCGCTCGTCTACCGCGCCGACTGCGGGCCGCAGAGCCGGTTCACGGAGGTCTACCCGCTGAACCCTCCGGTGGCTCCCGAACCCATGGACCAGTCGCTGGCCGAAATCACCCGCCGCTATCCCAATCTCCAGTGGAAAGAAACCGCCGCCGGCCGGGTGACGATCACCGATCGCTCCGCCCGCGCCGGGTTGCTGCAGGTGCGCATCCCGGAATTCATCATCATTGATGACCGCGATCCCGATGACGTGATCACCACTATCTGGAAGACCCCGGAAGTGAAGTCTTTTCTGCGGAAAAACCGCCTGCGTCTGGCTCCATCGCCGAAACGGGCCGCCCGCAGAACCCGTGGTCCGGCCGTGGTGCATCTGAAGAAGGCAACCGTGGCGGAAATCCTCGACGCCATTCTTGTCAGCTACAAGGACGGCGCATCGCGCGTCTGGGTCTATCGGGAATGTCACGGGAAGGGGCCGGCGCTGGCCGAAGTCAGGGTCATGTAGCAGTGGCGTGGCTTCACGGCCCATCGGGGGTGCAGGGGCGCAAATTCTGGTACTGGGCTAATCCCGTTAGCCCAGCACCCAAATTCTGTAAAGATTTGATAAAACTTCCTGAATGACTATAGTTATAGCCACCGGGCGCATCTTACTTGAGTTGCACCAGTTCCACATTTTTAGTTTGGTCGGATTGGAGAAGCTATGCTGAGTATCGCCAAAGTACGGACCTTGTGTCTGCTTGTTGGTATTGCTGTTGCGTCCGCGCTGTTCGCATTGCCGGCGCTTTCCCAGGACCAGGCGGCAGCGGCGCGTACCGCCGCCGGATGTGGTCCGAGCGAGGTTCAGTTCGATGTGAAGACTGACAAGAAGCAGCACCCGGTCGCGCAGCCGGAAGCCGGCAAGGCGCTGGTGTATGTGATCGAGGCGGAGAAAGCAGATCGCGGCGTCTTCAAGATCGGGGCCGTCACCACCCGGGCAGGGCTCGATGGCTCATGGGTCGGGGCGAACCATGGAGCGTCATATTTTTATTTCTCGGTGGAGCCCGGCGAGCATCGCCTGTGCACGGATTGGCAATCGAGCTTCAAGAGCATCTCCAGGCTGGGTTCGGCCGTGAGTTTCACGGCGGAAGCGGGGAAAGTATATTACTTCCGGGTGGAGGTTCATGAAACCAGCAATCATCCACTGGCGGTGAAGCTGGAACCGCTCGACAGCGCCGCAGCCCAGTTTCTGATCTCGTCTTCGTCACTCAGCATTTCTCATCCCAAACCGCCCGCCAGCGACTGACGGAGCGAATCCGCGCCGCTGGCAGGAACAATTCGCCACCAGGGTTCTTCGGCGGTTCGCTTCTAAGGTGAACCCCTTACATCCCTTTTACATCCTTAACAATTCTTGTCGCTTTCTTCCGCCCGGAATCGCTGTCTTTTTGAGATGATAGACAGCAGTTTCTCCCTCCTGCAACCTGCAGGATCAGGTTCACTCCTGCGGTTCCAGTTCAGTTTTGGCACAAGCTGTCTGTCAGTCCCGGGGGAAGTTCTCGTCATCGAGGCATAACAGATGAATGGCACAGTAAAATTGGCAGTAGGGCTGGCGCTCGCCGCCGCTCTCAGCGTCGCGGTTGCAGCACAGACCTCCGCCCCAGCGGACGCCGCCGTGCGCAAGGTCGGCACGGTCAAGTCCGTCACCGGGAATCTTCTGGTTTTGAAGCCCGATTCCGGCGCCGACGTGAACGTCACGCTGCCCGAAGGCGTCCGCATTCTGCGCCTGGCCCCCGGACAAACCGACCTGAAGTCGGCCACGCCCATGACCCTGGCCGAAGTGCAGGTGGCCGACCGTATGCTGGTGCGCGGACGTCCCGGCGAAAACGACTCCATCGTCGCCAGCTCCATTGTGGTGATGAAACAAACGGACGTGGCGCAGAAGCAGCAGCGCGAACGCGAAGACTGGCAGAGGCGCGGCGCCGGCGGAATCGTCAGCGCCATTGACGCCGCCAGCGGAACCATCACCGTCGCCGTCACCCCCACTCTGAGCATTGCGATCAAGACCTCCGCCGGCACCGGCTTCCTGCGCTATGCGCCCGGCTCGGTGAAGTTTTCCGACGCGCAGAAGGGAACCTTCGGCGAGATCAAATCCGGCGATCAGCTGCGCGCCCGCGGTGCTCGCAGCGCTGACGGCAAAGAGATCGCCGCCGAAGAAGTCATCTCCGGAACCTTTCGCAACATTGCCGGCACCATCAGCTCCATTGACGCCGCCGGCGGAACCATGACCGTGAAAGACATTCTGGCTAAAAAGTCCGTGGTGGTGAAAATCAACGCCGATTCCCAGGTGCGCAAGCTGGCCGCGCCCATGGCTCAGAGAATTGCCTTCTTCCTGAAAGGCGGCGCGCCCGGCGGAGCACCCGCCACCGCTGGCGGAAACCCGCCCTCCGGCGCAGCTGCGCCGCCAGCGGGCGGGCCACCCTCGGGTGGCAATCGCGGCGCCGGCGGCCCTCCCGATTTCCAGCAGCTTCTAAGCCGTATCCCCGCGGCCACCCTGGCTGATTTTCAGAAAGAGGACGCGGTGATGATCGTGGCCACGCAGGGAACCGCCGGTTCGGAAGTCGTGGCTATCACTCTGCTGGGCGGGGTTGAACCGATTCTTACCGCGTCGCCCAACGGCGGCAGCGCGGCTGCTTTGTTTTCCGGCTGGAACCTGAGCGCTCCCGGCGGCGATGCCGGCGCGCAGTGATTTCAATGCAATGCTTGAGGAGATTTTCATGAGATTCTGGTGGTCGTCGCCGCGCGGCCTGGTTCTGCTGATTTCTTTATCACTGTCGCTTCTTACCGGGTCATTGTTCGCCCAGGCGCCCACGGGCCGGCTTCACGGACAGGTCACCGATCCTTCCGGCGCCGTCATACCCGGCGCCACCATCTCGGTGAAGAATGAAAGCCAGCTGATGGTCGCCGCCAAGTCGGATGGCGTTGGCGGATACGACGTGAAAAACCTCGCTCCGGGCAAATACACCATCAAGGTCACGGCCAAGGGCTTTGCGCCCTCCGCGCGGCAGGTGGAAATCTCCGCCGGGCAGCAGATCAAGCTCGATATCGCCCTGGAGATCGTGGTCAAGGAAGAAGCCGTGGACGTGAATGCCGATGCCGCCAAAGTCAGCGCCAATCCCGAAAGCAACGCCGGCGCCCTGGTGATCAGCGGCAAAGATCTCGATGCGCTATCCGACGATCCCGACGAGCTTCAGTCCGAGCTCCAGGCCCTGGCCGGGCCTTCCGCCGGACCCAATGGAGGCCAGATCTACATTGACGGCTTCACCGGCGGCCAGCTTCCGCCCAAGTCCTCCATCCGCGAGATTCGTATCAACCAGAATCCGTTTTCCGCGCAGTACGACCGCATGGGTTTCGGCCGCATTGAGATTCTCACCAAGCCCGGCACCGATAAGCTGCACGGCCAGGTTTTCTACAATGACAATCATTCCGTTCTCGATGGCCGCAATCCCTACGCTGCCTCCGAGCCCGATTTCAGCACCCAGAGCGTCAGCGGCAGTGTGGGCGGGCCTTTGAGTAAGAAAGCCTCATACCAGGTCAACGCCGAGCAGCGCAATATCCACGACGCCGCGGTGATCTCGCCTTCAGCCTTCGCCGCCGCCGGCGTGCCTGTTACCCAGGTCCTGAACCCGCACATCCGCACCAACGCCAGTGTGCGCCTCGATTATCAGCTTACGGCCAGCGATACGCTCATGGTGCGCTACCAGTTCACTCACAACCACGCAGAGAATGACGGGGTCGCGCAACTGGCGCTGCCTTCACAGGCCTACAACCAGAACAACACCGAAAACACCATTCAGGTCAGCAATACCCGGATCCTGAACCCCAGCGCCGTCAACGAGACGCGCTTCGAATGGCAGCGCAATGTCTCCGGCCAGCAGTCGCTGAGCTCCGCGCCCGCGCTCAACGTGCTGGGCGCATTTACCGCGGGCGGCAATCCTCTGGGCGTCAATTCCATTACCACCAATCATTACGAAGTCCAGAACTACACCTCGATGGTTCACGGCAATCATTTCATGCGCCTGGGCGGAAGGCTCAGGGCCACCGCCGAATCCAGCCTTTCCACCCGCAACTTCAACGGAACCTATACTTTCGATTCCCTGGCGGCCTATCAAAGCGGCACGCCCCGGCAGTTGAACATCACCACCGGGAATCCGCTGATCTCCAATACCTACGTGGATGCCGGCCTCTACGCCGAAGACGACTGGAAGCTGCGGCCCAACATGACGCTCAGCTACGGCCTGCGCTTCGAGACCCAGACCGGCATCCATGATCATAGTGACTGGGCTCCGCGGGTGGGCTTTGCCTGGGGTGTGGGCGCCAAGAAGAACGCCGCGCCCAAAACCGTGATCCGTACCGGCTTTGGAATTTTCTATGACCGCTTTGGCCAGGACCTCATCCTGCAAACCGAGCTGCTCAACGGCGTGAACCAGCAGCAGTTCGTGATCAGGAATCCGTCATACCCCAATCTGCCCCCACTGAACAACTTCGCGGCCTCGGCTGCCACGACCTATTCGATTGATCCGTCGTTGCACACGCCCTACACGGCCCAGGCGGCCGCCTCCGTCGAGCGCCAGCTGACCAAGACCGCGACTATCTCCGCCACCTATCTGCACTCCCAGGGCATTCACCAGCTTTACTCCGTGGATACCGCTTTGCTGAACGCGCTCAACTCGGGCGCCTTCGACCCCGCCCATCCTCCCGCCCCGGCGAACATGTATACCTCCGAGGGTGTGTTCAAACAGAACCAGCTGATCACCAGCTTCAACCTGCGCGCGGGCGCGCGCCTGACGCTGTTCGGCTTCTATGTGCTCAGCTTTGCCAATGGTGATACCGGCGGCGCGGGCAGCTTTCCTTCCAACCCGGCGCTGGGCATCACCGCCGACTATGGACGCACCGCCTACGACGTTCGCAACCGCCTCTTCTTTGGAGGTACCGTCGCGCTGCCTCATGGCTTTCGCGTCAGTCCGTTCATGGTGGCCAATTCCGGCGCGCCCTATAACATCACCACCGGCGCCGACCTGAACGGAGACTTCCAGTTCAACGACCGTCCCGCGTTTGCCACCGACCTGTCGCGGTCCAGCGTGGTGCAAACCAGCCTGGGCGCCTTTGACACCGCTCCCATCGCCGGCCAGACCATCGTTCCCATGAACTTCGGCGACGGTCCTTCGCAGTTCACGCTCAATCTGCGTCTCAGCAAGAGCATCGGCATCGGCCCCAAAATCGAAACAGCCGGTAACGCTCAGCCGCAGGATGGACCGAGAGGTCCCCGAGGTCCTGTTGGCGGAGGGCCCGGCGGAGGCGGGCCGAGAGGCGGCGGAGGCCCCGGTGGAGGCGGACCGAGAGGCGGCGGAGGCCCCGGCGGCCCCTTCGGCGGCGGAGCCGAGCGCTCCAGCCAGCGCTACACCCTGACCTTCAGCGCCAACGCCCGCAACATCTTCAACAACGTGAACCCGGGGACGCCCGTCGGCAACCTGAGTTCCAGTCTGTTTGGCCAGTCCACGTCCCTGGCCGGAGGCGTCTTCAATACCCAGTCCGCCAACCGGCGAATTGATTTGCAGGTGATGTTCGCGTTCTAGTTGGATAAACCGATGGGAAATCGATGGGTGCCCCATCCTTCGCGTCTTTTGCGAAGGGTGGGACGCCATATCGATTGATGGACAACTGTCACCGAAGCCGGTTGAAAATGAGGCGCACAAGAGAGGGCGGGTTTGAGGCGTCAAACGAGGAAATGATCTCTAGCCTCGAAGATTATCCTGAAGCGATAATTTACGGTACTTTCCACGTCTTCATGTATGCTCCTTGGAGTTGGTAATCCACCGCAGAGCACGCAGAGAGGCGCAGAGAACGCAGAAAGAACAAAAACTGGTTTGCTTTCTTTCTCCGGTCAGGATTGTCGCGGGCCGCGGTAATTCCAGTTCAGAAGATACAGCTTGTCTTTCTCTGCGCTACTCTGCGCTCCCTGCGTCCTCTGCGGTAAAGGTCTTGGTTTTGGCCGTACTTGTTCTTTCTTTGCGCCCTTAGCGTCCTTTGCGGTGGAAGCTTTTTCGCGCCGTTAACCACTTTGCCACTCCCCCCGCAGGCCGAATCCCGCTATCCTGCAATCTAATGGCAATGCGCATGACAGTTCTCGCCAGCGGGAGCCGTGGCAACTGCACCGTGCTCTCCAGCTCGAACGCCAGCATCCTGGTGGATGCCGGCCTTTCCTGCCGCGAAACCCTCCGGCGCATGAAGGCCGCCGGAGAAGATGCCCACCAGTTGCGGGCCATTGTCATCTCCCACGAGCACTCCGACCATGTCGCCGGTCTGGAAGTGCTGGCGCGCAAGCTGGGGATTCCCGTCTATATCACCGAAGATACCTACGAGAGCTGGCGCCGTGTGGTGCGCGATAAAGAAGGCCAGCCCGTGACGCTCGAGCGCCGTGAGCATTTTCACGCCGGCCGCAGCTTCATGATCGGCGATATTACGGTGACGCCCTTCACCATTCCCCATGACGCCGCCGATCCCTGCGGCTTCACCTTCAGGGCCCAGGGCGTGAAGATCGGCATCGCCACCGATCTCGGCTATCTGCCTTTCAGCGTGAAAGACCATCTGCGCGGCTGCGATGGCCTGATGATCGAATCCAACCACGATCTTGAAATGCTGCGCAACGGCCCCTATCCCTGGATGGTCAAACAGCGCGTCATGAGCCGCGTCGGCCACCTCTCCAATACCGCTCTGGCGGAATTTTTTGAAAAAGATTACGACGGAAGCGCCGCTTTCCTCGTTTTGGCGCATCTATCTGAACAGAACAATCATCCGGAACTGGCCCGGGAAACGGCCTGGAAAGCGCTGGGTCTCAGGCCCAGTCTGTTTTCTTCCAGCGCCCTGACCCTTGCCCGGCAGGATCAGCCCTTGCAATCGTTCCATCTGGGATGAGAACATGAGTTAAGATAGGTAAACACAACTTGCAATTTTAAGGCTCAGTGCCCCGGTCGCCAGACAAAAATATAGTTTTGTCTCCCGCCGGGATTAACATACGTTAGCTCGCTGCGGCAGCATTCAGCAGTGTTGTGGTGATGAGATGAGCGTTATTTGTTCTGACAAGGTCATCGGAGACATCCTGGCCGGCTGGCGCTACGACATTTCCGGCCTGGCGCCCGAGATGCGTGGCGACTACGAACAGCATCTGGCCGAATGCCAGCGCTGCCACTCCCGCCAGGTTCTCCACCGCACCATTGATATCGGCCTGATGATCATCGCGACTATCTCCGCCATCATGTTCCTGGTGGCCTTCGGCGCCGTGCGTCACTATTCTCCGCGCCATGCGCTGGTGCTGGAGCTGATCGCCCTCGCCGGCTTCCTTTTCTTCAGCGTTGTATGGCTGGTGGTCGCCGTGGCCACGCCCGCGCCGGTCGTGGTAGCCGACGTAGCCCGCATCCAGGCCCGCCGCATCCAGAGCCGGCTGCCCCGGGAAATTCGGGACAGGCTGCCGGAAGTTCTGAAGAATTCCTGAGAAGCACTCAGCACTCAGCATTCAGCCCTGAAACCTCATTGGTGGACTCATGACAAAAGCTTTTACCGCAAAGGGCGCTATGGACGCGAAGGAAAGGCAAGAACATGTTTTTTGTTTCGGCGAAAAGCTTTCAGGGCTGAATGCCGAATGCTGAGTGCCAATTGCCAATTGCTAATTGCTAATTGCTAATTGCTAATTGCTAATTGCCAACTGCCAACTGCTATGTTTCCAGCGCCCCGATCAAATCCGTAATCCTGCCTACCCGGTGATCAATGCACCAGCGGTTCAGCTCGTCAACGATCTTCTCGCTGGCGCACGGGTCCCAGAAATTCGATGTGCCCACCTGCACCGCCGCCGCTCCGGCGAGAATGTACTCAATCACATCTTCCGCGGTGCTGATGCCCCCGATTCCGATCACCGGGATATCCACCGTGTGGGCCGCCTCGTAGACCATGCGCAGCGCGATCGGCTTGATGGCCGGTCCGCTCAGGCCGGCCGTGATGTTGGCGATGCGCGGCTTGCGCGTCTCCGCGTCAATGGCCATGCCCAGAAAAGTATTGACCAGTGAGATGGCGTCCGCGCCGGCGTCTTCCGCCGACTTGGCCATCATGGGAATGCTGGTGACGTTGGGCGACAGCTTCACGATCAGCGGCCGCCGCGAGGCCGACTTGCAACTGGCCACCAGCTCTTCCAGCAGCACCCGGTCCGTCCCGAAATGGATCCCCCCATGCTTCGTGTTAGGACATGAGACGTTCAGCTCGTAGGCGGCGATGCCTTCCGCCTGGTTCAGGATGCGGATGGTGGCTTCGTAATCCTCGCGGGTGTAGCCGAACACGTTGCAGATCACCACCACGTTCTTCTTGTGCTGCAACTGCGGCAGGCGCTCTTCCACGAATGCCTGGGCGCCGATGTTCTGCAGCCCGATGGCGTTGAGCATCCCCGCGGCCGTCTCGAACAGCCGCGGCGGCGGATTGCCCGCCATCGGCTCCCGCGACAGCCCCTTGGTCACAAAGCCGCCCAGCTTTTCCAGCGAGACGATATCATCGGATTCAATGCCATAGCCGAAAGTGCCGGCCGCGGCGATCACCGGGTTCTTGAAATCAATCCCGGCAAAGCTCACGCTCAGGTCAGGTTTCTTGGAAGAGCCAATCATGGTGTGCATTCAAGTGTAAATGCCCGGGAAGAATTGCCAAAATTGCCAGAATCGCCGGAATTGCCAGAATTTAGCAGTTAGCAATTGGCAAATAGCAATTAGCATTCAGCATTCAGCCGCGACGCGGATTGGTGATTGCCAAAAATCGAGGAATCGGGGAATCGGGAAATTGGAAAACTTTCGAGCCGCAGCCCCACAATTACCCGATTACCAATTTTGGCAATTACCAATCTCTTTACGGCTGAATGCTGAGTGCTAATTGCCAATTGCTATTTGTTAATTGCTGAATTCGTTTAGGATATTCTCATGCTCGATCTAGCCTTTGTCCGCGACAACCTGCCGAAGGTTGAGGAAGCTCTCCGCCGCCGGGGCATGGACCCCGCGCAGGTTCTGGGCGATTTCCGCGCCATTGAAGAACGCCGCCGCCAGCTCATCACCCAGGCCGAATCCGCCAAGGCCCAGCGCAACCGCGCTTCCGAGGAAATTGCCCGGCTGAAAAAATCCGGCCAGGATGCCGCCGCGCTCATGGAGCAGAACCGCGCCTTGAAAGAACAGACCGAGGGCATGGAAGCCCAGGCCGCCGCCGCCGAAGAAGAGTTGCGCGCCATTCTCAAGGGATTGCCTAACATCCCGCACGACTCCGTGCCCGCCGGGCGGTCATCGGATGACAACGTGGAAGTGCGCCGCTGGGGCGCGCCGCCGAAATTCGACTTTGCGCCCAAGCCGCACTGGGAGTTGGGCGAGCAGCTGGGCGTACTGGACATGCAGCGCGCCGCCAAACTCTCCGGCGCCCGCTTCGCCGTCTACTGGGACCTCGGCGCCCGCATGGAGCGCGCCCTGGCCAGCTTTATGCTCGATCTGCATTCCCGTGAACACGGCTACACCGAGGTGCTGCCGCCGTATATGGTGAACTCCGATTCCATGTATGGCACCGGACAGCTCCCCAAGTTTGCCCAGGATCTTTTCAAGTGCGAGAACCATGATCTGTGGCTCATCCCCACCGCCGAAGTCCCGCTGACCAATCTCTATCGCGATGAAGTGCTCGATGCCGCGCAGCTGCCGCTCTCCGTCACCGCCTATACGCCCTGCTTCCGCAGTGAGGCCGGCTCTTATGGCAAGGATGTTCGCGGCATCATCCGCCAGCACCAGTTTCAGAAAGTTGAGCTGGTGAAGTTCACACGCCCACAGGATTCCTATGAGCAGCACGAGAAGCTCACCGCCCATGCCGAGCAGGTGCTGCAGAAACTCGGCCTGCACTACCGCGTCATGCTGCTGTGCGCCGGCGATACCTCCGCCTCTTCCGCCAAGACCTATGATCTGGAAGTCTGGCTTCCCGGCCAGCAGCTCTACCGCGAGATCTCTTCCTGCTCGAACTTCGAGGCCTTCCAGGCCCGCCGCGCCAATATCCGCTGGCGTCCCGAAGGCGGGAAGAAAACCGAATTCGTGCATACCCTCAATGGCAGCGGTCTGGCCGTCGGACGCACATGGCTGGCCGTCCTCGAAAACTACCAGCAACCCGACGGCAGCGTGATCGTCCCCGAAGTCCTGCGCCCGTATATGGGCGTGGACAGAATCACGGCAAGAAAGCTGTGAGGTTGATTGCCAGTATTGCCATGATTGCCAGTATTGCCAGAATTTCAAAGCTGACTGCTGGTTTTTCAATTTTGGCAATACCGGCGATTTTGGCAATTTTGACAATTCTCTTCATTCATTTAAACTAAAACATTAACCCCTACGTCCCAGCTTTGGCGCATCATCAAGGGCTATATCTTCTGGACCTATGACCGTGGCAGTTTTCACTACGACGTCATGGTGACGCTCATTCTGTTGTTCATTTTCGTTACGCCCCATTATGTGAACTACAAAGACCAACCAGCCGAGCGCCTGCCGCATCAAACTGGAATAACGGTTTCAACGGACGGCGATAATTTTATCTATCGCGTGGAGGCCTCGGCGGTAGACGCCCGCAGCGAAGCAACCGTGAGCGCCAGCCTGCTGCGGGTGATCGAGCCCATCTCCGGCAGCGTGACCCTGCTGCGCGCCGAGCCCGTGCGTGACACCTCCGGCCGTATCGTGGCCTGGCGTGCCATCGTGCACAAGGCTTTTTGAAAGCGAACCAGCAAAGACAGTGAAGGGGCCGAAAGCCAACTGCTAATTGCTAATTGCTAACTGCTGAAATCATGAACCACGCTCTCAAAATCGCGATCCTGCTGGCCGCCATCTTCGGCCTCGGGCGCCAGTCCGCGCCGGCCGCGGCCCCCGACGACCTGGAAGCCGTGCTCGCCCGCATGGACAAAGGCGCCGCGAATTTCAAGAGCGCCCAGGCTGATTTTGACCAGGAATCTTTTACCGAGGTCGCCCACGAAACCGAGACCCAGCAAGGCCGCATCTACTTTCATCGCACCGGCAAGGGCATGGATATTGCGGTCGAAATTTACGGCCAGGGGCCCCGTAAGACCGGCGCCCGCAAGATCGTTTTCAAAGACGGCATGGCCAGAATGTATCAGCCCGGCATTGATCAGATCACCGAGTATGAATCCGGCAAAAACAAATCCGATATTGAGGCCTTCATCAGCCTGGGCTTCGGCGGCAACCGTCATGATCTGCTCCGCAACTACGATGTCAGGCTCGAAGGCTGGGAAACCATGGATAAGATCCGCATCGCCCGGCTGGAGCTGATCCCTAAGCAGCAGAGAACGCGCGGCATGTTCAGCCGCATTCTGCTGTGGGTTGACCCCGATCGCGATGTGCTGCTGAAACAGCAGCTTTTCGAGGTTTCCAAAGATTACCGGCTCGCCCGTTACAGCAATATCAAATTAAATTCCAAACTCCCGGATGGCG
>Ga0153915_10004351_pt1 | contig 13032 bp, 12 predicted proteins | sample Opewatmetagenome_2_FD_107003 | JGI IMG/M metagenome (GOLD analysis project Ga0153915, IMG submission 107003) | Freshwater wetland microbial communities from Ohio, USA - Open water 3 Core 3 Depth 3 metaG | ecosystem: Environmental > Aquatic > Freshwater > Wetlands | place: USA: Ohio, Lake Erie... | reverse complement strand
TTTCACAAGGTCTGAAACCCCTTTCTTGTGAAAACCCTATCGGGTATTAAGAAAAGGTGCCACCATTCCTGCCGACGTATTATAATCAGTTATCGCAATGCATACTTTGGTTGACACCTGGAGGCATACCTGTGGATCTTCCCAAGAACGCCTATTTTCAAGGTAAAATCGTCCCTTACTCTGAGGCCAAAGTGGGGGTGCTTACACATGGCCTAAATTATGGTACAGCTGCCTTTGGCGGTATTCGCGGTTATTGGAGCGAATCTGAAAAGCAGCTATTGATCTTTCGCCCTATGGAACACTACCGGCGCTTTCTTAATTCTGCCAAGCTGCTGTGCATGGAATTCGACCAGACTCCCGCCAGCCTGACCCAGCTGACCATCGATCTGCTCAGGGTAGATGATTACCAGTGTGACGTGTACATCCGTCCGCTGGCATACAAGACCGACGAGATTATAGGCGTCAGGTTGCACAACCTGCAGGATGCCTTCTCGATCGTCGCCTTGCCCTTCGGGAGTTATGTGCCCAACGAGACAGATGCCCATGTTACCTTCTCTTCCTGGCGGCGCGTCGATGATAACGTTATCCCCGCGCGCGGTAAAATTTCCGGCGCCTATGCCAACTCAGCTTTAATCAAAACCGATGCGCTGCGCGCTGGCTTTGACGAAGCCCTGGTGTTGAACCAGGATGGGCATGTTTCGGAGGGCAGCGCCGAAAACTTTTTCATGGTGCGCGAGGGGGCGCTGATCACCCCCTCCATCACGGAGAATATACTGGAGGGAATTGTCCGCCGTACTGTCATTGAGCTGGCGCAAGCCGAATTAGGCCTGCCGGTGGTGGAGCGCCAAATCGACCGGACTGAAGTCTACCTGTCCGATGAGTTGTTCTTGTGTGGGACTGCCGCCCAAATCACGGCTGTCACGCGCGTCGACTTCCGTAAGATCGGCGCCGGTAAAATGGGACCTATCACCACCCAGTTGCGCCAGCTATTCGATGAAGTGATGCACGGTTTACGCCCAAAATACCGTCATTGGAATGTGCCCGTCTATTAACAATCCGGAAGGATAAGAATCGTTACCCACAGCCTTATGAAAGGCAGGATGTAATTTATGTCACCTAAGAAAAGATCATCTTACGAGCAGCGCCGCCTGCGCGTTCAACAGATCATGTTTGTCGTATTGGCAGTTGTCGTTATCCTCTCTATGGTCATCTCCTTGACTGTGAAGTGAATGAGCTGGTCGATAGTTCTTGATAGTCGCGAGATAGTTTTTTACAGTTTCCAGCCTCTATAGTAGGGGAAATTGTTGCGGAGGCGCTTACTCTATGAGGAAGTTTTCTTCTCGTCTGTGGATCATCGCGCTGGTCGTCGCATGGGGGTTTGATCTTCTTTTTTGGCGAAAAGTACCTGGCATCTCCTTCACTATCTTCACAGCGCTGTGTGTGCTGGGCGGCTTGATCCTGGCATGGGGTGAGGGCTTACGCCCGTCCGTTGCCAGCCTGCCTATCTTACTCCCGTGGGCTTTTTTCGCTGTCATGAGTTTCATCCGCCAGGAGCCATTTACCCTGTTTCTCAACTACCTCCTGACCCTGATGCTGATGGCGATCCTGGCGCACACGTTGCTGGGAGGTCGCTGGATTTTCTACGGAGTGGCGGACTATGTCGTAGGTCTATTTCAGTTGGCTGGCAGTGTCCTCAGCAAGGGATTATTGCAGTGGGTGCAGAGCCGTACACCTGCTGAAAATGGCGTTTCTGCTACCCCAAACCGGCCTCTCTTTTGGAAGCGCAGCCTGCCGGTGATCCGTGGGCTGCTGCTCGCCATCCCGGTGCTGGGAGTTTTTGCCGTCCTGCTGGCCTCGGCTGACCCGATCTTCTCCAGGCGTTTGACAGATGCCTTTTCGTTCTTAAAGATCGAAAAGCTGCCGGAATACGTCTGGCGTTTCTCCTACATTATGATCCTGGCGTACTTGTTAGTGGGGGTGTATCTCCATTCTCTCACCCGCAGCCGGGAGGAGAAACTGCTCGGTCAAGAAAAACCTCTCCTGGCGCCCTTCCTTGGCCTGACCGAATCGGCCATCATCTTGGGTGGCTTAGACCTGCTGTTCGTCTTTTTCGTCGCAATCCAGTTCCGTTACTTCTTCGGAGGGGATGCCAATATCTCGCTCGAGGGGTATACCTACTCCGAATATGCCCGGCGCGGCTTTGGAGAGCTGCTGGCAGTGGCTTTTTTCAGCCTGCTCTTGTTCCTGGGTTTGGGTAATATTTCCCGCCGTAAAGGGCCTATCCAGCGCTGGATCTTCTCAGGGTTGGGGATCGCCCTGGTAATCCTGGTCAGCATCATCCTGGTCTCGGCTTTCCAGCGCCTGATGCTCTACGAACAGGCTTACGGTTTTTCTCGCTTGCGCGCCTACACTCACGTCTTGATGATCTGGATCGGCGTGCTGCTCCTGGCGGTTGTGTTCCTGGAGCTATTCGGCAGGCTGCGGTTCTTCGCCCTGGCGGCCCTGCTGGCAGTCCTGGGGTTCGGCATCTCCCTCAACTTATTGAACGTGGATAGCTACATCGTTCGCCAGAATGTGAACCGGGCTGTGGCAGGTGAAGAGTTCGACGCCCAATATCTCAACACCCTCTCTCCAGATGCCGTCCCGGAGCTGGTCAGCCTTTTCGCCTCGCCTGCTCTCCCTGAGGATATCCATGCCAATTTAGGCGGAATTTTAGCCTGTCAGGCGGTCCGCCTCCAGGAAGAGAGCCGGGCGCTCTCCTGGCAGTCCTTCCACCTGGCGCGTTACCGCGCCCAGCAGCTTTTACAGGCTTACCAGGGAGAGCTCAGCGCCTATCAGGCTCGCCACCTCAAGCAAGGAGGCTGGTCTGTGACTGTGCAGGGTCAAGAGGTGTCGTGTTACAACCTCCAGGGAGATTAAGAGTATAATCAGATTGTTAGTGATTATCCTTTTAGAAAAAACTCCGGAGGAAATATGGCTGACCCAGAAAAGAAAGAACCCCAAAAGAATATAGCCGATGAAATTGCCAGTCACATTGGCAGACCCCTGCCGAAACCCGCAGAAACAGCTCCTGGCACCCCAAGCATTCAAGGTTCCCAAATGCAGCCGAACGTTGGAACTCCAGACTTCCGTGCCCTTCAGGCCCGGAAAGCCGCCGAAGCTGCAGCCGCAGCGGCCGCTGCCGCGGTGACTAAACACGTCTGGACTAAAGAAGATACCTATGCCAGCCTGGCTCTCAAATACTACGGCTCGTTCCAGGAACCCTACTGGCGTCTGATCTATAACCACAATAAGAATATCATTGGGAAACACCCCAATGATATCCGGGTAGGCCTGGAGATCGAGATTCCACCCCTTCCCGATGAGCTCAAGAAAAAGTAAAAAAGGCGACCACTTCTCTCGTCCGACTTGAGGCATTTCGCTTGACGTTCTAAGTCACAACGCTTACAATACGCTTACAATTGAATAGACCGCAGCCCGGGTTTCTTCAACCCCCGGATGGGAAAGATGAAAGGCGAAGCCGGTGCGAGTCCGGCGCTGTCCCGCAACTGTAAGTGCCACGGCGCGATATGCCAGGCACGAGCCAGGTCGCCCGCCCAGGCTGGGTTCACCACAACCTCGCGGCAAGGAGGTGGGAACGCTGGCTACCATGGATACTCGTTGCTTTTCTCACCCCTGTCACGTTGGCAGGGGTTTTTTGTTTCAGGGCAGACGACCATCCGCCTCCTGCCAATATTCTGTAGAAAAAGGAGATTCCCTAACAATGTTTCGTAAAAATGTCCTCTATCTGCTCTTATTCATTTTGATAACCAGCCTGGCTCTTACCGCCTGCGGTAAGGTTGGTACACCCGTCCCGTCCGCGCTGACCGTCACGGATGGTCTGGGACGCACAGTCATCCTGGAAGTTCCCGCCCAGCGAATCGTCTCGTTGGCAGCCTCGAATACTGAAATCCTCTACGCCGTGGGGGCAGGCGCCCAGGTCGTCGGGCGCGACGAGTTTTCCGACTATCCCGCTGAAGCAAAAGCTCTGCCCAGCGTGGGCGGTTCTTTCGGTAAATACACCACCGAAGCCATCGTCAACCTGAAACCCGACCTGGTGCTGGCAGCCGAGATCAACACACCCGAGCTGGTGCAGTCCCTGCAAGACCTGGGGCTAAAAGTCTACCTGCTGCCCAACCCAACCAAAATCGACGGTGTTTATCAGAACCTGACCACCATCGCCCAGCTCACGGGTCATGAAAAAGAAACGAAAAAATTGGTTGAGTCGCTCCAAAAGCGGGTCAAGTCCGTCCAGGATACAGTCGCCAAAGCCACGACCAAACCGTTGGTTTTCTACGAGCTGGATAGCACTGACCCGAACGCCCCCTACACGGCTGGTCCCGGTACCTTCGTTGACCTGCTGATCCAGATGGCGGGTGGGCAGAACCTGGGCTCCTCGTTGCAGGGGCAGTGGGCGCAGATCAGCGCCGAGCAATTGATCCTGAAGAACCCCAATCTGATCATCCTGGGCGATTCGGCTTACGGCGTGACCGCCGAGGCGGTCGGTAAGCGCCCCGGCTGGGGTGCCCTCCAGGCTGTGAAAAATGGCAGTATTTACCCCTTCGACGACAACCTCGTCAGCCGGCCCGGCCCGCGCCTGGTGGATGGCCTGGAAGCCATGGCAAAGCTTCTGCATCCTGAGCTTTATAAATAGCTTGAGCTTTACAAATAGCCAGGCTATGTAAACAGCCAGGCTACGCATTTAGCCAAGCTATATATATAGCCAGAAAGGTCTGTCACTCATGGATAAGCGCCTGACCATTCGCCCCTACCTCCTGAATATTCTCCTGCTGCTCCTGGCTTTGCTGTTCAGCATCGCAGTCGGAGCGGTGGTGATCCCGCCCGGGGTGCTGGCGCGCCTGTTCCTGGGATCGGCTACCGGTGGGGATATCCTGCCAGCCTTCCGGACCATCCTTTTTCAGCTCCGCCTGCCCCACACAGCCCTGGTGATGCTGACCGGGGCTGCCCTGGCAGGCAGCGGGGCGGCGTACCAGGGGCTTTTCCGCAACCCGCTAGCTGACCCGTATTTGATCGGGGTCGCTTCAGGAGCCGGGTTGGGGGCGGTTCTGGCGATGGCCTCACCGCTGGCGGCGCACTTCCTGGGCATGTTCAGTGTGCCTGCGGCAGCCTTCCTCGGAGCGCTCCTCACCGTCTTGGCGGTGTATTGGCTGGCGCGCAGCGGTAAATTCGTACCAACCACCACCCTGATCCTGGCAGGGGTGGCAGTGGGCTCCTTCGCTTCTGCCCTGACCTCGTTCTTAATGTTGCGCTCGCAAGGTGAGTTGCACCGTGCCATCGCCTGGCTTTTGGGTGGTACCACCAGCAGTGGCTGGCAGCCGGTGTTGGTGACGCTCCCATATGTCATCCTGAGTCTGGTCTTGCTTTCCCTCTCCGGGCATGCCCTGAATGTGCTTCAGTTCGGAGATGAGCAAGCCCAGCAGCTCGGTTTGCCGGTGGAGCGGACTAAAGCCCTTCTGATCCTGGCGGCCTCGCTGGCGACTGCCGCAGCCGTATCCTTCTCTGGCATCATCGGTTTCGTTGGTCTGATCGTCCCCCACCTGGCGCGCCTCCTGTGGGGTTCAGACTACCGGCGCCTGATTCCTCTCTCCATCCTGGGGGGAGCCAGCGTGCTGCTGATCGCTGATCTGCTGGCGCGCGTGATCCTGGCACCCGAGGAGCTGCCAGTGGGGATCGTCACCGCCCTGGCAGGGGCGCCGTTTTTCCTGTGGGTTTTGCGCAGGACTCGCAGTTCAAGAGAGTCGTAGGTTTCCACATGCTGGGTATCCAATCGCTTACGGTAGGTTATGGGGCTCGCACGGTGCTCAAGGACATTTCCTTGAGCGTTGCCAAAGGCGAGGTCATGGCTTTGATCGGTCCCAACGGTTCGGGCAAGACCACCCTGATCCGGGCGGTCAGCGGCGTGTTGGATCTCCGCCTCGGGCAAGTCCTGGTGGACGGTAAGGATGTAAAGCATCTTTCCCCCGCTCAACGCGCCGCCCGTATGGCGGTTGTGCCCCAGGCGCGCAACCTGCCGGAAAGCTTCACGGTCTACCAAACCGTTTTATTGGGTCGCACCCCCTACCTGAGCTGGTTGGGGCATCCTGGGGAGAAAGATTTTGCCCGCCTCGAGTGGGCTTTGGAACGCACGGATACGAAAATGTTGGCTGACAGGTTGATCGGTGAATTATCCGGCGGCGAGCAGCAACGGGTGTTGCTGGCGCGCGCCCTGGCTCAAGATACCCCCATCCTGCTGTTGGATGAACCCACCGCCCACCTGGACATCAACCACCAGGCTCGCCTGCTCAACCTGGTTCAGGAGCTGGCGCGCGAGCAGAGCCTGGCGATATTGATGGCTTTGCATGACCTGAACCTGGTCGCCCTGTACGCCGACCGGGTGGCTTTGCTGGTCAACGGCTCCGTTGCTGCCCTGGGGAACCCTAAGGAAGTGCTTACCCCCGACACGCTGGCTCTGGCTTATGGAATCCACTTGAAGGTGATCCTCCACCCCGATTACGGCACCCCGCTGGTCCTCCCGGATGGACACCACTTATAAACTGCTTATGGAAAGCAAAAAGGACTTTGCAGGGGTTATGCAAAGTCCTTTTTATTAGTTGAAATAAATTAGCTTAGAACAACCCTAATACCCGGTTGGTCTCCAGGTCCATGTCAACATCATAGAAGACGGGTCGGGTGGGCAAGCCGGGCATGGTGCGCATCTCGCCCAGCAGCGGGTACAGGAAACCGGCCCCAACCGATGCGCGGATATCGCGGATTGGGATCTTGTAGTCCTTCGGCACACCCTTCCAAGCCGGGTCGTGGCTCAGGCTGAGGTGCGTCTTCGCCATGCACAACGGCAGATTATCGAAGCCCAGGCGGGTGTAAAGCTCGACCTTCTTTTCCGCCTCGGGTGAGTACTCCGCACCGTCCGCGCCATATATCTTGGTGCAGAGGATATCAATCTTCTCCTTGATGGATATATCCAACGGGTAGAGGAAGTGGAAGTGACTGGGCTTCTCGCAAGCCTTAACCACTGCCTCGGCGAGCGCCTTAGCACCCTCGCCGCCGTGCATCCAATTCGTGCAGACCACCGCGTCGTCTGCGCCAGCCTCCGCGGCGGTTTTGCGGACCAGCTCGACTTCCGCCGGGGTGTCATCCTTGAAGGAGTTGATTGCCACTATCACCGGGATACCAAATAGCAAAATATTGTTAATGTGACGCACCATATTGGGCAGACCCGCCCGCAGCAGGTCCAGGTTTTCCTCGGTATAAGCCTTATCGAGCGGCTTGCCAGCCACCACCTTGGGACCTCCGCCGTGCATCTTCAGGGCGCGCACCGTGGCGACCAGGACAACCAGGTTTGGGATCAGGCCCGAGTAGCGGCATTTGATATCCAGGAACTTCTCCATGCCGCAGTCCGCGCCAAAGCCGGATTCGGTGACCACGTAATCTGCCAGCTTGAGGGCGATCCGGTCGGCGATAATGGAGCTGTTGCCGTGGGCAATATTGGCGAATGGACCGGCATGTACAAAGACCGGCGTGCCTTCCAGGGTCTGCATCAGGGTTGGCTTGATGGCATCTTTCATCAGGACTGTCATGGCGCCCGCCACACCCAGATCTTCAGCGGTGACGGCCTCGCCCTTTCGGCTGGTGCCGATCACCATCCGACCCAGGCGGTCGCGCAGGTCAGTCATATCCGTGGTCAGGGCCAGGATCGCCATGACTTCGGAAGCGACGGCGATGTCGAAGCCCGTCCGGCGGGTCATGCCTTTTTCTTCGGGGCCTAGACCGATGGTAATTTCGCGGAGAAAACGATCGCTGGTATCCATCACGCGCCGTAAGGTGATGCTGTCCGGATCGATGTCCAGCCGGGAAAAGCGGCTGCGCTCTTCAGGTGTCAGGGTATTGGGGTCAGTCTTGTCGATACCGAGCTTCTTTAACCGGCGCAGCATGGAAGGTGAGAACTTGCGCTGGCCTTCTTTATCCGGCGGGCACAGGGCATTAAAGAGCTTAACATCATCCTGTTGTGACTCGTGGAAGATGCGCGCGTCGATGGCAGCCGCCAGCAGGTTATTGGATGCCGAGACGGCATGGATGTCGCCGGTCAGGTGCAGGTTAAAATCTTCCATCGGCACCACCTGGCTGTAACCACCACCCGCCGCGCCGCCCTTGATCCCAAAGGTCGGTCCCTGGCTGGGTTGGCGGATGCAGGTGAAGACCCGCTTGCCCAGGTGAGCTCCCAGAGCCTGGCTTAACCCGACCGTGGTCGTGGTCTTGCCTTCGCCAAGTGGGGTGGGCGTAATGGCGGTCACATCGATGTACTTGCCATCGGGGACCTCCTTAAGCCGGTCCAATGCACTCAAGCGTATTTTTGCCAGGAAATCGCCATGCAGCTCGAGTTCCTCGGGCAAAAGACCAACCTCATCGGCCACTACTTTGATGGGCTTCAGGGCTGATTCTTGGGCGATATCGATATCGGAGGGGACGGGGGTACGTAAGTTAAGAGGCACAGGCGTAAACTTGCGCAGGCCAGGAAAGTCTTTAGGATTTGCCATACGTATTTCCTTTCCAATGAGAGAGATTGATAATTCAGAAATTAACTATCCTATTTTTACAAAAATTGGTTTGTAAAGCAAGAGACGCATGTCCTCTCTCGACATGCAGAGTGTCACTAATCCCCCCTGATGGGCAAATTTTTAACCAAATACAGCTCCCCACGCTCAAAACCTCGCTTTAAATAGTAGAGCCGGGTGCCCACCGCTGAGATCACCGCCAGGTGTTGGTAACCCCTCTCCCGGGAGAGGCGCTCTGCTTCCCCGATCAGGCGTCCCCCCAGCCCCGCGTGTTGGGCTGCCCCGGGTTGGATCTTCCCCACCTCCAACGATTGCCCATAAATGTGGACCTCGCGGATGATGGCAGCACCTTGCAGATCGGCTAAGCCAGTCGGGGGCGACTTTTCGCCCGGCAGCGTGAGCCTCAGAAAACCCGCCAGCTTGTCGGAGGGGGTGACGAAAGACAGGAAGTGCTCCTCCCCCCCACCGGCCGGGTAGACCAGGTCATCCAGGCGCAAGCCTTCCCGGTCCACCTTTTGCCCACTCACCTCTCGGCAGCGGATACACTGGCAAGGGGTGCCGCGCTGCTTTAGCTCCTCCAGGACATCCTGCCTAAGGCTCGTCCGCCGGTTGCCTTCCACCACGTTGACCGAAGGGATGTCGCGCACCACCCGGTTGACGCGGCAGTAACGCGGGATGGTGGGTTTAACATCTGCGATGAGTTGGATTAGCTGCTCGGTGGTGTAAGGTGTAAACTCACCCCGCTGCCAATACTCATACAGTTCCGCGTTCTGCAACAATTGGGTAGGGTAGATCTTAATCTCATCGGGACAGATGTCCTCCCACAAGCGCGCAAAATCCTGCCGGTCAGATTCGGGAGTAGCCCCCAATAAATTCGGCATCCAGTGCAGGACGATCTTAAAGCCCGCCCCTCTCAATAAGGCGACCGCCTGGTGCAGCTCTGCCACCGTATGCCCGCGCTGGTTAAGCTCCAGGATGCGGTCATCCAGGCTCTGGGCGCCCATTTGCACCTTGGTCACCCCCAGCCGCCTCAGCCGGGCCAGCTCCCTGGGTTTGATGGTTTCCGGGCGCGTCTCGATGACCAGCCCCACGTTGCGGTGTGGGGCATTCTCATTGATAGACTGAACTTCCGCCAGGGTTGGGGCAGGCAGCCCTTCCCTCGCCTCTTTCTCATTAAGAGCCTCGAAGCAGCGGCGCACGAACCATTCCTGGTAATCCCGCCGGTATGCGCTCCAGGTGCCGCCCAGGATCAATAGCTCGATCTTATCCGTGGGATGGCCCACCGCCTGTAACGCCCGGAGGCGCGAGCCGACCTGCGCAAACGGGTCGTAGTGATGCTCCAGCCCGCGCCGTGCCCCGGGCTCGTCGGGCAGGTAGCTCTTGGGCATGCGCTCGTCCGTGGGGCAAAAGATGCACTTCCCCGGGCAGCGATAGGGCTTGGTCAGCACGGTGACCGTCGCCACCCCCGAGAGCGTGCGCACCGGCTTCATGCGGATGCGCGCCAATAGCTGAGGGTCGGGCTGCCACACGCCCTTGCCGACCATCTCCCGGTAGGCTGCTACCAGCACATGCTTCGCCAGGTAACCGCCCTCCGGCGAAGGATGGCGCCGCAGCGCCAGGGAGACCTGCCTCCCAGCCCGGATCTCTTCCAGAACCTTGCGGGCCTGGTCGAGCATCGCGGGGGTATACTGGCGGGCTTCCCACCAATCTTCTAAACGTCTCTCTACCACCTTATTTCCCATCTGCTCTATAATTACTCTTGTGAATCAGGCTACCATCTCTAAGCTGCTTGAGCTTAACCATCAATTTTACCAGACCTTGGCGCATCAATTCTCAGCCACCCGCCAGCGCCTGCAGCCGGGGGTAGCGCGCCTCCTGGCAAGCCTGCCGCCAGAGGCGAATATCCTGGATTTGGGCTGTGGCAATGGTGAGTTGGCGCGCCTCCTCGCCCGAGGCGTTCACCAGGGAGTTTATACCGGGCTGGATTTCAGCGCAGAGCTGTTATCTGAAGCCAGGCACAATCTCCCGACCTCCTTCAAAGCTACGTTCCACCAGGTCGACCTGGGATCCCCAAGCTGGGACGGTGTCCTCCCCCTACCTCGATACGATATCATCCTGGCTTTTGCCGTGCTGCACCACCTGCCCGGGCAGCAATTGCGCCAGGCCGTCCTGCAGACCGTTTCCCGGTACCTGGTTTCCGGAGGGAAGTTCATCCACTCCGAGTGGCAGTTCTTGAACAGCCCCCGCCTGCGCCAGCGCCTGCAGCCCTGGGGAAGCGTCGACCTGTCTGACGAGGACGTGGAGGCGGGAGATTACCTGCTGGACTGGCGGCAGGGCGGGTATGGCTTGCGCTATGTCCACCACTTCAGCCCTGAGGAGCTGGAAGCCCTCGCCCATGAGACCGGCTTCGCCATCCTGGAGGCTTTCCTCTCGGATGGCGCCGGTGGAAAATTGGGCTTGTACCAGGTCTGGGAGTATAATTATCCTGACCGGGGATGATTTCCCCGGTTTTAACCCACCTTATAAATCATTTTTCCATGCGCATCCTGGTTATCTCTGACATCCACGCCAACCTGACCGCCCTGGAGGCCGTTTTAACGGACGCCGGGACGATTGAGGGCGTGTGGTGCATGGGTGACCTGGTGGGTTACGGTCCTGATCCCAACGAAGTCATCGCACTCATCCGCAAGCTACCCGGGTTGGTTTGTCTGCTCGGTAACCACGACGCAGCCGCTCTGATGCACATCGATACTGAATCGTTCAACCCCGAGGCGCGCATGGCGCTCGATTGGACCCGCCATGCCCTCTCCCTGGAGAGCGTGATCTTCTTGCAGAACCTGTCTGAGCTGGCCGAGCTGGAACAGGTGACCCTGGTGCATGGCAGCCCGCGCCAGCCGGTGTGGGAATACCTGTTAGATACCCGCACCGCTACCCTTAATTTTGGCTTTTTCGATACACACTACTGTTTCGTCGGGCACACCCACCTGCCGGTCCTGTATTACTTCGCTGACGAAGCGTTGGTGGCAAAACTGGTCATCCCGGACCCGATGATGTGCTTATCCCTGACTCCCCGGGCAATCTTGAACCCCGGTTCGGTCGGGCAGCCGCGTGACCGTGACCCGCGCGCCGCCTACGCCATCTACGACACTGCCAAGAGCACCTGGGAATACCGGCGGGTCACTTACGAAATCCCCGCCGTCCAGGAACGCATGGCCAGCGCCGGCTTGCCTGAGCGTCACATCCAGCGCCTGTCCACCGGCTGGTAGCTGGCTGACAAAAAAACTGTCAGCTTGGCTGGCAGCTTAGGATTACACCGGGTGATCACGGTCTTTTTGTTACTAATCTCTACCCATAAAGGAACTTCCATTTTTACCTTTACGTCTTATAATTAATGACAGACAACTATTTGAGCTTACCACGGAGGAGGACACACATGGTTAAGAAAACTCTCTTTATCTTTTTCATCCTGGCGTTCCTGCTGGCAGCCTGTGCTGCCAGGCCCGCGTCTGCTCCTGTTTATGAGTCCGTGCAAGGCGCCAGGCCCGGGCAGGCGCCCTCTGCTGCGGATGAATCAGTGCAGACTTCCACGGGAGGCAACTACGCCAGTACAGTTCCCGAAGTCAAGCGCATGGTGTTAAAGAACGCCAGCCTCACCCTGGCAGTCGATAAACCCGCTGATTCGCTGGACCGCATCACCAAGATGGCGGATGAGATGGGGGGGTACGTGGTCTCTGCTAGAGTATTCCAGACCCGCATCAGCAGCGGTGCCGAAGTGCAGCAGGCGTCCGTCTCGATCCGCATCCCGGCTGAAAAGCTGGACGAAGCCCTTACGCGCATCAAGAGCGAGACTACCCGTCCGGTCGTCAACGAAAACATCGATAGCCAGGACGTGACCAAGGATTACACCGACCTCGGCTCGCGCCTGACTAACCTGCAAGCTGCTGAGAAGCAGCTCCAGAATCTCATGGACCAGGCCACGGATACCGATAAGGTCCTGAACGTCTATAACCAGTTGATGCAGGTGCGCGAGCAGATCGAGGTCATCAAGGGGCAGATGCAGTACTATGAGCAGTCGGCCGCTTTTTCGCTGGTCTCGGTTGAATTGATGGCCAACGAAGCTGTTCAGCCCCTCAGCATCGGCGGCTGGCAGCCGGTGGGCGTTGCCAGGAACGCCGTGCAGGCCTTGATTAATGCTTTGAAGTTCTTCGCTAACGCCGGCATGTGGATCGTCATTTTTGTCATCCCGGTGTTGGTGATCCTGGCCATCCCCCTCCTGGTGTTGTTCTGGATCATCCGCCGCCTGGGTCGGCGCGGCAAGCCCAAAGTGCCGCCCCCCCCCCCCCCCGCCCCCGCTGTACCCGCAATTTGGCGACCCCGCCCCCCCCCCCGGCCGGGGCGCCCGACCCCTTTTTCTTTAATCATA
>Ga0153915_10004350_pt1 | contig 13032 bp, 15 predicted proteins | sample Opewatmetagenome_2_FD_107003 | JGI IMG/M metagenome (GOLD analysis project Ga0153915, IMG submission 107003) | Freshwater wetland microbial communities from Ohio, USA - Open water 3 Core 3 Depth 3 metaG | ecosystem: Environmental > Aquatic > Freshwater > Wetlands | place: USA: Ohio, Lake Erie... | reverse complement strand
GGGCCGCAGGAACCAATGACTTTATTTTTCGGTGTAGCCGTCGGGCCGCAATAATAAATGATAGCCCCTTCTAATTCTACGGGCAGTTTTTTACCGGCACGCAAAAGTTCAGTCAAGCGCTTATGCGCCTGGTCGCGCGCGGTATAGATCGTACCTGTAATAAAAACTTCTTCTCCCGCCTTAAGAGCGGCAAGATCAGCTTTAACTAAAGGCATAGTCAATAATCTCATAATCTTATCTCCCCGGATGCGCGACGCAACGCATGGCAACTAATATTTACCGCCACCGGCAAACCGGCAATATGCGTCGGCTTCTCTTTGATCTTTAAAGATAATGCCGTAACCCCGCCTAAGCCCATCACGCCGGTATAGATCTTATTGATATCGCTTAATATCTCTTTTTCCAAAATCGTCATGCGGTTAACCGGTTCCAATAAAGCTTTCTTGGCCAAAAGCAATGCACCATCAGATGTCGAACCAATACCTACACCAACAAAAAACGGCGGACAACTGTCCGGGCCGGCTAGCTTCACGCTCTCTACGACAAAATCCTTGATAGTGTCGATATCGGCTGTAGGATTGAACATCTTTAGGCAAGACTTATTTTCGCTACCGAAACCTTTAGGCAAAATCGTTACGTGCAAACCGTCACGTTCACTGTCAAAATCTACATGCACTTCAGTCACGGCATAGCTAGAACGCCCGCGTTTAAGCGCGTCGACGCAGGACGGGCGTAAATAATTTTTCGCGTAACCTTCTGCCACTCCGAAATGTATCGCCTCTAGAATGCGGCAATCAAATCTTATATCTCTGCCAGCAGTAATAAATACCACCGGCAAACCAGTATCCTGGCATATTGCCAACTTTTCCTGCGCGGCCGTCTGGGCATTTTCCAAAATAAGCCCAAACGCGTTTTTTATTTTATGATTTTTTTCCCGCGACAATGCCTGCTTAATCGCGGCTTTCACGTCAGCCGGTAACACAAATGCTGCCTGCGCGGTAAGTTCTTCGACTTGTGACGATATTTTTTTATAGTTCATCTTAGGCCCAGCTTTTTATGTAATTGCTCCATTATTCTAACATTAATCCCGTGAAGACGGCAAAGCATCTTATAAAAAGCTAATTTACCTTTTAACACGTTTTCATGTGGATGCTGAGGCTGCAAAACAAACAGAATATCCCGATGATCACGCAGCGTCTTGATCGCTTCCTGAATGTCTCCGATCTGCGTCACAGGAGCGACTACGGCCTTAACATATACCTCTTTTTGCCGGGATATTTTTAAAAAATCCGCATGTTCAGCCCACTGTTCTTTACGATTTGTGGCAGAAGGAAGTTTGAAATCCATAGATATAATATCTACAAAATCGATAACTTTTTTTAACTCATCACACAAAACACCATTCGTCTCTAAATAAACCTTATACTCGAGTTTTTTTAATTTTTCCGCCAGCTCCCGCACAAAATCCGCTTGCACCAACGGCTCTCCTCCCGTAATCGATACCGTACGACACGGGCCTAAAAGCGAAATTTGCCCTAAAACCACATCGCTATCCATCTCTTCAAACTTCTCGGTGGTAGTATCACAATAGGCACAGGATAAATTACACCCGGCTAAACGCACAAATATCTGCGTTTCACCCTGATATGGCCCTTCACCCTGGATACTTTTAAATATCTCCGCGACTTTACCTTTCATCCTTAAAACCTTACCAGAATGCACTATAAAATGCAATATTCATAAAAATCACTATTTATGCTATAATCATCGCCTTATGCGTTATATTATCAGTAAAAATTTCGGTCCGGATAGTAACAGTTGGAATGATTACGCGGTTTGGAATAAACTCACTCATTGCCGCGAATATTACTCTATCGACACGATCAACCGATGCAAACTGATGAACCCGGAAACATCAACGGAATTGAGTAATTATATCACCACAGATTTCGGAATAGAATTGATCCAAGACTTTGATTTCGCCCAAAAGATGTTAAAAGAATTCCCGAACGGTTCTATCATAGGCACGATCAAAAACCCCAAATCAAATCAAGAATCGATTCCCGCTAATTGCCGTCTTGTCGGTTACGATATCATGGATAGTTTTAATGATAATTCTTTGATCAGCGATTGGAACAGTACTAATGAAGCTATTGAAGATCTTCAACTAAATGCCAGCGGGCTCATCGACGACATTAGCTATGCCTACGATCTGCGCGATATGCTGCACAAAAGATTTGCCGACGATATCCAGGCACAAAAATGTGAAGTCTGGGCCATCTATAAAATCATTAAATAATCACAACGACGGGTCGACTAACCCTAAAGATTGAAAAGCTTGAATACGAAAACGGCAGCTATCGCATTTACCGCATGCGCGTTTTCCCCCGTTATAACAAGACCAGGTATAGTGAAACGGTACTTTTAATTTTAAGCCTAATTCAATGATACAGCGTTTAGAAAGATCCAAAAGCGGCGCTACCAGCTTGATTTTTTTATCTTTCAAACCTAAAACCACCGCGCTGTTAAAATTAAACAAAAACTCCGGCCGGCAATCAGGATAACCGGAATAATCTTCCACATGCGCGCCGATAAAGACTTTATCCGCACCGATCGATTCCGCGTAAGAAAAGGCATAACTTAAAAAAATAATATTTCTGCCCGGCACATAGGTCGAAGGTATATCTTGCGCTTTCAGGTCGCGGCCAGTAGGCACTTTCATCTTTTTATTAGTCAAACTCGATGGTGTCCAGGACAGGTCAATTTTGATGACGTGATATTTAAGTTTATTGATTGTCGCCAGCTTTTTCGCAAAACTTATCTCTTTTTTATGGCGCTGACCGTAATCGAAAATCAAAACATCGGGCTTATAACCGTTTTTTAACGCATCATAAAGGGTTACCGCCGAATCAAGCCCACCAGATAATAAAATTACTGATTTTTTCATTCGCTGTAAGTAGCGCAAGAGGTATCAGTCTCGTAAACGCAGACACTATCGACTTTGGCTCCTGCCGTAGTAATACGTTTTTTTAGCTCATTAAAAATATAGCGTGCCAATTCTTCTGAACTGGGATTAGCGACCTTAAAATATTCGATCTCGTTTAAATATTTATGGTCTAGCCCGTCTAAAATATCACGCAAAAAAGCTTTCACGATACCGAAATCAATGACCATCCCGCACTTATCTAAAACATCCGACACGATCATGGCCTCGACCTTCCAGTTATGCCCGTGCAGCGCCTCGCATTTACCCTGATACTCGCGCAAGTGATGCGCGCTGGAAAAAGAAGATACGACTTTGATTTTAAACATATTAGATATTCACAATTTTGGGCGCTTCGATATGGCGCTTTAAAAACAAATCTGCCAGATTACCAAAACCAGCAGCTTCATCGGTAACGAAAAATTCTTTTTTCGCCGTTTTCCGTGATTGATTTAATAATCCGCGCTCCATCAAAACAATACGCGTATAAAATGCCACCTCTTCCGCCGAATCCACAATATTAACCCCTTTTAAATATTTCGCGATCGCTTCTTTAAGCAATGGATAATGCGTACAACCCAAAACAAGCGTATCGATATTTTTATTTTTAAAATCTTTTAAATATAACTCCACGACACTATCCACGATCTTACCGGAAAGCATCCCGTCTTCGACCATCGGCACGAATAACGGACAACTCGCAGAAAATACCTTAGCTGCGCTATCTTTTTTTAATATTTCTTTTTCGTAGCTTTGGCTGCGCACCGTTGCTTTAGTACCGATCACTCCGATCTTTTTATTACACGATATCTGCAAAGCTTTATTTGCGCCGGCCTCGATCACGCCCAGGATCGGAATACTAAAAATATCCTTTAATCCATCTAAAGCCATTGCCGATGCCGTATTGCAAGCGATCACCACCATCTTGACTTTCTTTTGCAACAAAAATAAGACATTATCTGTACTGAATTTTACAATCGTCTCTTTCGATTTAGAACCATACGGCACATGGGCCGTATCACCGAAATAGATCAAGTTTTCATTCGGTAACGCCTTTTCTATTTCTTTAAAAACTGTAAGGCCGCCCACACCGGAATCAAAAATACCTATTGGCCTGTCTTTCGTATAATTCATAGTTCACCGTTTTTTCGCCACATCCGTATGGCGTTTATTCAAATAAACTACCGCCGAAGCTAGCGCCTGCGCTAACTGTTTTTGATAGTTAGGACTTACCAACATCCTGGCCTCCTGGGCGTTAGTTAAATATCCGGTCTCAACCAGGATCGCCGGAGTATAAGCGTTACGCAAAACATGATAATTAGCTGCCCGCGGAGGTTTTATACTAAAACTCATATTTTTTAAAGTAGAATAAACTATCTGAGCTGACTCGATAGATAAAGAATAACTTTTTGTAAGCATCAAATCCCAAAGTATTACGCGCGCAGAAAAATTAGGGGTCATTCCCCAAGGCCCTAGAGAGCGGGCAAGCTGCAATGAACGGTTAACGCTATCGAGTTTAGCCGGAGTAAGGTAATAAACCTCCGGCCCCGACATATAACGCGACTTATTGGCATTGGCATGCACACTGATAAAAAGATCGGCATTATAACGTTTTGCTACTGCCACTCGTTCCGAAAGCTCTAAAAACATATCCCTGCTTCTAGTTAAAATAACACGATACCCGCGAGTCTTAAGTTCATTCTCTAACATTTTGGCAACACGCAGATTAATATCTTTTTCTCTTGCCCCCCACGGTGATATTGCTCCAGGGTCTTTACCTCCATGCCCGGGATCGATAACAATAGTTTTTACCATAAAAGGTACTCGCAGATCCGCATCTTTCAAACCGTATAAAGCTTCCTCTACGCTGTTCGGTAAAAAAATCTGGCCTTGAACATAAAACGGCGATCCATTCATCGAAAAAATATTACCGTTATGATAACCTACCGCAGAATTAAGCATCAACTGGGTTTCAACATCCGCGGAAAAAATACGCACAATATCATCGACAGTATCAAAACTATACTCAAGATTATGTTTACGGCAAAAATCCTGAACTGATATATAACCTTGGCCGAGAGATGGGACTTTATACCCGCCGGTAGACGCACATCCCGGCAGCAGAATAAGCAGAAGAAGAAAAAAATACCCTCTTATCTTCACAAAATACTAATAGATTTAATACGCCGCCTTTTTACGCTCGGCGCGTTTTACTACCACAACACCACTAGGATCGACAGAATAATCTTTATTTTTCTTAGCTTGCACGGCGTTTATCACCGTACCTGGCTTAATCGTATTAAACCGGTCGATAATCGCTTTTTTAATATGGCAGTTTTTACCAATAGTCGTAAAATCCATAATAATAGAATCTTCTATATGCACGCCGCTTTCAATCGTGATCCCACGCCCCAAAATAGAGTTTTTAATCACCGCCGACGAAGAGCGCACACCGGCTCCAAATAAAACATTATCCATAGTTGTATTATTCGTATAGGAAGGCGGCAGATCCGTACTGGAAGCATAAATCGGCCAGGAACGGTTATTAAGGTCTATTAGTGGTTTTGGGCCTAAAAGATCCATATTCGCTTGCCAATAACTTTCTATCGTACCGACATCGCGCCAATAATAATCAGCCTCATAAGGTTTTAGATCCGGTATCTTATTTTTAGAAAAATCATAAGCAAAAACCCGTTTACCTTTAGAAATCAGATAAGGAATAATATCTTTACCAAAATCATGCGACTTGGTAGTCTCGATCATTTCCTCTAAAGTCTTGACCAAAACATCAGCATTAAAAATATAGTTACCCATCGAAGCATACGCATACTTACCCGGTACACTTTTAGGTTTCTCCTGAAACTGAGTAATGCGTTTTTGTGAATCAAATTTTAAAATACCGAATTCACTGCAATCCTTGGCATCGATCGGTACTACCGAAATAGTCAAATCGGCTTTATTACGCACATGCGCTTCGACCATCTGGCCGATATCCATACGATAAATATGGTCACCGGCAAAAATCGCCACTAATCCTGGTTTGAAATCGTAAATAAGATTAATATTCTGATAGATAGAATCTGCCGTCCCGCGATAAAACGCCTCACTGACATCTTCACGCCGCATCTGCGGTGGTACCACGGTAATAAAATGTTCGGGTAAGAAGCCGGTTTTTTTCCAACTGGTACGGATATGCTCGATCAGCGACTGGGATTTATATTGGACCAAAACATAGATCGAATACATCCCTGAATTGATAAGGTTACTTAAAGCAAAATCAATGATCCTATATTTCCCTCCGAACGGTACCGACGGCTTGGTGCGCTCTAATGTCAACGGGTACAAACGCTTGCCAATACCACCGGCCAGGACAAAAGATAATATAGAATTTTTCTTCCGCATATTATTTCTCGAACTGTTTTATCACTTCGATAGCGGCAGATGGAGTCTCTGCCTGCATCAACGCCTGACGAAAAGATTTATTCATCAACAACTTTGATAATTCTGCCAAAGCTCTCAAATAAAAATTAAGCTCTTTCGGATCAGCGCCCATCAAAAATATCAAATTTACCCGCTGATCATCCAGGGACTTAAAATCAACGCCGGTCTTCGATTGGCCAAAACCGATGACAAACCCTTTTACTGCATCAGTACGGGCGTGAGGTATAGCAATATTCTGGCCTATGCCAGTAGAACCTAAGGCCTCACGTTCTAAAATATCGGATACAAACTTATCCACATCTACGACTTTACCTCCAGCAACGGTTTTTTGCGCTATTTCACGAATAGCTCCCTGTTTATCCTGTGCTGACATACCGATGACACAACAATCTTCACTTAAGTAATCTGATATCTTCATATGCCCTCCAATTGGTGTTTATGCACTATATTTTAATCGATACGCGATATCGAAAAGCGTCTGTATTAAAAATGATTGTAGGAAAATAATAATTAAAAAAGCGATAATCGGCGAAATATCTAAAGGTATACGCAGGCTCATAGGTAAACGGGCACGGATACGGTCCAATATAGGGTCCGTCGCCTTATATAAAAACTGTACCAAAACATTATAGGGGTCAGGGCCAAACCAACTGACAACCGCGCGAACAATGATCAGCCAGTAAAAAATCGTTAAAATAACGTTTAGTACTGAAGTCAGGCCTGACAACAGATTAGCGATTATAAACATAAATTATAAGTAAAGATTATAAACCAGACGGGAAATTTGAGCAATGAAATTCTTACCGTAATGATAATCCTTCACGCCCTTAGTCAAAACGCAGATAATATAATCTCCTTTGGGGGAAAAGACTATCCCCGCATCATGGACAACGTTCTTCTCTAAGCCAGTCTTATGAGCCACCACCGTACCACTGGGCAATAGTTTCGGGATACGGTCATTAACTCTCTGGCTCTTTAGTAGCATCATAGCAAATTTTGAAGCATTGGGCGTAAACAGCTTACCGTTATATATCTTCTCTAGGACGATTGAAACATCATAGGCCGTAGTATAATTATCTACTCCCTTACCGCGCCGGGAAAAATCCATCATATAGCGGCATAAAACCGTATCTTCCGCCCCTAACTGCCGGCAAGTCTCATTGATATAATCAAAACCCAACAAACTGATGACTTTATTAGATGCTGTATTGTCACTACGCGTGATCATTAATCGCAGCAATTGAGCTAAAGTAAATTCGCATGGTAATTGCATTGCCTTGATCTGCCCCGAACCTCCAGTCACATCTTTTGGTAGAACTGTGATACGTGTATTAAGGCTTAGTTTGCCCTCCTGGCAAGCTCTCAAAGCCGCTGCTAAAATATGTATCTTTATCATGCTGGCCGCAGCAAAACGTTTTTTTTGTCCATAAGCATACTCTACTCCGGAACGTTTCAAATCCTTAACCACTACCGCACAGTTAGTATGAGAATTGACTATCTTATAGTTTACATTACGGGCCAAACGGCTGGAAAACTGACGATTACGATGATAGGCATAAACAGTAAAAGTGGAAGCACTGACGAAAGAAAAGATGGTAAAAAATATTATAACGGCTAAAAATTGTTTTTTCATAGTATTAAAAATCTTTCAATTTAAGTATACCAATTAAAGATAAGATTTTATACTATCTATAAAAATTTTCCAGACCTTTATACAATATATAGGGCCGATAACAAGAACCCACTAAATAAAGAGCCCGGGGATGTTACATCCCCGGGCTATCGCTAAACAGGCCAGCCTGCACTCTATTTCAATCTAATCCGTAAACAATCTCCGGTGGGTTATTGCTACCATTGCTCGGTGTAGCGCTATTTTGGGCCGAAAGCATCTCGGCGGTTTCCACCATACGGATAAATTCCGCACGGTAACCTTCATCATCACGACCCTTGGCGGCCTTAGCTCTTGCGATCACTTCGCCGTAACTGGCATTAGCCCTAAACTTGGAGTCACGCAACAACATCCCGCACTCCGCCACCGCAGATGCGAAGCGGAAGTTTTCCGACTCATTACCGCTGATCTTTTCCACTGTCTGTGTAATCAGCTTGCTGACATTTTCCTTCGGTGGTTTATAGCGCAGCTTAACCGTCATCACTTCGTCACTGCCGCTTAATTTTGTTGCAACATATTTTAATGCATCGACTTTACCAAACTCTTCTTTCGAATCAGCCATTACCAACTCATACAAGGCTGTCACCGTGTGGCCTGCACCCAATTCACCGGCATCTTTTTTGTCATTATTAAAATCTTCTTTTTTCAACATCCGGTTCTCATAACCTACTAACCGGTACGCTTTTACTTTGCCGGGATTAAATTCGATCTGCAATTTAACATCCTTGGCAATCGTGTACAAAGTGCCTGTTAACTGATTTGCAAAGACCTTCTTGCCCTCAGATAGATTATCGATGTAAGCAAAGTTACCGTTACCCTTGTCAGCTAACTGTTCCATCTTGGCATCCTGGTAGTTTCCTGCACCAAACCCCAATACTGTCAAATAAACTCCATTTTCTCGATACTCTTCGATCATGCGCGTCAACTCGCCATCGCTGGTCACGCCTACATTGAAATCGCCGTCCGTCGCTAAAATCACACGGTTATTCCCATTAGCAGCGAAATTCTTCATCGCCAAACCATAGGCCGCCTTGATACCATTCGCTCCTGCCGTACATCCACCAGAACGCAATGCCGCGATAGCATTATTGATCGTCTCCTTATGATCGCCGCTGACAGAATCTAAAACTACTGCGGAATCGCCAGCATAAGTCACCACCGATACTGTGTCCTGAGCACGCAGATTTTTCACCAATAAAGGAAATACCTGCTGGATCAAAGCCAGCTTGTTGCGGTCACCCATTGAACCAGAAACATCCAGCAAAAACACCAGATTGCTCGGCGGCAAATTATCCATCTTCTCGATCTTGCCCTGCAACCCGACCAAAGCCAGCTTGTGGCCTTTATTCCATGGGCAATCATTGACCTCGATCGTGACAGAGAATGGGTCTTCGCCTTTAGGCTGCGGATAATCATAAGTAAAATAGTTGACCATCTCCTCAATGCGTATTGCATCTTTGGGCGGCAAACGCTTCATGTCGATTAAAAACCGGCGCAAGTTAGAATAGGAAGCCGTATCCACATCGATCGAAAATGTCGACAAAGGGTTTTCTTTCGCTTCTAAAAAGTCGGTTTCATTGATGTAGCTATAGCCTTCGCGGTCTAAAGAAGCCTGTTGAAGGTAAACATCATCACCAGACAGTGCAACAGCATAATCAAAACTATCCGCTGACCCTACGGCGCTGGCAGAATAGCTTTCCACGCTCATTGCCGCACTAACCTTTGAATAACTATCGCCCCCGCTGATCATATATGATGAATCTTTTAACCCACCTTGAACACTTCTGTTGATAAACGCAGAAGCCAAAGAGCCGCCTTTTGGCTGGCTGATACCCTGATTTGTCGTAGCCGATGCTTGTACCCCGGCCTCTTTCAGCATCGCCTCACCTTTAGCACGAATTGCCGTGGCATCGATCGCCGGCGCTGTAACTACCGGGGCAGCCTTTGTCTCCGTCTTGTTTTTTGTCTGCGGCGTAACCGGAATATCCATCTTCACATTAACTGTTTTTACATCTATCGGAACCATGACTTTATTGTGCTGCACGATATTTGTCTTGACCGCAAAAGTAAAAACTAATAACATCATAAGCGCCACTGAACCTGCGCTGACTAAGATCTTCTTTTTCATAATCGCCTCCCCAGTTTTTTTTCCGCCCAAAAAATCTTTACGTATCTTCTGGATGGAATCACCAGAAAGCTCTTCACTGCCTAATCTACCCATCACCACGCGCAAACCTTTCAACTCTTTATAATATTGCGCACACTGGGCGCATTCTTTTAAATGGCTCTCTACCTCTAAACGTTCCTGCTGTGTGGCTTCGGAGTCGACGTAAGCACTGATCAGCTCTCTCATTTTTTCTTTATTACACATTGCCCGCCTCCTGCACAAAAGGCAAAAGTTCTACGCGTAACTTCTCCCGGGCCCGGAAGATTAGAACCTTTACCTTTTCCAAGGTACAATCCATGACTTTACTAATATCTTCATAACTAAGGCCCTGATACTCGCGAAGTATCATCGCCTCTTTCATCTCTTGCGGTAATCTATTTAAAGCTGCCGCGACATACTTCGCACAATCACTGTCTTGCGCCTTTTTGTCGGGCAGGTCATTTCCATCTACAGGGTCAAGTTCCGGCAGAGAATCATCATCGCTGGCACGTTTAGTCCATGGAAAAACAATACGGTTACGTTTACGCAACAAGTCCACGCAAATATTATGCGCCACCCGGTAAAGCCAGGTGGAAAATTTTGCGGCACTGTCAGGAATATAGGAATCTTTCTTTTCGGTAAGGGTGTAAAAAACTTCTGAAACCGCTTCCTCGCTATCGGCGCGATTGGATAAAAGCCGGAAACTGTAGTTAAACAGCTTAGTTTTATAACGGTTAAAGATCTCTTCCAGACACGCGCTGCTGCCCATTTTATACCCCTCCATGAGTTTTTCATCGCTTATTGGCTGCATATTCATCTCTTCTCTCATGGTATCTAACGTTTACGGGGGATAAAAAGTTACACTTATTTTTTATCTTCTTCCCCGACGTATCTACCTATAAACAATATCACGCCGGTTTTATTATCTTTGATCAAAAATAAAAACGGGTGATCAGCCACGAAGAAAGGTTTTGATGTCGCGCTTCCAACGTGCATAATCACCGCTGTTGCCGCTGCTGCTTCAGTGCCCTCCTCATAAACATCGACAAAAGCCTTGTGAATCACTTGTGAAATATAAAGATTATTACCAGAAGGAAAATCCGCCATACCAGTAAAATCGGCATGGGCACCGTCAAACGCCAAAGGCATACCCATAGTTTTTAGCCTATCAGCTAACTCATATTCATTCTCAAGTTGGAATTTCGGCAAATACACATCGACTGGCGAAATGCCTTTATGGTTTAACAAAATCTTAAGTCTTTGTGCGGTTAATTCTCTTTCTAAAACTTTCAACCCGTCTTTAGCATTGGGCAAAATGATGACCATAGATAGATCACGGTCTTTATACGGCAACTCTAAAACCTTGCAAGCATCATCTTCGTAGTAGGGAAAGCTACCGGATTGAGACATCATCTGTACCGCCTGAGACTTTACGCCATACAAGTCAAACAACATGCGTCTAGTATTATCTTTTTTAAACTCATTCTCCCACTTGCCCTTAAAATATACCGCATTAACCAGGATCAACCGAGTATTAGGACTAGGTACATCAGGCGGTATCAAATTTTTTATTTTACTGTTAGTCTTTTTTTCAACCCATACATTAATCGTGTCGCGAATAAAAGCGCTTTTAGATTGATCGCGATAATCGACCCGATTCAACTCTGATTGATAATAATCTTTTAGCAATTTTAAAAACTCATCCTTGCATTGGAAATGATCATCAACCTCCTTATAATCGCTCTGCAACCATAAAGCGTTGGCCGTGTTCAAAGTAACTTCACCCTTTTGCTGAACTTTTTCAATCCCAGCATTAAGGGTAAGAAAACTTTCGTGCAGATTTTTTTGCTCCTCAGGGAAATATAAGACTTTAGCCATCTCTTGGGCAGTAGCTCCACGCGCGCCACCATAGGTCATAGCCAGAGCGTCGGATATTGAATAGGGTGACAAAAACAAATTACCATCATTTTCTGCGGCCAACTTTTTGTATAGATCTACTGCTAAGCCGTTAACCGCATCGACCGCGACCGGACTATCGCTATTCTGCGCCCACGCACCCAAACCGATGCCGCACAATAAAAACAAAACCAATATTTTTTTCATACTATCCCCCTTTTTACTTCTAACGGCAAACAAACATAAAAAGTTACAGCTATTTTAGCGCAGGCTATCCAGGCTTCTCCCGGCTTTGAGGTAATATATCTTGTCGTATTTATCGCTTAGCACGACTTCACTTTCCCGTATCTCCATAATCTTAAACCCGGCGACCCAACTACCGGATAAATACTTTTTCCCATTAAAAAAAGCCGCCTCTTCCGGAGAAGTAGTAATGGCCTCTAAAACAATCGCATCTTTACTTAAGGTAACCGTACTGTTTTCTGCAGTATCCAAGTCATACCTGGTTTTTTTATCAAATAAATATTTTTTTGCTAAAGCAACTTTTTGCGCCGACCGGTCAGGCATATTTTCTACAGACTGGGTTGATACAACAGGAGAAGATGTTAATTTACGCCCTAAGATTATACCAAACACAATACAGATGATAATAATCGCAGCATATTGAAAATATTCTTTATTAGACATCGATTTTATATAATTTAAGAAAATCGCGCATATCATCCGGTAAATCGGTCTTAAATTCCATACGCTCTCCAGTAACGGGGTGTTGAAACCTTAAATAATAAGCATGCAACGCTAACCGCTTAAAATTAATCTTGAAATCCCGGCGAAAGGCGTATTTATCTTCCCCTAAAATAGGGTGGGCGATTTGTGCCAATTGGATACGCAGCTGAT
>Ga0153915_10004349_pt1 | contig 13033 bp, 9 predicted proteins | sample Opewatmetagenome_2_FD_107003 | JGI IMG/M metagenome (GOLD analysis project Ga0153915, IMG submission 107003) | Freshwater wetland microbial communities from Ohio, USA - Open water 3 Core 3 Depth 3 metaG | ecosystem: Environmental > Aquatic > Freshwater > Wetlands | place: USA: Ohio, Lake Erie... | reverse complement strand
AGGAGATCTATCCGTTATTAAAATTCGGCGCCAGCCTTTTTAGCCCGATCTGCCGTCCTCTATAATTTAAATACAATTTATACATAATATATCCAAATGCGTGGATATTCTCCATATAATAAGAGGCTCTATATTTATTTTTACAATTTTAAACTTATTTCGCTTCATGTCATTAAATAGTCGCAATTTGCCATAGTTATTTATTAATAAATATTTTATTTTTCACCACAAGATAAGCTATATTTATCATATTAAATCTTTTTTTGATCAATTTTCTATAAAGCAAAGAAAATTTGATTGATTTTAAAAAAATTTTTATGTTTCATTAAAGCTAGTTATCAATTTTTTGTCTCCATTATCACCTGAAATATCCTGATTGTAGTTGTGTTTTTATTATAACAAATTGGCAAGATATGAACCGATTTTACAAATCATAATTGAAAATTTCGTTTTAAATGCCGTTAGGCTGATTCTTGTAAGTTGTTAATGTTTGATTATACACCAACAATCTAAACAATAAGGAGGAGAATGAAATGAAAAAAGGATTAGTAATTCTATCATTATGCATCGGACTCATCTTCTTTATGGGTGATGTGTCACAGATCTTTGCCCAGGAGACCAGCAGTGATGAATTCACTCTGGAAGAGATCACGGTCACGGCCGCAAAACGCGGCGAAGAAAACCTGCAGAAGGTCCCCCTCGCTATGGAGGTTATTTCCGACAAAGAACTTGCCGCAGAAGGGAAGACCAATGTGGATGATATCCTTTCAGGCCTTGCAGGCGTGTTCATCAACACGATGGCTGACGGTATGAGGATTTCCATCCGTGGTTATACGGATACCGATTCGGTATACAGCGGCAGGAAGTCATCCAGCCCCGTTGTTGCAATGAATGTGGACGGCGCCTATAACAGCATGAACTCTTCCGGACAGAACCTCTTCGATGTAGAGCGCATCGAGGTTCTAATGGGCCCCCAGAGCACTCTGTATGCGACAAACTCTCCGGGCGGTATCGTGAACATCATAACAGCCGCTCCAAAGACCGACAAATATTCGGCAAACGCCTCTGCAGAATACGGCTCCTATCATCACAGCGTCTTGCAGGCGGCATTGAATGCGCCGATTGTAAATGAAAAGCTTGCCATGAGGTTGTCCCTGAACAGGACCAGAGAGAACTCCTTTCTGTACCCTGATGAGCTGGCAACCAAGAATGATGCGGCGCGTCTAAAGGCATTATGGACGGCCACGGATGACCTAGAGATCACATTGACCGGAAATTATGCAAAAAGCGGAAACCGCGGCGAGATGGGCGGACAAGTTGTACCTTTTATAAAGTCCTCTGACGATGCCTGGACCGCATCTTCCAGCAGCGATAACGGCGCGGAAAATGCGTTGGCCCAGATAACAAAAGGATTGACCGCCAACATCGCCTGGAAGTCACCTGTGGGCAGCCTCACAGTTGTGCCCAGTTACAGCAATAGCGATTCATCAGGAAGCCAGGCAGGCAACATAAACACCGCCGGTCCCGGCCAGGACCCGAGTTATACGTATGACACCTGGTACAGCCTCAGGTACACCAAACAGAAGGGTGCTGAAGCGCGTCTGGCCTCTTCGGAAGATTTTACATTGCTTCAATATGTTGTTGGTGTAACATATTATAAAAACGACTATGCTTCCAAGGAAACCTATACTACACTCACAAGTAGCGATAACTATACCTATAATCACGCAAAGTCAAAGGCGGTTTATGGGAATATTACCTATCCGTTCTGGTTCAATCAGAAACTCTCCGGCACATTAGGTTATCGCAGGAGCTGGGACAATGCGAATCAAATCAGTATGGACTCGAGGCGTACTAGTCCGGACATAACAGAGATGGACGTTTCAAAACCCGATTACAAGGTGGGCTTGCAATATGATCTCTCTGACGCCATGATGTTTTACGGAAATTATGCAAGCAGCTTCCGTACGGACAGTATGGCCATGTCCAACAATAATGGGATCAGGCCGCCTGAGTCGTTAAAGTCCTATACCATAGGCGCAAAGACCCGGATGCTCAACAATACTATCCAGCTGAACACCTCTGCCTATTACTATCAATATAAAAACAAGATCGCTCAGGAGTCGAGGGCCAGTGCAAACTACACACAGGCGGCGCTCGAGGCATATACGTTTGATAAAGACACTGTCACTTATGACAGTACCACGAAAAGCTACATTACCATTCCTGCGGGCACAACCTATTGGGCTTACCTAAATAGTAATGGCACACCTAGAAGTTCAACGGACGCTGATGGTGAAACGGTTTACGAGCTTAGCGACGGCGGCTTTCAGAACTGGGGCGATGCACGCACCATAGGGCTTGACGCCTCGGTGAGCTGGGTTGCATCAGCCAAGGATATGGTGGAGGTATCCGTCTCCTACCTTAATAATAAATGGACCAAGCTCAGGTTTAATTATCTTTATGAGGAGATTTGGACGGATAAAAATTATGACGGTTCAACCGGTCCCAGTTCTCCTTCATATTCAGCCACTGCAAGCTATGAGCATAATTTCGATATCGGCAGCTACGGCACGCTGACCCCGCGCGTGGACGCGCAGTATAAGTCAAAATTCAATTTGATCTTCAATGCAGGCGCTTACCCGGGCTATGCGACCCAGGAGGCATATACTCAATGGAATGGCTCGCTGGCCTTCAACCATGCCAGCGGCAAATGGAGCGTGAACGCCATTGTTAAGAATGCAACCAACTATGCCGTGAAAAGGAGTTACGACAGTGATCAAAGCACGATGATGATCGGAGATCCCAGGACTTACAGTGCAACAGTATCTGTAAAGTTCTAATCATTAATATTCAGATTGAAAGGCCGGCGGTGATTTTGTCTCACCGCCGGCTTTTTCTCTTCCGGCTTTTTCAAATCCCATGAATTCTCAAAAACTGATCCTGTCATTCATATCTGCCTTCATTTCTATCATTTCGTTTATCCTGCTAAAGAATAGGAGATTTATCCGTTATTAAAATTCGGCGTCAGCCTTTTTAGCACGATCAGCCTCCCTCCATAATTTACATACAATTTATACATAATATATCCAAATGTGTGGATATTCTCCATATAATAAGGGGCTCTATATTTATTTTTACAATTTTTATCTTATTTCGCTTCATGTCATTAAATAGTCGCAATTTGCCATAGTTATTTATTAATAGATATTTTATTTTTCACCACAAGATAAGCTATATTTCATCATACTAAATCTTTTTTTTGATCAATTTTCTATAAAGCAAAGAAAATGTGGTTGATTTTAAAAAGAATTTTTATGTTTCATTAAAACTAGTTATCAATTTTTTTTGTCTCCATTATCACCTGAAATATCTTGATTATAATTGTGTTCTTCTTGTGACAAATTAGTAAAATATGAACCGTTTTATAAATCATAACTGAGAATTTCATTTTAAATACTATTAGGCTGATTTTTGTAGGTTGTTAATGTTTCATTATTCAATCACAATTTAAACAGTAAGGAGGAGAAAAAATGAAAAAAGGACTTGTAATTCTATCATTATGTATCGGACTCATCTTCTTTATGAGCGATGTGTCGCAGCTCTTCGCCCAGGAAACCCAGTCAGATGAATTCACACTGGAGGAGATCACGGTCACGGCCGCAAAACGCGGCAATGAGAACCTGCAGAAGGTCCCCCTCGCTATGGACGTTATTTCCGATAAAGACCTTGCCGCAGAAGGGAAGTCCAACGTGGATGATATCCTTTCAGGCCTTGCAAGCGTGTTCATCAATACGAGTACTGATGGGATGAGGATCTCTATTCGAGGCATTACGGATACCGATCCCGTTTACGGCGGCAGGAAGTCATCCAGCCCCACTGTAGCCATGAATGTGGACGGCTCCTATAACAGCATGAACAGTGCGGGACAGAATCTGTTCGATGTTGAGCGCATTGAGGTGCTCATGGGGCCACAGAGCACCCTGTATGCGTCAAACTCGCCCGGCGGCATCGTGAACATCATAACAGCCGCTCCAAAGACCGACAAGTATTCTGTAAATGCCTCTGGAGAATACGGTTCTTATCATCACAGCAATCTACAGACTACCTTGAACGCTCCGCTAGTAACGGACAAGCTCGCCATGCGCCTTGCCCTCTCCAGGACAAGAGAAAACTCCTTCGTGGAATCGGATACCCTAGCAACCAAGAACGATTCAGCCCGTCTCAAGACATTGTGGCAGGCCACTGATGACCTCTCATTCACATTAATCGGAAACTATTCAAAGAACGCGAACGCCGGCGAAATGGGCGGGCAAGTTGTGCCATTTTTAAAGTCCTCTGACTCGGCATGGACCAAGGCAACTGGGGGCGGCGGGCCCGGTGGGGGCGCCAATACTTTAGACCAGATAACAAAAGGCGTAAGCGCCAACATCGAATGGAACACCGCTGTCGGCAACCTTACAATAACGCCCAGTACCAGCAAAAGCAATTCCGAGGGATACCAGACAGGCAATATGACCTTAAACCGTGGCACCCCTGACGAGACTAACATATCAGCGACTTCCTATAACATTAGGACTAACGACCAGAAAGGGGCAGAAGCGCGCATGGCCTCTTCCGCGGATTTTACCTTGTTCAAATGGGTTCTGGGCGTAAGCTATTATGCAAACAATTTTTCAACGTCTCAAGTTTATGCACTCTATCCAGCACAAGACCAGTGGAATATAAGTAAGCAAAAGCAAAAGGCGATTTTCACCAATATCACCTACCCTCTCTGGTTCTATGATAAACTTTCTTTAATCGCAGGTTATCGTAAGAGCTGGGACCATGCAGATCAACATGGGTGGCAAGATGGTCAGGCGCAGACGCCAACAAAAATGGACCAGAATAAGCCGGATTTAATGTTAGGCTTTCAATACGACATAGCTGAGAACATGATGATTTACGGAAGTTATTCAGGCAGTTATCGCACGGACAGCATGGCTATGAATAACAACATAGGGACCAGACCGCCTGAGGAGATAAAGGCATATACTATAGGCGAAAAGACCAGGTTGCTCGACAATACTCTCCAGTTGAATGCCGCAGCCTACTACTATGAAGATATAAACAAGCTTGCGCAAGAGGGTAGGTCAGGAGGTTTATACACAGCGGCTCAGATTGGCGATCAGTTTGATTTAATACCTTCAGGCACGAGGACCCAAGAGATTGGAGGTATAATATATTACGATATTAGCGACGGCGGCTTTCAAAGTTGGGGCATATGCCACACTATAGGGGCCGATGCCTCGGTAAGCTGGGTTGCATCCGCCAAGGACATGGTAGATTTCTCTGTCTCATATCTTAATATGAAATGGTCTGAACTTAGTTTTATTTATAAGTTTACTAACATCTGGCCGAATAAGAATTATGACGGTGCAACCGCACCCAATGCCCCGAAATTTTCAATGACGGCAAGCTATGAGCATAATTTCGATATCGGGAGCTACGGCACGCTGACCCCGCACATAGACATGCAGCATAAGTCGGGATTCGACTTGACCTTCGATAAATCCGGTTCGCCCTATTATGGCCATCAGGATCCCTATTTTCTCTGGAATGCCTCCGCAGCGTTCAACCATTCCAGCGGCAAATGGAGTGTGAACGCCATTGCGAAGAATCTCACCAATTATGCCGTGAAAAGGAGTTACGACAAGGATAACGCTCAAATGATGATCGGCGATCCCAGGACCTACGCCGTCACATTGTCGGTAAAGTTCTAATCATTAATATTTAGATTGAATGCCGGCGGTGATTTTGTATCACCGCCGGCTTTTTTCTTTCCTGATTTTTCAAATCCTCTGAATTCTCAAAAAAGGTCTCGGATTTTTCGGAATTCCTTGTAAAGAACCGCGCCATGCCCGCGGGACTTTTGATTCAGCCCCCATGTACGTGTTACAGCAATCTGTCAAGAATGAAGATTCTACTTCTACACATGTGCCGTTTGTAGATGAGCGGTTATTTGGCGCAGAAGATCTGAGGTCCGCCGCTGGATACAAGCCCTCCGATATCGCCCTTGGTACCGGCTTCATCAATGATGAACTGTACGAAGGTTATGCCCTTGGGATCCTCGATGATATCAGGCGAGATATTAAGGTTTGCACCATTCTTTTTATAGAAATTCACCAGGGCAGTCATGGCAGGTCCGATGATCGCAGCGTTTACCTTGCCGCCCAACTTGAGTTCGGTTCCGTCCACCACTTTTTGTAATTGCTCGCTCGTGAACTTCTTATTGCCGAGAAAAGTGATTGAGAGGACTCCGCTTTTCGGTATCGGGGTGGTGTCCGCCTTCGCTTCAGTTGCACCGCCACCACCAGGAGCCCCACCGCCACCACCGGGAGCCGCGCCGCCACCACCGGGAGCCGCGCCGCCGCTGGGAGCAGCACCTCCACCGGGAGCGCCGCCACCACCAGAAGCAGCGCCTCCGCTAGCAGCCTTTGTTTCCGCACTCTTGCAGAAGATCTGAGGTCCGCCGCTGGATACAAGTCCTCCGATATCGCCCCCGGTGCCGGCCTCATCAATGATGAACTGCACAAACGTGATGCCCTTGGAATCTTCGATGATATCAGGCGATATGGAAAGGTTTGCCCCATTCTTTTTATAGAAATCTACCAGGGCAGTCATGGCAGGGCCGATGACCGCCGGACCTACCTTGCCGCCCAACTTGAGCTCGGTACCGTTCACCACTTTTTGTAATTGCTCGCTGGTGAACTTCTTGTTGCCGAGAAAAGTGATTGAGAGGATGCCGCTCTTGGGTATCGGGGTGGTGTCAACCTTAGCTGTGGCAGCTGCGCCCGGGGCTGCACCGGCAGGAGGCGCTCCCGAGTCCGCCGCGTTTGCGGCAAACGCCCACATCATTATAAAGACGATTAAAACCTGGATTGCTATCATTGATTTTGCTGTTTTCGACTTCATATTTTCTCCTTTCAATTTGCCTGTGACCCCCGCCACCGGCGGCCCAAGCGGAATACGCGCGGAACATTCCAACGGAACGGTCCCGCTCCATTGTTTTGGCACAACAACTTCAAGATAAATGCGGATGATTTGCCAAGATGGTTTTCTTTGCTGATCATCGTTATCTTTATCTTAAAATAACCTCCTCAGAAGATAAGCTTAAATTAATTCTGATGGCGAAGTTATGTCAAGATGATAAAATGTTGTCAAGGGATATTGATGCTAATGACAATAAAGTTCGCAAATTATCATGAAATTGACGCTGTTAGCCATGCATTATTTAAAGTTGAAATGAAGATGTTGATTGTACACCTTTCTAAATAGACTTTTCACAGCGATTTCAGTTCATAAAGGTATCTTTGAATATTTATATTAAATTTTTACACGTTTACAAGTCAGCCCTTGCAAAGAATTGAAAATTTAAATACTGTAACCGGCAGTGTATTTTACTTCTTACTCCCCAAGGAGATATCTGTAGTTGATTACTTCTTTTATGAAAAAACAACCCATGGAGACATGGGAGCGGATGCTTTCATCAGGCATAGGCACGGCCGAAGAATTATCCTCTTTCTTTGACATCGACAAATCAGAGATTCAAAGGGCTATTTCTTCCTATCCCATGTTTATAAATCCCTATTACCTGGGATTAATAAAGGATAAGGGAGATGCCGTCTACAGGCAGGCAGTCCCGGATATAGCGGAACTTACAGGAACAGAGGGGACTGCTGACCCCTTAAATGAAGAGTCCTTATCGCCTGTGCCAGGGCTTACACATAAATACCCCGACAGGGTTTTATTCCTGGTATCCGGCCGCTGCGCCATGTACTGCAGGTTCTGCAACAGGAAAAGAAAGGTAGGCGGACCTGGGATGGTAACAGGAGAGACCATAAGGGAGGGCATTCGATATATCAGGGGAAATAAAGACATCAGGGATGTCCTCCTGTCCGGCGGCGACCCTTTATTGCTCTCCGACTCCGAACTTTTCAGGATACTTTCTGAGATCAGGGCTATCCCACATGTGGAGATCATACGCATAGGGACCAGGGTCCCGTGCACCTTTCCACAGCGCGTCACGCCGACACTCGCAGAGATGCTCAGGGGGTTTCATCCCATCTACATCAACACACATTTTAACCACCCTTCCGAGATTACACCCCAGGCCTCCCTTGCATGTTCTCTCCTTGCTGACGCCGGCATCCCCCTGGGATGTCAGACCGTGCTTCTCAAGGGTGTTAACGATGATGTAACTGTCATGAGGGACTTGATGAAAAGACTAGTTGCCATACGTGTAAGGCCCTATTATCTTTTCCAGGCAGATCTGGTAAGGGGGACGTCGCACTTCTGGACCGGCCTGAAAAAAGGCATTGATATCATCTCCGGCTTGCAGGGCTACATCTCAGGACTGTGCATCCCACGATTTATGATTGATCTCCCGGATGGCGGGGGAAAGGTGCCCATAACGCATGAATATATCAGGGGCATGAAGGGGGATGAGCTTATTATTGAAAACTATCTTGGAGAGAAGGTTAAATATCCCGTTATCGGGGAATAAAGATAAAAAAAAGGGGGAAAGATAAAAATGATAAAGGTGACTTGTTTAGGCGGGGCAGGATCTGTTACCGGTTCCAGTTATCTTATTGAGAGCGCGAACGGGAAAAAGGTCCTTGTGGATTGCGGCCTTTTTCAGGGCAGCCAGCAGATGGAGGCTCGCAATCTGGCGCCATGGGGTTTTGATCCGGCAACTTTAAACACCCTCTTTCTGACCCATGCACATATCGATCACAGCGGGAGGATACCGAAACTCGTAAAGGATGGATTCAGGGGCAGGATAATTACATCACCCCCGACCGCAGAGCTTTGCGGGATCATGCTCCTGGATTCGGCCCACATACAGGAGATAGACGCCGAGTGGCAGACAAAAAAAAATAAGAGGCAGTCAAGAAGCCCCATCCTTCCGCTCTATACGACAAAGGACGCGGAGGAGAGCATCAAGCTGTTCTCGCCTGTTGAAAGGGACCAGCTAATCCAGGTAGAGCCAGGCATAAGGGCAAGGCTCAGGAATGCCGGGCATATCCTCGGATCATCAATCCTGGAGCTGTGGGTCGAAGGGTCTGACGGAGAGGTGAAGGTCGTATTTTCAGGGGATATCGGTAAACCCCATCAATTGATTGTTAAGGACCCCTTTGAGATATTTGCCGCGGATTATCTTTTTGTTGAATCCACATACGGGAACCGGTTTCACCGTTCCTTTGAAGACAGTAAGAATGAACTCCTGGAGGCCATCCGGCATGCCGTTTCAAACAATGAGAAGGTTATAATACCGGCCTTTGCTGTAGAAAGGACCCAGGAGATCATTTATATCCTGGGTGAATTTCACAGAAACGGGGCGCTTCCCGAGATCCCCATCTACCTCGACAGCCCCCTGGCTATAAAGGCTACCGAGATCTTCAGAAAAAATAAAAGGTATTATGATGAAGAGGCCATGGCCATTGTTAATCAGGGTATTGATCCATTTAATATGCCCAACCTGCGATTCACTTCCTCCACAAAGGAGTCGATGGAGATAAATGAAAGCCCCGGTCCGGCCATAGTCCTGGCAGGCAATGGCATGTGCACGGCAGGAAGGATCAAGCATCACCTCAAACATAACCTCTGGAGACCGGGCGCCAGCATCGTTCTAGTCGGCTTTCAGGCCATGGGCACTACAGGGAGAAAGATCATTGAGGGAAATAAATCCGTAAAGATCTTTGGAGAAAATGTCTCGGTAAAGGCGAAGGTCTATACTATAGGCGGATTCTCCTCTCATGCCGACCAGAAGGATCTCCTGGGATGGGTCAGCCATTTTTCCGAATCAAGACCGCGAGTCTTCATTGTCCATGGCGAACAGGCCTCCAGCGAGGTCCTGGCCGGGAAGATCAGGGATGATTTCAACCTGGATGTACACATCCCTGTCTGGAAAGAACGCCTGATACTTAAACCAAGGGAGATGTTAGTGGAAAAGCCTTCTCTTGAAGAGCCCCGGGAGGATTATCTCCAGTTGTCCCTGAATACTATTATTGATCTGGAGAAGGAACTGGACAGGTTGAAAAAAGGCCTTAAGAAAAAAGGTGGGGATATCAATAGTGATGACTTTGACAGGCTCAGGTATATTCATGAAGAATTGCAGGCTATGCAGGGATAACGGATTACAGCCCATCCGGCTTAATGAGCTTGACTTGCAGGATATAAATCCCTTATATGAGGTAGAACCTATAGGACGAGGCGCAGGACATAAGGCATGAACGAATCCCATAAAATAGTCAGATCCAATCTGGAATATCTAAGGAAGCTTTTTATCATGCCGGATTCCCCGGATAAATTTATTGAATTCGGTCATGAACTCCTGGAGTTGATCCATGAATTTTTTCAGGAAAAGGGAGGCATCCACAGCAGCGCGACCCTGCCTGAGTTAAGTGTGATCTTCAATGAAATAAGCATCCCTGAAAGCCCCCTGCTTATCAAGGATGTCCTTGGCGAGATCAAGTCAAAGATTATCAAACATTCCGTCAAGGTGGGAAGCCCGTATTATATAGGTCACATGACCAGCGCCATCCCCTATTTCATGATCCTGATCGAGATGATTATAGCGGCGCTGAACCAGAACCAGGTCAAGATAGAATCAGCAAGGGCATCCAGTTTCGTGGAAAGGGAACTGATTGCATGGCTGCATAATCTGATCTTTGATAGAAAGAGCAGCTTTTATGATAAGAATATTCATAACCATCACATATCCCTGGGCAATGTCACCTCCGGCGGGACGCTTTCCAACATGACGGCCCTTATGGTGGCCAGGGAAAAGGCCTTTCCCCCTGATGGAGACTTCCCCGGTCTCCGCGTGGCTGGCAGCGACAGGGCTCTCAGACACTATGGATATTCAAGGGGTGTTGTCATAGTTTCAACAAGGGGCCATTATTCCATAACCAAGGCGGTCAACCTCCTTGGCATGGGGGAATCAAATGTCATAAACATACCTGTTGATGTGAACAATCATATCGACATAAAAAAACTCAGGCGCAAGGTAAAAAGCATCCAGGAAGATCCTAATGAGAGGATCAAGATTATCGCTATTATCGGCATAGCCGGCACGACTGAGACAGGCAATATAGATGATCTTGACTCCCTTGCCGAGATATCAGGGGAAACAGGGGCGCATTTTCATGTGGATGCCGCCTGGGGCGGTCCGGCCCTCCTTGTTGATGAATACCGCCCTATGTTCAAAGGAATCGAGATGGCCGACTCAGTTGCCATAGATACGCATAAATTGCTTTTCTGTCCCAACAGCATGGGCATGGTTCTTTTCAGGAATGAAAAGGATCTCAACCTGATTAAACATTCATCCCATTATATTATCCGAAGAAATTCCGTTGATACGGGACGTTTCACTCTCGAAGGCTCTCGTCCTTTCGCTTGTCTAAAGCCCTGGGCCGCCTTGAAGATCATAGGAAGGAAGGGGTATGGCCTTCTATTCCAGCACGCCAGGGAGTCCACCAATCATTTAAGGGGCATACTTGATCATTGCGGCAATTTTGAGGTCCTGAACAACCCTGAACTCTTTATCCTCAACTATCGCTTCATCCCGGAAACGGTCAGGGAGCAGATATCCATATCGGAAGGCATCTCGACCTATTCGAGCAGGGAAAAGGCAAGGGATGCCGAGAAAAAAATAAGGAACATAAACCGGCTTATAAACAGCTTGAATATTAAATTACACAGGGAACTGAGGAGGGATGATAACACCTTTGTCTCCAGGACCACTCTGGAATCAACCCGGTACAGGCCCCAGAACATAGTTGTCCTGAGGGCGATACTGATCAATCCCCTCACAGATAAGGAAGTTCTTGACGATATAGTGGAGACTCAGAATCGTATCGGGGTGAATATATGGCATGAATTCAAACCCGCATATCTGCGCATTTGCGACGAAGCTTGATAAATTTATCATGGAAAACAGGCTTAAATCCATCCTGAATATGCCGGCCACCATAACCGTCACCGATAATTCCCGCTCCATGATCTCCGTAAAACGCAAAGATCAGGCATATCATGTCCGCCTTCATCATATATTCCTTGGTGCGGATGAAGGGATATTGCATGCCCTTGCAGAATACATCTCCGGAACCCCAGGTAAATCTCTCAGGATAATAAGAGATTTTATCAGAGAACACAGCTTGAAGATCGGGAGTAAGGCCGCCCCTCGGTCAAGAAAGGCAAGGATCAGGCATCAGGGCAGATATTTCGATCTCCTGGAATCCTTTATAAATCTCAACGAACGCTATTTCGAGGGGGCAATAGATTGCTCAATAACATGGGGAAACCGCGTAAAAGGTTCACGTCACAGATCAATCAGACTCGGCAGCTATTCTCCCTCTACAAATATAATCCGGATAAACCCAGCATTGGACAGGAATTTTGTTCCTCAATATGTTATTGACTCAATAACATATCATGAAATGCTTCACAGATTCCTTGGATTTAAATATTTCAAAGGAAGGCGATTCTCCCATTATGCATCATTTAAAGAGATGGAAAGAAATTTTATTCACACAGAAAGGGCAAAGGTCTGGATAAAAGAAAATTTAAATCTCCTTCTTTCCAAAGCATGATATAATTCTACAGATGCCGATGATCGAGGAGTCAATGATAGCCTCGTGAATCCTTCTATCTCTTGGATCGGCAGACCCCTGATAACAAAAAACGGATCAATTAATGGGATTTATTTTAAATATCAATTCAGTCGGTCTCTATGAAAAATGGCTCCAATGCTCCGCAGGGAGGTCTGTGGATCAATTTATAGAGAGATCGATATCAGGGCTTTTAGTTCCACAGAGAAATGACAGGATACTTGACATAGGTTGCGGGACAGGGAACCACCTTCTGTTTTTGAACAAGCTGGGGCTTGATATAAGCGGTATTGACGCCTCTCCTCATATGATTGATATTGCGAGGAAGCGTCTTGGAAACAGATGCGATCTGAAGATCGGATCGGCGGAAGACCTGCCTT
>Ga0153915_10004348_pt1 | contig 13037 bp, 10 predicted proteins | sample Opewatmetagenome_2_FD_107003 | JGI IMG/M metagenome (GOLD analysis project Ga0153915, IMG submission 107003) | Freshwater wetland microbial communities from Ohio, USA - Open water 3 Core 3 Depth 3 metaG | ecosystem: Environmental > Aquatic > Freshwater > Wetlands | place: USA: Ohio, Lake Erie... | reverse complement strand
TTCAGGAAACGTTTCTGCGCGCGTACACCGCGTGGGACACGTATCAGCCCGGCACGGGCTGTCGCAGCTGGCTCTTCACCATCTGTCGAAACATTCACTTGCGGACCGTTCATCGAAGCAGACGCGTCGTTGCCTACGATGACCCCGAAGCGGAGGCAATGGCGTCGGCGGGACTGTTCCACTATGCGGTTCAGCGCGGGCTCAACGGCATGTTCGATCGCATCGACTTGCGCGCCGCGCTCGAACGTTGCATCGCGTCGCTTCCGGACGAGTACCGAAATACGGTCGTGCTGATCGATCTAGAGGATTGCTCGTATGCGCAGGCGGCGACGGTCCTCGAGATACCAGTGGGCACCGTTCGGTCACGCTTGTTTCGCGGCCGACGGATGCTTCAGGAAAAACTCCTGGCGTTCGCCGAAGATGCCGGCTACGACCGCGCGCGGCACGGCCATCCGAAGTTCGGCTCAACGGCGGAGAGTGCCACATGACGACGTTCGCAATTCCATGCGTCGAGGTCATTCACCAACTGTGGGACTACTTGGACGGCGAGCTGACACCCGAGCGCGCCGAAGGCATCGCCGAACACCTCGAGGCATGCGCCGGGTGCAACGCCGTATCCGAATTCGAGACCGCCTTTCGCGAAACGGCTCGGCGCCTCTTGGACGACGCACCGCCTGTTCCGGCGTTGCGAGACCGGGTCGTCGCCGCTCTGGAGGCTCAAGGCTTTCACAGCCAGCGCTGATTCGCGGCGCGTAGATGGCCTTCGAGTGTTGAGTTCGCCCGCGGACCGATCGACCGCGAAGAAACTACGCCGGCGAGCCGCCGAACAGTTCAGCGACGCGCGGGCGCCGCCGCCGGCTGACCGGCAAGACGCCGCCGCCTTCCATAACGAGCTCGGCGCCGCCCCGCGCGCGCCGACGCAGCGCGATCACCCGATCGATCCGCACGATGTACGAGCGATGAATTCGCACGAAGACCCGTGGGTCGAGCGTGCGCTCCAGCGCGTCGAGCGGCGTTCGCACGAGGTGTCGCTTGTTGCGCGACACCACGGCGGCGTAGACGTCGTCCGCCCGGATGTAATCGATCGTCTCGAGCGGAATGACGACGTCCATGAGACCGACACGCGTCACCAGATGCGCCGCGTACCGTCGTCGCGATGCCGAGCCGCGATCGGCGAATCGCTCGGCGTCGCGTCGAATCTTGACTCGTGCTCTCACCCGGTCGAGGGTTTCGTCGAAGCGCGATTCCGTGAGCGGCTTGGTGAGATAGTCCGCCGCATCGGCCTCGAACGCGGGAAGCGCGAATTTGTCGAACGCGGTCACGAAAACAACGAGCGTTCTGCGGCGATGCTCTTTCGCGCGCGCGACGTCGAGCCCGGTCTCCAGCGGCATGCGAATATCGAGGAAGGCGACGTCCGGCTCCAACGCCTTCATCGCCTGCCGGGCCTCGGCTCCGTCACAGCACTCGGCGACGATCTCCACGTCGGAGTGCCGCGCAAGCAACTGGTGCAAGGCGCGGCGTGACAAGGCTTCGTCGTCGGCGATGAGGGCCCGAATCATACCGCGACTTCCACTGGGGCCTGGCGAGACGCGTGTGTTTGTGTCGGCGCTCGATTGAGCGGCATCGTGATGCTGACCTCGACGCCCGATGCATTGGCTGCGTTGCGCACCGTGAGTCTGGCGCGCGATCCGTACATTCGCTCGAGCCGGAGGCGGGCGTTCGAGATGCCGACGCCGGGGCCGGATACAGTCGAATGAGCAAGTCCGCGTCCGTCGTCGCGCACGTCGAGTATGAGTGACGTCCCGTGCTCGCGAGCGGATATCAGGATCGCGTTCCCCTCACGACCGCGCAGCACGCCATGCTTGAGCGCGTTCTCGACGAACGGTTGCAGGATGAAGACGGGCACGTGCGCGTCTCGGAGCTCGTCCGCGACGTCGATGACGACCCGCAACCGATCGCCAAACCTTACTTGCTCGATGCTCAAGTATCGCGTGACGAAATCGATCTCCGACGCGAGCGTCGTCTCGTGGGCGTCGCCCGCATTCACCGTGGCTCTGAGCACGTCACTCAGCAGCGAGAGTGCATGCACAGCGCGCTCGGTGTCGTGATCGCGAACCAGCGCCATCACCGCGTTCAAGCTGTTGAACAGGAAATGCGGCTGGAGTTGCATCCGCAGCGCGCCGAGTTGCGCGTCGCGCAGTTGCGCCTCGAGCGCCGCCGCCTCGCGCTCGCGCCGGCGAAGACGCACCGAGCTTCGCCACGCGTAGCTCGCGACCACGATCGCGAAGTACACCAGCGTCGTCGCGGGCAAACCGCCGAGGAACCAGTTGCGTGTATTGGCGATCAGGCCGGATGGCGACGGACGCACCCACGCGTTGACGAGCGCATCACAGACGGCGAGAAACAGCGAGGCGCCCAAGCTCGCCGCGGCGTGTACCAGCACCGACGATGCGCGAACCGGCAGACGCAGAGGGAAACGCTCGCCGAGCGCGAGGATCGCCGGCGTGAGCATCGCCCATCCGAACCACTGCGGCGCTTCGCCGACGAACGCGCGCCACACCGCGATCGGATGTCCGCCCAACCTCGCGAACATCACCGTCTCGACGGTCGACAGGACCGCGGGGATCGTCCAGACCGCGGCGATCTTCCACGCCGCGAATGATTCGCCCTCGTCGCTCTGCCGAATGTTCGCGCCCTGGGTCATCATAGCAACGACAATGATCGAGGTCGCGAAACGGCGCAAGACATCGTGCGCGGTCCAATGCCCACCACGCCCGGCAACACTCCGTTCGCGACACGAATGCCGCCGCCCGCGACTTGGCACTTTGCCACGTCACGTTGATCCAGCACCGTTGGCGGCATGACAGCCATCATGCTTGTTGCCGCCATCGCGGTCGCGTTCGGGGACTCGGGTTCGTGTCAGAGAACAACGAGTGCAGACGCCGGGGCGCTGCTTCGGCGCGCCGCGGAGAACACCGGGTTTCCGCGTTCGGCCGACAGCGTCCTGAAAATCAGCGCGTTCGACGTGACGGAGCACGGCTTCGAGTCGGACCGGATGTATCCGCCGTCGCTCGCCGAGGTGGCGAGCCTTGAGGAGTGGTTCGATCCGATGACCGGAGCCGAGCGAATGACGTCGCACAGCACGATCGGCGGGTACGATTTCGCCAGCGTGACGCTCGGCGATGTCCACGCATCGTACGCTGTGCGCGATACGGCGCTCGTGCCGAGCGAGCAGGTGCACGGCGCGTTGTACGAGACGCGGCCGTTAAACGTCTGGGCCATGCTCGGTGATTGGCTAGCCGCGAAGGACGTCCGCGTCGAAGGGCGATGCACCTATCGCGACTATCCGCGTGTCGTCTTGAGCAGGCGAGGCCCTCGCGGGACCGAGCGCTTGTTCCTCGATCCCAAGTCGGGATATCCGACGAAGCTCGACCGCGTTGAGCCGCACTATTTGTGGGGACAGGTGCACGTGGAATTCGTCTACTTGACGTGGCAGCGGGTTGGCAACTCGCATTATCCTGGCGGCAGCGCTCGGGTCGAGGACGGAGTCACCGCCGTCACGCGAACGTTCGGCGCGAGGCGCTTCGTGCCGCGCGACAGCGCGCCGTCGTTGACGCTTCCGGCGCGTGCGCGCGAGATGTCCCTGGCGGCGCCCGCGTTTCTCGTGCCGACCAAGCCCGACACGGTTCGAGTCAGCGCGACGACCTTCCTGCTTCGCAACCGCGGCTATGCGGAGACCGTGACGTTGGTGCGCGACACCGTGTTCGTGTTCGACGCGACGCAAGGCGAGGAGCGGGTGCATCAGGATTCCGTGTGGATTGGTGCACTATTCCCCGGTCGACATCCGATCGTAGTGGTCGTGACCGATCTCGCCTGGCCGCACGTCGCGGGAGTGCGGGCGTGGGTCGCGCGCGGCGCGACGATCGTGTCGCACCGCGCGACGCGTGAGTTCTTGACGCAAGTTGTGAATCGACGCTGGACGCTGGAGCCTGATCTCCTCGAGCGTCAGCGACAGCGCGTCGCATTGCGCTTTCGCGCCGTCGATAGCGCGCTCGCGCTCGCCGGTGGCGACATCCAGCTCTTTTCGATCGACGGAGCGGCGAGCGAGGTCGCGCTTGCCGCGTTCGTTCGACCCGACCGGTTTCTCTGGGCCAGCGACTTCGTTCAGAATCTCAGTGCACCGACACAATACGTCGACGATGTAGTCGCGGCGGTACGGCGCGCGGGTATCTCGCCGGTGAAGGTTGCGGCGGAACATTCACCGTTGTCCGACTGGAGTCACCTCGCGTCGCTAGCGGAGGTTGTGAAACCGGACCGGTAGGATCTCGCCCATGAAACGCAACGGGTGACCGTTCGTGTTCGGCGCCGCGCGCCTGAATTGTCGCGGCGCCTTTTCGTTTGAGACGACCGCTGTCCGATCCCGCGTCCCGAGTCCGTTGCTCATAGCGGGGAGCTCCCGCTATTCTCGAACGGTCCCTCAGCGCGCCGACGGCCGAGTGGTCGACGTCCCCCTCATACGACAATCCATGCTGACGATCGGATCGCAGCGACCGCTCTTCGACATTCCGCCGGGCATCGCGTACTTCAACACCGCCTATAACTCGCCGCTGCTCAACGCGTCGCGGGCGCGACTCATCGCCGAGGCGGGGGCCAAGAGTCACCCCTGGGAGCGAACGTCCGCCGACTTTTTCTCCAATGCGGAGCGCGTTCGCGAGCTCGCCGCGGAAGTCTTCGGCGGCGAGGTCGATGGGTACGCGATCATTCCCGCGGCGAGCTACGGCTTGAGCGCCGCGGCGCGCGCCATCGAGCCGACCCTGAAGCCGGGTGACCGGATCGTTCTGCTCGATCAGGAATTCCCGTCCAACGTCTTGCCATGGCGTCGCGTCGCCCAAGAGACCGGCGCAACAATCACGACCGTCCCGACTCCGATCGACGGCGACTGGACGGCGGCGACGCTGTCGGTCATTGCCGACGGTGTCCGCGTCGCGGCGCTATCCCACTGTCATTGGACCAACGGCGCGCGGCTCGACCTCGTCGCGGTTGGCAAGGCGTGTCGCGCAGCGGGTTCCGCGCTCGTCCTCGACGCCACCCAGTCGCTCGGCGCGATGCCGCTCGACGTCGAAGCTGTGCAACCGGATTTCGTCGTCACGGCCGGCTACAAGTGGCTCCTCTGTCCGTATGGATTTGGATTGACGTACGTCGCACCGCGCTGGCGCGACGCTCGGCCGCTCGAGGAAACGTGGTTGAGGCGGACAAACGCTTCTAACTTTTCGGAGCTCGTCAACTACAGTGATGACTACATGTCCGGCGCTCGTCGCTTCGACGTGGGCGAAACGTGCACCGCCATTCTACCTGGCGCGATCGCTGCGCTCGAGCAGTTGCGCGCCTGGACCATCACCGAAGTCGCGCGGAGTCTCTCCGAGGTCAACGGCCGCATCCAGGCACGGCTCGAGGCGCTAGACTTCGAACTGCCGCCGCCGGGGCAACGTTGCCCGCACATGTTCGGCGCGCGCGTGCCGGCGCGATTCGCGGGGAACCTCGTCGACTTGCTTCGTGCTCGGCGCGTGCACGTCAGCCAGCGCGGCTCGTCTATCCGCTTCGCGCCGCATCTGCACGTGACCGAAGCTGATATCGATCAACTGTTCGCTGCCCTGGAGAGTGTCGACTAGCCATGTCGCGGTCTTACGAATTCGTCACGCTCGACGTGTTCACGACGACGCCGTTCGGAGGCAATCAGCTCGCGGTATTCACCGAGGCACGCGGGATGACCGACGGCGAGATGCAGGCGTTGGCCGCCGAGTTCAATTTGAGCGAGACCACGTTCGTGCTTCCGGCGGAGAATCCCGCGCACACCGCGCGGGTACGGATCTTCAATCGCCGAGCGGAGATGCCGTTCGCCGGTCACCCGAGTCTCGGAACGGCGTTCACGTTGGCGCAACAAGGTCGCGCCCGCGACGGTGTTGTACGTCTCGAGATGAAGGCCGGACTCGTCGAAGTTCACATCGACCGCGACGACGCGGGCGTCATCCAGGGTGGCACCGTCGTCGCGCCGCAGCCGCTGACGCTCTCAGGTGAAGTTCCGGTGACGGAGGTCGCCGCATGTGCTGGTCTAACAGCAAGTGATGTTCTCACGACGGCGCACATGCCGCTGTTCGTCTCGGCGGGCAACCCGTACGTCATCGCTGAAGTCACGGGCCCGGCCCTGACTCGCGCCTCGCCTCAAATCGCGAGCTTCCAGCAATCGATCGCGACGCGTCCGGAGCTCAACGGTCGCTTCGCGCTTCATCTATACGCGAGAAATGGATCGCAGCTCCGCGCGCGGATGTTTGCGCCGTTGGCTGGAACGATGGAGGATCCGGCAACGGGCAGCGCGAACGCGCCGCTGGCCGGGCTGCTTCTCTCGCTGACGGATGACGTGAGCGCGAACTTCGATATCATCCAAGGCGTAGAGATGGGGAGGCCGAGTCGGCTGCGAGCGAGCGCTCGACGGACGCAGGACGGGATCCGAGTCTCGGTGGGCGGTGCGTGCGTCCCAATGTTTCGGGGAGTGGCTCAGCTCTGATCGGCGGCGTGAACCGGGACGGCGGTACGGGACTCCCTGACAGGATTACAGACATCGCCTGACGTTAGGTGTTGCACGTCGCTGTAATCTACGAACAACACACCTTGCTCCGGCCCTGCTCGCGCCATTCTGTTACGTCATGCCACTCCTTCGGCGACTGATCGCTACCGTCTCGGGTACGTTTTTCCTGCAGCTGTCGCTGCTGGGAAGCGTCGCACCGTGCACGATGGATGGCGGACATGATCCGAATCGGCCTGTCCAAGCGCACTCGATGAACGGCGCCCATTCCGACGGCGGCTGCAGCGCGCGGAATACGAGCAAATCATGTCGCTTACCGTGCGCGCCAGAGACGCAGGGCACGTGCGCGTCGATGGCCTCGTGCGCGACGGCGACCGCGGCGCCGCCGGCAGAGATCCGCATACTCCCAGGCCTCGTGAGTGCGGGTGATCTGCCTGAGCCGCTCTCAATCGAGAGCGACCTGACCACCGCGCCCGACTCACCGCCTCCGCGCGTCTGACCTCCCACCCGGGGTGCGCTCATCGCCGTGGTCGGCGATGAGCGCACCCCGCGTTGCGTGACACATCCCGCCACATCCGGGGCGGGTGTCCCCCTTGGGAGGTTCGTACCATGTGTGATGTCGAGCGGCGTCGAGCGCGCCGTGCATTCAAGATGCCTCAAGTCGCGACGGCGCTTGGGTTCGCCGTGTTGAGCATGCCGTCTCCGTGGACGGCCAGAGTCGGTGGACAAGCGCCGACCAGCGCGCCCGTCCTGCTCGGCGATCTCTACGCACGGGTTCAGCGCGCGAACCCGAAGATCGTCGCGGCGCGGTTGCTCGTTCAGGCGGCGCAGGCGCGTGTTTCCGGAGCGCAGCGCCCGCCCGATCCCGTGCTCCAACTCGGATTCATGAACTATGATGTCCCGAGCCTCGCACCGATGCCGACGATTGGCATGGCGCAGCTTCAGCTCATGCAAATGCTTCCACTCGGCGGCAAGCTGGCGTTAGCCGGGCGTGTTGCCGGGTCTCGAGCGTCGGCAACGAGCGCGCGCGCTGAGGACCTCAGCTGGGACCTCCGAACGCAGGCGGCGATGGCGTTCTACGATCTCTACGCGACCGATTGCGGCCTCGACGTCAGACGCGAGACGCTTCGGATTCTTCAGGACGTCGAACAAACGGCCGAGTCGATGTATCGCGTCGGCGAAGGACGTCAGGCCGATGTGCTTCGCGCGCAGGTCGAGATCGCGAAGATGGCGGAAGACACCATACGCATGCAGGCCATGCGAGAGACGATGACTGCCAAGCTCAACGCGTTGCTCGACCGTGATGCGTCGGCGGGATTCGGTCGGCCGGCGTTACCGCGGCTGCCGGAGGCAATTCCGCCGAGAGCGTGGTTCGATTCGATCGCGATCGAGGAGCGGCCAATGGTTCGCGCCGGAGTCGACGACGTCCACGCGGCTGAGTCATCGGAGCGACTGGCGCGCAAAGAAATCTGGCCGGATCTACAGGTCGGCGTGCAGTACGCACAGCGAGGCGGCGAGATGGGCACGGAGCGCATGGGGAGCCTGATGCTCGGCGCGTCGGTCCCAATCTTCGCGCGCGACCGCCAACTCAAAATGCGCGACGAAGCCTCGGCCATGAGGCAGATGGCATTGTCGGACCTCGCGGCGATGCGCGCCGAGACGCGCGGAAAGATCGGTGAGGCGTACGCGAATCTGACCGCGGCGCGCAACCTCTCACGACTGTATCGCACGACCGTGCTGCCGCAGGCCGAGGCGACCGTCGCATCGGCGCTGAGCGCGTACCGCGTCGGCGGCGTGGACTTCATCACGCTGCTCGACGATCGCATGACCGTGAACAAATACCAGCAGGAGCTCTCCGCGCTCGAGGCCGACGAGGGAAAGGCGTGGGCCGAGCTCGAGATGCTCGTCGGACGAGAGCTCTTCGATCCAAATCAGGTTTCCGTTACGAGCGCGCCGGCGCGAGGTGGAAAATGAGACGCGACATGGCAGTCTACGCCGCGGTCCTCGTCGTCACGATTGGCGGCGTGTACCTGGCGACGCGAGGGAAGAGCAAGCCGGTCCCTGCGGCGCACGACCACGCAACGATGTCGAGTGCCGGCGAGGCCGCGAGACCGGTCACGATCTCTGACGTCGACGCACGCCGAATCGGCGTCACCTACGCGGCGGCGACAGCGGGACCGCTGGTGAAGGAGGTCCGAACGATCGGACAGATCACATTCGACGAGACACGACTTCAAACGATCTCGCCGAAGATCGATGGCTGGGTCGACCAACTCATGGTCAACGCCGTCGGACAGCCGGTATCCGTGGGCCAGCCGCTGCTGCGGATCTATTCCCCGATGCTCGTCTCCGCGCAAGAAGAGCTTCTGCTCGCCAAGCGCTTGCAGGGAGACGTCTCCGAGGGAAGCAGCGACGCGCGACAGCGAGCGACGGATCTCTTGGCGTCGGCGCGCCGGCGTCTCGCCTACTTGGACATCTCTGATAGCGTGATCGCCGAGATCGAGCGAACGGGCGAAGTGCGGAAGACGTTGACGCTCCGAAGCTCGGCTACCGGATACGTGATCGAGAAAAACGTGCTTCCCGGTCAGAAGATCATGGCGGGCGAGGCACTTTATAAGGTTGCGGATCTCCGCACGGTGTGGGCCGAAGGGGAAGTCTTCGAGCAGGATTTGTCGAGCGTACGTCTCGGGCAAAGCGTGCTCGCCGAGCTTCAGGCACTTCCGGGTGAGGCGCGAACGGGGCGTATCTCGTACATCTATCCGACGCTCAATCCGGAGACGCGCACGGTGCGTGTGCGTGTCGTCCTGACCAATGCCGATCTTCGGCTCAAACCTGGGATGTACGCGACGCTCCTCATAACTGGGACCGAACGCGCCAGCGTGATTACCGTTCCGCGGTCCGCCGTCCTGTCGACCGGTGAGCGCAGCATCGTGTTCGTGCGAGAAGCGAACGGTCAGCTGGCCCCGCGCGAGGTGGCTCTCGGCTCGTCGAACGACGAGCGAGTCGAGATTCTCCGCGGGCTCGCGGCGGGTGAGACCGTCGTCGCGTCGGCGACGTTTCTCGTCGACGCCGAATCGAACCTCGGCACCGCGCTCGGCGGCATGGGCAACATGCCCGGCATGGAGCTGACCACACCACCGAAGCCGCTGCCGGCCACAGCGACGAAGAAGGAGTGACGACCATGCTCAAACGAATCATCGAGTGGTCGGTCGCGAACAAGCTGCTCGTGTCGCTGTTCACCATCATGTTGGCGATCGGCGGTGTCTTCGCGGTGCGCAGAACGCCACTCGAAGCGCTTCCCGACCTCTCCGACGTGCAAGTGATCGTGCAAGCGGACTACAACGAGCAGGCGCCGCGCATCGTCGAGGACCAGGTGACGTACCCGATCGCAGCGGAGATGTTGAAGGTTCCCGGGGCGCGCGTGGTACGCGGCTATTCCTTTTTCGGCGTGTCGTTCGTCTACGTCATCTTCAACGACGGCACGGATCTCTATTGGGCGAGGTCGCGCGTTCTCGAATACCTGAATGGAATCAAGGGGAAATTACCGAGCGCGGTGACGCCGACGCTCGGTCCGGACGCGACGGGACTCGGATGGATCTACCAATACTCGATCGAGGACACGACCGGGAAGCTCAACCTCGCCGAGCTTCGCAGCGTCCAGGATTGGTCTCTGCGGTATGCGCTTACGGCAGTGCCAGGCGTCTCCGAAGTCGCGAGCGTGGGCGGATTCGAGAAGCAATATCAGGTCGACATCGATCCCACGAAGCTGCTCGCCTACGGCATTCCGGTCACGCGGGTGATGAGCGCCATCCAAGGCGCGAACAACGATGTCGGCGCGATGACGATGGAGCTCTCCGAGCGCGAGTACATGGTCCGCGGACTCGGCTATCTGAAGTCGATGAGCGACATCGAGAACGTCGTCGTTGGCGCGACGAGCGACGGAACGCCGATTCGCGTCGCGGAACTGGGGCGCGTGAGCGTAGGGCCGGCGAATCGTCGCGGCATCGTCGACCTCGACGGACGTGGCGACGCAGTCGGCGGCATCGTCGTGATGCGCTTCGGGCAGAACGCGCTCGCGACGATTCGCAGCGTCAAGGCGAAACTCGCCGAGGTCAAGAAGGGGCTGCCATCCGGCGTGGTCGTGCGTCCAGTCTACGATCGGAGCGATCTGATCGAACGAGCGATCGCCACGCTCCGTAGCAAGTTGGTGGAGGAATCGATCATCGTCGCGCTCGTCTGCGTGGTCTTTCTTTTTCACGCTCAATCGGCGCTCGTGGCGATCCTGACGCTGCCGATGGGGATCCTGATGGCGTTCATTGCGATGCGCGGCATCGGTGTGAACGCGGACATCATGTCGCTCGGCGGCATCGCGATCGCGATCGGCGCGATGGTCGACGCGGCGATCGTGATGATCGAGAACATGCACAAGCACCTCGAGCGTGCGGTGGCGGCGAAGCAAGGCACTGCAACGGGCGTGGAAGAACGTTGGTCGTTCAACGCCTCGGACCTCACGACCAGCGAGCGGTGGCGCGTCGTCGTCGAATCGTCGAAGGAAGTCGGCCCGGCGCTTTTTTTCTCCCTGCTGATCATCACGGTGTCATTCCTGCCGGTGTTTAGCCTGGAAGGACAAGAAGGGCGGATGTTCAAGCCGCTGGCGTTCACGAAGACGTTTTCGATGGCGGCGGCGAGTCTGTTGTCCGTCACGCTGGTGCCCGTGACCATGGGTCTCTTCATTCGCGGACGGATCTTTCGCGAGCGGGCCAATCCACTCAATCGTGCGCTCATCAGAGCGTACAGGCCGGTGATCGACTTCGTGCTGTCGCATCGCGGGCCGGTGATCATGGCCGGCGTCGTCACGCTGATCGTGACGTGGATTCCGTGGACGCGCATCGGCAGCGAGTTCATGCCGCCGCTCGACGAGGGAACGATTTTATTCATGCCGACGACGCTGCCAGGCATTCCGGTCGCGCGGGCGCGCGAGCTCGTCCGACAACAGGACTCGATCCTCGCGAGCTTTCCGGAGGTTACCCACGTGTGGGGCAAGGCCGGCCGCGCCAATACGGCAACAGACCCCGCCGGACTCGATATGATCGAGACGACGATCTCCTTGAGGCCGCGAAGCGAGTGGCGGCCAGGGGTGACGTACGATCATCTCGTCGCGGCGATGGACTCCGCGGTCCGGATGCCTGGCGTCACGAACGCGTGGACGATGCCGATCAAAGGCCGCATCGACATGCTCGCGACCGGCATTCGGACGCCGGTCGGCGTCAAGGTCTTTGGCCCCGACCTCGGTGAGCTCGAACGAATCGGCAAGGAGATCGAGCGTGCGGTGCAGACGATCCCGGGAACGCGGAGCGCGTTCGCCGAGCGGGCGGTGTCGGGATACTACCTCGACATCGACATCGATCGGGTCAAAGCGGCACGACACGGTGTGAACGTCGCGGATGTGCAGACGGTGATCGCCACGGCGATTGGCGGCATGACGATCACGCAAACCGTGGAGGGCCGTGAGCGATACGGCGTTCGCGTGCGTTACCCGCAGGAGTTGCGCGACACGCCGGAGCGTTTGGCGTCGGTGCTCGTTCCGGTCAATCACGACGTCGGAGGCGCGACTCGAGGAGACGTCGGTGGAACGCCGAGTGGTTCTGCGATGGGCGGGTCAGCCGTGGGCGTTGGGACGGCACAGATCCCGCTCGGTCAGGTTGCCACGATCAAACAGGTCGCCGGTCCGATGGTCATCCGCACTGAAGGTGCGATGCCGACGGCGTGGGTCTACATCGACGTGGCAGGGCGGGACATCGGCAGCTATGTGGCCGAGGCGCAGAAGACGGTCAGCGACGCCGTGAAACTGGCGCCAGGGTACAGCATCGTCTGGAGCGGCCAGTACGAGTACATGCTTCGAGCGAAAGAGAAGATGAAGGTCGTCATCCCGGCAACGCTCGCGATCATCTTTCTGCTCTTGTATTTCAACTTCAAGAATGTCGGCGAGACACTGATCGTACTGCTCTCGGTGCCGTTTGCCCTCGTCGGCGGCGTGTGGCTCATCTTCGCGTTGGGCTACAATTGGTCCGTCGCCGTCGCCGTCGGATTCATCGCGCTCGCGGGCGTCGCCGCGGAGACCGGCGTCGTGATGCTCATCTATCTCGATCACGCGTGGAATGAGCGTCTCGCTCGGGCCGAGCGCCCGACGCTTCGGGATCTCTACGAGGCGGTCGCCGAAGGAGCCGTCGAGCGCGTGCGTCCCAAGATGATGACCGTGACCGCGATCATGGCCGGGTTGCTTCCGATTCTCTGGGGCGACGGCACCGGTGCAAGCGTCATGAAGCGCATCGCGGCGCCGATGGTCGGCGGGATGATCTCGAGCACGGTGCTCACGCTCGTTGTGATCCCCGCCGTCTACTCGCTATGGAAGGAACGCACACTCGTGCGGCAATCGTCAGCCGCGCCGGAGGTCGGA
>Ga0153915_10004347_pt1 | contig 13037 bp, 11 predicted proteins | sample Opewatmetagenome_2_FD_107003 | JGI IMG/M metagenome (GOLD analysis project Ga0153915, IMG submission 107003) | Freshwater wetland microbial communities from Ohio, USA - Open water 3 Core 3 Depth 3 metaG | ecosystem: Environmental > Aquatic > Freshwater > Wetlands | place: USA: Ohio, Lake Erie... | reverse complement strand
GATCTCGACATTCATTCGACTTCGCCCTTCCACGCTAGAACTTCAACGTAAAGGCCGATCCTTCCCCTGGCGTCGAGCGAACCGAGAGGGTCCCGCGGTTCGCCAGCATGATCTGCCTCGAGACGCTCAGTCCTACGCCGGTGCCGCTGCGTTTGGTGGTGAAGAACGGCACGAAGATGCTGTCGAGATGGGCTGGGTCTATGCCCACCCCATTGTCGATGACCTGCAGCAGGACTGCGCCCTGTTCATTGCGCACGGCGCGCAGTTCGATGCGCGGCGCCGGGCGACCCGCCACCGCTTCGGCAGCATTGTGAAGCAGGTTGATGAGTACCTGCTCGATCTGCTGCGCGTCCGCCCGAAGGCTGAGCCCCATCTCGTGACACCGCACATCCAGAACAATGTGCTGGGCCTCCAGCTCTTGTGACAGAAGAGTGCGCACGCGGTCCAGAAGCGCACCAACGTTCACGTCGGCGAACACCGGCCGCGGCAGCTTGGCGAAACGGCGATATGCCTCGACGAAATTGAGAAGCCCTGTGCTGCGGGTGTGAATGGCGGTCACGCTTCTCAGGATGTCGCTCTGCTCCGGCGCGCTGAGCGCGCGAAATGCATGCGGCGAGTCGCTGTCGTCGATCAGCGTGTCGCGGATCAGGCGGCTGAGTGAAGTAATGGCCGTCACGGAGTTCATGATCTCGTGAGTCAGCACCCGAATGAGCTTCTGCCAGGAGTCGATCTCCTGTCGGTCGAGCTCGTCGCGGATGTTCTGGAACGAGACGAGCGTGTACTTCTGCTCCAGCAGCTCGAACTGGGTGGCGTACAGAACCAATTGCAGAATGTCATCGCCGCGATGAACGCTCAGCAGCGTTCTTTCGTCATCGCCGAGTTTCTCCAGGAGCGCGGGCAATCGCTCGTCGATCCGGCTGAAGGAGCGCACGCTGTTGAGATGCGGCACACCGAAGAGCCTCCGGGCGGGTTGGTTCATCATCGTCACCATGCCCTGCTCGTCGAAGCAGCACAGAGCCACGCTCACGTGCTCGACGACGGACTCGAGATATTGGTGGTCGGCCGCCTTCTGCACGCGCAGTCGGCGAAACTCACCGGCCAGCACCCGGTACGCGTCCTGCAGCTCGGTGAACACCTTGCCCTTGTGTGGCATCGACACCGGCGTGGAGAAATCCTGGTGCGCGACGAACGTGAGAAAACCGGCGAGATCGCGCGAAGTCCTTTCAACGTAGCGGATGAGCTCGAAGACGCTCAACAGAATGAGCACGCCACACACGAGCGGCGTCGCGACCCATTGCGTATTGAGTAGTGCCCATGCCAGCACCAGGCACAGCGCGACGAGAGCGAGCGCCCGCGACAGGACGTTGACGCGGAAATTATTCAAGCCCATAGCGGCTCATCTTTCGGTACAGCGTCGTGCGGCCGAGCCCGAGCGACTGCGCGGCCTTGCTGAGATTCCCCTGGTGCTGGGCAATCGCTCTCTGGATGGCCTGCTTCTCCAGCGCTTCCAGATTGAGCGTTGCCGGTTGCGCCGGGCCCTCGGCCGCGGGCACGACACCTTCGAGCTGCAGAGGCCCATGATCGCTCATGATGACCAGTCGCTCGATCGCATGCCGCAGCTCACGCACGTTGCCGGGCCAGTCGTATTGCCTGAGGCGGTCGAATGCCGCGGCATCCAGATGGGGCTCTGACTTGTTGTACTTGCGTGCGTAGAGGCGCGCGTAGTGCACGGCAATCGCGGGGATATCTTCGCTCCGCTCGCGCAGCGGCGGCACGCGAATCTCGATGGTGTTGATGCGATAGAGGAGATCCTGGCGGAATCGGCTCGGCACACGCAGATCCGCCGGTGCGAGGTTGGTGGCGCAGATGACGCGTGCATCCACCTTCACCGGGCGATCGGTACCCACACGCGTCACGGTCATGCTCTCCAGCGCGCCGAGAAGCTTTGCCTGCATCGGAAGGCTGAGGTTGCCGATCTCATCGAGGAACAGCGTTCCGCCCGAAGCGACTTCGAAGCGGCCCGCCCGATCCTCGCGCGCATCGGTGAACGCACCGCGCTTGTGGCCGAACAACTCGGACTCGAACAGCGACTCGGATATGGCGCCCAGGTCCACGCTGATGAATACCTGGTCGCGACGGAGTGAGCGTCCATGGATGGCACGCGCGACCAGCTCCTTGCCGGTGCCGTTCTCACCGACGATGAGCACGTTCGCGTCGGTGCGCGCGACTTTGTTGATGCTCGCAAGCACTTGTCGCAGTGCTTCGGAGTTGCCGACGATCGGCTCGATGTCCTGTCCGATGTATGCATTCAGCGAGCGCTGCCGGCGACGCAGGCTCGCCACTTCGCGATCGGCACGCGCGAGTCGCGCAACGGCCGACACGGTCGCGACGAGCTTTGCGTTGTCCCAGGGCTTCATGACGAAGTCCTCCGCACCTTCACGCATTGCGTTCACCGCCGCTTCGACACCGCCGTACGCGGTCATCAGGATCACCTTCGTGTCCGGCGCCAGCGACTGCGCGGTTCGCAGCCAGTGGATGCCTTCGTGCCCGGACGTTGCCCCGGCGGAGAAATTCATGTCGAGCAGGATGACGTCGAACGTGCGCTGCTCGAGCAGCTGCCGGATGTGGTCGGGCTCGGAGGCCGTGACGACGTTCTGGAACGCCTTCTTCAACACCAGCTCCGCGGCCAGCAGCACTTCGGCGTCGTCGTCGACAATCAGGATGTCGCGTGGTTCGAGTTTCATGTTCCAGAGTGAAACACACTCTGTTTCAGATCGAAACACCGGGAACAGCCACCCCGGAGCAACTCATTGATCGGCTTGGGAAGCGAGGCTGGCATACAACTTGAACTGTAGCCCGTGAGGCATGGACAAGAGAATCGAGAAGAAGGACCGTTCGCTCCGCCGCCCAGTCGTGATCGGGGCGCTTTCGGTGCTGGGTGTACTCGTGGCGTGGCAGGTGGTCAGCCACGCGGGAAGCTCCCGGCTCGCGGTCGATCCGACGCGCATCACGACCGGCATCGTGCAGCGGGCTCTGTTCCGTGAGTTCTACCCCTCAGACGGCACGGTGCAGCCTGCGACCTCTGTGTATCTCGATGTCGAAGAAGGCGGGCGCGTCGATGAGATCCTGGTCGAAGGTGGACAGCACGTGGAGAAGGGCGACCTGATCCTGCGGTTCTCGAACGCGACGCTGCAACGGACCTCGATCGACACGGAGACGCAACTGCTCGAGAACCTCGATATACAGCGCAACACGCAGTTCAACCGCGCACAGAGTGGCTTGCTGCTGAAGGAAACCCTGCTCGACCTCGACCACCAGATTCTCGACCAGAGCCAAAAGTTCCGGCGCTACGAGGCGCTCGTGAAGGAAGGCAACGCGGCGATCTCGGCCGAGGTGTTCGAGACCACGCGCAACCAGTTGCAGTACCTGAAGGACAAGCGCGCGCTGCTGGCAGAGCGCATCCGCCAGGAAGAGCTCCTGAGCGCGAAACAGATTGCGCAGGCGCAGAAGTCGATCGAGATGCTGAACACCAGCATGGATCTGCTCGGCCACATCGTCAAAAGCCTGGAAGTGCGCGCGCCCATTTCAGGGTATCTCTCCACCATCGATGCGCAGGTGGGGCAGAACCTGCCCCGTGGCCAGCGCATCGGGCAGATCGATCTGCTCGACCGGTTCAAGGTGCGTGTCCGTATCGACCAGTTCTACATCTCACGCGTCGAGGTCGGGACCCCGGGACGCGTAAACCTCGAAGGCAAGACATGGGACGTGAAGGTTCAGAAGGTGTATCCCGAGGTCAAGGACAACGCGTTCGAGGCGGACGTCGTGTTCGACGGCGCAACGCCCGAGTCGCTGAAGCGCGGCCAGACCGTGACCGTCGAGCTCAGCTTCGGCACCGCCTCGCAGACGCTCACCGTCTCGAAAGGCGGCTTCTTTCAGGAGACCGCGGGCCGCTGGGTCTACCTCATTTCGCGAGATGGCAAGACCGCACGACGCACCGTCGTGCGCCTCGGGCGGCAGAATCCTCGCGAAGTCGAAGTGCTCGAGGGCCTTCAGAAAGGCGACCGCATCATCACCTCGGGCTACGACGGCTTCAATGGCGTCGACGAGCTGCAATTCACCGAAGCACTGAAGGCGAACGGGAACACCACATGATCATCGAGACCGAGAACCTGAAGAAGATCTATCGCACCGACGTCGTGGAAACGACCGCCGTGGATGAAGTCAATTTCACCCTGAGCGAAGGGCAGTTCGTCTCGGTAATGGGGCCTTCGGGCTGTGGCAAATCCACGCTGCTGCACATTCTGGGACTGATCGACAGCCCGACCGCCGGCCGCTATCGCTTCCTCGGTGAAGACGTCTCCGGCTATCCCGAGCGCAAGCGGGCGCACATTCGCAAAGCCCATATCGGCTTCGTGTTCCAGAGCTTCAACCTCATCGACGAGCTCACGGTGTACGAGAACGTGGAGCTGCCGCTGATGTATGCGCGAGTGCCCGCGCACGAGCGGCGCGGCCGCGTCGACGCGGTGCTCGAGAAGATGGACATCGCGCACCGGCGGGATCACTTCCCCGCGCAACTCTCGGGCGGTCAGCAGCAGCGCGTGGCCGTGGCGCGAGCACTGGTCAACAAGCCGAACCTGATCCTGGCAGACGAGCCCACGGGCAACCTGGACTCGGAGCACGGCGATGAGGTCATGAAGATGCTGCTCCAGCTGAACGAAGAGGGCACGAGCATCCTCATGGTGACGCACTCGGCCGCAAACGCCGCATTCAGCAGCCGCATCGTCAATCTGCTCGACGGCAAGGTCGTATCGGACAAGTCGGTGGGACGCTAAAGACATGCGCAACTATCTGGTCGTCCTGCTGCGCACTCTCCAGCGCGAAAAACTGTACACCGCAATCAACATCGCGGGCCTGTCGCTGGGCATCGCGTGCTGCCTGATCCTCGGCATGTTCCTTCGCAGCGAGCTCACGTACGACCGGCATTTCGACAAGCACGATCGCATCTATCGCATCGTCAATGAGATCGCCACAGGCGGCTCTGGCCAGAAATTCGCCTTCACCTCGCACGCGCTCGCGCCGATGCTCGCCGCCGACTATCCGCAGATCAAGGCTTACGTCAGGTTCCAGAGCAACGCCGGGGGCAGCAACGGCGTCGCCATCCACCACGGCAACGACACCTTCTACTGGAAGAACTCCTATTTCGTCGACGACACCGTCTTCGAGGTCTTCTCGCACAAGATTCTGTATGGCGATCCGAAGACAGCGCTGAAGGACGGAGCAGGGATGGCGGTGAGCGCCACGTTCGCGAAGAAATACTTCGGCAACGCGAATCCCATCGGCGAGACCGTGGCGACGGACTCGGGCATCCCGAGCAGGATCACGCTCGTGTTCGAGGATCTGCCGCCGAACACGCACCTGAAGTACGACATCCTGTTCTCGAGCAATCTGCCGTTTCTGCGCGATCCTGAAAACTCGGCGCTGCGCCGGCAGTCGCTCTGGGGCATCAACAACTACACGTATCTGCTCATGGCCCCGGGGTTCGATCCGAAAACCTGGCCGCGCATCAGCGATGAGTTCTATCAGCGCTACATGGCGGACATCGGCAAGGCGAGCAACAGCACCTGGCATAGCTGGCTACAGCCCCTGTCCTCCATTCATCTGCAATCCGAAGTGCGCTACGACTTGCCGAATGGCAATGCGCTCTATCTCTACGGCTGTGCGGCCGTTGCGGTGTTCATCCTCGCGGTGGCCTGCATCAACTATATGAACCTCGCTACCGCGCGCGCCACGCGGAGGGCGCGCGCGGTGGGCATCCGCAAGATCCTGGGTGCGAGCCGACTCTCACTTGCGCTGCAGTTCCTGGGCGAGGCAATGCTGTTCGCGCTCATCGCGCTCATCGTGGGCCTGGTGATCGTCGAGGTGGTGCTGACGCTGACACCCATCAATTCCCTCATGGGGGATCAAGCGAAGCTGGATCTGCTGCACCAACCGGCTCTCGCGGCCTATCTGATCGGGCTTGCGCTCTTGATGGGTCTCTTGTCCGGCGCGTACCCGGCACTGTACCTGTCTTCGTGGGCGCCTTTGTCTGCGCTCACCGGCAAACACACCGGCAGCGCGGGGAGCTTCCGGCTGCGCGAAGCGCTGGTGCTCGTGCAGTTCACCATTTCCGCAGCGGTCATCGCGTGCACGCTGTTGATGGGTGCACAGATGCGCTATGTCACGAACAAGTCGCTCGGATTCGAAAGGGAGAACCGCGTCGTCGTGACGGTGCGGGGTGGCTCGACCATCGAGAAGGTGGCGACGATCCGCACCGAGCTTGCGAAGAACAGTCACGTGCTGTCGGTGGGCGAGGCGCTGATTCCCATGGGTGGTTCGCCCAACGTGAACGAGCTGGTCATCGATCACAACGATGGCGTGAGCGGCCGGATGCAGTTGACGAACGTCCCGATCGGCGAGGATTTCGTGCAGGTGATGGGGCTCAAGGTCGTGCAGGGTCGTGACTTTTCGCAGCGCTTTCTCACCGATGTAGGCACGAATCTGCTGGTGAACGAGGCACTGGTTCGCAAGATGGGCTGGACCGAGCCGCTCGGCAAGCACATCCAGATGGGCTCGCAGGTCGGGCGGGTGATCGGAGTGGTGCGGGACTTCAATTTCAAGTCGTTGCACACGCTGATCGAGCCTCTGGTGATGTCCCCGCTGAGCAATGACCTGTCGGATACGCCGGTGCTGTTCCGGGTGTTTCAGCAGCGCCTGCTCGTCGTGAACATCTCGGGTGACGATGTGGGTGGCACCCTCGGATACATCGAGAAAGTCATGGCGCAGGCCGACCCGAGGCACCCGTTCGAGTATGAGTTCCTCGACGACACGCTGAACAACCTCTACCAGTCCGAAACCCGCCTGATGAGGCTGATCGGCATCTTTGCCGCGGTCTGCATCTTCATCGCGTGCCTCGGGCTGTTCGGGCTTGCGACGTTCACGACGGAGCAGCGAACGCATGAGATCGGCACGCGCAAGGTGCTGGGCGCGACGACCTGGCAGATCATCGCCATGCTGGCCCGTCGCATCATGGCGCTCGTGGTCATCGCCGCGGTACTCGCGTCCGCGATCTCATACTTTGCCATCGACAAGTGGCTGACCGGCTTTGCCTATCGAGCCGGGATCAATCCCCTCATCTTTGTGTTGTCTGCCGCGGCAGCCGCGGCCGTGGCATTCACCACCGTAGCGCTGCAGTCGTTCAAGACGGCGAACGCCGACCCGGTCAAAGCGCTGCGTCACGTTTAGGAGAATCATCAGGTGAAAAGCGTTTGCAGGATTCTTTCGCTGCTGATGGCGCTGCTCGTCGGCGGTCAGGTGCTGGCCGCCTCGCAGGAGATTGCAGGCGTCTGGCGTGGCAAGTTGCAGGTCGACCCGAAGACGGCGATGACGATTGATTTCACGTTCGCCAGGAAGCCCGATGGCCACTACTCCGCCGTGCTGGATTCTCCCACCGGCGGTGCCATCAAGAACGTGGCGGCGAAAGTCGTTTCGTTGCAGGACGATACATTGAAGGTGGAAGTGCCTGCGCTCAGCGGAGCCTTCAATGGCACCGTCAAAGCCGGCAGCATCGAGGGCAAATGGGCGCAACCGGGCGGCTCCTTCCCGCTCGTATTGAGCCCGTATCAGAAGCCTCGGATGTCCAAGGCGGACAGCGACACCATCGTGGGCACCTGGAGCGGGCCGCTGAGGCAGCCCGTTCCGCTCACATTTGTCCTGCGCTTCAAATTGGGCGAGCAGGGTGACCTGCAGGGCTCGCTCGCTGTTCCGGAGCAGGGCAGCAACGAGTTCCCGATGGCCGAGGCCGAGTTCGGGAGCGGCAAGCTGACCTTCAAACTGCCGGTGGTGCAGGGAGAATTCGCGGCCAGCTACGCCAATGGCGTGCTGGAGGGTGTGTGGAAGCAGCCGGGCAACCCGCCCAACGGCGTGCCCGTGACGCTGAAGAAAGGCGAAGTGGCCGCGATGGTTCATGTGCTGAAGTTGAGCGGGGAATCATTCGCTGCCGTGTCGGGCGAATGGCGCGGCACGCTGAAGGTGAAGAACCCGCAGGGCCAGGAGATTTCGCTGCCCCTGGTGATGCAGTTCGTGACCGATGAGCGTGCGGAGATGATTGGTTTCATCGACAGCCCGGCCCAGGGCCTGAAGAACATGCCCGTTACCGAAGCGGGCGTCGCTGGCGGCAAGTTCGTTGCGAAGCTGGGCGCGATTGGTGCGGAGTATCGCGGTGATCTGTCAGGCAATACGCTCAAAGGCGAGTGGGTCCAAGGGCCACAGCGCGTGCCGCTGACGTTCACCAGACAGCAGTGAGACGTTCTCCGCTGCGGTCCGACGCCATCGTGAGCGCCTTCCTAGATTTCGCAGGCTAACGTTGACTATATTGGCCGCGGATCGAGATGTCGTTCGCGTCGGCATCTCGCGACAGGGGACTATTCGTACAGTCGGGCGCAAGCCGCTCCAGGGTGGCGTATGAACGTTGCAGCAAGTGAATCAACGAGAGATGTGTGGGCTGCGTTGGAAGGGCACGCAGTCAACGGCGTGTTTCCTTTGCGTCGCCATCTCGGTAGCTCGGATCACAGCGGCGTCTTCCTCACTGAGTTTGCCGGGCGGGAGCCGTCGGAAGTTGCGCTGAAGCTCGTTGCCGCTCCCGCCACACCGACGCTCGCGGACTCGCAGCTTTCGCGTTGGCTCGCAGCCTCGCGCCTCGATCATCCTCACCTGCTTCGTCTGTTGGGCGCAGGTCGGTGCCAGGTCGACGGTATGCACTATCTGTATGCCCTCATGGAGTACGCCGACCAGAATCTTGGGCAGCTGTTGGAGCACCGTGCCCTGACGGAGGACGAGGCGCGGGAAATGTTGGTGCCGACGCTGAGTGCGCTGGCGTTTCTGCATGACCGGAAATTCGTGCAGGGCCGGTTGAAGCCGTCGAATATCCTCGTCGTGGGAGATCAGCTGAAGCTGGCGAGCGATACGATTCGCCCCGTCGGTGTAGCAGGCGACAGCGTCAATGCGATGTCGATGTATGACGCTCCGGAAGCGCGGGAGGGAAGTGGGTCCGGTGCGGGTGATGTCTGGGCGCTTGGCGTTACTCTGTGCGAGGCGCTTACACGCCGTCAGCCTTCAGGCTTGCGGGACGGCGGGGGCAGCATTGTGTTGCCGCCTGATTTGTCTTCAGCATTCCGTGAGCTCGTCGCGCGGTGCGTGAGCCGCCAGCCACACGATCGCCCTAAGGTGGCAGAACTCGAAGCCTGGGTGTCTGGGAAACACGCGGCACTTGCGCCAGCCACGGTTTTGCAGCCGGAAGCAACGATCGCGTTACTCGAGCCTGCGTATCCGGAGCCGATTGCATCCGAGCCTGTCGCGCCCGTGCCGACGGTGGCACCGATGCCGCCGGTTTCGCCGATTGCGACCCAGCCTGCTGAGCCGGTGCCAACGGTTTCCGAAAGGGTCGCGAGTCACGGCCCTTCAGTCGGGCCGCCTTCGAAACGGCGCGCGCTTCCTCTCATCCTCGGTGCCGTCATCGTGATTGCGCTGGGTTGGGTCGGTATGCGTGTGCTCAGGACCGACCACGCGCCCACTCCACCTGGCACGGCGGTTTCTCGAAACGCTGGTGTTCAGGCTCCCGCAGCGCCACCGACACCGAGCGACGCTGCGCCCGTGGTTCTCAGCCCGCCGCCTCCATCGGCAATCGGGGCCGACGCAGCGGTGTCGCCGTCGGAGGTTCACAAGGAGATCCCGGATGTCCCGCGAAGCGCGAGGCAGACTATCCACGGACACGTCAAAGTGTCGGTGCGGGTGATCGTCAACAAAGACGGTACGGTCTTCGCCGCTCTCACGGATCAACGCGGTCCGAGCAGGTACTTCGAGCGGCTCGCTATCGAGGCGGCGAAGAAATGGACGTTTTCGCCGGTGGATACAGAGGCTCAACGCATTGTGGTGTTGCGGTTCGACTTTGCGCGCGAGGGGGCGACTGCACGCGCCGTCACAGTGCGATAAGCCTCATGCTGGAAATGGAACGCGCAGGCCAGCAGCGGCAGCCAGCTAATGGGTCATTGCATACATCGCGACGTTAACGCCCAATCGCAACGCCAGGTTCGCCTCTTGCGCGGGGTAGCGCACGTCGTCGGCCCATTGCCACGCGTCCGCGACGTCATTGTTGAACGCGATCAGCACCATGAGCCGACCGCTGTCGTCCACCACGCCACGCCAGAGCGGGGTCCGGCCGTCGGAGAGGTAGCCGCTACCGCCGGCCATCAGGGAGTTCATGTTCGGGATCTGCACGGCCGTCATGTGCGGCAGGTCGAACACGGTGTGGAAGATCGGATGATCGTCCTTGAGATCGATGATGGGCCGGTCCGGAAAGACCCGTCGCAGGCTCTCCTCGAAGCCGTCCCAGTTTCTCGAGCCGAAGAAGCTGTCGCAGAAGAGGAAGCCGCCGCGCAGCAGATACTCGCGCAGGTTCGCGGCCTGGCTGTCCGTCAATTGCCAGGCCTGTGCGAGACCCACGATGAGAAAGGGCCAATAGTCGACGTCGTCGCCGTCATCGAGGTTCACGGGTTGCTCGACGGCGCGGACGCTGGTGCGGGTGTATCGCCGTAACATCTTCACGAGCGTGCGGTCGCCGCGCGGGTAGTCGTCGGTCCAGCTCGTGCCGCCTTGCCGCCAGTCCCCACCGAAGAAACCGAAGCCGCCGTTTGGATACATGAGGCGCCCGATCACGAGCTCACCGGGCACGTTCCAGTCGGGCGGCAGCGGCGCAGCGGCGTCCTCGCCTTCGAAACTCGGATAAACGCGGAACTCGCGCTGCGCTTCGGCGACGTTGGGGGCGAGCAGCGTTGCCGCTCCAAGCGCGAGCAGCCAGACGGCAAACGTTGGGATCTTGCAGATTCGATGTCTGTACGGAGCCGTAGCCACGATCAAGCTCCCCCTGATGGGTGTGCGTCGCGCACCGTGTTCTTACCCTCCGTTGGACGCATAGCTCGACGGCGAGACACCGAAGCATTGCTTGAGCGCCGTTCTGAACGATGCAGCGCTATCGTAGCCGACGGCCGCAGGCAAAGCCTTTCGAGCTACTCTCGTCGAACGCGGCGATGAGGGCGCAGCTCGAGGAATTGGAGCGCAAGCTGGCGCGCCACGATCCAGGGGATTGCTGAGCGTTCCGTCGAGATCAAACAGTACGAGGTCGTGAGGCCTACGCATGGGGGCTAACGCCCCGGTTCAGCGGCGGCACGCCGACGTATATCCGTTGGCAGTCTATGCGTGACCGACCGCTGCAACCGGTTGTTAGGCGGCTGGCACGCCACCCTTTGCGTTTGCGCGCTAGACATCGACCTTGAATCCCAAGTCGATGTCGCATCCAGCTTGTCCTCCCCGAAGCCCCCAATTCTGAGTGGGAATTTCACGAAGCAGGATTTTGGTGTGGTCTCTGGGAATACCCAACGGTTCAAGGTTGTTGACGATAGCCTTGTATAAGTTGCGCTTGGCGTCGAGCGAGCGACCGGCCAGCGCATCAATGCTGATGAGCACCGACGTTTCCGGTCTTGCGCGACCAGGAGGACAGGCGAACCGGTGCGGTTCGTGAGCTACTAAACGCACATGCTTGTCGTCCGGTTTGATCTTGAAGGCTTCGACAAGCGCTGCATGAACGGCCTCCATGATCGCTGATTCTTGTTGAGGCGAATATTGACGCCGGACTTCAATCAATACGCTTGGCATAACAGTGTTTCTCTTGATCAACTTTAAGTCACACAAGAGGGCGCCGAGCTTGCGAGCGACGCTGGGACGTCGCTCCGGAGCGCGTTGTTAGAGCCCCACAGTGACGTAGTGCGCCGAAGATTTCTGGACCTTGCCGCCAGGCTCGAACTCGAAATGCTCCGCGGCATAGCTGCCGTCATGCCGTTGAAAATGAATAACCGCACTTGCCACCCCTGAAAATACCGTGACGAGCCGGAAATGCAGATCTGGCCGCCGCGCCAAGGCCTTGGACCAATACGCTCGAACAGCCGCATGGCCCTGGAGTTTGCCGGAGGGTTCGCCGGCAACAGTGATGATGAACGGTGAGGAAAACTCAAAGTTCTCGGAATAATGCGACATGATGCGATCAAGGTCGTGGCTGTTCCACGACTCGATCCACTCATGGGCGAACGCTTCAGCAAACTGCCGAGTGATCATGGGGCTCTAACGTCCAAGTTGAGCGGCGCGCAGCATCGCTGCCGTATGACGAAGCAGCTTAATCCAAAACCTCAACATCCCTGCGACCTCACCGAAGCCGCCGGCCGCGTGTTCGCTCCAACGCGTTGTTAGATGGCCCTAACAATAGAACTTGCCTACCGGCAACATTCCAAATGCGCCAATGAGCAAGACGTCAAGGCCGCACGACACAGCGACACCGAGGCCACGCCACTGAAGATCCTTCGAGTTTACCCCAGCGACTACCGCATCAAGCGTTCTGGCACGTGGATTCAGTATCGGCGCGGTCAGGGACCACGCAATCCACCTGGCCGGGATGTACACCAGAATATAGATCAGCGCCAGTCGACCCTCAAACGGCGGAAACTGCTGATCCAAGATGGTACTGATGAAATAGATGGGAAGGGCCAGAGCAAGGCCGATGAGCATTCGTGCCGCAGCGACCAAGGAGCACCAGGGTAGCGATGCCTCCGGTGCAAATTTGAAGCCTCTCGCGCCGAGTAGTACTACGCCGGCGTACGAGATGAATTTCAGCGGAAGGTAGAGAGAGTCCACGTCGGCCAGGGCCGTCTGACTATGAATATGGGGGCAGAGCTGTCGCGTCATATTGCGACATTCGCGTCGTATAGCACGCTGGAGGCGGGAGCAAGTCCATGATCTCCTTGGACGACGCGCGCAATATGCGGCCGTTATCGGCGCTCGGCAAGTGAACAGGGGCGCACGCCGCTTACTCGAGGTCGTGCGCGAGAAGCATTCTCAGCACGTACCGGTTGTGCTCACCCGACGCAAAACGCAGCGGGTTCTTGCACAACTGTCTG
>Ga0153915_10004345_pt1 | contig 13040 bp, 11 predicted proteins | sample Opewatmetagenome_2_FD_107003 | JGI IMG/M metagenome (GOLD analysis project Ga0153915, IMG submission 107003) | Freshwater wetland microbial communities from Ohio, USA - Open water 3 Core 3 Depth 3 metaG | ecosystem: Environmental > Aquatic > Freshwater > Wetlands | place: USA: Ohio, Lake Erie... | reverse complement strand
CCTTTCTTACTTTCGCATTTTCTCAGATGATTTACGTAATCATCTACCGTCTCTCTAACCTTACCGGTGGTGACGATGGTTTGATTAGTGTCCCGGTGGCGGCCTGGTCTGCTTCTACCGCAGGCGCCTATTATTTTACCCTTGGCATTTCCGGTCTATGCTTACTCTTACTATTGAAAATCACAAATTCGCCCTTCGGAGCTATTCTTCATGCTATTCGAGACAATCCAGAAAAGGCGATCTTTAGCGGTTTGAAAGTTTCGAGATTTCGCCTCGGGTCCTTTATGATTGCTGGTTTTTTTGCTGCTGTGGCAGGTGCTCTTTACGTTATCTTGACCAAGGCCGCTTTTATAGAGTTTGTAGGCATGGAGTTTGGCATATTACCCCTTTTCGCATGCCTTTTGGGCGGCATGCATACCTTTTATGGCCCGGTCATAGGGGCAACGCTCGTAATAGCGCTTGACAAACTGCTCGGTGCTTATACTCAATATTGGTCGGCGATCATGGGTATCGCCGTAATATTAGTCGTCATTGCCTTTCCAAAGGGCATATTAGGATTTTTAAAGCAGAAAAGCATCAAGAGCCTCAACTCAATTGTCACAGGGTGAGAGGGATGGAAGTCATTCTGAAAGCAGAAGGGTTGAGTAAATTTTTTGGTGGACTAAAAGCGGTAGACAACGTGGACTTTGTGGTTAAGGAGGGGGAGTTCAGGAGCATCATTGGGCCCAATGGGGCTGGGAAGACAACCTTATTTAACCTTCTTACGGGATTCTTTCATTGTGATACGGGAAAGATCTTCTGGAAAGGGAGGGAAATTACCTCTCTACCTGCTCCCGAAATTGTTTGTTTAGGTATTGTAAGAACGTTTCAAAGGACCAACATTTTTCCAAACTTGAGTGTATGGGAAAATGTTTTGGTGCCGCTTTTGAGAAGGCACGGGAGGAGCTGGGATCTGATGACCTCGATCAAGCATCTGTTTAGACAGGAAATCCAGGAGATCATTGAAAGCACAGGACTCTCCGAGCTATCGGGATGCATGGCAAGCACTCTTTCTCAGGGACACCAGAGATGTCTAGAATTAGCAATTGCCCTAGCCAACATGCCGGATCTTCTGTTATTGGATGAGCCGACTGCTGGGATGTCAGTCAGTGAATCGGCCAAAATGTTGGAATTAGCTAAAAACATCAATCAACAACGCAAGATGACAATTTTATTTACGGAACATGATATGAACGTCGTCTTTTCGCTTTCTCAAAGAATTACCGTCATGCATTTTGGAAGGATCATTGCCGAGGGAACACCGGAGGAGATTCGGAATAAGAAGGAAGTGCAATCGGTTTACTTAGGAGAGGCTGATTGATTCCGCTGGAATTAGAATTAGAAAACATCCACATCGCCTATGGACCGAGCCATATTATTTTCGGAATTTCTGCGGTTCTTAAAGAAGGGGAAGTGGTTTGTTTGCTCGGAAGGAATGGCGTTGGTAAAACAACAACCCTTCGCGGCATCATGGGTTTAAACCCACCCATCTCTGGGAGCATCAAGTTCAAGGGAGAGGAAATTGCAGGAAAACCCCCTTTTCTGATCTCAAGAGCAGGGGTCGGTTACGTTCCGGAGGAAAGGCGGATTTTTCAGGATCTAAATGTATCAGAAAATCTCAAAATAGGGCAGATGAAAGTGCGAGGCACAGTTGGGGGCTGGAGCTTAGAAAAAGTTTATGACCTTTTCCCATCCCTTAAGGAGCGCTCTCATCATCGGGGGATGGAACTTAGTGGGGGAGAGCAACAAATGTTAGCGATTGCGAGATCCTTAATGGGCAACCCACAATTGCTGCTCTTGGATGAGCCCAGCCAGGGTCTTGCCCCGATTTTACAAAAAAAATTAGGAAACTTGATAAAAAATCTGCAGCAAGAGGGGATAACAATTTTCCTTGCTGAACAGAGCTTGCGCTTGGCTTTGGAGGTTTCGAGTCGGGTATATATTTTAGAAAAGGGGACAATTAAATTCGAGGGCACCGTTGACGAGATCAACGCTGATGAAAGTATAAAAAGTAAATACTTGGCGGTCTGAAGTGATTGGTCACTCATGGCTACAAAAGAGCAGAGTTTTAGCCCCATCGGAACATGATCTTTTGTTTGTAAAAAACTGCTACCATATTTTGATCCGATTCACCTCGCTAGAATCGTCAATAAAATTGAAAAACACCCATTGATGGCATCACCCTTGATCAGGCCTTATTTAATCTTTTTTGTTCTATCAGTCCTCTGGATTGTTTCAATGTTTTACCGCGTATCCAATGCGGTCATCGCAACGAGTCTTGTCCAGGATTTGGGCCTTGATCCAGAATCCCTAGGCTTTCTTGGTGGAGCTTACTTCTATTCCCTTGCATTGTTTCAAATCCCAATGGGGCCAATGCTCGACCGAATCGGTCCTCGCATTCTTGTCACTTTCTTCCCCTTGATCGGAGCATTAGGATCTTTTTTCTTCGCACTGGGAGAGTCATTTACCGTAGCTCTTTTGGGAAGAATCCTGATAGGAGTAGGGATGGCTCCCGTATTAATGGGAGCGTTCAAAGTGTTTACGATGGAGTTTCCTCCTGAGAAGTTTGCTACCCTCGTGGGAGTTATCCTTGCAGTCGGAACTTTCGGCAACATTATTGCTGGTTCTCCTTTGGCCTATCTCAACGCGACCATCGGATGGAGGATGACTTTCATCCTTGCTGGTGGGATTACAACCGTACTAGCCATTTTGGTCTTCTGGGTTTTGGGAGGGGAAAAGAGCAGGGATGAGAAAATTCGGCTCTCATCCGGGTCTGAACCGAAGATAGGGGTTTTTCAATCCATTCGGCTGATATTGGGATCCCTCGCCTTCTGGCAGATTGGAAGCGTCGCCTTTTTTAGTTACGGAACCTTCGTTGGCCTCCAGGGTTTGTGGTTAGGTCCGTATCTTATGGAGATTAAGGGGTATTCCTCTATTCAAACGGGTCATCTGCTCATTATGTGTGCCATCGGAGTCATTGTAGGAGGTCCGATTTCAGGTAGAATCTCCGATAGACACTTCGATTCCAGAAAAAAGGTCGTTTTGTTTGGCTTGACCCTTTATTCATTGAGTCTGCTTCCTCTGACCGGAATCATAGAGATCCGGAATATCATCTTGGACGGCTTCATTTTCTTTTCGATTGGTTTTCTTAACGCCTTTTCACTGATCGTCTACTCTCATGCCAAGGAACTGTTCCACATCAATATCTCAGGGACTGTGACAGCATGGATCAGTTCCTTTTTTATGGCCGGAGGGGCTATCTTCATGCCAGCCCTAGGAAAGGTCATCGAATCTTTCCCTCATACTGCTCACGGTTATCCCGCCGAGGCCTACCACCTCTCTTTCCTTGTCTGCGTTCTGGGTATGGCTATGAGTCTGGTATTTTACGCATTTTCAAAAGAAAGAAGTAGAACTTCTCCCTAAGCTGTAGTAACACCACTTTCCCGTCGAGCGATTTCAATGAGCAAGGAGGTCGATATGAGTGAAAATTCTAATACGTCAGATAAGACAGAGAAGCTTAAGACAGTCCGCTGGTTATTCGGAGAGTATACGAGAGATGATCTGATTAAAATGGATCCGGTATGTCTTCGGGCCCTATTCCGAGAACGAATTCATCACACGATTGAAGTCGACATTTATCCCATTCTGCTCGGGAGGAAGAAACTACCACCGAATTTCGGATTGCAGCCACAACTCATCCTCGATGTTTGGAAAGAAAGGGGCTTTTCAGATGATGATCCGGACTTTGAATGGGGCAAAACATATCTTGCTCTTGCCGCTCAGCTTCGGGCCGACCAGGAAATAAGAATCGAGAGCCTTCTCCCTACTCCTTTTACGGAAGAGGAAATGGCAGTGGTCCACAAGTTGATGTGGAAGCGTTGCTCAATTCGGGACTGGATTCCAAATAAAAAGGTCCCCGATGATATGATAGAAAGAATCCTTGAGGCAGGGAGAGCAGCCCCCACTGGCTGTAACCTCAATATTGTTCGCTTCATCGTGATTAGAGAACCGAAAGAGGCCAAAATGATATGGAGCGATATTCCTACCCCTATGGACCAGTGTGTCCTAATCATTGTCTGTTATGACAAAAGGATTTACGAAACGGTTGGTCACGACCGTGTGGTTCCTAATAACATCTTGTACGATTGCGCAGCCGCGGCTGATCATATGTGCCTGATGGCACACGCTCTGGGGCTGGGAGCGGTTTGGTTATCTTGCATGAAGAAAACAGCGAAAGCCTTTAAGAAGAAATATGGGCTTCCCGATTATATTGAACAGGCGTTGCATATCGCCCTTGGTTGGCCTGCCATTGGGACAATTAAGTCAGAGAGAATGCCAGTGAGTGAGATGATGATTGCGAGAAGCGACCGTTGATCCAAACGAGCGATCCAGGAGGGTGAGATGAAAGAACAAACAATTTCAAGGAAACAGGCTTTGAAGGAAGTGGTTTCTATGATCCGAAGAACTGCTCTTCTCCATTATGCCTACGCAAAGATCTTAATGGAGGAATTCGGGGAAGCAAAAGGGAAAGAACTGATCCGAAAGGCGATCGAGTCTTACGGGACGGAAGTTGGAAACAAAGTGAAGGAGGAGACCATGGCGAAAGGTCTGAATCTTTTTGTGGAGAACTATCAAGAAGATCTTCCTTCCCTGGGTTGGGAGACTGAACGCGTCGTAGTAGACGGGGAGCCAAGAGCCAGGGTCCATTCATGCCCTCTGGCCGATGTCTGGAGAGAAGTCGGTGCAATCGAGATAGGCAGACTCTATTGCTATGTTGATCAAGCCAAATTCAAAGCCTACAATCCGAATCTGGAATGTGTTCATGAAAAGAATATTCTGGAAGGAGATCCTTGCTGTGAATTGGCTGTCCGTTCAAAGAAGGCGTAAACGTTTAGACAATTCAAAGAGAAATTTGTGAGTAAAATTTTCGGTTGCGTCTATTTTCAGAAGTCAGGAAGCTCAGGGGTGTTGTCCAAGAAATTGAACTCTTTTCCTAAGAAGCGTAAATTCTGGTTAGGATTCATCATCGACATGGTCCTTGACACCCAAAACCTTATAATACTATACTCTGACCCAATTTACCTCGCGCTATAGGGGCCAATAAAATTGAAAAAGGCGGAATTTTGACATACCAATTTCTCAAGCCTTTTCTAATCTTTTCCATTCTCTCGTCCCTCTGGATCCTCTCAATGTTTTACCGCGTGTCCAACGCGGTCATCGCGCCGAGTCTTATTCAAGAGCTATCTCTCCATCCGGAGACCCTCGGCATCCTTGGAGGAGCCTACTTCTACTCCTTCGCCTTGCTCCAGATCCCAATGGGGCCCATGCTTGACCGAATCGGTCCTCGCATTGTTGTCACCTTCTTCCCGTTGATCGGAGCCCTCGGAGCCTTTCTCTTCGCATCTGGACAATCATTAACGGGGGCGCTATTCGGAAGGATCCTTATTGGAGTTGGTATGGCCCCCATACTTATGGGTTCTCTCAAAGTGTTTACGCTTGAGTTTCCTCCCGAGAAGTTTGCCACCCTTATAGGCATTCTGATCTCGATTGGGACACTCGGCAGCTTCTTTGCCGCCTCTCCTTTGGCCTATCTCAACACGACCATCGGATGGAGGATGACTTTCGTCCTTGCTGGCGTGATGACAGCCGTTCTTGCCTTTTTTGTCTTCTGGGTTTTAAGAAGAAGAAAGGGAGGGGATGAGAAGCCCCGTTTTTCATTGTCATCTGAACCGAAGATAGGAGTTTTCCAATCGATTCAACTTATATTAGGATCCCTTACTTTCTGGCAGATCGGGACGATCGCCTTTTTTATGTACGGAACGCTTGTTGGCCTTCAGGGGTTATGGCTAGGTCCATATCTTATGGAGATTAAGGGATATTCCCCTATTCAAGCCGGTAATGTGCTGATGATGTTTGCCATCGGGATGGTTGTGGGAGGCCCAATTTCAGGCAGGCTCTCTGATCGAACATTTCATTCCAGGAAAGGTGTCGTTCTGTCGGGGTTGACTCTTTATTCAATGAATCTCTTTCTTCTGATCGGTATTGTGGAGATCCAGAAACCTATCTGGTATGGCTCCATTTTCTTCTCTCTTGGTTTTTTTAACGCGTTTGGAATGGTGGTTCTTTCCCATGCTAAGGAGCTCTTTCCCATCACGATCTCAGGTACGGTGACGTCATGGATCAATTTTTTCAGTATGGCCGGAGCCGCTATCTTCATGCCAGCCATGGGAAAGGTCATTGAATCCTTCCATCGTACTGATCACGGTTATCCTGCCGAGGCCTACCACCTTTCTTTCCTTATCTGCTTTCTGGGGATGGCTGCGAGTGTGGTGTTTTATGCTTTTTCCAAAGAAAGGAGTAGATCTTGATCATTTTATCTCTCACAGAGGTCACCTGACAATGTACCTGGCAGCATCATCATTGTCGAGAGAAAGTAAAAAGCATCATTAAATGGCAACCTGGATGCCTGTTTTATCACCTCGCCATAGACCGTTCCTAGGCTCCCTTGTTTAGAAAAGGAGGGTATAAACCCTTTCTGCTGCAACATCTGGAAGATTTGGGGGAGAGCGATCTGAAAGTTTCTATTCAAAGAGATGAGGTGTTCCACGAAGTGAACCCGATGAAACTGTGCTCGTCTAGTAAGCAAGGCCGGACAATGGGCCACATAGACGCCGTCTTCATTTTGCTCGATCGCGACTTGCAGTTGATATTTTTCATTTGGGTCAGCCTTTCCGGAAAAGTAAGGCCCAACTTATTTCTATTTTACTCTTACCATGAAACGTTCGGAAAGGGATTGATGAAACCAAGGGGTGTCATTTCAACCCAATAGGATTTTTTTGAAAAATCGATCCTTGGACATCAGTCTGTGCAGGGACAGAGGTCGATTCCCTGATTTTTTGTCTTGATGATAAACTAGCTGCATTTAAAAAATCCAGGCAGAGCAACACCGATCTAATGCATGACCCTCCCTCCATCCACTAAGAGGGTCTGGCCAGTGACGAAATCACTTTCATCCGAGGCAAGAAAAATGACCGCTCCAATGAGATCCTTGGGTTGTTGTAGGCGTCCCATAGGGGTTCGGCTGATATCGTATTTGCTGACATCAGCAATCGACCGGCTCGCTTCCGTATCTGTAAATCCTGGTGCCACAACATTGATGTTAATATTGTGGGGTCCCAATTCAATGGCCAGAGCTCGCGTCAGTCCCACGACCCCTCCCTTGGAGGCTACATAGTGGACAAAACCATGAGACCCTGTGAAGAAGGTCTCCGAGGAAAGGTTGATGATTTTTCCTTTTCCCTGTTGCTTCATATACGGAAATACGGCCCTCGTACAAAGCCAAGGGCCTTTGACATTCACCATCATTACCTTATCCCACTCTTTTGGATCGATCTCATCGAAGGGTTTCCGAATTAGTCCGTAAACAATGGCCGCATTGTTAACCAGTATGTCAATCCTTCCAAAGGATTTAAATGTTTCCTCTGCGATCTTGAGGCAATCTTCTTCAACGGAGACATCCGCCCGGAAACCTTTGGCCATCCCGCCCAAGGATTCAATTTCCCTTGCCGTACCCTCAGGGTCGGCAATATCGATAGCCAAGATCTTGGCCCCCTCTCTCGCTAGAGCAACGGAAAAGGTTCTTCCCAGTCCCCTAGCGGCCCCTGTCACAATGGCCACCTTATTTTCGAGTCTCATCATTCCATCGCCGTCCTTGTCTTTCAAAGGCTATTTTAGCCTCTTCCAGAAGGAACAGAATCACCTAACTTCGGAATTCACGCTGATTCTTCTGGCACAAAGAAAGAAGCATCTTTCGTCGTATCGTTCTCAAGAAAAGCTCCTTTTTCATAATAACCAACGTTTCCTTTGAGCCGATTTCCCCAAGTTTAGCCATCAAACGAAACCCTGTCCCCTCTCACTTTTTACTTATCCAGAAAACAGATGACACCCTCATTCGCGTCAACCTTTATCATCATACCGGTCTTAATCTTTGCTGTGCCTTCAAAGCTATTTAATTTATCGGAAGCCATCTGTTCTGCCTTCTTCAAGGGTTCATGGAAAAGTCCTCGCGGATCACCTGATAACAGTTGTAGGAACACCCTCTCCCTGTTCCCACCCCATTATGGCAGGCGGAGGAGCAGAGGTAGAAGTTCTTTATGGGGGTTCTGTAATTGGACAGTTCCGGGGTTGGCCGGAATCGATCCATCTGGGAGACAATGACATCCCCGCAGGCGATGGAACCTTCGTGCATGTTTGGGTGGCTTAATTGAATATCGTAGGGAGTGACAATGTGACTGGCGATAACATTATCCCTGGTCATGTTCGGAGCATATATCTGCCATTCTCGGATGATAGCGGCTTCAAACTCATTCCTCAGCTCTTGCCATCTGCTTGTAGTGAAGAATCTTGCAGGTGCGGAGAATTCTTCAACCCCGATGATATGTTTGCCTTCAGGAGCCCTAGAGCTGTCCCATATACTATCAGGGCCAACAAACATAAAGAGTTTGCTAGCGATACCTTTGACAAATATTTCAGAGAGGTATTGGTTCGCCATATAATCGGCGTTTCTCGGTCCCATGTACATTCTGGGTTGTGGTCCGCAGTCTGGGTTAAAGGAGGCCGCTTTGTACTGAGGCAACTCGTGCATGGCAAAGACTGCCCATATCACATTGTGTCGGTCATATCTGATGTTCTTGACCCGCCTTACAATCTTAGAATTGAGGTGTTCTTCACCAATGAGTTGAACTGCTTGAAGGGCGCTCAGGTCGCTAACCACGAGGCTCTTGGCTTCTATCTCCGTACCATCCCAAAGACGAACCCCCTTTGCCTTGTCCTTCTCTATCAGGAGCTTAACCACCTCGCTACGGACAAAGAACTCTCCTCCCATCTCTTTGAATGCTTCTTGTAGCGCGTTCGATATGCTCTGACTGCCCCCTTTAGCTATGGCCGCAGGCTCCCACGAAAGGACTAAACCGATGGCGTGGATAAAACCATGCAACCCGATAACATCATGAGGCGCACCACCAAAAGAGGTCATGGCTGCCCTGATGAATAGTGTCCTAAGTTCTTCGCTCTCAAAAAGGTCATAGGCCAACTGCTGGCTCGTCATGAACTGGTATATTGGATCAATGCCATCCTTCGGATCATCACACAGTGTCTCCAATTCGTTCTTCTTTCCCCATGGGACAGGGGGGGTGAAGCGATACTTCCCCATTGCGGATTTCCATTTTTTCAAATACCTCCGAAATAATTCTTCGGCGGTATCAGCATCCCTTTGTGAAAACCGACTAATTTCATTGAGAGTCTTTTGCAAATTCTTATTGGATAGCTCTGTCTTACCCGTTAATGGGTCGACCACTTTCAAGGCCGAATAACCGACCAAGCAGGTATCATTATCAAAAACCATGGCCTCACTCTCTTCGGGGAAAATGTATTCCAATCCCTTCCCTCTCAGGTTGAAATCGGCGTAGGCAGGGTGGCCATAGAAACGTGTCCAACTCGAGCCGGCGTTCAACGTAAACCCTCGCGCTGGCCCCACTTCGCTGGTGACTGCACCTCCTAACTTCGACTGCCTCTCAAAAATGGCTGTCTTCATCCCCGCCTTTTGGAGATAGCAAGATATGATCAGTCCATGGTGTCCCCCACCCACAACGATCGCATCGTAACTTGTATCACTCATCTGTTCCCTCCTTATACTTCAGCTTGATATCCTCAATAAAGGCTATTTGTAACGACAACTAACGTGTTCCCTCTTTCTATGATTGCCTGATAAAAACCAGGGCCGCCCTAACTGTGTAGGGATGTCACATTCAATGAATGACCTCTTTTGAAAAGACTCAGGGCTATATCCGAGACCTTTTCTGCGTACTCTGGATCGTTTATATGGCTGTCCAAGACGACGAACTCAATTTCGGGCCTGAGGTTATCACGCAGGGTGACTATGAAGGTCTTTCTTCCCTCAGGATCATAAAAGAATTCCCCGGGTCTATCGTATTCGAAGAAACCCTTCTCCGGTATGACCACAATCACTGAGCCAGTAGATCTGTTCAGCTTAGATGCCATGACCCTTGCCGTCTCCGCCATCTCTTCTTTTGAGGCTTTTATGGCGGTAATAATCTCATTGTGGGACTTCGCCGGTCTCCCTTTGAACCTTTCTGGAATGTTTTCTAATGAACCCCATGGGAAAACTCCAAGCCCTCCTGGACCGACAATCTGGGGGATGCCGATTTTGACAGCAGCCTCCATCCTTCCGGGAGAGCAGCAATATCCCCCACAAACCTCTGCCAATACCTCAAGAGGGCAAAGGTCAAGCACACCCTGCACCTTTTCTTCCTCTATGATTCGTTCCATAATTGCCCCCTGGATACTTACTGAGTGAAAAAGGGCCACCTCGTATCCCTCCCTTTCCAGCTTTTCCTTCACTACAGAGGCATATTTTAAATAGGACCCCCCTAAGGTGGTCATAGTGATAAGCGGGACACTCTCGTCTGATTGTTTTTTTTCATTCTCAACGGCACAGGCTACAGCGAGAGCAGCCCTCCTTAGGTCCCTCCTTACCAGTCGGTTTAAACCCCAAAGATCGGCTGCGACCTGAACCATAACCACATCGGCGCTCACATTCTGAGGAGTCACAAAGTGGGAGACAGCCACAGTGGAGACCAACACCTTTGTGACGCCGATGGGAAGCTTTCTGAAAACTCGGAGGGCTAATGCCGTTCCAATTGTTCCTCCAAGGGCAATGATTCCATCAAACGCTCCCTTTTCAAAGAGTTCTGTAGTAATGGTTTCAGCTCCTTTGGCCATTTCTTCCATGGCCTTGGACTCGTCCCTCAGGGAAATTAATTCAGGCAAGGTGTAGGAGGCGGCTCCAGCGACCTTATCAGCGGGAATATCTGCTTTGAAATAAGCATCACCCACGACACCTGGATCCATCACTAACGTCCTGATACCTCGTCCCTCTATAAGGTTCTTAACAAAAAGTGCTTCCGGACCCTTGGTATCGAGGGTTGCAATAATCAATATGGTTTTGTTCTTGCCCATTGACTGCCATCCTCTCTTTCGTTGTATGCTCATTTGTAGCGTCTTACCAATCTTCACCTTGCCCGGGCTATGCTTCGAAGGCCTCTTTTTCAATCCGGGATTGCCTTCTGAGGAGATGAGTTTCTTGAGCCATTAGGAGGCGCCAAGCCAGCCTTTGAAGGCAGGGTAAGGAAGTGCCGCTTCCTTCGACAAGCTCAGGACACTGATGCTATCGAAGTGCAGGGTCAACCCTGAGCCCCTCGGCCTGAGCTCGGGTCGAAGGCGAGCTCAGGCCTTCAAGCCGGAGAGGTAAAGGATTGACTTTTCCTTTTCCCATGCTCTCTTTCCCCAATTGTTTGAGGATGTTCGGGAAGGCTCGAATCAAGGTCTCCTCCATGGCAGAGATGACCCTTGAGACGTAATCCGGATTCTCCTCAACATAATCCCAGAAGGTATGATCCATTGGACATACCCCAAAATCTTCAAAAAGAAGGTACTCCTCCCATTGAGACATCTCCCTTGTCGTAAATATCTTAAACCGATCTCTCGGGTAGAGGTTTATGAGCTCCTCCTTTTGCTCGGGTAGCGCCGTAATCAACAGATCAGCGCCCTTCACCATTTCCGGACTTAACTCCTTTGACCTCCACACGTCAGGGACCGTGATGCCTTTCTTGAGCAGAGATACCCGAGTGGTTTCGGCCATGGGCCTGTTGTAAAACGGTTCGGGAAAGTTCACATGCACCTTGGCTAATCGGTCCTTTAACGTTTGGGGAACGAATCCAGCTGACGATACCTTCACTTTGTCGACCAGCCTTTCATCCCTTTCGCTCATCATTTTTGGAAACAGAAACTCAGCAAAGACGCTTCGAACACGATTACTGATGCAGACAAAGATCAAATGGAATGGTCGTCTCATCTTCATTTGAAGCTTCCTTTCCATGCGGCATACTCCGTCATAACTTCCCCCTTTATTGTTTTGGCCACAGGCGACCACTCATCTCGGTGATGGCCGCAACAGCAGCTACAGCGGCAATTCTTCTCTTTCCTTCAAATAGATGGAATAGCTTTTCCTCTAAGGGTTTTTCCCGTTCCATGATTCTCTTCATATCCTCCAGTAGGGTGGTTTCCTTATCGATAAAGTGTGTCCCCAGTTCACCCCTTACAAACCGTGGATTTTCCATGACCGCTTTGTGGAATGGAATGTTGTTCTTGATCCCGACGATAGTGTATTCGTGCAGTGCCCGCCGCATTCTTGCAATTGCCTCATTCCGGTCTCTGCCCCACGCGATGAGCTTCGATATCATCGGGTCGTAGAAGGGCGGGATCATGTACGAGCTGTAGACGCCGCTATCCACTCGGACTCCAGTCCCTCCCGGGGAATGATAAATCCTGATCTTGCCTGGCGTGGGGACAAAGTCGTTCAAAGGATCCTCGGCGTTGATGCGGCATTCGATTGCGCAACCGTTCGTTCGAACCTCTTCTTGTTTAATGTTGAGGGGGAGTCCCGAGGCGATTCGTATCTGCTCTTTGACGATGTCCACCCCTGTAACCATCTCTGTCACCGGGTGCTCGACCTGGACTCGGGCGTTCACCTCGAGGAAGTAAAACTTCCTGTCAGAGAAAAGAAACTCTATCGTTCCTGCTTCTTCATAGCCCACCCATCTGGCAGCCCTGACAGCGACCTCTCCCATTTTATTTCGAAGCTGGGGAGTGAGCGCCGTCGAAGGAGATTCCTCGATCAACTTTTGATGTCTCCGCTGGATGGAGCATTCCCGTTCTCCTAAATGAATGACATTCTCCTGCGAATCTCCCAATATCTGAAATTCTATATGACGGGGATTGGATAAGTATTTCTCAATGTAGACATCGCATAAGCCAAAGGTGGTCTTGGCAATCGCCTGCGACGATTCGAGCGCCTTTCGCAATTCCCCTTCATTCATGACAATGGTCATCCCGATCCCCCCGCCACCCCCGGAGGGCTTGAT
>Ga0153915_10004344_pt1 | contig 13040 bp, 10 predicted proteins | sample Opewatmetagenome_2_FD_107003 | JGI IMG/M metagenome (GOLD analysis project Ga0153915, IMG submission 107003) | Freshwater wetland microbial communities from Ohio, USA - Open water 3 Core 3 Depth 3 metaG | ecosystem: Environmental > Aquatic > Freshwater > Wetlands | place: USA: Ohio, Lake Erie... | reverse complement strand
ATACAGCCTGGAGAGGCTGGCGAAGCTGGACACGCCAGTTTCGCCAGCTGCGCCAGCTCCGCCAGCCAGGTCTCCTAGCGACCGGGCTGCGGCCTGGAAGCTGCTCTCGGCCAGGTCCCATTCTCCCTGGCGGTGGTAGACGTCTCCCATTTTGTGGTGTAGCCTGCCGATTTCCTGGACGGAGGCTTGCGAGTGTCGTAAGGCAGTCTGGTAGCTGGTTAGGGCTGCTGTGTAGTCGCCCGAGAGCGTGTAGAGATCGCCGATGGCCTCTTCGAGCTCGAGGAAATTGGGGTGCCCCAGTGCCAGGGCAACCTGGAAGTGGGTTAGCGCCTCGGCGTTGGCAAACAACGCCCGGGCGTGCTCGCCAGCCAGCTTGCTGTACTCGGCGGCTTCCTCGAGGCGCCCGCCCTGTCTGAAGTGATAAGCAGCCTGGGCAGCGATCCGGCGAAGGCCCGGCTGTCCGTGGGCATGGCGCAACAGGCCCTCGGCTACACGCTGGTGCAGCAGCCTGCGCCGCCCCTGGCTGATCTCGACATAGACCAACGCGCGCATTTTCTCATGGCTGAAATCATAGATGAGCTGTTGCACCGGATCCCCGGCGGTCGCGCTGCGGGCAGGTTCGACGTCACGGATCAGGCCGCGGGTGACCAGCGTTTCAAGGGTAGAAGCGGTCTCGTCTTCGCTGCGCCCGCTGGCGCTAAGCAAGGTGTCAAAATCGAAAGAGCGTCCAATCACCGCGGCGGTCTGGAGGAGCTGCAGTCCGGCCTCATCGACAGCCTCCAGTCGCGAGCGCAGAATATCACGCACGCCCTGGGGCATAGACCAGTCGCTCTCCAGGTCCCTGGCGGATTCGGGCAAGGCAGCCAGGTATTCGCTGATGAAGAACGGGAGACCTTCGGTCTCTTCGTAGAGACGGTTGGCGAGGGTTTCGGATGCCAGCCCCAGACCTGCAGCAACCGTCCCAGCCAGCTCGCGCACGGAGGCGGGGTCAAGGCGGGCCAATTGCACGGCGCTGCCAAAGCCATCCCGCTGGGTCTCAGCCAGCAGGCGGCGAAGGCGGTGGACTGAGGGGAGGTCTTCGCTTCGCCAGACAGCCAGCACGAACAGGCGCCGCCCATGCAGGCGCCGCACCAGATAGGTCAGCAGGTCGAGCGAAGACTCGTCGGCCCACTCCAGGTCATCGACGAGCAAGACCCCCGGCAACGCTCCTGCGCACAATGCGAGCAGCACCTGGCACACGCCTTCGAAGAAGCGCGTCTGCGCTCCTGGGCTGTTCAGTGGGGTGGCGGAGGGTAAGTCGGCGCGCAGCCGTCCTAATTCGGGCAAGAGGCGCGCCGCTTCGACGATCCAATGCGCCTGGAGCGGTTGGTGCCAATCTGTAGGTGCCGCATGCAACCCGCCCCGCAAGCTATCGATGAAGGGCGCATAAGCCAGGTAGGATTCTCCTGAATAGCAACGCGCCGTGATAACAGAAGCTCCCTGCAAGCGCGCCCAGGAGACGAATTCGTCTGCCAGGCGCGTCTTTCCGATGCCAGCCTCGCCTTCCACAACCAGGAAATGGCCGCCGGTGTGCATCCCATCATACAATCTTTGCATGGTAGCCAGCTCCTGTACCCGGCCTACCAACGGCAGGGGGCTTGGGGAACGGGCGGGAAGGGGGGGCGCAGCAGGTGCAGCAGACACGACGATCTGCGTCTGAGCGAAATGCGTGGGTTCAGAAGCTGCGCCTGCCAGGGAGCGCTGTTCTTTTATGGCCTTGTACAAACGGAGGGTTTCGTCCATCGGCTGCACGCCGAGCTCTTCGTCCAGAAGGCGGGCGCACTCGCGGTATTGGCGGAGAGCGGCGGCATGCTGTCCCGAGGCGGCATAGAGCTGCATCAATTGGCGGTGAGCTGGCTCGTCCAATGGGTCGAGCGACAAACGGCGGCGGGCGTGCGCAATGGCGCTCTGGTAATCCCCACTTGCGGCAAAGCCCAGAGTCAGGCGCTCAAGAGCGCCAGCCAGCTCGCGGCGCAGCGTTTCCGTATGGAAGAATTGCCAGTCGTCAAACTCAGGGCTGTCGCGCAGGGTGAAGCCCGCCAAGAAATCGGTCCGGTAGCACCTGGCAGCTTCCCCCAATGCTTCAAGACAACGCGGGCAGATCTCTTGCTGGGTGTGAGGGTGGCTGGCGGGCTCGCTGAGCAGGCGGTGGAACTCTGCCACATCGGACCACAAGGGGCCGCCCGGGAGCAATCCAATCGACTCGCGGGTAATCTCCAGGGCTTCACCTCCCAGAGCCTTGTGAAGCACAGAGAGCGTGCGACGCAAGGCAGCGCGCGCCCGGGACTGGTCGTAATCTGCCCAGAAAAGCGCCGCCAGAGCATCGCGTCCGTGGCTTTGACCGGTCACTGCCAGGTAAGCCAACAAAGCCAGCGCTTTACGCGTATCAAATTCGACTGGCTTGCCGTCTTTTTCAAGGCGCGGCGCACCTAAAAGGTAGAGAGCTAATTGAGACAACCTGTCGACTCCCCGTACGCATTGATTTTACTGCAATTCTCCCCGTAACGCTTGCCGTAACGTTCTCAGGACGCCTGATTATTAAAATCAATTAATAAAGGTAAACAATATCTAATATTGTTTTATAATTCCCGTCCAGGGAGGTCATGTGAGTTTCTGGTATATCCGGCAGGTTTCGTCCCATATTCAGAGTGTGCGTGTTTTTGTGTATCGAATTGGGCGAGTCATTCATACCATAACAGACGGATTTTGCCGATAATTCCTGCTCATACGCTCGCAGGCTCACGGTCACTGACACTGACGGGGATTGATTTTATAACCCCATCGGGGCAAAGGAGAACTAAGCGATGAGGAAAGTTGTCAAGTGGTTTCTGATCTTGTTGGGCGGCCTGGTTGGGCTATTGGTGGTCGCTGTTATCGGCCTTTCGATTTACGGGACGATGAAGTTTAAGGCGAGATACGCCAACCGCCCCCTGTACCCAATTAGCGCCGATACCAGCCCGGAGGGACAGGCGCGAGGCAAGTACCTGATGGAAGACGCCATGCTGTGTGCTGAAGCCTGCCACTCTCCCGAAGGCAAGCCTTTTCAAGGCACCGTCGAAAACATCAACCAGGGACCGATTTCTGTAGTCTTCGCAGTGCCCAACCTGACACCTGACCAGGAGACTGGCCTGGGAAGCTGGAGCGATGCTGAGGTCGCCCGGGCCATCCGGGAAGGTGTGGATAAGGATGGGGTTGGCCTGGTGGTCATGCCGGCTTATAACTACCATGCTCTCAGCGACGCCGACGTGTCTGCTATTGTGGGCTACCTGCGCAGCTTGCAGCCGGTACACCATGAGATCCCGCCTTTCTCAGCCAATATCATCGCCAAGATCATGATGGCAATGGGCGCATTTGGCCCCAGCTCGGTGGGCGAGCCGGTCACCGCCCCGAAGGAGACGCCTTCAATCGGGACGCCCGAATATGGCAAGTATATGGTCGCCCTGGGTGCCTGTAGCGACTGCCACAGAGAGAACCTAGCTGGAGGACCGCTGCCCTTCGCCGAGCCTGGATCGCCCCTGTCGGCCAACCTGACCCCGGCGGGTGAGATATCGAAATGGACGGAAGCGCAGTTCATCGCGGCCGTGCGTGAGGGGCGCCACCCTGGCGGTGGCAACCTGCACGATGGTATGCCTCGCTACAATATGACCGACGAAGACCTGAGGTCGATCTTTGTCTACCTGAAGACCCTGCCGCCGGCAGAACAACAGAAGAAGTGAGGTTGCTGAATGAACTCGCCATACAAGCCAAGCCAGATTGCACTCCGCGGCGCCATGACGACCAGCCTGTGGCTGTTCGGTGGATTGCTCGTGGGTTTTGTCGCGGCCTCTGCGTTCCACGGCTTGCCCATGCATCTGCCTGAAGCGAGTCGCACGCAGATCAGCATGCTCATCATTCTGGTCGCCCTGGTTGCCGCAGGCTTCGCCTGGGGCAGAGCCATGGCCCGGCTAGCCGGGGCGACCAGATCTACTCGCATGGCATGGTCAGGCGCGTTAAGTTTCGGTCCGGCGCTGGTCCTGGCTGCATTAGCCCTGGGTCGGCTGGAGGTGGCATTAATCGAAAAGGGCGAGGGGCCAGACCTACCAGTGCACGTGGTCTTTACCTTGTTGTTCGTCCCGGCTGCCACTTTTGTGGCGGGCATGGGAGGTTTCGCTCTTGGCTTAGCCAAGCAGGGCTTCTGGCTGGCCTGCCGTTTAGGGCTATACAGCGGGTTGGCCGGGGGCCTTGCGTTCTTGCTGGTAAACCTGGTCATGCTCCAATTAGGTTGGCGGGTGGGTGCCCCCGGTGCAGCAGAGCGAGCGACGATGTTAACAGTGATGATGGCTAGCAGCCTGGGCGCAGCCCTGGCGGGGGGCGCCGCCATCGGCATTTTGATGGGTGGTATGGATAAGCAATACGGTCTAAGAGAGGTGAGCGTTGAGAATCAAGCTAGTTAAGATCTTCCAGTGGATCGGAATCTTCCTGATCGCAGCGTTGGGTCTGGCAGTCTTGGCCTTGCTGGCGTTGTATTACAAAACCAACGAGATGATCTATAAGGAGTACGATATTAAGGTCGAGCCACTGAAAATCTCCATGGATGCGCAGAGCGTCGAACGCGGCCGTCAGATCGTGACCACGCGTGGCGGGTGTACCGAATGCCATTCGCCAAATTTAGCTGGTCAGGTCTTTGACGAAGGCATATTGGTAGGCAGGATGGTCATACCCAACTTGACGCCCGGCAAAGGCGGTATTGGCGCCACATTCACTGATCTGGATTGGGTCAGAGCGATCCGTTATGGGCTGAACAAAGACGGAACTTCCCTGCTCGGGATGCCCTCCGAAGTATTTAACGGCTTAAGCGACGCCGACCTGGCAGCGGTCATTGCTTACCTGCGCAGCGCGCCGCCGGTGGATACTGACCATCCAAAGATGCGCCTGGGGCCGATGTTCCGTTGGTTTATACTGAGCGAACCGCACGCCTTGCCCGCCAGCCTGATCAATTTTTCCGCGCCGCGCCCCCCCGATCCCGTGCCAGGCGTGACGGTGGAATACGGCAAATACCTGGCAATCGCTTGCAAGATCTGCCACATGGAAAATTATGCGGGCGGCACCGAGCCTGGCCAAGGTTTGAACCTGACCCCGGGAGGCGATCTTGCCAAATGGAGCGAAGAAGATTTCATGAAAGCCTTGCGCACCGGGGTGACCCCTTCCGGGAAAAAACTAGACCCGAATTTAATGCCCTGGCAGTCGATGGGCAAGATGAGCGACGATGAGCTTAAGGCTATCTGGCTGTTTTTGAAATCTTTACCGCCTATTGAAAATAAAATCCAGGCGACGGCCACCCCATGACCAAAGGTTTCGACCCTGAGGAAGCGAATAAGACGATGGATATGCCCACCATCCGGCAACCTGCCATGAGCCAATGGCTTGCCTATGCGCGTATCGGCTGGGTCCTGGTTTCATTGCTTACGCCGGCTTTGGTGTTGGCGGGCATCCCGGGCAGGCTGGAATTAATTACCCGATTTGCGGACCGGCGCTCATTATATGTACTGGGGATGAATGCGCAAACCTATGGTTTGCTGGCTGTCATACTGGATTTCGTGTTCATCCTGGGGCATTACACGATTGCCCTGGTGATCTTCCTGCGGAAGAAATGGGACTGGCTGGCTTTGCTCGTGTCTCTGGCAATGGTCGTCAATGGCGCCTTAATCCCCCTGGCCCTGACGTACAGCCAGCTGGCGGTGAACTCCTTCTGGCTAGGCCTGGTGCACATTGTGATCTACCTGGGCGTGGTGAGCTCCATTCTGTTGCTGTACGTGTTCCCTGATGGACGCTTCGTGCCCACGTGGACGCGGGCTTTGGCTGTAATCTGGGCGCTCTTGTGCCTGCCAGCCATCTTTGCGCCAGACCTACCGATCAGCATGTCCAGCTGGCCGGCGCCGGTGCAGATCGGGGTACATTTTGTTTTTTCGGCGACCGGGGTGGTTGCCCAGGTGTACCGTTATGTGCGCGTCTCAAGCCCGGTCCAACGCCAACAGGCAAAATGGGCCATCTTCGGGTTGATTGCCGCCGGTCTGGGACCGATCGCTTATTTCTTGCCCTTTGTTATCTTTCCCAGCCTGGGCCAGCAAGCTATCCCCAATATCCTGTACCAAAGGATCGGCTCTTCGTTTTTCTCTTTTTCGTATATCGTGCGCCTGATCAATTCGGCTGGCTTTAATCTGTTCACATTGATTTTTCCAATTTCCTTCGCCATTGCCATCTTGCGCTACCGTCTGTGGGATATCGATATCTTGATCAACCGGGCGTTGGTGTATACAGTTCTCTCCGGCACCTTGTTGTTCGTCTATCTGGCCAGTGTCATCCTGCTGGAGAGCATCCTGCGCGCCCTGACCGGGGAGGGGCAAAACCAGCTCGTCACGGTGCTGTCCACCCTGGCCATTGCAGCCTCATTTGCGCCATTGCGACGGAGTGTGCAGAATACCATCGACCGGCGCTTCTACCGCAGTCGCTACAACGCGGCGCGCACGGTGGAGTCTTTTGGTGAGGGCTTGCGCGAAGAGGTGGATTTAAACACGCTCTCTGGCCGGCTGGTAGCCGTGGTCGAGGAGACCATGCAGCCAGAGCGGGTGAGCCTGTGGCTGCGCAGTGGAGAGAAGGTAGCTAAGTGAAGCAAGGCTTAGCCCAGACCGGTTTCCGCTTGATATCTTCACGGGTGATCGCATGGGCTACGGTGCCCGTTTTCATGGTTGGCATGGGCAGTGCGATTTGGATGGAATACCGGCTTGGACTCCCGATCATTTACCGAGATGTGATGCTCGCCATCGGGTTCGGCGCCTTTGCTCTGGTTGGATCCGTGCTGGTAGCGAAACGCCCCGGCAACCCGGTTAGCTGGATCATGCTCGCAATTGGGCTGATGGCGGGGATATTCCCTACAGCCGAGACTTACGCGGCTTATGTCATGACAACGCGCGGGGCACCCAACACGCTTGCAGTGCTCGGAGCCTGGTTCAATGATATTTATTGGGCGCCGCTGGCAGCGCTGGCTTTTATCTACCTTCCTCTGCTTTTCCCAAACGGACGCCTGCCCTCTCGGCGGTGGCTTCCCGTGGCGGTGATCCCTGGCATCGCCACAGTGGGGCTCGTCGTACTCGCTGTGTTCCGGGAGACACTCATCGGGCAGAATATAAATTACCGGATCGACAACCCGATCGGGATCAAGGGCTTGCCTGCCGACGAAAGTCATCCCTTTTATATATTATTGCTCATTCTGACTGGCGTTGGTGTTTTGGGCGCTGTGGCTTCCGTATTCGTTCGCTTCCGCCGTTCGGAAGGTGCCGAGCGCCAGCAGCTCAAGATGTTTTTATACACAACCGCATTCCTGCCTATTCTAGCTTTCCCATCCCCTCCGCCGCCGGTTGGAGATCTTCTTTTTGGTTTAATCATGATCGCTCTCCCCACCGCTATCGGCGTGGCCGTGTTACGCTATCGGCTCTATGACATCGACATCATCATCCGCCGTACGCTGGTTTACGGCGCCCTGACCGCCACCCTGGCATTTGTTTATTTTGGCAGCGTGTTGGTACTGCAAGAAATTATCCAGGCGATCACTGGCCAAGGCCAATCGCCAGTCGCCACGGTGATCTCCACCCTGGGAATCGCTGCTCTGTTCACGCCACTGCGCCGGCGCATCCAGCGGGACATCGACCGGAGGTTTTACCGCCGTAAGTATGATGCCCAGAGGACCCTGGAAGCCTTCGCCACTAAGGCGCGCGACGAGGTGGAATTGGAACAACTGACTGCCTACTTGCTTTCTGTGGTGCGAGAGACCATGCAGCCAGAGAACGTATCTTTGTGGATCAGGCCTGTAAAAGGTAATCTTTCTTAAAAAAGCAGAAATTATAGGGAAAAATCATGTCAAAGTACTCAGCCATCGTTATCGGCAGCGGGCCCGCAGGGCATACCTGCGCCATCCGCCTGGCCCAACTCGGCGCAAAGGTCGCTGTGATCGAGCGGGATTACGTGGGTGGTATCTGCACCAACTGGGGCTGCACGCCCAGCAAATCCATGATCGAATCGGCGAAAATTGCTCGCACCGTGCAGGAAAGCAGCCAGTACGGGGTGAATGTCTCGGGTTACAGCATTGATTTCGGCAAAGTCGCTGCCCGGCGGGATGAGGTCATCCAGAGGGCGCGCCAGGGGGTGGTAGATCTGCTCGGCGCACACGGAGTGGATATCTACCAGGGCGAGGCGGAGATGCTCGCACCGGGCAGAGTGCGGGTGCGCAAGGGCAAGCTGGACCTGGATGGTGTGGTGATGCACTACACCGGCGAGGAGGAGACGCTAGAAGCGGAGCATGTGGTCCTTTCAACCGGCTCGCGCCCGCTCATCCCGGATTTCGTGAGCATGGACGACCCATTCGTGGTGAGCAGCAACCGTCTGATCAGCATTGGCAAGCTGCCCGAGACTCTGACCATCATCGGCGGCGGGGTTATCGGGCTGGAGTTTGCCACCATTTTCTCCAACCTGGGCAGCAAAGTGACCGTGATCGAATTCCTTGAGCGCGTACTGGCGACCATGGACGGAGAAATATCGGAGGAAATCACCCGCCAGATGGGCACCCATGGCGTGCGCATCCTCACTCATCATCGCGTCGTGTCGGTGGAAAATGGTATGATCAGAGCGGAAGAGCGCACGACCAAAGAACCGGTTGAGGTGACCTCGCAGGCAATCCTGATCGCCATTGGGCGAGAGCCGGTCATCCACAAGGAGATGTTCGACCGCCTGGGGATCGCTTATACAGCTAAGGGCATTGGCGTGGATGACTACCTGCACACCAATATCCCCGGAGTGTGGGCGATCGGCGACGCCACCGGCAAATCCATCCTGGCGCACGTGGGCATGCAGCAGGGAATTGTATGCGCTGAGAACATCATGAAAGCACGCGGCGAACCACTCAGGCGCATGGATTACGATGTGATCCCCTCGGTGGTGTATTCTATCCCCGAGGTGGTAGCTGTGGGGCACGTCCCCAGCGATCTGGCGGGTGTATCGACCTATAAAGTGCCCTTTTCGACTAACCTGCGGGCGCGCATCGAGGCTTTTGAGGACGGTTTCGTCAAGGTTTGGGTGAGAGATGGCGCCCTGCTGGCAGTGCAGGCCATCGGGCACAACGTCTCGGAGATCATGCAGGAGCTGGCGAACGCCATTGCATTGAAGACGCCCATCGAGCGTATTGCCGAGATCATCCACGCTCACCCCACCTACTCCGAGATCAACCGCTCTGTACTGGATTTTGCCCTGGGTAAGCCGATGGATTTTTATCCGTAACGTCTTCCGTAACGATCTCAGGACGTCTGTATTGTAAAATGGGCACGATTGTGGAGCACTAAAACCCATGTTCTCGATTTTTCGAAAATCCTGGAAAGCTATCACCGATAAACCTACCCCGCCTCCTGAAGCGCCGGCTTCGCCTGAGCCACAGACGCCCCGCCAGGTACAGGCGGTAGAGTTCGTCATTGCCCCGAACGACCCGCTGTTGGCCTATTTCCTGAGTACACCCGGCCTGGTGGAGATAGACAAGCTGGTGATGGAATCTCCGGCGCTGCACTCACTAAGGGAGGCTGGCGTCAAAATCTCGGTGCCGCTGGTCAGCCAGGGCGAGCTGATTGGCTTATTGAACCTGGGAGGGCGCCGTAGCGAGCAGGAATATTCTGTCGATGACCGCCGCTTACTCCAGACGTTGGCTACTCAGGCAGCCCCAGCCCTGCGTGTGGCCCAGCTGGCACGCCAGCAGCAAGCCGAGGCGCGCGAGCGGGAGCGCCTGGAGCAGGAATTGCGCGTGGCGCGCATCATCCAGCAGACGCTCCTGCCCAAGGAGTTGCCCGACCTGCCCGGATGGAAGGTGGCTGCCCACTGGCAGCCAGCCCGCGCTGTGAGCGGCGACTTCTACGATTTCATTACTTTTCCTGACGGAAAATTTGGCCTGATCGCCGGCGACGTGACCGATAAGGGCGTTCCGGCTGCCTTGGTGATGGCGACAACGCGCAGTATCTTGCGCTCCGCGGCTGAACGCTATTCGTCCCCAGGGCGCATCCTGGCGCATACCAACGAGCTGCTTTGCCCGGATATCCCCGCCAATATGTTCGTCACCTGCCTGTGCATTGTCCTTGACCCTGCCACTGGCTACCTGCGCCTGGCTAATGCTGGACACAACCTGCCCATGCACTGTACGGCCAGCGGCGTGCAAGAACTGCACGCCACAGGTATGCCGTTGGGTCTGATGCCGGGTATGACCTATGAAGAGAATGAGAGCTGGCTGCAGCCAGGCGATAGCTTGCTGATCTACAGCGATGGCCTGGTGGAAGCGCATAATCCCGAGCGGGATATGTTTGGCTTCCCGCGCCTGCGCCAATGCCTTCCCTGTGCGCCGGAGAGCGGGTGGCGGGGGGATACGACACTCATCGAATACTTGCTAGACAGGCTGTCGGAGTTCACCGGTCCTGGGTGGGAGCAAGAGGATGACGTGACATTCGTCACGTTGGACCGGCTGCCCTTACCCGAGGCAGGCGTTGATCCTGGGGCAAGCGCGGGAGCCAAGTTCGAGGCCTGGGAGACCCTGGCTGAGTTCGCCCTGCCGAGCGAGCCGGGCAATGAGATCACAGCTATGAACTTGGTAGCCGAGGTGGTGCGCGACCTGATCCAGCCACCCGTCCGCCTGGACCGTCTCAAGACCGCCGTGGCTGAAGCCACCATGAACGCTATGGAGCATGGCAATCGCTACCAGGAAGAGCTGCTGGTGGAGATCCAGGTCTTGCTCTCGCCCACCCGGCTGGCGGTGCACATCACCGACCATGGCGGCGCCAATCCTATCCCTGAGCCCGAGTCACCCGACCTTGAAGCCAAGCTGGCGGGGTTGCAATCGCCGCGTGGCTGGGGTCTTTACCTGATTAAAAATATGGTGGATGAGATGAATATCCGCGTGGGCGACACTGAACATGGCGGCACCCACCATACCGTTGAATTGATATTCAATTTGAAAGGAGATGACCATGGCCCAGCACCTGTTTGAAGCTAGGCTACGCCAAGAGTCTGGCAAGGTCATCATTGACCTGTACGGAGAGATCAATGCCTTTGCAGCCGCCGATCTGGACGATGCTTTTACCCAGGCTGAAGCGTCTGATTGCCATGAAATATTGCTGAATTTCGCCAACGTGGAGTACATCAACAGCACGGGGATCGCCTTGATCGTCGGACTGGTGGCGCGCGCCAATAAGAAACAACGCCAACTGGTGATATGCTGCCTGAGCGATCACTATCAAGAGATCTTTCACATCACACGCTTGTCAGAATACGTGACCATCTACCCAAGCGAAGCCGCCGCCCTTGCGGCAGCCTAGGGAGGAAAAATCAATTGCCAAGGAGAGAAACTGTATGAGCAAAGCCAATGTCACCATGAACGTGCGCAAAGCCAGCGCCGCTACCAGCATCATCGACATCCAGGGAGAGATCAACGCTTTTGCCGAAAACGTCCTGATGGATGCTTATACCCAGGCTAACAGCAATGGGGCGCGCAATATCCTGCTCAACTTCATGAGCCTGGAATATATGAATAGCTCAGGTATCGGATTGCTGGTGACGCTGCTGATCCGCGCCAACCGACAAAAACAGCGCCTGCTGGCCTTCGGGCTGAGCGAGCATTACCAGCAGATCTTCGAGCTGACCCGTCTGAACGAGGCGATCGGCATCTTCCCAGATGAGAAGACTGCAATGGCGGGGCTTAGTTAAATAAGAATCACCCCAAATATAATCTTCGGGGAGCTTCATGTGCCAAATATACCCCTGTTCTAATCGCTGCTTCGCAGCAATTAGACCTCGGCCCCAACCCCTCCCCCTGCCTGCGCTGCCGCTTGGCAGGCAGGCCGCCATCGTGGGGAGGGGAGAAATACCGGAAATAGGGGTGTACGGGATGCTTCGCACCCGCACAATTTCTCTCTTTCGCAAGCGAAAGAGAGATCTTCGACCCCATTTTCGGAGTTATCAATTATAGGTGCTTTATGACAATTTCTTCTCCAACCCCCTCTTCGTCTGATGCTCGTGATAGCGCCTGGGCTCCGCCGACCTCCACAATGAAAGTGGAGTCGGTGCCGAGTGGTGCAATCAACCTGAATGTCGATGGGCGCCAACCCGTCTCGCCCATGCAAGGTTTTGGACAGTGCTGGCAGAAGACCTTCAAGTTGCGCTTGAGCGGAATAAAGCTCACCCCGCCTGAAGTCATGCAGGTGTGGAAGGAAAACTTCCCCGCCTTCCAGCCGCCCGACAACCATTTTTATCCCTCAATGGCGGGCATCCAACCCGGCGCGGTGGTGTTGATCGACGCCAAGGTGCCGGCCTTGCCCGGCACGCCCAGCATCCTGCCTGTAGTGACCGGTGTGTTGGTTCTATACGCCGACGACACTTCGTTCACGGTGATGACCCCTGAAGGGCATCCTGAATCGGGTTGGAACACGTTCAGCGTGTACGAAGAGGACGGCAGCGTGGTAGCGCAGGTCCAAAGCCTGTGCCGTCCCACTGACCCGCTCTATGAGGTGTTCAACCGCTTCCTGGGCAGCTCCGCCCAACAGGATGCGACCTGGACGCACGTGCTCACCTCGCTGTCGGATCACCTGGGCGTGAAGGGCCAGGTGACGCTGACCAAAGTCCTAGTGGACTCCAAGGTGCAGTGGAAGCAGGCCAAGAACATCTGGAAGAATGCGGGCATCCGCACGGTGTTCTATTTGCTGGGAGCACCCGTGCGCTGGGTGCGAGGCGCTTCCAAAAGATAGCCTATTGATGGTTGAGGTCTCCTGACGATATGAGCGACCCTTCCCTGCCTCCTACAGACGATTCGAAAGAGCCCGATTCGACCCCGTCCCGGCAAGCCGCCTGGGCTACACCAGTTTCCCGTCTGAAAATGTCTGCCACCCCGGCGGGGGCAGTCAACCTGAACGTGGACGGTCGCCAACTGACCGGCCCGCTCAAGGGCT
>Ga0153915_10004343_pt1 | contig 13041 bp, 10 predicted proteins | sample Opewatmetagenome_2_FD_107003 | JGI IMG/M metagenome (GOLD analysis project Ga0153915, IMG submission 107003) | Freshwater wetland microbial communities from Ohio, USA - Open water 3 Core 3 Depth 3 metaG | ecosystem: Environmental > Aquatic > Freshwater > Wetlands | place: USA: Ohio, Lake Erie... | reverse complement strand
CCCTACCGGCTGCACGATCGGGATGTTCCAGTCGGTGAGCAGCTCCCCCAGGTAGCGCACCTGGCCGATGCGCGCACGCACATGATCGTCCTGGACCGACTCGACGATGCCGATGGCCATGGCCTCCATGTCGCGCCCGGCCAGCCCGCCGTAGGTGTGCAGCCCCTCATACACAACCACGAGGTTCCGCAGCTCCTCGAACAATTCCCACTCGTTCACAGCCAGCCACCCGCCGATGTTGACCAGGTTGTCCTTCTTGGCGCTCATCCACGCCGCATCGGTATAGCCGCAGAACTCCTTCAGGATGTCGGCGATAGATTTGCCGGCGAAGCCCGGCTCGCGCTCCTGGATGAAAAAGGCATTCTCAACCATGCGGGTCGCGTCCAGGTAGATCTTTATGCCGTGACGGTCGCAGAGAGCGCGAAGCGCCTTGAGGTTAGCCATGCTGACCGGTTGTCCGCCCGCCATGTTCACGGTTCCCGCGAGGCTGACGTAGGCGATCCGGTCCGCGCCCTCGCGTTTGATAAGCGCCTCGAGCTTCTCAAGGTCGACGTCGCCCTTGAACGGATGCGCGCTCTGGGGATCGTGAGCCTCGTCGATGATGACATCGACGAAGATTCCGCCGGCGAGTTCCTGGTGAAGGCGCGTCGTGGTGAAGTACATGTTCCCGGGCACGTACTGGCCGCGCTTGATGCTCGCCTGGCTGATGAGATGCTCCGCGCCCCGCCCCTGATGCGTCGGCAGGACGTACTTGTAGCCGTAATTAGTCCGGACCGCACTCTCAAGATTGTAGAAGTTGCGGCTGCCGGCATAGGCCTCATCACCGAGCATCATTCCGGCCCACTGGCGATCGCTCATGGCGCTCGTGCCGCTGTCGGTGAGAAGGTCGATATACACATCTTCGGACCTGAGCAGGAAAGTGTTGTGGCCTGCCTCGGCCAACGCTTTTACCCGATCTTCGCGACTGATAACGCGGAGAGGCTCAACCATCTTGATTTTCCAGGGCTCGGCCCAGGAACGTCGGCCGAACTGCTGGCCCATCGTTTGTGGAATTGGATTGGTCATAGATTCAGCTCCTGTGGAACAACTCCTGAGGTCGCGCGCATCACGTTATCACGAGTGGTCATGAGGGGTAAAAGCATCGATTTCATGTCTTATTGAGAACTGTCAGGAATCGAGTTATTCTCCGGAACCGGAAGGCTGAGGTTGCGCTCGAATCCAGTTTTCGATCACGGGGACCTGACACATGGCTACCAATCGCAAGACGCGGCCGCGACACGAACCAGCCCGCCGGTCCGGCCCGAGAACCCTTGCTATCGACATCGGCGGCAGCGGAATCAAAGCCATGATTCTGAACCACAAGGGCACGCCGGTGACCAAACGGCTCCGCCACCCTACGCCACGGACTCCGCGACCGCGGACCGTCGTCGACGCCATCTGCAGCATGATTCACTCGCGTGTCAAGTTTGATCGCGTCTCGGTCGGATTCCCTGGCGTTGTCACCAGGGGGGTGGTCTACACTGCCGTGAACCTCCATCCCGACTGGGTGGGATTTGACCTGGCGCGCACTCTGCAACGGAAGGTTGGCAAGCCGGTCCGGGTGGCAAACGACGCCGACATCCAGGGCTATGGCGTTATCGAGGGTGTAGGAGTGGAGCTGGTTCTGACTCTCGGGACGGGCCTCGGTTCGGCTCTTTTCGTCGATGGCTATCTCGTGCCCAACCTGGAACTGGCACATCACCCGTTCCGCAAAGGGGAGACATATGAGGAGCAGGTAGGCCGCGTTGCGCTTGATGCGATCGGCAGAAAGAGATGGAATCGCCGCGTTCTGCTGATGCTGGATCTGCTGGGACGGATCATTAATTACCGCAAGGCCTATCTTGGAGGCGGCAACGCCAAGAAACTCGAGGGGCCGTTGCCCAGGAATGTGCGGGTCGTAAGCAACGAGGCCGGGCTTCTTGGCGGCATCGCTCTTTGGCACAAACACTGAGCCCAGTCTCGAAAGTTGCACAGCTATATGGCTGTGGCTGGGTTCATGCCCCGATTCATCAATTCGCCCAAACGGCCCAAAGCCGTCGGCGGACCAGCCGGGTGCGCCAGCATTTCATCGCGGAGGGCAGGATGACTTTATACCGGACAACTGGAATCGCGATCCTCACGATCTGCTTGTCGGCCGGCTCACGGGTTTTCCCCGCGCCCCCGAGGCCGCAACCGTTGCCGCCGCTGAGGGAACAGGCGGAAATCCAGCAACAGTGGCTCAAAATCCGCCTTGAACGGGTTCTTCCCCGACTCATGAGGAAGCACGGCGTCGCAATGTGGCTGGTTATTTGCCGCGAGTACAACGAAGATCCGGTCTTCTTCAGCCTCGTTTCACCCACAGTGTTGGCGGCAAGGCGCCGCACAATCCTTGTTTTCTATGATCGAGGGGTCGACAAAGGAGTAGAGCGGCTGGCCCTGGGCGGAGGGTCCAACGGCGGGTTGTACCAGGTCCTTCGCGATCCCTCTGCGGAGAACCGCGAATTGTGGGGCGAAGGCCAATGGATCCTGCTCCGCAGTGTGATCGAACAGCGGAACCCCGCGAACATTGCGGTGGACATCTCCCAGACTCATGCGTTCTCCGACGGACTCTCCGTGGGCGAGTGGGAGAAGCTGCAGCAGGTGCTCGGCCCCGAATACAGCGGTAGGGTCATCCGGGCCGAACTGCTGCCCCTCGAATACATCTCGGTCCGAATTCCTGAGATGCTGCCTGTCTACCGGCAGTTGATGGAATCCGCTCACTGGCTCATCGGTCGGGCTTTCTCCAGTGAGGTAATCCAACCCGGCAAGACCACCGGCCAGGACGTCGTCTGGTGGTTGCGGCAGGAGTTGAGTAATCTGGGGCTGGCGACGTGGTTTCAGCCCTCCGTTCGGGTCCAGCGCAAGGGGTCAGGGGCAAACCCATCTCCGGGAGACGATTCATCAGACGTCATCGAGCGTGGCGACGTGCTCCACATGGATTTCGGGATCAAGGCGATGGGGCTCGCCACGGACACACAACACATGGCCTATGTCCTGCGCGAGGGGGAAGAGGACGCCCCGACCGGAATCAAGGCGGCGCTCGCAACCGCAAACCGCCTGCAGGACATCGTCATCAAGAGGATCAAGCCGGGGCGCACGGGTAACGAGATCCTGGCAGACACCCTCAGCGTGATGCGCGCAGAGAAGATCAACGGATCGGTCTACTCCCACCCCATTGGGGATCACGGGCATGGGGCGGGCCCGCTCGTGGGGCTGTGGGACCGGCAGGAGGGAGTTCCCGAACGCGGTGATGTCACCGTCATTCCCGACACGTGGTTTTCGATCGAGTTGAGTGTCCGGGTCCCGGTGCCCGAGTGGAGCGGCCAGGGCCTCTTCATCGGCGCGGAGGAGGACGTTTGCGTTGATGCGGAGGGGAAAGCTTCCTGGGTGCTGCCCAGGCAGACCATGTATCACCTGGTCCGGTAGGCAGCGACAGGCTCCGGCTTGATCGGCTCGATCTGCCGGCAGAAGATGCAGGTTCACAACTCCGAAGGATGGATAATGCGCGAGGCTCCCGATGTACATGTGATCCGCTGCGGGCGGGTTGACGCCCCGCCCCGGGGTATTGAGCTGCGGGCCGGACCGCTCGCGATGCTGTTTGATCCTGAGACAACGTTCCTGCGCAGGATACGGATCGGCAGCCGGGAGATTCTGCGCAATATCTACGTTGCTGTCAGGGACAACAATTGGAGAACGGCACCCTCGAAGCTTTCCGGCCTGAACTTGAACCGCTCCGAAGCGAGTTTCGATCTCGCGTTCGATGTCGAATGTCGCGAGCGTGAGGTCGGATTCTCGTGGCACGGCCGAATACAGGGGAAACAGGACGGAACCGTGACCTTCACCATGGACGGCGAGGCGCTCACCACGTTCCTGCGCAACCGGATCGGATTCTGCGTGCTCCACCCGATCAGAGAGTGCGCCGGCAGGCCCTGCTCGGTCGAGAAGGTCGACGGAACCAGAGAGGAAGGAGTCTTTCCCGACCGCATCTCGCCGCACCAGCCGTTCAAAAACATCAGAGCCGTCTCATATGAGATCTCCGCTGGCCTCCTGGCAGAGGTGAGGGTGGAAGGGGACATCTTCGAGATGGAGGATCAGCGCAACTGGTCGGACGCATCCTACAAGACTTATTCCACACCGCTAGCGCTTCCGATGCCCGTCAAGGTTGTCGCGGGTACCAGGATCCGGCAGTCTGTGACATTGAGCCTCGCGGGGATCCCACCTGACGATCTCGCGGTTGAGCCTGCGCCCTCGCCGATAGTCCGCATTGCAGTGACAGATCAGCCGCCTGTGAAGCTCGCTGCGCTGGGCCTTGGGATGGCGATGGATCAGGGGACGCCCGGAGACACTGAGACCCGGAGGCTCCGGGCTCTCAGCCTCGCGCATCTGCGAGTGGACCTTCACCCATTTGACCCGGATTGCGCTGATCATTTCCAGGAGGGGCACGTGCTGGCCGGTCGCCTTGGTATCCCACTCGAGGCCGCCGTTCACTTGTCAGACCGGGCAGATGCGGAGTTGGCGGCTGTGGCTTCAGAGTGCAGGCGCCTCAAGGTGACGGTAACACGATGGCTCATATTTCATCGTAAGGAAGGCTCGACGTCACGTTCCTGGGTCGAGCTTGCACGTCGCAGACTCGGTTCCGTTTGTCCCGGAGCCCAGCTTGGAGCAGGAACTGACGGCTATTTTGTCGAGGTGAACCGCGTCCGGCCGCCGGTTTCGGCCCTTGACGTCGTGTGCTATTCGGTCGTCCCGCAGGTCCATGCCTCCGACAACGACACCATGGTAGAGAACCTTGTCTCCCAATCCTGGATCGTCCGCAATACGAGGGAATTTGCCGACCGGCCCATCGCCGTCACTCCGGTCACTCTGAAATCCCGCAAGCACTCGGGCGGATTGGACCAACAGGCCAATCTCGCCGCCGGGCGCCTGCCGGACGGAGTGGATGCGCGCCAGGCGTCCCTCTTTGGCGCGGCGTGGACGCTGGGCAGCCTCAAGTACCATTCCGAGAGCGGGGTCGCCAGCCTCACTTACTACGAGACGATCGGCTGGCGTGGGGTCATGGAAGCCGGGCGAGGCTCGCCCCTTCCCGAGGCCTTCAAGTCGATCCCGGGGGCTGTTTTTCCGCTTTACCACGTGCTGGCTGATTTCGGTGAATTCGCCGGCGGGGAGACGTTGCCGTCCCTTTCGAGTGCGCCGGCGCGCGTAGAGTCGCTGGTTCTGTCGAAGGCGGGAAAGACCCGGATCATGCTGGCCAATCTCGGGCCCGCGCCGGAGTCCATCCAACTCGCCGTGCCGGGGCTGCGAGGCGAGGTCAGCGTGCGCTACCTGGACGAGCGTAACGCCGTGCAAGCCATGACGAATCCTGAGTCGTTCAGGTCTGACCCGGGCGCCCACATATCCGTGGAGCGAGGCACGATCGAACTCCATCTTCTTCCCTACGGCCTGGTCCGGATCGATTCGGCCGGAGGCCATGCGTAGTGCGGCGGAAGGAGATGAACCGCGATCGGACGGATAGCAGGCCCGTTTCAGCTCGGGTCGGGCAGGACAGTCCAAGTCCAAGTCGAGGTCCAGGTCCAAGGGGGATGACAGCAGGCGTGTATCTTAGCGCTCACAGTTCCCTGACCCAGTGAGGATGACATGAACCGGGATGAGCAACTCCGGCGCATACGCGATCGCTCCAGGCCCTGGGACATCCTCGTCATCGGAGGGGGCGCAACCGGTGTTGGGATCGCAGTGGATGCGGCCTCGCGTGGTTTCGACGTCGTCCTGGTCGACCGGAGCGATTTCGGTAAGGGCACATCGAGCCGCAGCACGAAACTCGTGCACGGCGGGGTACGGTACCTCGAGCAAGGCAACATTTCGCTGGTCATGGACGCTTTGAAGGAGCGGGGCATCCTGCGCGAAAACGCGCCGCACCTCGTGCAGGATCTTGCTTTCATCGTCCCAAGCTATGAGTGGTGGGAGGCGCCCTTCTACGGAATCGGCCTCCGGCTGTACGATCTGCTGGCAGGCAAGTATGGATTCGGGCCTTCGAGGAATCTCGCGCGCGACGAAACCCTCGAACGCATCCCAACCCTGAAAACGGAGGGATTGCGCGGAGGGGTGATCTACTACGATGGGCAGTTTGACGACGCCAGGCTGCTCCTCAATCTCACCCAGACTGCTTTCGAGCAGGGAGCGACGCTCGTCAACTACTGCCCGGTGGTCGCTTTGACTCGCGGCGCGGATGGCTTCATAAGCGGCGCAATCGCGCGCAACGAGGATCAGGGAGAGGAACTCGCGATCCGGGCCAGGTCGGTCGTCAACGCGGCAGGCCCATTCGCCGATCAGGTCAGGCGGATTGCAGACCCCGGGGCCTCGCCGCTTCTGGCGCCCAGCCAGGGGATCAACCTCGTGCTCGACCGGTCGTTCCTGCCCGGGGAGGACGCCATCATGGTGCCGCACACTGCCGACGGCCGTGTCATGTTCGCGATCCCATGGCACGGGCACACCGTCGTGGGCACCACGGACACGCCCATCAGCGAGATATCGCTCGAGCCGAGGCCGTTCCAGGAGGAGATCGACTTCGTACTCGAGACGGCATCACGATACCTGCGCCGTGCTCCGGGGCCCCATGACATCCTCTCGGCTTTTGCCGGAATCCGTCCGCTGGTCAGAGCCGGCGAGGGAAAAGACACCGCCTCACTCTCGCGCGATCACGTCATTCATGTCGATCAGAACGGTCTGATGACGATTGTCGGAGGAAAGTGGACGACATATCGCAGCATGGCCGAGGACTGCGTCAATCACGCGGTAATGCTCGGATCGCTCGCGGAGCGCCCCTGCGGCACGAGGCACTTGAAGATCCACGGCTATCATCAGAACGCAGAGAAGTTTGGAGAGCTGGCAGTCTATGGGACGGACGCCGTCGCAATACAGGCACTGATCCGCGCCCACCCGGAGCTGGGCGAGAAACTGCACCCGGAATTGCCTTACTGCGGGGCGGAAATTGTGTGGGCGGCGCGCGCCGAGATGGCCCGGACGCTGGAGGATGCGCTGTCGCGGCGGACTCGGGCGCTGCTGCTCAACGCCCGTGCGGCGACGGAGATGGCTCCCCGCGCCGCCTCCCTGATGGCTGCGGAACTTGGCCGCAACGAAAGCTGGATCGCCGACCAGGTCGAGAGCTTCGCCCGGCTGGCTGAGCGGTACCTGCCCTTGGAGGTTTGAGGAATCCGGCGCGGGATCTGGACCCGGCCCGGATTCAGCCTGGTGGGTCCTATTTCCCCTTGCTCGTGATCACGACCACCAGCTCGGCCGTGCCGCTCCCGGACACATCAGGCAGCGTGGCAATCACCGAACCGCTCTTCGCTCCGGCATCGGCCTTGGACTTGACGGTCACCTTGTAAACGGCCGCGCCGTCGTCACTTAGGTCCCTGTGGATCTCCGCACTCGCCAGGTCTCCCCTGATCTCGAGTTTGACATTGACGGGCCGTACCTGAGGCGGCTGCACGAGCAGGACGACGTCCCGGGTGTCACCCGCGCCCATTTTGATATGATCCGGGGCGAAAACAATCCGGGCGGCTGCGTTTGGATTCTCGTTGTCCGAATTCGAGAACTCGCCGACTACCACCAGAGCCGTCGCTGTCTCGCCATTGACCGTGGCCGTGATTGTTGCCTCGCCGGGGTTCCCGCCTGCCGTCACAGAAAACTCAGCGGTTTTGGATCCCTGAGGAACGGTCACCGAACTGGCCGAGAGTGTAATCACACCGGCGGGCTCGACGGTCAAATTGACCGTGACAGGGCCGGATGCCGTCTCCCTCAGCTTGACATTCATTACCTCGGTCGCGCCGACTTTGAGCTTCAGGTCGTCCGGCTTGATCTCCAGCGCTCCGATCACACAAACTACGTCCGCTTCGACCTGAAGTTCCGCGTTGAGTTTGCCTTTGACTTCAACCACGGCGCCTACCGCCAGCGTGCCGCACGTCTTCGTTTCGGGGCCAACAATCACGGGCTGGTCAGTGTCAGTGCCTTCGACCTGGACATAGATCAGCCCCTCTGTGAAGGGCTCTACTATCGTGCCTTCAAAGCGGACGACGTTCTTCTTCTTTCCTTTGTCGGAGAAAACATGAACGCTGGTCGCAGTCCACGTGTCCCCTGAGATTGTCCCCTCGATGCTCACCGCCGTGCCGACTGTCAGGCTTGCGACATTCACTCTCGTACTTGGGCGGCCGCTGGTCTGCATCGCTTTATCCGCAGTAACCGTAATACCGGCAATCGAAATCACGACACTGCCGTCCACCTCGATATCGGTGATCTGGCCGCGGACCTCGAATCCGTTGTCGGCATCGCTCGTCAGCTTTTCTATGGAGGACGCAAGTACCCCCTCGGAGGAGAACTTGCCCTCTACCTTGATGACGTCACCACTCCGTAAGTCTGTAAGGGCGATTTCAATCTCCTCGCTTTCGATATCAGTCTTGGCATCCACGAGAACCGTCAATTCCGTTCCGCTGGCATCCGCCTTGATTACTCCCGTATCGTTGCCGTTGTCTAAAATGGAGTTTACAGTGGCAGTGAACTCGACTTCATTGTGGTTCAGCACCTGCGCCGACGATGCGCCGGCAAACACAATCAGGGCCGACAAAGCCCAAAAGATCATTTTTATTGACGGCTGATGTCTCATCGCAAACCTCTCCCGAACAATGGTTTTGCCCGAACGACGACATGCGTGCAGAGAGCTAAGAACACTGTCACCGGGACCACGTGAGGGGATATATCTATTATACACGACTAACTCCTCTACACAACGCAAAATCCTGCGCTGCAGAGCGCCCAGATCCGGATTGAACACTATCTACCAGTGCGATAAGGTGACTGCTCCCGAAAAAACCGGGTGCAAGGAGCCTGAAATGGAATTGCTGGAGATTGCGCAGCGGCGCCACTCAATTCGCGCATTTGCCGACCGCCCCCTCGAGGACGACAAGCTTCAGCGGATTCTGGAAATCGTCAGCGTGGCGCCTTCCGCTGGAAACCTCCAGGCGTACGAGATTTATGTCGTCACAGACCGCCGGCGGAAAAAGGCGCTGGCAAAGGCTTCCCTGGGCCAGGAGTTTGTGGCGGCGGCGCCCGTTGTTCTCGCTTTCTGTGCGCGTCCCGAGCGTAGCGCCGGCCGGTACGGCGAGCGCGGCCGACGCCTCTACTCGCTTCAGGATGCGACCATCGCCTGCACCTATGCCATGTTGGCCGTGACCGACCTCGGTCTGGCAGCAGTGTGGGTCGGGGCTTTCGGCGATGACGCTGTCAGCCGGGCAATCGGGCTTCCGGCCGACGTGCTCCCCGTTTCCCTGCTCCCGATCGGGTACGCGGCGGAGGAGCCGGCGGCGACCTCACGGCGCTCCCTGGACGATCTCGTGCACAGGCTGTAGAATCATTGGCCGGCTTGGCGTGGCTTACTTTGGAGCCGTGGTGTAGTCCAGTTCGGAGCCGAGCACGCTGTGCGGGATCATGAAGACGGCCATGGTGACAAGGGCGGCCGCCAGGACCCAGCCCCTCGCCGGAGGGTTCCTTCGGGTCCGCCAGAGCGCCAGTCCCCAGAGAGCGGTACAAAGGAAGGTCTTGTTGTCCGTCAGGTCCCTGCCCAAAGGCCATCCGGTCCAATAGGAGTCGAATGCGTATTTCTGCACCGCGGGGCCAAGGATCAGGCCCCCTATGACCAGGGCAATGAAGGTGTAGAGCGAAAGGCGATAGGCTCGCTCTCCCGACAGCAGCACATCCAGGCCTGCCCGGTTCGAGAAGAGCATGGCCGCGAACATCACAACGATGTGCGGAATCAAAACCGGTGCAGGGACCGCACCTCGGAACCGGATTCGCACTGGCTCCGCGGTGAGCGCCGTTCTTGTCCCATCCTTTCCGGCGAGCTCTATCCGGTACATCACTTTGCCGGCGAGAGGCTGGTGAGGAATCCGGCCGACGAGGTAGTCTCCATCCCGCTCCATTGCGAGCAGACTCCACGGATCGTTGCTGGGGAAACGGCGCAGCTCCAATGTGCCCCCGGAGACCTGTTCCGGAACAAGCAGACGAATCTCCTCGTCTCCCTCCCCGGCGTGGGAGCGGTTCAGCTTGAACTTGATCTGCGCCCCTCCGACCGACACCTTGCCGTATACAGGCCAGGTTGGGCCGGTAACCCGCTGGTAGATGGCAGCTGAGAGCGTGATGACCAGCGCAAGTAGCCAGAGCATCCACGTTTTGACCGCAGGTAGAGCCATCGATCCCTCCGAGCGAACGTGAATTCTATCGTCCCGGTCGAAATCGGCAAAGACCGATTCTTTCGCTGGGGGTGTCAGATGGTGGCTAGAGCGCCCGTCGATCGGCCGATAAGTATAGAATTGACAGATTGCATCCAGTGCGCGCCCGCAGCGCGGCAGCAACTCGCGCCGCGTCGCGGCCGAACAGGTGCGGGAGGGGAGTCGCTGCCTATGAAACCAAGGCTGTGGGTCACGCTGTTGAGCATGCTGCTGATGACCAGCGCTGGGGGTTATGGGACCCCACAAAAGGGGAAAGCAAAAGGCTCTGAAAAGGAGAAGGCTGCCGATCAGGACAAAGGCGGTACTGCTGTGGCTGTGAATGTCTCGATCACAAAGGCCGACCGTGAGCTGATCACAGGGTGGTTCCACGATAATCTCGCAGGACTTCCCCCGGGCCTGGCAAAGCGTGAGCAGTTGCCGCCGGGGCTTCAGAAGCAGCTGGTGAAGAACGGGACGCTGCCCCCCGGCCTGCAGAAGAAGATACAGCCCCTGCCTGCGGCGCTCGAGCGTCGGTTGCCGCTTCTTCACGCCGGGTACGAGCGCGTGATAGTCGGCGGCAACGTGATCGTCATGAACGAAAAGAGCAAACTGATCGCCGACGTCTTCTATGACGCAATTCACTGAGAGCCGGATCGAGTGTTGTTCCGGATTCGGGTCGCGTCGGCTACACTACACCAAGGCGGCGGTCGCATCAGTCGGCATGGATCGCGGGACGGGCTTACGGCCTGCTGACAGCCTCCTTGTTGCCCGGCAAGCCCGCCGCATGGCCCTTTATCAGACTGTGAGGCAATCGTGACAACGGATTCTCCAGCCAAGACAAACACCAGCCGGCTGATCCGCATCGGAATATCATCCTGCCTCCTGGGCGAGCAGGTTCGCTATGACGGCGGGCACAAGCATGACCGCTTCCTCACCGACACTCTCGGGCAATACTTCGAATGGGTCCCCGTCTGTCCAGAGGTCGAGCTGGGGCTGGGAATACCGCGCGAAACCATACGCCTGATGCAGATTGATGGAGGGGTCGGCCTGGTGATGCAGAAAAGCGGCCGGGACCTGACCGAAGAGATGCGCGACTACGCCAGGGAGCGAGTTCGCCAGCTGCCGAAGGAGGACCTGTGCGGTTACATCCTCAAGAGCGATTCGCCGAGCTGCGGGATGCTGCGTGTCCGCGTATATGCCGCGAGTGGAATGCCTACAAGGAACGGCACAGGATTCTTCGCACGGGAGCTGCTGGAGTATTACCCCGACCTGCCCATCGAAGAAGAAGGTCGCCTGTCCGATCCGCGCCTGCGGGAAAATTGGATCGAGCGCGTATTCGCGTACCGCCGCCTGCGCGCACTCTGGGAATCGCGCTGGACGCTTAAAGACGTCGTTGCGTTCCACACAGCTCACAAACTGATCCTGCTCGCCCACTCTCCGAAGGCGTTCCAGGATCTCGGGCGATTGGTCGCAGCCGCCAAGAGCAACTCCAGGCAGGAACTGAAGCAGCGCTATCAGGCGGAGTTCATGACCGCCCTGAAAATCCTTGCGACCAGGGGACGGCATGCAAACGTCCTGCAACACATGGCCGGCTATTTCAAGAAGCAGCTGGATGAGTCCTCACGTCGGGAACTTCTCGAACACATCGAGGACTATCGCAAGGGCTTCCTGCCCTTGATCGTCCCAGTGACACTGTTGAAACACTACGTCCGGCGCTTCGGCGAGCCCTACCTGGAAGGCCAGATCTACATCGATCCGCACCCTAAGGAACTGGCGCTGAGAAACCACGTCTGAACTGATCAATGCCGGTTCCCCGCTGGTGCTCCTCCTGATCTGACCCGCAGCATATAGCTCTGGTGAGAGACCCGATGGAATCGACCCGCTTTCACCGCACGGTTTGCCCTCGCAACTGCTATTGCACCTGCGGCATGCCGGTAGGGGTGCGCGACGGCCGCATCGTTTCGATCGAGGGAGACCCGCTGAACCCGGCCACTCGAGGCAAGGTTTGCCTCAAGGGAATCAGTTACGCACGCAGGATCTCGGCCGCCGACCGTCTGATGTCCCCACTTCGGTGCCGGGGCGAACAACATGAATTCGAATCAGTCCGCTGGGAGGAGGCGCTCGACGAAATCGCCGAAAGGCTGGAGAGACTGCGATCGACCCTGGGCCCGCGGTCGGTTCTGTACTGTGAGGGGTTCGGAAGTCACGACGCTCTGTCCATCCTGGCGGATGCGTTCTGGAATCCTTTTGGCGGACCGGCGCTACCCGCTCCAACTCCTGACATGCAAGACGCGGGACCGAATTCACTCGCAATTCGGCAACCTGGACTGGATCAGGGAGGTAGAGCGCCCCTGCCGGCTCGACATCCACCCTGATAATGCGTCCCCGAGAGGCCTCGCCGACGGCGACCTTGCGCGGATGTGGAATGACCGCGGCGAGGTCAGGATCCTGACTCGTCTGAACTCGGGGATCCGCCCGGGGGTCCTCCACGTGATCCAAGGGCGCTGTCTTCCGGATGACCCGGAATTGAACCACTGCAGCTGCTCACGCGACTGCTGGAGGTGCTCGCACGATGAAGCCCTCCACGGCCCCTGCACGGAAGCGATATCACGAGCTGCCTCTCGTTCTTTTCACGAGCCTGGCCATCTCAGCAGGCGGCCTCGCAACAGGTCATCCCCTGGCTTGGGCGCTCGGAATCTCGGCATGGTGTGACGGCCGGCCCGAAGCT
>Ga0153915_10004342_pt1 | contig 13042 bp, 9 predicted proteins | sample Opewatmetagenome_2_FD_107003 | JGI IMG/M metagenome (GOLD analysis project Ga0153915, IMG submission 107003) | Freshwater wetland microbial communities from Ohio, USA - Open water 3 Core 3 Depth 3 metaG | ecosystem: Environmental > Aquatic > Freshwater > Wetlands | place: USA: Ohio, Lake Erie... | reverse complement strand
GCTCGACCCGGCAATCATTGTGCTCCCGAACAATAAACCGGCGGAGGCTAAGAAACCGCGCAGAATGCAAATATTCCGGAGAACGCACAGACACCATTGCGACAGTCATATATACCGCCCCGGCCAGTATAAATTCTGGAACCCAGGCACGGCCACCCCCCATTGCCGGCCTGGAGCCAATGCGTTGAGGAGATTTCTGTGAACGACGAGAAGCTCCGCCACGTAAGAGCCTGCGTGGCGTTTGCGGTATGCGCATCGATGATTTTCGGGATGTTCTTCCTTGGTACTGGGTACGGGCAGGCTGCCGCTGACAATGCCGTCTTCAAGGGCCAAGTCAAGATCGGGACTGACCCCGCGCCAGATACGCTTGTGATGTATTCCGTTGGGGCGCAAGAGTCTCCGTCAGGCAACTCTACGGTTTCGGACTTAGCTGGCGACTACGAGATTTGGGTTGAGGGAGGGCAGAGCTACTACCTGTACTACGCAAATGGTGCCGCGATGTTCGATTCCAACGCCCAGGTCCCGAGTGCGATTGCTCCCGGAGAGGTGAAATACGTAAATGTCACGCTCACCCCTGCACCTGCTAGGACAGTTACGCTGAAAGGGCACCTAACCAACGCGTCGAACGCCTCCCAGCCAGTGACTGGTGGCCATTTGCTGGGGTTCATGATGACCGGTGAGGGAAACCCGGACTACATCAACTGGACCAAGCCGAACTCGACTGGCTACTACGAAGTAACGGTGATTCCCGGCCCTGTCATGGTCGCGATCTTTGACGCCCCGGGCTACTTCCCCGCGATGGCGCCATCATCGCCTCCAAACGCTGCTCCTGGCGATACGGTGTGGATCAACGTGTCCCTTCGGCCGTTTACTGGATACACAGTCAATGTGACTGGTTACGTCAGAGATGCGATGTCTCCGGTGGCAATCCAGGGTGCGCTCGTCCGCGCATTCCTGCAGGATGTCGGTTGGTCCACGACCAACACGACAAATGCGAGCGGATTCTACAAGGTCCAGCTTGTTGATGGCCGAGGGGGCCTGGAGGTCATGGCACCGAACTACGTATCCCAGAGGCACGAGCCAGTAGACTTTGCCGGGAACATGAGCTATGACTTCAATCTGAACAAGCAGGACGCTAAGATCCACGGGTTCGTCCTAGATGCTTCCACCCGTCAGCCCATTCCCAACGCTTCCGTGTGGGCAGATCACTACCTCGGCTCGGACCTTCGCCAATACAATCAGACGATTTCCGGGTCCGACGGCTCCTACAACATGAGCCTGTGCGGCGGGTCTTGGCGGGTGGCCGCTGGGGCTGCCGGATACGGAGACCGCGGAGATGACGTCGCGCTTTTGTCCGGCGAAACAGTCCTGCACAACATTACCCTCCCCCGCGAGAGCGGACGTATATGCGGCTTCCTCACCGAATGGCAGACAGGCTTCCCGATAGACAACGCAACGGTCATGATAGGCGGGGAAGGATCGTACGACCGGAACTCGACATCCACGAACGCAACGGGCTACTTCTCGATCAATTGTCTGCCCGACAACTACAACATTACTTTCGTCGCCGCGGACTACATGTGGGAAGTCTCAAGCACATACATCGTGGCGGTCGGACCGAACGAGACGGTCTGGGTCAACCACAGCCTCGACCCAGCGACCGTGAAGCTCTTCGGCGCTGTGAAAGATGCGGTCACTCTTGGGCCGATTGATGGCGCAACAATCAGCGCCTTCAGCCCGTCCCCTCACAGCCCCGACTATTTCAGAGTGACCATAGGTGCGAGCGTCGGGGGCAACTACTCGATGATGGTGGCATATGATGATAGCTTCACAATGATAAGGGCAGAGCATCCGGCTTACCAGACGGTCCAATCGTTGACGAGCATCCCCAGCGGCCCGCTCTTTGAGCACAACATCACGATGATTCCTACGGGGGTCTCGACCTACACACTCCAAGGACTCGTAGCGGATTCTTCGACTGATGTGCCCATCGCTTCGGCTGCCGTGAAGGCACTCTACGGGGAAACGCTGGTGAAGAACGCTACAACGAATTCGACGGGCTACTACGCGATGGACTTGCCAGTCGTAGAGCTGACGATCCGTGCCTCGGCGAGCGGATACCTGCCCTCCGAATCCGTCATCGCTCCAGGCGCTGCGGGCAGCGTCGTATGGCAAAACATCACGCTGGATTCGCATCTCGAACCTCCGATTCTAAACGAGTCTGTCGTCCCAAACAACAGCGTGAGCATACACAACCCGGCGAACGTCAGTCTCGATGTTGTCGAACCATACCTGAACTATGTCACGTTGATTCTCTCAAAGGTCACCGAGAAGACAAACAACTACGCGTGGGTCCAAAGCATCGAGGACTACAACAGCCAACTGACCTTCGGGCAGATTCTGGGGGACCTTTTGGGGGCGGAAGTCTCACCTGGTCACTGGTCGATATGGATGCCTGACTGGGACACGACCTCCGCGAACTTAGTGTTGCTCTCTGACGGAACCGGCACTTGGGAGGCGTCCGCATCGTCCGTCTATTACCCCGGGAGCCAGGAGACCTCAATCTTGGGATACTACAACAATGCGAGCCTAATGTTCCCGTTGCCATTCAGGCAAGCGGTATTCGACTCTGCGGGAACATTCCTTGGCATCGCCATGGGTTTGGGCGGCCCTGATCCGTGGACTGCTTCCGACCCGACGGGAGAGTTCTGGATCCAGGCCCAACATATCCAGTTCAATCTCACCGACGGTCGGGTGATGAGCGCCTTCTGGGGAGATACTGACCACTTGAATGCCTCGACGATGCACCTCGACAGGCCGACAGTGACCTACCCGAGCGGCGAGTACGCAGCGATCTTCTCTGCGAGCGATATCGCGGAGAACAGTAACTACACATTCGCGCTTTTGACCGTGGACAATGATCCGCCTCTCGCTGACGCTGGGCCGGACCAGACGGAGATTGTCGGACTGGCTGTCAGTCTGAACGCCTCAGCCTCGACCGACAACGGCGTGCTAGTGAACTACACGTGGTCAGTTGAGGATGGAACGAGCAAGACGTTGTGGGGTGAGACGGTAGACTACACCTTCACAACTGTGGGGAATCATACGGTCACGGTCACCGTAAGAGACGCGGCAGGCTACTCTAGCTCCGCCAGCACATGGGTTGAAGTGACTCCAGACGAACTCCCGGTAGCAGCTGCGGGACCTGATCAGGTCGTCGATGAGGATACAACCGTCGACTTCAACGGGACCGGGTCCACCGATGATATTGGGATCGTGAACTACACGTGGACGATTGTTGGTCCGAACATCGATCTGTTCGGCGCAACACCGAGCCACATCTTCTCGACGCCGGGGATCTACCATGTGCGTCTGGTCGTGCGGGACACCGCGGGCCAGAGTTCCGTGTACGACGAAGTAGTAGTCGCGGTCCTCGACGTTACCGCACCATCCGCGAACGCCGGCCTTGACCAGACAGTAAACGTCGGGACGGTTGCGACCTTCGACGGTTCGGGTTCTAGCGACAATACAGCGGTAACGCAATACACTTGGACCTTCACCGACGGAACCCTGAAGACACTGACTGGAATGCACCCAACGTACACGTTCGCCACTGGCGGGGATTACACGGTCACGCTGACTGCCAGGGACGCCGAGGGCAACTCGGACACCGACACGGTGGTCATCCACGTGAACACCGCGCCGCAGGCCAATGCGGGCATGGACCGGGAGGTCGAACAGGGTGCGGAGGTCACCTTCGACGGGTCGGGCTGCGCAGACGACTACGAGATTATGAACTACACCTGGACCTTCACGTACGGCGGCACGGTGCACCATCTCTACGGTGTCGCGCCCAAGTTCACGTTTGACGAGTCCGGAACGTATGATGTGCAGTTGACCATCAGGGATGTCGGCGGGCTGACAAACACGGATACCGTGGTGGTGACCGTAACTGGAGCGGGTGCCACTAGCTTCCTGACACAATACTGGTGGGCACTCGCGCTCGTGGTGGTAGTCGTGGTCATCGCCGCTATTGTGCTGCTTGCAAGGAAGGGCAAAGGGCCGAGTCCAAAGATGAGTGGTGAACAGGGCGAAGCTCCGCCGCCACCTCCTTCTGAGTCGGACGAGCTTGAGTTCCCTCCCCCGAACGACGAAGAACTCTGATGGAGTCCCGAAACCTCTTCCCTCGGACTTCTCATTTTGACTTTCTAAGCGCGGCGGCAAGGTCGTCCAGTGAAAGAGGTCTCTTGATGCCCTCCGACTCCAGACCAAGCGATCTGTAGAGTATCGCAACCGAGGGCGGCAGCATGCCGGCCGATTCCAATAGAGACTCGTCGTACAAGATCTGCTCAGGCCTCCCCTCTGCGATGACCGACCCGGCCTTGACGACGCAGATTCGGTCTGCAAGACGAGCCGCCATGTCCATGTCGTGGAGGGCGATCACGACGCTCATGCCGTGCTCGTCCCTGAGGGTTCTGAGAAGGTTTTCGATCTTCAATGCGTTCGAAGGGTCGAGGTCGCCAGTCGGCTCGTCGACCACAAGTATCTTCGGTCGCATCGCGAGCACACCCGCGATTGCCACAAGCCTCTTCTGGCCGCCGCTCAGGTAGTGCGGGATCTTCGTTGTATCCTTGATTCCAACGATTTCCAACGCCCACTCCGCGCGCTTCCTCGCCTCCTCTATCGAAAGGCCGAGGTTGAGAGGGCCGAACATGACGTCATCCAATACGGTAGGTGAGAACAGCTGCGAGTCCGCGTCTTGGAATACGAGCCCGACCATCTTACGGATTTCCGACACATTCCTCTTGTCAATGTCCATACCGAAGACCCTGACCCTCCCCACGTCCGGCAGCATGAGACCGTTAATGTGCTCGATCAGGGTCGATTTCCCAGCGCCATTAGGCCCGCACAGCGCGACAATCTCCTTGGGATAGACCCTGAAACACATTCCGTGGATGCCCTCGGTACCGTCGGGATACCTGTGCGTCACGCAGTCTACATGGACTATCGCATTCTCTCCGGCTACGCACTCCTGAAACACCGATTCTGCGGACAACTTCACCACCATCCTTTGAGCAATGTTCCGAAGTATCGTGAGTAGCTAGCAAGAGCCAGCATCGCTGCCGCGATGATCAATAGGGCGTATCCTCCCGGGCCCGGCATCCCGACCCTATCCGTGATCGGGAACGACCCCGTCCATCCTCTTGCCTCCATAGCCTTCCCGATGCGCTCGCCGCGCTCGAACGCGTGGACGAACGCGAGCCCGATGATTCCGGCGAACAACCTGCCCTGCCTCGACACGCCCTTAACGAGGTTCCCATTCCTCGAGTGCATCGCGTCGAGCACGTCCGAGACCTCATCGAAAGTCTCGAACATGAACCTGTACGACAGTAGGAACAGGTTAGCCATCGTCTTCGGCATTGTTCTGAACGCGAGATGAGCGATCTGGTTATACCGAGTCGTCATGAAGAGCGCGAGGGAGTAGGTCACGACAGTGAGCGCCCTGACGAGGAGGGTCGCCACGAGAAGTAGTCCCTTGTCCGTGAGTGATATCGTCGTGCCGAGGAGTCTCACTTGGAAGAGAGCCTCGCCCGGGACAGTAAACATGAACAGCACGGCGAGCGTGATGACGAAGATGACTGGGAACGTGTACCAGCCTATCAGGACCTTGACGGGGAGTCTGCCGGCTGCATAGAACCCAATGGAGAGTGCGAATATGGCCAGCAGCCAGTACAGGTCGGTAACAACAGTGACCAGGGCGACAAGGAGCGGCAGCAGCGCGGCCTTCGTCCAAGGGCTCATGCGATGGACGATGCTAGCCCCGGACTCGGCGAAGAATGTGACGAACCTGAAATCCGGGATGTGCTTCGAGTACGAGCGCCTAGACACCAGAACTCGCCTCCGCGTGACGTGACACTGTATCCTTCATGCCCTTCTCGGTCTCGCCCAGGAGGTCTGGACGGATCCGCCCAATGAACGACACGATGTAGCCAGTGAGGATACCCTCGGCCACCCCCGTCACTGCGTCGGCAATGGCCAGTATCGTCAGGTTTGCGAGGGTTTGTTCGCCGGAAAGATTCGACCCCTGTATCCCCGAAACCGCGACCATGAGCACGACAAGCACGGCACTGATTGCGAGTGCGACCGACGTAGCGCCGAAGGCGGACGAGAATCTGCTCCTCGCGAGACGCACCCTGAGGACCCTGTAGAGATAGTATCCGATGACGCCCTCGACCGCGTTCACGATCGTATTCATCCCAATCATCCCCCACCCGCCGTGGCCGACTGCAGCACTGAACACGTTGATAACGAAGACGCACATCGTCCCGAGCACGGGTCCGACGATGATCCCCATGAAGGGAGTGAGGTTGACGTGCAATCCTCCAAAAACCGGAATCTCGATCTGGAAAACAGCGAACCCGACCGCTATGCACATCGCGGCAATCGCTAGCTTTCGAGTTGAGGGCTTCGCCCGTCCGAACAGGTAGATCGCGACTGCAATCGTAGCGGCCGCAGCTAGATTCCACAGGACGAGCCACTGGATGCCGAGCGCTCCGTCCTCGAGGTGGATGTGCGCCATGTCCTTGTTCTCGTCCAGCTCCCGGTCCGTTAATAAATTCTTCGCCTTTGTTAATAATAGGGGGAACGACCGCCTCGTTCGTTAATAACGTGTCGCCCGCTGGTATGCGCCGACTGATTCGGCATGCGAAAGCGACACATAGGTGCAGGCGCATCAATTACTTCGGCAGTTGGAGGAATCACCACGCTCACCACCACTCATCTCGCGGCCGTGCTTCTGCTCGGCCTTCTTCTGGACTTGGATTGGAACGAGTGGTTCGTGGCACTGCTGTTCGGTATCGCGCTCGATATCGACCATCTCTTTGCCGCCCCCGGCTACGTCGGGAGGAACGGGTTCGGCGCTATTCTGAGGCCTTCTTGGGACGACGGAACTGGAGCCGTTTGGAGATCCGTCCTACACTATCCGATGGGCGCGTTCCTAGTGATGCCGCTCGCAGTCGGCTGGAGACTGATGCTCCCCCTGGTCTTCTGGGTATCCCATCTCTCGATAGACTATCTCCAGTCAGCCACCATCGCCTACTCCGCCTTGGTTGAGAGCCTCTTCTTGGGTGTGATATGTTCAGGGATCTTCGCGCTAGGATACTATCGGTGGAGAGTCGCGCACGGAAGCAGAGGACTGGTGCACTTCCTTCTGTTCATCAAAGGCGAACTTAGGTCTTTGATCGACGGGTCTAGGAGGACTAATCGGGGAACCGCGGGTAGAACCTAATCAGGAATATCACCCATACGACTTCGAACACGATGCAGATTGTAGCGGGAACGGCCACTATCGGCTCGAACAGCGCGATGGCCAGGGTGGCCGTCAACCCCAGATTCTTGTAGCTCGAGAATAACACGTATGAGATCCTCGCAGGCTTCGGAATTCTCACGCGTCTAAGAACAACTTCCGTCAGCAATCCGCTGCCGAAAGTCCTTAGGATGCACGCCACCGAGATGGCTCCGATGAGCAACAGCTCGCCCTGGAACGCAGACCTGTTTGCCCCTGCCACAGCGAAGACGAGCACCGCCATTGAGACGTTCAAGATTGATGAATTCGCGGCCCTGCTAATGTTCGTGCGCATAACGGCCCTGGATAGGGCCATCGGAAGCACGATTAGGAGAAGGATGTAGATGATGAGACTCGTGACGGAAACCGCGGATCCGATTAGGGCTAGGGTCAGCACGGGCATAAGGACAAGGGCGACGACATAGTTGACTGCGGTTGAGAAGAGCGCCTTGCTGGTCTGTCCGCCCAAGATGGTCGTGAATGGCACAACCGACACCGCCGAGGGTGCGGCTGCCATGAGGATCCATCCATTCCGGATGTCAGCGTCGAAGAACACCGCGATTGCTAATATCAGGGCCGTCAATGCACCGTAGTTGATGACCAATGCCCAGGCCGCATGCCCAAGGTGGTCCCTGCCTCTTGTCTGGGCCAATGTGACGCTAGTTAGGGACAGAGTCATCGCAACGGCCAATGAGGCCATCGAGATCTCCTTCGTGAGCACTGGAAACCCTCCGAGCAGAAGACCCAGGACGAGACCGGTGGTCATTGTAACAGGGTAGCTTTCCAGGAGTCTTGCCAGCTTCACACCCGGTCGAAGCAGGGTACGCCTACAAAAACGCTTCTGACTCCCGTTTCCGCCACCCAAGTCTTTTAATCGCGCCCATACTTATCGAGCCCGATGACCGGCCTGATCGAATGGGGAGTCGGCCTCATCCTCGATTGGATCTCGAACTACGGTTATCTTGGCATCATCTTTCTGATGGCGCTTGAGAGCGCAACGCTTCCAGTTCCGAGCGAGATAGTCATGCCTTTCGCGGGTTTTCTGGCATTCAGCGAACCTGACCATCTGAACCTCATCGGAGTGATACTTGCAGGGTCGGTCGGGTGTTCGATCGGGTCCATCGCCGCATACGTTGTCGGCTATTATGCGGGCCGCCCTCTGATCCTGAGGTATGGCAAGTATATCCTCTTACGTGAGAGGCATCTTGTCAGCGCGGAGAAATGGTTTGCAAAGTACGGAGACAAGGCGACCTTCATCGCGAGACTATTGCCAGTGATCAGGACCGTCATCTCGCTCCCTGCGGGAATCGCGAAGATGAATTTCAAGAAGTTCGTGCTCTACAGCTTCCTGGGATCGGTCCCGTGGACCGCGATGCTGGCGGTCATCGGCTACTGGCTTGGTTCCAGATGGAGGGAGGTTTCCGGTGTGTTCAGAGAGCTCGACCTCCTCGTCATCTTCGGGGCGATTGCATTGATTGTCTGGTATGCGCTTCGAGTGAGAAGGCGGCGAAATCGGAAGCCGGTAGCTCAGCCGTAGTAGTACTCACCCTTCGACTTCTGCTCTCGGTCAAGCCTCGAGTCCTTCTTGTTGATCCTGGGCCTTCCGGAATCGGGGTCCCTTCGGAATGTTATTGCGACGTTCCTCAGGAACTGGTTCATACCGTCCCGCATCTCCATTGGCCCCTCGGCCACTCCCTTGACGGACGGTTCTCCGCTGAAAACCATAAGGGAATCGGATATGAGGTCTATCATGTAGACGTCGTGGTCAACGACTACCGCAGACTTGCCCATCTTCTCGATTGCTCGTCTGATGGTCTTGGAAGCCACCATCCTCTGGTTGGAGTCGAGGTATGCCGAGGGCTCGTCTATGAGGTATATGTCCGCGGTCTGGCCGAGGCATTCCGCAATCGACACCCTTTGGAGCTCTCCGCCGGAGAGTGTGTCTACGTCCTTTTCCATCAGATACTTCAAGTTTAGCGGGTGTGCGACCTCCGCCTTGAAGAATCCGGACTCGAAATCCTTCCCGATGTTCTTCGAGAACATCTCCCTGACCGTACCCTCGAAGTCAGGTTTGATGTACTGGGGTTTGTAGCTGAACGAGGCATCCCCCCTGACTTTCCCCGAAGTGGGTTCAATCTCTCCCGCCAGGAGCTTGACAAAGGTGGTCTTCCCTGTCGCGTTCGGACCGACCGCGCCGACGACCTCGCCCTTTCGGATTGAGCCCTCCCCGACCTTGAGAGTGAAGGACTTGAACCGCTTTGTGAGCGCCGGGAACTTGATCAGAGTCTCGGCTTCCCAGTTGCTTCTCGGAGGGCGCTTCTCGAACTTTATGTGCGTGTCCCTGAACCTGATGTTCTCCTCCCGCAAGTAGCCATCCAAGTAGACGTTGATTGCGGTCCTCACAGCCCTTGGCTGTGCCATGACGCCGTACGCCCCCTCCTCCCCATACATGATGTGGACCAGGTCAGAAAGGAAGTCCATGACTGCGAGGTCGTGCTCTATGACCACGACCTGCTTGTGCGTGCTGAGCTCTTGGATAACCTTCGCCATCTCGAGTCTCTGGTATATGTCCAAGTAGGACGACGGCTCGTCGAAGAAGTACACGTCCGCGTCCTTGAGGAGCGTCGCGGCGACCGCGACCCTCTGCAACTCCCCACCCGAGAGCTTCGCGATGTCCCTCGAGAGGACGCCCTTGACGCCCAGCCGCTCCGCGACTTTGACCATCTCACCCTTGTCATCGACCTTCTGGAGGAGCTTCCGCACCTCGCCTTTGTGAACCGTTGGGAGCATGTCAACGTATTGAGGCTTCATAGCGGTCTTCAGTCTCCCGTCCGCGAGCACCTTGAAATAATCGTGTATCTCGGAGCCGGCGTACTTGTCGACGACCTTGTCCCACTTCCCCGGACAGTCGTAGTCCCCGAGATTCGGTACGAGCTGGCCCGACAGGATGGACATCGCGGTGGTCTTGCCGATACCGTTCGGCCCCAGCAAACCGATAACCTGGCCCTTCCTCGGCACTGGGAGCCGGTACAGCCGGAACCCATTCTTCCCGAATTGGTGGACTAGTTCGCCCTCGAGCTCTTTTGGCAATCCGATGATCTTGATGGCGTCGAACGGGCACTTGTGGACACATATTCCACACCCAACGCACAGCTCCTCCGCTATCACGGGCTTCCCGTTCTCTCCAATCGCGATGGTTTCGGTCCCGGTCCTCACCGGAGGGCAGTAGTTGATACACTCCTTACCGCAGCGCTTCGGCTGGCACCGGTCCTTCATCAGTACGGCTATCCGCATCGCCTCTGGGAAGGTTCGTTCCCCATAAAAACATATCAGACCTAATCTGCCAGCCCACGCTCGATCTCAAGCACCATCGGCTCGGGGTCGAGGTCAACGTATCCGATGGTCTTCACGAGCTCGTCTGCAGTGAACTTCTGACCGTACGACCACAGTTCTTTGAGGAAGGCCCCGGCCTTCTCCTTCATGAACCAGTCCTCTCCGAACTGCTCCTCGAGCGCGGCCCTGATCTGCCCCTCGAGTATCCATGCCCTCAGGTACTCCGCGCAATAGAACGCGTCGTCGACGTCCTCGAGGTAGTGCTTCTCGGTGTGCCTGAACTTGAGGGTCTTCTGGAGGCATGTCCTGTAGACTCCCTCGAACTCCCGGGACACCTTAGCGCTATGAAGCTTGAGCTCGTACATGAGCTTCGAGGCGTACCTGCGGAGGAACATGAGCTTGTTCACGAGAGTGAACCGCACGTACTCCTCTGGGTCCTCCATGCCGAGGACCTTCTTGAGCCAGAGCGGGTTCGACGGCAGGTAGTTGAAGAGGAACGCGAAAGCCTCCGTGACCGAGTTGTCTCCGAGATACCTGTACTCAGGGGCGAGGCCCGGCTTTGCGCTGCCGAAATGCCACGCATGACCGCCCTCGTGGAAGAACGCGTCGTAGTCCCTCCACCCGCCAGTCGGCCTGATTACGAGCCTGACGTCGTCCGGAACCTTCACAGGGGCGCAGAACGCCCTCGGGGACTTCTTCGGGCGGTCCTCGAGATCGACATGGATGTTCCCGTAGCTCTTGGGATCTATGCCCATCCCGTTGAGTGTTGCGAAGAATTTGGGGACCAGGTCTTCTTTCGTGAAATGCTTGTCGAACTCCTTGCCCCTGAATGCATATGGGATGTCGAAACTCCATGCATCCGTAAGCGAAAGCCCGGCGCGCTTCTCGAGCAATTCGTTCATGAAGGTGGCGTATAGCGACTCGGTCCTCTTGGTGAGGGCGTCCATCTGGTCTTCCAGAGCACGGTAGTCTATGCCCTTCAGGCTAGAACAGAGATCCCTGTAGTTCTTGAAACCGAGAACGACCGAGAGGTCGTGGACTGTCGCCATCCTCTCGAGCAGGATCTTGTTGAGGTCCTCCGTGACCGCGAGCTTCGCGTCGAAGAGCTTCCTCCTCTTCTTCGAGTCGGGCTCATTGCGCAGCCTCACCGGGACGACCCTGTACGGTATCTTCTCCCCATCAGCGTCGACTTCAGCCTGCGCCTCAAAGGTGTTCGCCTTGTCCGTGAAGGTCTTGATTGCGTTGTCCACGTATCCCATCGTCGAGAATGTCCGCAGGTACTTCAGCCAGCGGAAGTCCTCATTCTCCCCGGCTGTCTCGATCGACTGCGCGACCGCGGCGATTGCATCCTCGGAAAACAAGTGCCCATGCCGCTCGTATATCCCGATCGTACTCATCTCATCCTTGAGTCCGGCGAAGTTGCTATAGAACTCCTCCATGAGCTCGGACTGGAACGGCTCCAAATCTTCCCTGAGCCTCGAGATGTCCAGGGAGGCCATGCTGCGTGAATGAACATCATCATTGATATTCGTTTGCATACTGGCTCCGACTCATCTCGTTAGGTTTAAGTGCGGGACACGGCATGATAGGCGGCTGTTCCACATGGAGCGAGTGCTGGTATGCTGCGCATGGCCATACGCGAACGGCCCGATACACGTCGGGCACGTAGCAGGCTCCTTGCTACCCGCCGACATCTTCGCGCGGTTCAATCGCATGATCGGAAACGAGACGGTGATGGTCTCAGGGTCGGACATGCATGGCGCGCCAATCACGGTGAGTGCGGACAAAGAGAAGGTTCCTCCGGAGATGATTGCAAACAGGTATCACGCAATCAACGCGAAGGCGATCGCGGACCTCGGGATAGAGTTCGACCTCTACACGAGCACGCACACGAGGAACCACGAGGTCGTGACGCACGAGTTCTTCAACACGCTTCTCAAGAAGGGGTGTCTCGAGGTGCGCTCGACCCCGCAGTTCTACTGCGACAGCTGCAAGCGTTTCCTGCCGGACAGGTATGTCGAGGGGAAGTGCCCTTACTGTGGGTATGATCGCGCGCGCGGGGACCAATGCGACAACTGCGGCAAGGACCTCAATGCGGAACAGCTCATAGATGCTAGGTGCCAGATATGCGGCAGCACACCCGTACTCCGGCAGACGGAGCACTACTTCTTCAAGCTCTCCGCGTTCCAAGACGACCTCCTGAAGTACGTGGATGGGCAGACTCACTGGAGGCCGCATGTCCGCATGTTCACGATGAACGTCCTCAGGGAGGGACTCATCGACCGCCCGATCACGCGAGACATCGCATGGGGCGTCCCGGTGCCGGTCAAGGGGTTCGAGAACAAACGCATCTATGTGTGGTTC
>Ga0153915_10004341_pt1 | contig 13043 bp, 14 predicted proteins | sample Opewatmetagenome_2_FD_107003 | JGI IMG/M metagenome (GOLD analysis project Ga0153915, IMG submission 107003) | Freshwater wetland microbial communities from Ohio, USA - Open water 3 Core 3 Depth 3 metaG | ecosystem: Environmental > Aquatic > Freshwater > Wetlands | place: USA: Ohio, Lake Erie... | reverse complement strand
CCTCCGAGCGGCTGAGGACGACAACCTCGCTTCCCATACCGAGGGCGATTTGCGCGGCGTTCGATCCGACCGTTCCGGCTCCCAGAATGAGGATGCGGGCGGCCGGCACGCCGGGGGCGCCCGAGATCAGCACGCCGCGCCCTCCGTGCGGACGTTCCAGGTAGTGAGCCGCGACTTGGATCGCCATGCGGCCCGCCACGACGGACATCGGGTAGAGCAGAGGCAGCCCGCCCCCGGGCGAGGAGACGGTTTCGTAGGCGATGCAGATCGCGCCGGATGCAATGAGCTCGCGCACCTGTACCGGATCGGGGGCGAGATGCAGGTACGTGAAGAGTCCCTGCCCCGGGCGCAGCATCGCCCGCTCCGGTGCCAAAGGCTCCTTCACCTTCACGATCAGATCCGCCCGCGAGAATATTTCATTGGGCGCTGCGGCGATCGTGGCACCGGCGCTTTTGTATTCCAAGTCTGCGGCTCCGATGCCGGCGCCGGCTTCTGTTTCCACCAGCACTCGGTGACCGCGCGCAACCAGCTCGCGCACGCTCTCGGGCGTGACGCCGACGCGATACTCGTGAACCTTGATTTCTTTGGGCACTCCGATGAGCATGCAAGTCTCCTCAGGGCCCATGCTGCTCCGGCACTCTGGCCCGGTCTTGATCGAGATCAACTCTAGCCTGAGTGTCCGGCCTAATGTGGGCGATAGAGCATCCGACATCGATACTTGCTGATTTGCGGCACTGTTCCGCGTTATTGTGATCCTCCTCGCGACATAACCATCGGCATGCAAGATCTCCTCAAACAGCTGTTTCTCGGATTCGAGGGAGAAGGGGAGAGCATTGCAGGCAAGGTTGATGTGCCGAAGGAGCTTACCGAAGCGGCTCGCAGCGACGCTGACACGGTTCTGAAGCGGCTCGGCAGCTCGGCCGCAGGCTTGTCCGACAGGGAAGCCCGAGAACGCTTGGCGCGAATCGGCTTCAATGCGATTGCCCGAGAAGCACAGAAGAGCATTGCGGTTCAACTTTTCCAACGGTTGCGCAACCCGCTGAACCTCCTGCTGTTCACGCTGGCCTCCGTGTCGCTGGTGATGGGCGATGTCGAAGCGGCGACGCTGATTTGTGCGATGGTCGTGCTGAGCGTGTTCCTGTCGTTCTTTCAGGAGCGACGATCGAACAAAGCGGCCGAGAAGCTCCGGGCGATGGTGCACACTACCGCCACCGTGGTGCGCAGAGCCGGTCGCGAGGCGAACTCACCCGTGCATCCAGCACAGCCCCGCGCCAGCCCCTCTTTCCCTCAGTCCGTTACCAAGGAAGTCCACATCGAGATGTTATGCCCGGGCGACATCATTCACCTTTCTGCCGGTGACCTGGTTCCCGCCGACGTCCGGTTCATTGCTGCCAAGGACTTGTTCGTCAACCAGGCGCCCCTTACTGGAGAGTCTCTTCCAGTGGAGAAGTTTGCGGGGGCGGAAACCGACGAAAGGAAGGAACCGTTCCAGTTCTCGAATATCGGTTTCATGGGGACCCACGTGATCAGCGGCACCGCGGTCGCCGTGGTCGTGCTGACGGGGCCTCGCGCCTATCTTGGGGCGCTCTCCACGATCATCGCGGGCGAGCGGACCGAGACCAGCTTCGACAAAGGCATAAACCGGTTTTCGATCCTGATGATTCGTTTCATTCTCATCATGGTTCCGGTCGTGTTCCTCGTCAACGGGCTAACCAAGGGCAATTGGGTGGAGGCCTTGCTGTTTGCGATGGCCGTTGCCGTCGGTCTCGCGCCGGAGATGCTGCCAATGATCGTCACCGTCAACCTGGCGAAGGGCGCGCTCGCGATGTCGCGCAAGAAGGTGATAGTGAAACGCCTGCACTCGATTCAGAACTTCGGCGCGATGGACATCCTCTGCACGGACAAGACCGGGACGCTCACTCAGGACCGGATCATCCTCAAGAGGCACCTTGATGTTCATGGGAATGAAAGCCAACGGGTTCTGGAGTACGCATACTTGAACAGTTTCTATCAGTCCGGTTTGAAGAACCTTCTCGACGTGGCCGTGCTCAAACACGCCGATGTGCACGAGCGGCTTCAAGCCGAACGCGATTTCAGGAAGATCGACGAGATTCCCTTCGATTTTGTCCGCCGCCGCATGTCGGTCGTGGTCGAGGGCCGTGGTCGCCACATCCTGATCTGCAAGGGAGCCGTGGAGGAGGTATTCAGTGTCTGCACCACGGGCGAAGCCGCAGGCGGCCGCTTCGATCTCGACGAAACGCATCTACAGCAGTTGAAGGATGTGAGCAGGGCCCTGAACGAAGACGGCTTTCGTGTCATCGCCATTGCCTACAAGGAACTTCCGGCAGCGCAGGCAAGCTACCGCGTAGGGGACGAATCCGGGCTCACGCTGATCGGCTACATCGCCTTTCTTGATCCCCCCAAGGAAACGGCAAGGCGAGCCATTGCGGAACTGAGCGACCATGGTGTGAGAGTGATGATTCTCACCGGCGACAACGAAGTGATCACCCGCAAGGTCTGCAGGGAAGTGGACTTGCACGTTGATCGAGTGCTCCTCGGCAGCGAGATCGAGAAACTCGAGGATGCACAACTCGCCGAGATAGCCGAATCTGCAAGGGTGTTCGCCAAGCTCTCGCCTACGCAAAAGACGCGCGTGATCAAGGCCCTTCAGGCCAAGGGACATGTAGTCGGTTTCCTGGGCGACGGGATCAATGACGGGGCGGCCCTGAAGACTGCCGACGTCGGCATCTCGGTGAGCAATGCCGTCGATGTCGCCAAGGAGTCTGCCGATATCATCTTGCTTAGAAAGAGCCTCACAGTGCTTGATGAGGGCGTCATCGAGGGCAGACAGGTGTTCGCCAACATCATCAAATACATCAGGATGGGGGCGAGCTCCAACTTCGGCAATATGTTCAGCGTGCTTGGCGCAAGTGCCTGGTTGCCGTTCCTGCCCATGCTCCCGATCCAGGTCCTGACGAACAACCTGCTATACGATTTTTCCCAGACCACGATCCCGACAGACCGCGTCGATCGGGAATACGTGGAAAAACCAAGGAGATGGGAGATAGGGAACATCGCCCGCTTCATGCTTTTCATCGGCCCAATCAGCTCGATTTTCGACTATGCAACGTATTTCGCGATGTATTACCTGTTTGCCGCCAATACCGCGGAGAAAGCATCGCTCTTTCAAACGGGATGGTTCGTCGAATCCCTGCTGTCGCAAACGCTCATCATTTACATCATCCGAACAAACCGGATTCCCTTCGTTCAAAGCGTGCCCAGCCCCGCCCTCATGCTCAGCACGGTCATCGTATGCGGCATCGGGATTTGGCTACCCTTTTCTCCGTTCGCGGGCACATTGGGCTTTACTCATCTGCCGCCGCTTTACTGGCCTCTGGTCGGCTTGATCCTCGTTGCCTACCTCTCGGTGACGCACGTGATCAAGACGTGGTTCGACAGGACATTCGGCTAGAGTCAAGCGCGGGCAGCACAGCGCGCTCGATCGGGTGCGCAGACGGCTTACGCCGGGACGGCTTTCGCTTCCTCGAGCGGTTCGAGCACGGCTCGCAAGGCTTCATCGGCGTTCTGCAGAAAGACGAACTCGATCTTCTCCTTGACTTCCGCCGGCACTTCCTCGAGGTCCTTTCGGTTGCGCGCGGGCAGCATCACGCGGCGGATTCCGGCGCGCATGGCGGCAAGCACCTTTTCCTTGATGCCGCCTACGGGAAGCACGAGGCCTCGCAGGCTGATCTCGCCGGTCATGGCCGTGTCGGCGCGCACGGCGCGCTCGGCGAAGAGGGAGGCGAGCGCGGTGAACATGGCGACGCCTGCGCTCGGCCCGTCCTTCGGGATGGCACCCGCCGGCACGTGGACGTGCACGTCGCTCTTCTCGAACGCGCCCGAGTCGATCCCGAGCGCGGGAGCGCGCGATTTCACGAGCGTAAGCGCGGCCTGCGCCGATTCCTTCATCACGTCGCCGAGCTGCCCGGTGAGAATCAGTCTCCCCGTGCCCTGAGTGCGGCTTGCCTCGACGAAGAGAATGTCGCCGCCGACCGGCGTCCACGCGAGCCCCGTGGCGACGCCCGGCATGGCGGTGCGCAGCGCCACCTCGCTCTCGAACTTCGTGGGACCGAGGATCTCCCCGAGGTCCTTCTCGTCGATCCGCACGGTCTGCGCTTCGCCTTCTGCGATCCGCACGGCGGCGCGCCGGCACACCGCGCCGATCTGGCGCTCGAGCGACCTCACGCCCGCCTCGCGGGTGTAGTCGCGGATGACCGCGGTCAATGCGGCGTCGGTGATCTCGAACTGCCCGGGCTTGAGTCCGTTCTCCTTGAGCTGGCGTGCGACGAGGTAGCGGCGCGCGATCTCGCGCTTTTCCTCCTGCGTATAGCCCGGGATCTGAATGATCTCCATGCGGTCGCGCAAGGGGCCCGGGATCGTGTCGAGCATGTTCGCCGTCGTGATGAAGAGCACGCGCGAGAGGTCGTAGGGAACCGCGAGGTAGTTGTCGCGGAACGTGTTGTTCTGCGCCGGGTCGAGCACTTCGAGGAGCGCCGAAGACGGATCCCCGTGGAAGCCCGCGCCGAGCTTGTCGATCTCATCGAGCATCATGACGCAGCCGAGCGTCCCGGCCTTCTTCATCGCCTGGACGATGTTGCCGGGCAGCGCGCCGATGTAGGTGCGGCGGTGTCCGCGTATCTCGGCCTCGTCGTGCACGCCGCCGAGCGACACGCGCACGAACTTGCGCCCGAGCGCCCTCGCCACGCTCTGGCCGAGCGAGGTCTTCCCGACCCCGGGCGGGCCCACGAAACAGAGAATCGGCCCGTGCCCCTCGGGGTTGAGCTTCCGCACCGCCAGGAACTCGACGATGCGCTTTTTCACCTGGTCGAGGCCGAAGTGGTCGGCGTCGAGGATGCCCCGCGCCTCGGTCATGTCGATCGCATCGGGCGCCGGGCTTTTCCACGGCAGCTCGATCAGCCAGTCGAGATAGGTCCGCACCATCGAGTACTCGGCCGAGGCGTCGGACATGCGCTCCAGGCGCTTCAGTTCCTTCGCCGCCTGCTTCTCGACCTCCTCGGGCATGCCCGCTTCGGCGATCGCTTTCCTCAGTTCCTCGATCTCCGCAGCCTGGCCCTCGTCGGCCTCGCCCAATTCTTTCTGGATCGACCTCATCTGCTCGCGCAGGAGGAACTTGCGCTGGGTCTCGTCCAGGCTCGCCTTGGTGCGCTCGTCGATCTCGCGCGAGAGCTTCAGGACCTGCAGGCGGTGCGCCAGCTGCTCGAGCACGCGGTCCAGGCGCTTCTTCAGGTCCACGGTTTCGAGCAGTGCCTGCTTGTCCGGCACTTCGATGTCCATGACGCCGGCGACGAGGTCAGCGAGCCCTCCGGGCGACGATATGCCCTGGATGCCTGCGACCAGCTCTTGGGGCGCCTGCGGCAGGAGCTCGAGGACCTCGAGTGCGCGCTCCTTCAGCTGCACGAATCGCGCTTCGATCTCCTCGCCTGCCGCCTCGGGTTCCTCGATGCGCCCGACACGCGCCACCATGAAGGGGTAGCCCTCGAGATACTCGACCACGCGGAAGCGCTGCAGGCCTTGGCAGACGACATGGTGTGTGCCGTCGGGTGTCGTCACGTAGCGCAGGATCGTGGCGACGGTGCCGACGAGGCAAAGCTCGTCGGGTCCGGGCTTCTCGGCCTCCGCGTTCCGCTGCGTCAGGACGCCGATCGGGCGCTTCGCCTTGGCGGCTGCTTGTGCGGCGGCGATCGAGGCTTCGCGACCGAGCGCGATCGGCAGAATCATCCCGGGGAAGAGCACCATCCGGCGCACCGGCAGGATGATGAGCGCGTCGTCCGGAAGCGCGTGAGTCCTTTCGGTCGCGGACCGCGATGCGGCGGCGTCTCCGTTCTCGCGCGCCGGCTTCTGATTCATGCTGTCGAGTTCGAGGTTCATGTGTTCACCCCAGTCTGCGCAAGCCGAGCGTCAAGCAGCCGTTCTCCAGGCGCCGGTCGATGAGCCGGTACTGTCCGGCCGGCAGCGCGATGCGGCGCTCGAAGCGGCCGTAGGGAATCTCCAGCCGATAGATGATCGCGCGCTCATACTCCACGGGAAACGCGCGTTCGCCGCGAACGGCGACGATCCCGGGCTCAAGCGATACCTCGAGCCGATCCGCCGCGACGCCGGGAAGCGCCACGCTGAGCGTCATCCCGTCGCCCGTCTCGTAGAGGTCGACAGGCGGCTCCCAAGCCGGCGCTTCAGCCGCTCCGAGCTGGAAAAACCGGCGCTGCAGCTTCTCTGCTCCTCGAAGGAGCTCCAGCGCTTCGGCCCAAACCCACGACTGTGAATCGCGATAGCTCATGCAGGATCTGTTGTTCGACAAAGCTTGCGCCGGGACATCTCCCGGCAGCTTGATCCTGGTCAAATGGGGGCGTGGCGGGGAAAGAACAAGCCCTACAGCCGTGCGAGGATCGGGCCCCGCTGTGCTTTGGACGTACCCAAGATACACGCTACGCTCCGAATGGCGGCGACGCGGATAGCATGCAAGCGGGCGCACGCGTGACAGATTTCGGTTCGCCCGGGAAACGCGAACGCCCGGCCGGGGCGAGGTGGAGGTTTGACTTAGATCAACAGGCGGGCTGGCGGCAGCGGTTACTTTGATTCCAAGGAGGTTGACATGGTTTACAAGAGAATACTTGTGCCAATAGACGGAAGTTCTGCTTCAAATGCCGGTCTGAGAGAGGCCCTGAAACTCGCCAAGGATCAACGCGCAAAGCTGCGCCTGCTGCATATCGTCGATGAGCTGGTCGTATTCAATACGCCGGAAGCCGGTTTCAACGTCGAATCCGTCATCGAATCGATGCGGCGCGCCGGAAAACAGCTGATCGGGAAAGCGCAGAAGGCGGCCGCCGCCAAGGGCGTGAAGCCCGAATCGGTCATGATCGAAAGCGCCGGCGCGCGGGTGGCGGACATCGTTACGCGGCAGGCGCGCCGCTGGAAGGCGGACCTGATCGTGATGGGAACGCATGGGCGCCGAGGGGTCAACCGCATGATCATGGGCAGCGATGCCGAACTCGTAGTCCGCAACGCCGGGAAGCCCGTGCTTCTGGTTAGGTCCGGGGGCGCTAGTTAGGGAGCAGCCATGCTTGGCAGTCCGTCAGTCTTTGACTCTCTCGTGCACCCTGCATACCGCCGCAAGTCCAGGGTGCCGAAGATCGGGAGACATTCCGTGAAAGTGCCGCTTCAAATCGTCGTTCGCAACCTCGCCCATTCCGAGGCGCTCGAGGCCCGGATCCGCGAGAGCATAACCAAGCTTGAAGGAGTCCATCCACGTATCGTGAGCTGCCGGGTTACCGTCGAGGAATCCCACCGGCGTCAACAGCAGGGCCGCCAGTTCCAGGTGCGCATCGACGCGCGGGTGCCGGGGAAGGAACTCGTCGCCAGCCACGTTCACCACGAGGACGTGTATGTGGCTCTCCGCGATGCAACGCAGGCCATGCGGCGCCAGCTCGAGGAGGCCGTCAAAACCTCGCGCGGGGACGTCAAGGCGCATTCCCGGCCGCAGCCCGGGAATTCCGCGCCGGAAGGGGGATCATGAAGGGCGAACGAGGCGGATTTCGGCCGCTGCGCAGAAAGCAGCTGCTGGTGGGCCTTGGTGACGACGCCTACAAGTCGAAGCTCAAGCCACGCGACCCGACGCGTTGTCCCCGCTGCAGCGCGAGCTTCCACGCCGGCAGGTGGACCTGGGACGCGGCCCCTCCCGGGGCGCACGAGCAGCTCTGCCCCGCGTGCCACCGGATCGAAGACCGGTTCCCCGCGGGATATGTCACGCTAGCCGGAGAATATTTCCAGGGGCATCGGGATGAAATCCTGGGACTGGTGAAGAACTGCGAAAAGAAGGAAAAGGCCGCGCACCCGCTCCAGCGCATCATGGCTATCGAGGATGCGGCCGGCGGCGTCCTCGTCACCACCACCGACGTGCACCTGGCGCGCAACATCGCCGAGCACGTGCACGACGCCTGCAAGGGCAGCCTCGTATTCCACTACAGCAAGGAAGACAACCTGCTTCGCGCGACCTGGAAGCGCTGATCCGGATTGAAGGAAGGCGAGGTCTGGAACGGCGAGGGGAAGGGCGCGCGAGCCCTTCAACGCACCACGAGCACCGGCACCCGGGCCCGGGGGAGCACTGCCTGGGTTTCGCTGCCGAGCAGAAATTTCGACAAGCCACGCCGCCCGTGCGAGGCCATTACGATCAGATCGCAATGGTGCCTCTGGGCCGCCACGACGATGGCGTCGTGCGGCGAGGCGCCGGCGGCGTAGTCCTTGGTTGCGGACAGGCCCAGTGATTCAGCCTTCTTGGCCGCGGCGGCGAGAATCTTGCGCGCGCGGGCGGCCGCTGCCTTGCGCACGCGCTGCCTGGACGCCAGCACCGTCGAGCTCCCCTCAGAGTAGATCGGCTGCTGCATTTCCGGCAGCGCGTGAAACAGCACCAGCTTTGCGTTGAGCACTTGCGCGAGCCGCGTCGCTTCCTTCACGGCCCGGTCGGACAGGCGCGACCCGTCGGTCGGGACCAATATTTTCCGGTACATGCGAAATTCCTCCGACTCAGCGGTATACGAGGACCGGGATTTTCGAGTGCGCGAGCACTTTCTGGGTCACGCTGCCCATGATCAGTTTCGACAGGCCGCTGCGGCCGTGCGATGCCATGAAGATCACGTCGCAGTTCTTCCTGCGGGCGGTGGCGATGATGCCTTCGTGAGGGTATTCGGTCTTGGTGCATACCGAGTCGAAACGCACGCGCGCCGCCTTCGCCAGCTTCTCCATGGCGCGCAGATACCTCTCACCCATATGCTTCGCGCGCCTGTCGATCTCGGCCACGACCTTCTCGCTGACCATGTAGCCCCCGTAGTTTACGTTGGCCTTGAGCGTGTCGAAGGCGTAGTAGCCCGTGACCCTCGCTCCGGTCTCCCTTGCGAATCGGATTCCCGCGCGCACCGCCCTGCTGGCGATGGGCGAACCGTCGGTAGGGATCAGAATATGTCTGAACATGAATGCTCCTTATTTAGGGGCTGCGTTTGGTCTCGGAGCTCGAGCGCTGCAGCAGCCAGGTGAGGCCGCTCGACGCCGCCGTGAAGCCCCAGAACAGAAAAAAGCCGATCGAGTAGATCGCCGTGCGCGAAAGACTAGGCGAATGCCCGAACAGAGTCAATTCGCCCGGATCGAACAGGGCGAAGAACAGGGTTTCGGCTGCGGCCGCCACCAGAAACGACGGCCAGAGAATCCATATCGCGTTTCGCAGCATGGTGTGTCCTCCTCGCAGGCGTGCGCTCTCAGCGCGCCGTGCCGAGCGCCACGGCCTCCTGCCGGCCGCTCCAGGATCCTGCAAGGCGCCAATTCGCTTGCGCATCTTCGAGAACCAGCCTGCGCATCTCGCCTTCGAGCGGTGCGGGCGTTCCCTCGTACACCCCCGGGGCGATTGCCCGCAGCATCAGGTTCTGGTCCTTGCCGGACCGGGTCGGGTGAATCAGCCTCAGCCGCAGCTCGGGCGGAGGCTCGAGCGCGCCTTCGAGCACGATCCGCACGCGCATTGTTGAAAAACTCACGGCTGCCCGCAAGCCCAGGCGCCGCGCCTGCGCGTCGCGCGACAAGACCTGGTTGACCGCGAGGCCGCGCTTGTAATAGTCGTCCGCGACCAGACCGTCGTCGCTCTCGACCGCGATCGCCAGCGTAATCAGGCCGGCCACGACCGCAACAGCCGGCCCGCTTGCAAGCAGCCACGGCCAGGGCTCGCGGTACCAGGGCGTTCCGGGGGGAGGGGACACAGGCATGACCCGGCCTAGCGCACCACGAAGGTGGACCGCTCGCGCGCCACGATGCCCGGGGCGTCGAGAGCCGAAACGCTGATCTCGATCCGATGCGAGCCACGGCCGACCGCATCGCCGTCGACGCGCAGCCGCAGCGGAAGCAGACGGGTGCTCGCCCCGGCAATCTCCACGGCCTCTTCGCCGACGACTTCGATCGAAGGGAGGCCGCCCGCAGCGATTCTGAAGCGGTGCGGGGCCTCTTCGGTGTTCATGATCTGCAGCCGATAGACGTTCTCGATCATTCCGCCCTCGACTTCGCGAGACAGGCTCCCCCGGTCGCGAATGACGTCCACCTTAAGCGGAACGCGCAGGATTATCGAGAGCGCCAGGCCCAGTACCAGGGTGCCAAGGACCGCGCCGTAGATGAGGACGCGCGGCCTGAAGGCGCGGCGCAGCATCTGGGCGAAATTCCAGCGCTGGCGCAGCGCGTTTTCCGTCGAGAAGCGGATCAGTCCCCGTGGGTAGCCCATCTTGTCCATGACCTGGTTGCACGCGTCGATGCACGCTGCACAGCCGATGCATTCGTATTGCAGGCCGTTCCGGATGTCGATTCCCGTGGGGCAGACCTGCACGCAAATTCCGCAATCGACGCAGTCGCCCAGGCCGGCCGCACGCGGGTCGGTCGAGCGCGAGCGTCCGCCGCGGGGTTCGCCCCGCGCGGGATCGTAGCTGATGATCATCGTGTCGGGATCGAACATCGCGCTCTGGAAGCGCGCATAGGGGCACATGTACTTGCACACCTGCTCGCGCATCCAGCCGGCATTGCCGTAGGTGGCGAAACCGTAGAACAGGATCCAGAATGTTTCCCAGGGCCCCAGACCGAGGGACGCGACCTCGGCGGAGAGTTCGCGTATGGGCGTGAAGTAGCCCACGAAAGTGAATCCGGTCCACAGCGAGAGCGCGATCCAGGCGCCGTGCTTGGCGGCCTTGAGGCCGAGCTTCCTTGCTCCGAACGGCTCGCGGTCGAGCTTCATGCGCCTTACCCGGTCGCCCTCGATCTTTCGCTCGATCCAGAGGAAGATTTCCGTGTATACCGTCTGCGGGCAGGCGTATCCGCACCACAGCCGTCCGGCCACGGCAGTGAACAGGAACAAGGCGAGCGCCGAGATCACGAGCAGCAGGGTGAGGTAGATGAAATCCTGCGGCCACAGCACCATCCCGAACACGTAGAACTTGCGGGCGGCAAGATCGAACAGCACCGCCTGGCGGGCGTTCCAGGTGAGCCAGGGTGTGCCGTAGAAGACGATCTGCGTGGCGAACACGAGGGCGATGCGCCACCCTGCGAACCACCCGCCGACCGCGCGCGGGTAGATCTTCTCGCGGACTTCGTAGAGGCTTTCCTCGACCGGACTCTCTGAGAGCTTGAGTCCCGGTGCCGGGCCATTCATCGCAGCGCTTCCTTGCGCAGCGCGCCGAAGGCCATCCGACGCCAGATCGGCTTGCCCGCGAGCGAGTGCAGCACCACCGCCCCGAGGTGCAGCGCGAGATAGGCGAGCACCACGACCTGCCCGCCCTCGTGCAGCTCCTTCACAGCGCGCAACCAGCCCGTCGCCCGCGCTCCAGGCTCGAGATATGCGAACAGGATCGTGCCCGTGGCCGCCATCCACAGGAACGCCAGCAAGCCGACCGTCTGCACCAGTCCTGCGAGACCTTCATGAGTTTCCCGCTCCGGCAGCTGCAGCCGACCGAGCAGAGCGATGTCCTGAAACGCGACTGAAAGCCTCGCTTTGTTTACAGGCAACCATTGCGAGAATCGCAAGTCGCGCGGGCCCGCGATTCCCCACAGCAATCTTGCGAGCAGCGCCGCGCCCATGCCGATCCCGATCCAGCGGTGGACGGCGAAACCGGGATGCGCTGCATTGCGGTAGTCGCCGGCGAACTGTCCGCTCACGACGGCCGCGATTCCGAGGATCGCCAGCGCGAGGTGAATCGTCCGCGTGGGCGCGTCGAACGCTCCCTCCGCGCCTGCAGTCGGGCAAGACCGTCCGCCGGTCATGGAATCACTTCCCGGGCCGGGCGCTCAGGCTGTAGACGTAAGCCGCCAGTAGGTGCACTTTCGCTTCGCCGAGAACGTCCTTGTGAGCCGGCATCGCGCTCGTACCCGGCGTCAGGGCGTTGACACCGCGCCCCTTGGTGATCGTTTCAAGGATGTCGGCCTCCGAGCCTCCGTATTCCCAGATGTTGTCGGTCAGATTCGGTGCTCCGAGGGTCTGGTTCCCCTTGCCGTCCGGGCCGTGGCAGGCGGCGCAGATCGTCGCGAACGTCTGCTTTCCCCGGCCGGCGCGGGCTGAATCGTGCGAGCGTCCCGAGAGCGACAAGACGTAATTCATGACGTCCTTCGTTCCTCCCTCGCCGAGAGCGGCCCCGAGCGCAGGCATGACGCCATTGCGTCCGTTCATGATGCTCGCCTTGATCGTCTCCGGATCCCCGCCGTAGAGCCAGTCTGTATCGGTCAGGTTGGGAAAGCCTTTGCTGCCTGCCGCATCGGAGCCGTGGCATCGCGCGCAGTTGTTCAGGAACAGCTTCTGGCCGATGGCTCTCGCGGCAGGATCCGCAGCGACCTGCTTAAGGTCCTGCGCCGCGTACTTGGCGTAAATCGGATCGTAGCGGGCGCCGGCTTCCTTCATTTCCGCCTCGTACTGCCCCACTGAAGTCCACTTGGCGGAGCCCGCGAAGCCACCCAGCCCGGGGTAGAGCGCGAGATAGGCCAGCCCGAAGACGATCGTGATGTAGAAAAGCCAGATCCACCAGCGCGGGAGCGGATTGTTGTACTCCCCGAGATCCTCGTCCCAGGTGTGGCCGGTCGTCTGCGTCGTTCCGCCCGGGACGCGGCGCGTGCTCATCGTTTGCAGCAGCACCGCGCACGCTGCAATACTCACCAGCGTGATGGCGCCGACATAGAACTCCCAGAAGCTGCTTGAGAAATCACTCATGAATGCGTCTTCCTTCCGCTCCCCGTCACGCCATCATCCTCGCCGAAGGGAAGCATCTCGGCTTCGTCGAATGACTGCTTCGCCCGGGTGCTGTAAGCCCACAGAACGATGCCGGAAAATGTCGCAAAAGCAAGCGCGGTCACGGCAGAACTGAGCGTCTCGAAGTCCATGGCTACCTCTCTCTCAGCGCGATGCCGAGCACCTGCAGGTAAGCGATGAGCGCGTCCTGCTCGCTCCTTCCGGCCAGCTCCTT
>Ga0153915_10004340_pt1 | contig 13046 bp, 11 predicted proteins | sample Opewatmetagenome_2_FD_107003 | JGI IMG/M metagenome (GOLD analysis project Ga0153915, IMG submission 107003) | Freshwater wetland microbial communities from Ohio, USA - Open water 3 Core 3 Depth 3 metaG | ecosystem: Environmental > Aquatic > Freshwater > Wetlands | place: USA: Ohio, Lake Erie... | reverse complement strand
GATGATCCTGCGCATCTCGTCGCTTTCGATCTGATCGAAAGCCTGCCTTGCCAGGCAGCGGACCTCTTCGGTCTCCTCCGCCAACTGATTCATGAGTTCGGCGACTAACTCCTCCCTCCTGGCTTTTTGCTCCTCCTTATCGGCCACAAAGACCAGGGACCGAATCTTATCCCCCAGGATGTCCTTCACCCGGGAAAGGAGGGAATCGCCCAGGCTGACAGGGCATATCTCCATCTTTTGGGGGCGCATGGCTGCCGCCAACTCCTTCTGGATCTCGATGAGCCTGAAAAGGGCCTCATGCCCCCGGACGATCGCCTCCAGCATTGTCTCTTCCGGCAGCTCTTTCCCCCCTCCCTCCACCATCATCACGGCATCCTCGGTGCCGGCCACAACCAGATCCAGATCGCTCCCATCCAATTGGGCGTAAGTCGGGTTGATGACGAAGGATCCGTGCACCCGGGCCACGCGGACCGCGCCTACTGGCCCAGCGAAGGGGATCTGGGAGATGGACAGGGCACAGGATGCCCCGACCAGGGCCAGGATGTCTGGATCATTTTCCTGGTCTGCCGAAAGGACGGTTCCAATGATCTGCACTTCGTTGTGGAAGGACTTCGGAAAAAGGGGCCTCAGCGGACGATCAATCAAGCGGGAGGTAAGGGTTTCCTTGTCTCCTGGCCGTCCCTCTCGTTTGAAGAACCCGCCGGGAATCTTCCCTGCCGCGTAAGCCTTCTCCTGGTAATCAACCGTAAGAGGAAAGAAATCGATTCCTTCCCTGGCCTCCTTGCTGGCAACTACGGTGACCAGGACAATGGTATCTCCAAACCGGACCAACACGGCCCCATCGGCTTGCTTGGCGACCTTTCCCACCTCTAAGGAAAAATTCCTTCCCTCGAATTCTCTTTCAATTTTATGGATCATGACTCCCTTTTGATCGAAGTTTCCGATCTCCTTTTATTCCAATTATTCCAATCCTCTTGCCAATTGGAAGGACCCTGGTCTCCCTCTACCGTCGCATACCCAATCTCTCTACGATGACCTGATATCTTTTTGGATCCTTCTCCTTCAAGTAGTCGAGGAGCTTTCTCCTTCGGCTCACCAGCCTCAACAGACCCCTCCTCGAATGATGGTCCTTCTTGTGGATAGTGAGATGGTCCGTGAGTTCATTGATACGGGTATTCAAGAGGGCAATCTGCACCTCCGGAGAACCCGTGTCCTGCTGGTGGATTCGATACTGATCGATGATGTCTTTCTTCTTTTCTGCCTCCAGGGGCATTCGCACTCTCCTCCCTTCACCTTAGTTCTCTAATTCTCTTGAACTATTATCACAGTGGGCCGACCTTGTAAAGCAATTATGCCGACAGATCCCACTCGGAGATCTCCCTCCGGTCGCCGTGAGATCCTATCGGGCTAACTTGGAGCTTTCTTGATCAGGGTGTCTGCCGAGAAAGCCCGCGGCAAGCTGGACGGACGGCGTTTCCTCCGCATCTTCCGACAGCAATCGCCCGACAAGAGCAACATCCTCCCGAATCTGCCGGATCAATGTCTGCTCATCGGGAAACCTCCGCTCCTCCCGAATTCTCTTCAGGAAATGGACTTCCATCGTGCGACGGTAGAGCTCTCCTGCGAAGCCCAACATATGGACCTCGATGCGCCGATCTTTGCCTCGGAGCGTGGGTGCGATTCCCACATCGATGGCTGCCTTCCAGACCTGATCGCCCAGCTTGGCATATCCCGCATAGATCCCGTTGGGGAGCAAGAAACCTGGAGTCGGTTTCAAGTTGGACGTGGGAAAGCCCAATTCCTTGCCTCGGCCACGCCCCTTCGCCACTCGCCCTCTGATAATGTAGGGGCGCCCCAACAAACGGGAGGCATCGCCCACTCTCCCCGCCCCCAGCAGGTCCCGGATGCGGGTGCTACTGATGATCTCTCCTCCCTCGATCACGGGAGGCACGATACCGACCAGAAAACCCAATTCCTGCCCCAGCTCCTGCAGCAGGAGGGTATCTCCTTTGCGATCCTTTCCGAATGCATAATCAAAGCCCACCCAAACCTCTTTGACCCCCAAGGTCCCCACGAGCACCTCTTTGACGAACGCCCGTGGCTCCTTCTCGGAGAGCTCCTGGGTAAATGGAACCCAGATCAAGAGATCCAGACCCAGCCCCCTCAAGATCTCCTGTTTGATCTCGGGCGGAGTGATGAGGGCGGGAGCATTTTTCGGGTCCAAAACCCTCAAGGGGTGATCGCGGAAGGTCATCAGCAGGCAAGTGCCCTTTTTCTCCCTGGCCCTTTCTTTCACCGTGCGAATGATCTCCTGATGCCCCAAGTGGATCCCGTCAAAGGCCCCGATGGTCAGGATGGGGTATGGAACCTTATTCCTCAAAGATGTCAGGCTGGTGATGATCTTCATCGATAAGAGAAAACCTTCACCGGGCGCAGAATGATCTGGCGGGGGTTCAGATTCTGGATCTGGTCGGTGTTCACGGTCAATTCGGCCAAAGAGAGGAGTTTCCTTCGTAACCCCAGCACCCGCACCGTCGATCCCTCCGACAGGCCGGAAGGAAGGTTTACTACATCTTGAAGGGCGATGGAAGCCCCATGAAGGACCGACCGGGAAGAATCGGGCAGCACTCGCACCGCCGGCAAGTGATCAAGGGCCTGTTCGATAGGGAGCAGGACCTCCGTGAGCTTTCCTTGCTCCTGGATCTCTTGAAGGCGCGAAAGGGTAATCGCTTCTTCCAATCGAAATTGCCCGGCCTTCAGGCGCACCAGACTGTGCAGGTGTCCCCCGCAGCGCAATTCCTTTCCTATGTCATCGCAGAGGGCCCTCGCATAGGTGCCCTTGGAGCAGAAGACTCGAAGCCGGACGAAGGGGGGATCAAAGGAGATCAACTCCAATTCGTACACCTTTACCGCGATCGGACCCCTTTCCACCACCTCGCCTCTGCGGGCTAACCGGTAGAGCCTCTCCCCCTGATGTTTCTTGGCCGAGAAGAGCGGAGGGATTTGTTGAATCTGACCCCGAAATTGCGCGAGGACCGCTTCCACCTTCTCTCGATCCTGTGGAATCTCCGTGTTCTCCGCGAGAATTTTCCCCTCCGCGTCCATCGTGTCCGTCTGAACCCCCAGCCTCATGGTGATCAGATAGTCCTTGTCCGCGGCGGTGAGAAAACGGGCAATCTTGGTCGCATTCCCTACGCAGATGGGCAGGACGCCGGTTGCTTGGGGGTCTAACGTTCCGGTATGCCCTACCTTTCGGACCTTCAGGATGCGCCTCACCTCATCCACCACGTCGTGCGAGGTCATCCCCCCCGACTTATTCAAGTTCAGGACCCCTTCGGGTTCCGGCTCTACTGTCCCATGCACCGTCGGATCTCCCTTATCACCTTCTCCTTCACCTCGGAGAAGTCTCCGGAAAGGCTGCAGCCGGAAGCATTACGATGCCCTCCTCCGTGAAAGGTGGAGGCTACTTTTGCCACATCGACCGCTCCCTTGGAACGAAGGCTCACTCGATATTCCCGAAAACCTATCTCCTTGAAAACCACCGCTACTTCTACCCCTTTGAGGGAGCGAGGGAAGTTCACGAACCCCTCGGTCTCGTCCAGGGTAATCCCGACCCGTTTGAGCATCTCCTGGGTGATCAAGCCCCAGGCGATCTTGCCATCCTCCTCTGCCTGCATGCGGGAGAGCATATCCCCCAGGACGCGGAGCTCACCAAGGCTCCTGTCTTCGTAGAGTTGAGAGGCGATGAAGTCCGGAGGCATGGACATCTTCAGCAGCGAGGCGGCAATACGGAGCGCCCTTGAGGTCGTATTCGAGAAACGAAAAGAGCCCGTATCCGTTAATATGGCGGTATAGAGGCTCGTCGCTGCCTCTGCATTGAGCGGAAACCCCATTCTCTCAAAAAGCAGACGATGGATCATTTCGCCCGTGGAAGAGGCCTTCTTCTCCACCCAGTTGAGATCACCGAATCTCCTGTTACTTTCGTGATGATCGATATTGATGATCCGGCCCCGAGGATTCGCCAATAAGTCCCCCACCCGGCTCCGCTCCCCACAATCTAAGACCAGGTAAAGGTCGAAGGGTTGATTGGGTATTGCGGCCTGGATCTTCTCGGATCCCGGCAGGAAGAGGAGATGCGATGGCACAGGATCAGGATTCAAGACAGTCAGCCCCAACTTCCGGCCTATGAGGCCGAAGTAGGCGCCGAGGGAGGACCCGATCGCATCCCCATCCGGATCTTCGTGAGAGATGATGGCAATCCGCTCCGCGTCCATCAAGGCCCTGGAAATCTCTCCCAGCTCCCTCATTTCCCCTCTTGCTCCTTCTTTATCTGGTGGATGATCTCCTCGATGTGGAAGGCATATTCCATCGATTCATCGATACGGAGATCGAGCTCCGGGATATAGCGCAGATTGAGCCTCCGACCCAATTCCCCGCGAATGAACCCGAGCGCGCTGCGCAAACCTTCCAGGCTCCTTTGCTTCGCTGCCTCATCCCCGTAAGTGGAGAAAAAAACCTTCGCATGGCGAAGGTCACGACTCAGGACAACTTCCGTGATGCTCACGAGTCCAATGCGGGGATCCTTGAGCTCTCGCTGAATAAGTCGTCCGATCTCCTCTTTCAGCAGGCCGGAAACCCGATCCACTCTGGTGCTTTGCATGCCGCATCCTTATGCCTGCTCAAGTCGCCGTGCCCAAAATCTTCCGATCCGCACCCATGCGCTCCCAATCCTCGCAGCATCCGTGAAATCAGGCCGACTATCGATTTTCTATCCCGTACGTCTTGAGCAGATCTTCGCCAGGAACGGACGACGAGCGCAGTACGCGCAGTCCTGCGGCGCGCTGAGCGACCGAAAACAGATGGAAAACGTTCCTTACATTCAAAGACTCCTCGCAGCCCGGCCACGGGGAGTTTCAACCGAATGCGGACTATCTCAGGATTTCTGTCTGGTAATCGATGAGGGCGGCATCGGGGGAGGTCTCTATGAGGCTTACCACCTTACTGAGGATCCGATCGACCAGGCCTACCTCGTTGCTGATGCAAGCGATTCCCAAGGTGGCCCTTTGCCATTCCTCCAGGCGATCGATCTCCGCAATGGAAACATTAAACCTCGCTCTGACCCTATCCTTGATGCTTTTGATCACCTTCCGTTTCCCTTTTAGGGAATGATTATTGGGGATGAGCAACTCCACCTGGCAAGTCCCGATGATCATCTTTTTCCCCAAATCTGTCTTTCTCGTTGCCCCGATTATCCCAGTCGCGGATTCCCCCCGTCGCTCGCATCTGGCTTTCTGGCCAGCTCATAGTCTTTGGGTGACCCGCTCCAACTCGTAGGTCTCGATTTGGTCTCCGACCTTGAGATTCGAGAATCCCGTTATGCCCACTCCGCACTCATAGCCAGAGGTGACTTCTCGCACATCGTCTTTGAAGCGGCGGAGAGAATCGATCTTGCCTTGATAGATGACTTGTCCCTCCCGCAAGACCCGCATAGATGATCCCCTCGTCACCTTTCCCTCGAGGACGTAAGAGCCAGCGACAATTCCATATTTGGGGACGGTAAAGAGATTTCTGACCTCCAACCGCCCCGTAGCCTTCTCCACATACTTGGGCTCTAGAAGGCCCTCCATAGCGGCTTTGACTTCACTGATCGCATCGTAGATCACGTTATAGAGGCGGATATCCACACCCTCTTGGGCCGCGAGTTTTAGCGCCTTGGGCTCGGGTTTGACATTGAATCCCAAAATGACGGCGTTGGAGGCGGACGCCAGCGCCACATCGGATTCAGTGATGGCCCCTACCGAACTATGAATCACCTTGAGCTTCACTTCAGCTGTGCTGATCCTCTCCAGGGAGTCCTGTAAGGGCTCCACCGAGCCCTGAACATCCCCCTTAATGATCATCCGTAGCTCCTTGACTACTCCTTCCTGAATTTGACGGGAGAGATCCTCGAGGGTGATGCGGCGCTGGGCGGTCATCGCTTCCTCTCGCTGCTTCTGCATCCGAGCCAGCGCAATCAGCCGAGCCCTCTTTTCATCGGGCACCACGGCGAAGGACTCCCCGGCCGCAGGGACTCCAGAGAAGCCGAAGACTTCCACCGGGGTGGCAGGACCCGCCTCCTCGATCCTCTTCCCCTTGTCGTTCAGCATCGCCCGAACCTTACCGAAGTGGATGCCTGCGAGGAAGGAATCGCCGATCTTCAGGGTTCCATTCTGCACCAGAACAGTAGCCACCGGCCCCCTCCCCCTGTCCAATCGGGCTTCAACGATCGTACCCTTGGCAGGGGCATTAGGGTTGACTTTCAGCTCCAGGATCTCCGCCTGCAAGAGCAACATCTCCAGGAGGTTTTCGATGCCGATCCTTTTCTTGGCCGAGATCTCTACGAAGATGGTCTGGCCTCCCCACTCTTCAGGGACGAGACCGTAATCCGACAATTGCTGGCGTACTCTGCCCGCATCCGCATTGGGCTTGTCGATCTTGTTGATCGCGACCAGGATGGGGACCTTGGCATCCTTGGCGTGACTGATCGCCTCAACCGTCTGCGGCATCACCCCATCATCTGCTGCGACCACCAGCACTACGATATCGGTCACTTGCGTCCCTCGGGCCCGCATAGCCGTGAAGGCCTCATGGCCGGGAGTGTCCAGGAAGACCACCCTTCCATGATCCAGCTCAACCTCGTAAGCACCGATGTGTTGAGTAATTTCCCCATGCTCCGAGGCAATTACGTTGGTGTGCCGAATGGCATCGAGCAGGGAAGTCTTTCCATGGTCGACGTGGCCCATGATAGTCACCACCGGAGGCCGGGGAACCAGATGGGCTTTCTCCTCCTCTACCTGAACCTCCAATCCGCCTTCGAGAGGGACGACCTCCACCGTGTACCCGAACTTGGAGCCAATGGTCTTCGCCGCCTCCGAATCGATGATCTGATTGATGGTCGCCATGATCCCCATTTTCATGAGCTTCTTGATGACTTCGCTGGGGCTCTTCTCCAATTGGGTGGCCAATTCCTGTACGGTCACTGTCTCGTTAATGCGAATGACCGGAGGAGCCGAGGGAGCTCTTGCCACTTTCGCGGCTTCCGGCGGACGAAGCTCGACCACCTTGGCCTCGCTTATGACCTCTGCGGGGATGGCCGGTGCGGGCTTTGCCGTCGGCGGAGTCAAAGGTTGGGTCTCGCCTAACTTAGCCACAGATGGCTTCCGGGGGGCTTCTTTCTTGGGCAACTCTTTCACCGCCGAGGGCAGAACCCCCACCCCAGCAGGGACCGCTTCCCTCTTGGCTCGGGTCTTCTGTCCCGTCTCGAGGGGAGCCTTCCCTTTGGCAGGGCGAGCTTTCTTCTCAGGTCCCAACGTGGAGATGGGCTTTGTCACCTTCTTCGGGGTGGCAGTCGAAGCCTTGGGCTTCTTCGCAATGGCGGCCTGCAAGGCGGCTCTGGCCTCTTCCTCATCTACGCTACTACTGTGGCTCCGGACGATGATGCCCGCCTGAGTCAGCTTATCCAGGATCTCCTTGTTGGGCAGATCGAATTCCCTCGCTAATTCATAGACCCGAACCTTTGGCACGACGGTCACCTCCAGGCTTCTACGACGATTCTCCGGCTTCTTTGCTCTTCCGCTCGGAGGCCAATAACTCCAGGGATGCGGAAATCAACTTCTCCGCCTTTTTCTCTCCAATGCCCTTCACCGTCAAAAGTGCTTCCGCAGAGGCAAGCGAAACCTTCTCCAGGGAATCGAACCCCGCCTCCGCCAGCCTCTCGGCCATCTTCTCGCCAACCCCTGGCAAGGCAAGAAGCGATCTCAGTTGCTTTCTCTGCAACTCCCTCCGCTTTTCCGCCTCCTTGGCAATCTCCGACTGGCTCCTGATATCCACCCTCCAGCCCACCAACTTGGAGGCCAGACGCGCATTTCGACCTTTCTTTCCTATGGATAGGGAGAGCTGATCGTCAGGCACCACAACGTTGAGGGTGTGTCCCTTCTCATCCACGGTAACTCCGCTCACCTCGGCTGGCGCCAGGGCATGGGTGATGAATTCTGCCGGATTCGCCTTCCAGAAAATGATATCGATCTTTTCCCCTTGCAGCTCTTTGACAATCGCTTGCACCCTGACTCCCCGGAATCCAACACAGGCACCCACCGGGTCCACATTGGCATCCTTGGAAGCTACGGCGATCTTGGCCCGCTCCCCGGGCTCCCTCGCCGCCGCCTTGATCTCCACGATTCCCTCGTTGATCTCCGGCACCTCCATCTCGAAAAGCTTGATCAGAAATCCCGGATGGGTGCGCGAGAGGACGATCTGGGAGCCCTTGCTCGTCTTCCTTACCTCCACGATATAACCCCGGATACGATCCTTCGGTCGATATTCCTCATTGGGCAACTGTTCTCTTTGGGGGAGGAGCGCCTCGGTATTGCCCAGATCCACGATAATGTTTCCCCTGACGATCCGTTGCACCACCCCGGTGATGAGCTCCCCTTCCCTCGCCTTGTAACTCCGGTAGAGGCCGTTGCGCTCCGCCTCCCTCACCCTCTGAATGATGACCTGCTTCGCAGTCTGGGCGGCAATTCTCCCGAAGGCCTGAGGTTCCACTTCCACTTCGACCTGTCCTCCGACCACAGCACTTGGGTCGATCTGGACCGCCTCCGGAAGGGATATTTCGATCCTGGAATTCACGGCAGCCTCCACCACCCTCCTGACCGAAAAGAGCCGAAAACTTCCTGATTGGTCGTCAAAGCGGATCCTTAGATCCATCGAGGAACCGAGGGTCTTGCGGGAAGCTGAGAGGATGGCCGCACCCACTGCGTCAATCAAGACCGAGCGGTCAATGCCCTTCTCCCTACCTACCTGCTCGATCGCGTGAATCAGTTCCTGCCGCATGAATTCCTACCCTTTCTGTCCTGGAAACTCCGGAATGAGGCGCGCTTTCAGAATGGCTGGGAAGGGAATCGCTATCTTAACCCCTTTATCCTCTTCGATGAGCACCTGGTGGTCCTCCACCCCCAGGATCTTCCCTTGAAAATTTCTCTGGTTGGAAATGGGCTCACGGCTCGAAATCCGGGCCCTTTTCCCGGTGAATCGCACAAAGTCGCCCTCCCGAGTTAAGGGCCGATCCAATCCCGGGGAGGAGACTTCCAACCGATATCCGTGCTCGATCAGATCCTCCACGTCCAGGAGGTCCCCAACCTGTTCGGAAACCCTCTGGCAATCCTCTAAGGTTATGCCTCCCTCTTTGTCGATGAAGAGCCGGAGGACCCAACCCCGGTTCTCCAACCGGTACCCAAGATCCACCATTTCCACCCCGAAGGAATTCAGGGCGGGGAGTAGGATCTCCTTCAGCCTGGACACTACCTGTTCTAAGCGCGCCATATTGGAAAGCTTCCATCTCAAAAGGAAAGAGTGGGCAAAGCCCACTCTCTCTGAACGGCTCTAAATTAGCACACCTTTGATTAATCCGCAAGGGAATTTATTCGCATCAGCGCGACCTTACCTTGCCTACAGATGTGCCTGTCCGCGAGGAATCGGCCGGAGGAGACCTCCCCATCTCAGGGCCGAGGATGAGGCCAGGCCATGCCCCCGCAAACCAACCAAGGCAGGTACCACGCCGGCCTCCCAAAACGATAGCTTATTCCTCTTCTTCCTTCTCCTTCTTGGACTGCTCCACGATCTTCTCTTGAATGTGGGGAGGAACTTCTTCATAATGAGAGAATTCCATGCCGTAATCTCCCCGATCCCCGGTCATCGATTTCAGCTCCGAGGCATATTTGAGCATCTCCGCCAGTGGGACCTTGGCGCGAATGATCTGCGCCTTGCTCTTCCCCTCCACTCCCTGCACCCGGCCCCGTTTGCTATTCAGATCCCCAATGACATCCCCCATGCACTCATCGGGAACGCTGATCTCCACATTCATGATGGGCTCCAAGAGGATGGGCGAGGCCGACAGCACCGCCTTCTTGAAGCCCATGGAACCTGCGATCTTGAAGGCGATTTCCGAGGAATCCACGGTATGATAGGAGCCATCGTAGAGCGTCACTTTCAGATCCGTAACTGGATAGCCCGCCAGCGCCCCTTCCTCCATCGCCTCGACCACGCCTTTTTCCACCGCCGGGATATACTGCCGGGGGATCACCCCGCCCACGATCTGGTTGACGAACTCATAACCGCCCCCTCGCGACAGAGGCTCTACCTTCAGCCAGCAATCTCCGTATTGGCCTCGGCCTCCGGTCTGTTTCTTATACTTTCCCTGCGATTCGGCGGTGGAGCGAACCGTCTCCTTGTAAGGCACGCGAGGGGTTTTGATGTTCACCTCCACTCCGAATTTTCGCTTCAATCGAGCCACGGCCACATCCAGATGCATCTCCCCCATGCCGGAAATGATCGCCTCTTTCGTCTGCGGATCCCTGCTGAACCGGAGAGAAGGGTCTTCCTCCATGAGTCGAGCCAGACTGGCGGACAGCTTCTCTTCATCTCCCTTCGACCTGGGTTCGATGGCAAAAGAAATGACCGGACTGGGGGCTGTAATGGGTGGAATGAGCAAGGGGGCTTTTTCTTCACAGAGCGTATCCCCGGTATTGGTCTCCTTCAACTTCACCATGGCTCCCATTTCCCCCGGACCGAGAGAGGCCGCAGGGATCTGGACCTTCCCCCGTAGCTGGACCACCTGTCCGATGCGCTCTTTCACCCCTCTGGTGGCATTGTAAACGGTGGAATCGGAGTTGAGCTGGCCGGAGAAGACCCGAAAGAGGGTCATCTTCCCCGCATACGGATCGGCTATCGTCTTGAAAACCAGAGCCGTCAGGGGGTCCTCCTCCCGCGGTTTCCGCTTTTCGATCTCTTTGGTCTTGGGGTTCTCCCCTTCGACTTCCGGCCGATCCAAAGGAGATGGGAGAGAGGAGAGCACCAGGTCCATAAAGGGAGTCACCCCAAAATTCTTGCTGGCCGAACCACAGACCACCGGTACCAGCTTTCCGGAGAAGATGGCTCTCTGCAGGCCTTGCTCCACCTCTTGCAAGCTCAAGTCCCCGGACTCCAAATACTTCTCCAAGAGCTGATCGTCGGTTTCGGCCACCGATTCCAAGAGCTTGCCTCGCCATTCCTCCGCTTGCCCCTTAAGTTCCTGCGGGATCTCCTTCTGCTCATATTTCCCTTCCTGACCCTCTTTGAAGATCAGAGCCTTTCGTGCAAGCAGGTCCACGATGCCCCGGAAGGAGGCTTCTGCCCCGATGGGAAGCTGAAGCGGACAGGCAACCGGACACAAGCTTTCTTTGATCTCGTTCAGGGTCCGGAAGAAATCCGCCAACTCTCGGTCCATCTTGTTGATGAAGAGGAGGCGCGGAAGGTTATACTCATTGGCAAATTGCCAGACTTTCTCCGTCTGGACCCTAACGCCCGATACCGCACTCACGATCACCACGGCCCCATCGACTACGCGCAGGCAAACCTTGGTGTCAGCCAGGAAATTCGAGAATCCTGGAGTGTCGATGATATTGATCTCATGGCCCTTCCACTCGCACACAGCGAGGGCAGAACTGATGCTGTTTTTGCGGGCAATCTCGTCCTCGTCGAAGTCCGTGGTAGTCGTCCCCTCCTCCACCCGTCCCAGTCGAGAGATCACCCCGGAACTGAAAAGCATGGCCTCCACAAGGGAGGTCTTCCCCTCGCCCCCATGACCGATGATGCCGATGTTTCTGATCCTCGATACCTCAAATTTCCTCATCCTTACCTCCCAAATCGCTCAATATTTCTATGAAATTATGCCATTTGGAACTTTTTAGCTATCACAATTCCTTCGACCTGTAAAGCAAACCTTTTCCCCTTTTTGACAAAGAGGGGGCGTTTATGGTAAGAGCAGGTTGGAGCCCCGCTCAAGAAGGCAAGCCACAAAAATGCATAGCGAGCCCCCCTCGCAGCCCTGCTGCGGGGAGATTCCATGCTCGGTTTTTCCACTCTCTCTTTATCACGGATTGGGCCCGCGAGCAATGCCCAAAATCGCAAGGAGTGACTGATGCCCGAGTTACCCGAAGTGGAGACCGTTCGCAAGGCCGTCGAGCGGCTGATTTCCGGAAAGTCGATTTCCCAAGTGAGGGTTCTGGGTAAGAGGGTAGTGGAGGGGGCAAGCCAGGGCCAGATGAGGGACAGGCTCCTGGGAAAGCGGATCGAGGGCTGCCTCCGTCGCGGCAAGTACCTGATCCTCCGGGGAGAGGATTTTCTCTTGCTCATTCATTTCGGCATGAGCGGCAGCCTGACCTTCTCCCCTCGGGGCAGCTGTCCCCGAAGACACACCCATCTGGTCATCGGCTTTGATGATCGGTCAGAGCTCCACTATCATGATCCTCGGACGTTCGGGCGCATCAAGCTCTATCCTCCTCGCCCCTTCGAAGAGATTCCCCAATTGGCTGACCTTGGGCCGGAGCCCCTGGGTGAGGACCTTTCTTGGCGAAACTTAGGTGATGCCGTCCGCCGGCGAAAGGCCCCTATCAAACAGGTCATCATGAATCAGCGGGTCATTGCCGGCATTGGCAACATCTATGCCAATGAGATCCTCTTTTGTTCCTCCATCCATCCGCAAAAGCCCGCCCGCGATTTGACCACACCGGAATTGAAGAGGTTGCACAAGGCAATCCGAAAGATCCTGCGAGGAGCCATGGAGGAAGGGGGAACAAGCATTATCAGCTTCCGCGATGCGGAAGGAAAGAGAGGCAGCTATCAGAATCTCCTGCAAGTGTATGGCCGCCTGGAGGGCGAATGTCCCCGTTGCCGCACCCTTATCCGGATGCAGATCATGGGAGGACGGAGCACCTATTATTGCCCCCACTGCCAGGAGAAATAGGTACCAAGCATCCCGATCGATTCCTTATTGACTCCCTGCTCCCGCTTTAGTAAATTCCTGCTGCGGCTATCTCCAGGTCATTCGGGGAGCAAGAGATCTGATTTACGAAAGGAACGTCGAAAACCATGAGGTCAGCGAATAGATACCTTGCCTTCCTCGTCGCGGCATTTGTGCTCCTGAGTCCTCTTGCAAGAGGAGCCGCCGAGCCGGCAAAAGGGTCAAAAGG
>Ga0153915_10004339_pt1 | contig 13047 bp, 5 predicted proteins | sample Opewatmetagenome_2_FD_107003 | JGI IMG/M metagenome (GOLD analysis project Ga0153915, IMG submission 107003) | Freshwater wetland microbial communities from Ohio, USA - Open water 3 Core 3 Depth 3 metaG | ecosystem: Environmental > Aquatic > Freshwater > Wetlands | place: USA: Ohio, Lake Erie... | reverse complement strand
TCTCCTGCTTGTAGATGTAAGTCGCTCCGATTAACAGGTTGGGGATGAGCTCTCTTTCCAGACCTATCGAAAACTGGTCGGCATAGGGATTCTTGAGTTCGGGATCGACGGTATAGTTCATTGCGCCTGGAATCTTGTCGCCTTCCACCCATTCCGTTCCATCCCATGAGAAAGACGTCCAGTCGGTAACATTGGGACCCGGATAGTCCCAGTTGGACATGAGCAGGGCATCGTAGTAGCGTCCGTAAGATGCTTTGAGGAGAGTCTTCTTGTCCGAGGTGATCTGAAACGCCAAGCCGATCCGGGGAGAGACCGTCGTCCAATTGACCACATCGGGGACTTCCGGGGTCATCTCTCCCGTCTTCTGCCAACCTGTGTAAGCCGGAAATGACTGGATCGATCCTGCGCTGTGGTCGAACCTCAGCCCCAAGTTGACCGTCAAGCGCTTGCCGATCTGCCAGGAATCATCGGCAAAAGCCACCATTGAATTGACAGTGCCACCGTAAGAGAAAACATCCTGTTCATACTTCAAATGAACATCATAGAGGTAGCCATAATATTCATAAGAATAATCATAATAAAAACGGCCTCCGGTGTAGCCGCCGACATTTTCGACTCTCGCCCCGTTGTACTGGACGCCCACCTTGAATTCGTGATTCCCTCCCAAAAATTCCTCGGCGAAATAGGACAGGCTGGCACTAGCCTGTTGCCTTGAGACAGAAGACTTCCAGGGCCACCAGACTGCTTCCGAAATGATACCCGTGTCGACGTTGTAGCGGCTCGGGGTGTCAAGGGACGAGGAGATCGGAAGCCAATCGTCAGAGCCCCACCAGCCTCCGTATTTCAGGTCAAGAAAGGCCTTGTTACTGATCAGCCAGGTGTACATGAGGTTCCAGGTAGGATTTTTCCCTTTTTCTACAGCTAGGGCTTCTGGTGTGACATAGGGAGTGAGGGAGTCGGGGATATCGAAATATTCATAATAAAAGGAACCGGTCAGCCGATGGTTCTTTCCTATCTGGGAGGACAGCTTGAAAAAGGCTTTATCACCGATCTGGTCGGCTGGGTATTTTGGATCAGAAAGCCAAGCCGTGTAGGCGTCCTCCCTTCTCTCGTAGGACCCGAAAAACCAGAGTTTGTCCTTGACGATCGGCCCGCCCAGGCTGAAGGAGGCGTCCAGGAACTTATCCCGATGGTAAGAGTAGGCCAGCGGGTCATCCGGGTTGGGATTATTGTCGGCAACCAAACCCTGGAATTGCCCGTAATAGCTCAGTGTTCCCTGGAAGGTGTTCCCCCCGGACTTGGTGACGATGTTGATGACGGCTCCGGTGAACTGTCCATACTCGGCTGGAGCGCCTATCCCCGTCGTCTCCACCTCGGCGAAGACATCGGGGCTGACCCACTGCCAGGGCGAACCCACATCGAGGTTCCGGATGCCCACCCCGTCGAGCTGATAATCGCTGGACTCATAGTTGGACCCGTAGGCAACCATCTTCCATCCTTCCTGGGTGTTCATGAGTAGCCCGGGAGCCTGTTTGACGACATCAAAAAAGGTGAACCGGCCGCTGGGGAGCTGCTCCAGAAGCTCCTTGCCGAAAGTCGTTGTCAGGCCCGACTTGGTGACATCGACCAGTGGCGCTTGCGCCACCACAGTCATCGATTCCTCGAGGGTCGTGACCTTCAAGACGATATCTTCGGTGACGGTCGTGTCCACAGAGACCCGAATATCCGTCCGCTTTATAGTCTCAAACCCCTTGAGACTGAATACCAGCGAGTACATTCCGGGCGGGAGATTGATGAATCGGTAAGTCCCCTTTGCGGAGGTGACCTCCGAAGAGACTCCTCCCATCAAGACCGCGCTGGAAATTTCGACGGTCACACCGGGAAGGGGCTCGCCTTCTGTGTCGGCGACCGTTCCCATAATTCTTCCGGTCAGTCTCTGGCCGAAAGAAAAGCCGACGGTAACGGCGGTCAAGAAAACAAAAAAAATCACCCATTTTACCGGGTCTTTTCTGATAATCATTTGCCCTCCTAGATCTGGCCCGGCGATCTTGTTCTCTGGCCTTCCAAACGTTTTCTGCCAGAGAGCCGGGTCCCAATTCCCCAATCGAGATAAACATAAGACCAACCGATGATCCAAGTCAAGCAGCAAAGATGTTTTAAATTCCGTTGAGTTAGGAGTATGATTTCGGCTTGACTCTCGTTTGAGGAGGCAACGATGAAACTGAGGTCTTTCCTCACGACTTTACTGAGCGGTTTTCTCTTCTTCTCCCCCGCTCCTTCCCAAACCAAGGACACGAAAGTCGCCTTTGACGGCCAGGCGGCGTTCAGCTATGTCCAAGCTCTGGCCGCGGACACGATGCTTGGACGAAAGAGCGGAGAGCTTGGCGGTCGGATGGCCGCCGAATACATCGTCTCGAAGCTCAAAGAATGGGGGCTCGAACCCGGCGGCGCCAATGGGACTTTCACCCAGGACCTGACGGTCGAATACTACGAGCCTGATAAGGGCGCGGCGCTGGAAATCCTGGCTTACGGCAAGAAGCGTGAGTTCGTCTATGGCGATGATTGGAGACAACAGCGCTATTCCGGGGCGGGCCATTTTGCGGCGGACATCGTTTTTGCCGGCTACGGAATCTCCGCTCCCCTGAAAGACTATGACGATTATGCAGGGGTGGACGTCAAGGGAAAGCTGGCCCTTTTTTCGACGGATACGCCGCGAAACCTCGAAGACAAACTCGCCGAGGAAGCCAAATTCGAGAATAGGATAAGAGCCGCCCAGGAGCATGGGGCTTGCGGTGTTCTGAGCTTCCGCAGCGAGACCCAGTCCGCCGGTTTTTTTGGCGGCTTCCGGGGAGGCCTCAAAAAAGAAGCCTATCGGCCGGACTTCGTGATCATCAGCCTGGAAAACCGGGTCGTCGATTATATTTTCAAGCATCTGAAAACGGAGCTGCGCTACCTCTTCCAACAAGTCGAAACGACCTCTAAACCCCAGTCCTTCGATACAGGGGTCCGTTCCTTCGTCAACCTGGACATCATCTACGACGGGAAGCGGGCGACTCAGAACGTCCTGGCCAAGATCTCCGGGACCGACAAGAATCTCAAGAACGAATATGTCATCCTCGGCGCCCATATGGACCATCTCGGGATCGACATGACCGGCGATGTTTTCAACGGTGCCGATGATAATGCCTCAGGGACAGCTGTGGTCATGGAGGTAGCCCGGGTGATGAAGCTGAACAAGGTCAGGCCCAAGCGGACGATCGTATTCGCTCTCTGGGCGGCCGAGGAAATGGGACTCCTGGGCTCTAAGTACTATACCGAGAATCCTGTCTATCCGCTGGCGAAAACCGTGACCTACATCAACCTGGATATGGAGGGTCACGGCAGCGGCCGGGTCAATTTCCGGGGCGCCTATTATGGACCTGAGGTCTGGGATGTTTTAAAGGCGCGGCTTCCCAAAGAGCTGATGGACAACATCAACCCCGGCCGCGGCGGCCCTGGCGGGTCGGACCATACCTATTTCCTGTCCAGCGGCGTGCCGGCTTTCTTCGTCGCGACCGACGGGTCCCATTTTCGCACCAACCGTGTCGGCGACGTCATCGATATGATCAAGCCGGAGATCTTAAAGAAGTCCGGGGATGTGGTCGCAGCGGCGGTCGAGGTCCTGGCCCAGGAGCCGTCAATTCCGGCCTTTCCCCAGCGCAGGGAGACCTACTATTGGCGCTATCTGACCATCCTCAATCACGAGATCCCTCCTCTCGACAAGGTCATCGCGGCCCACAGGGACGCCCAGGACCCCGACGTCGATTTCCAGCTGGCCGCGGTTCCCGAGAAAGACGGAGTGACAGGAAATGCCTTGAGGATCGAGGTGATGGACAGCCTCTTGGCCGGACTGGAGAAGGTCCGGGAGAGCCGAGGACTTGTCGCCTATAGCGGGACGCCCCAGATGACGATGGGCGGCCGCAGGATGGGAGGCGGCCAGCAGGCCGCCAAGGCGACGGTCCTGGTCGGGCTCAGGGGGATTGCCAGCTTCCGCGATGACCTTCGCTGGAGCGATGTCTTTTCCAAGCTGGGAGTGGCTTTCGTCTTTCTCGACCGGCCGGGATTCTTGTTTGGCGACAAGGCTTTAAGCGAAGAGGGAAAGAAGATCGTGGAGGTCCTCGGGAAAGCCAACCTTCTGGTGATCGCCTCCGGGCTCGAGCCCGCCCAGAGCAAGATCCTTCTGGAGAGCTCCAACAAGCCCATGCTTTTGGCCCTCGGCACTCTGCCGGACAAGGATGTCCTGGCGCTCATTAAAAAAACGAAATCGTCGCTCGGACTGATCCTGGGCAAGGATGAAGATCCCGCGGTCTATTTCAAGAGGCTCGATGAGGCCAAAGCCTCCCTCGGGGCGGAAAACCTGTCCATCGTCAACGAAAACTGCCTATGGGGCGAGGCGGGAAAAGAGCAGATGGTCAGCCTCATCGGGGAGATGCTCAAGGCCAAATATGAGAACAGCGACCTGGCCAACTTGTTTTCAGGGGCTTTCCTGAGAGTCTTGGAAAGGGCGAGGGCTGCGGATTCAGCCGGGAGCGTCTCGTTCATGCCCTTCTGAAGATTCGGCAGCCTCTCCGCAAGGCTGAGCTCGGCGCGGCCAGCGGGATGGCCGCGGCCCATCGCCTCCCCTTTATTCCCGGTACAGGGAATCGATCAGGTCTCTGTACTTTTCTTCGACGATATTCCTTTTGACCTTGAGGGTCGGGGTCATCTCTCCCCGCTCGATCTCAAAGTCTCTATCGAGGAGGGCGATCTTCTTGACCTTCTCGTAGGGGGCGAGGTTCGGGGTGCTCCGGTCCACCTCCTCGAGAAGGAAGCGGGCCACGGCTTCATTCTGGATCAGGTCTCTCCGGTTGACGTAGCCCACTCCCTTGGCCCTGGCGTATTCCTCGAGTTTTTCGAAGTTCGGGACGATCAGGGCGGCGATGAACTTCCGGCTTCCGCCGATGACCACCGCATTAGCGATAAAGGGATTCTGCTTGAGCACGTTCTCTATCGGCTGGGGCGCCACGTTCTTCCCGCCGGAGGTCACGATGAGGTCTTTTTTCCGGTCGGTGATGACCAGGAAGCCATCCTGATCAAGGTGGCCGATATCTCCTGTGTGAAGCCAGCCTCCCTCCAAGGCCTCTCGCGTCTCCTCCTCTTTCCTGTAATAGCCCCTCATGATGCTCGGCCCTCTGGCCAGGATCTCGCCGTCCGGAGCGATCTTCACTTCGACTCCGGGGATGGGCTTCCCCACCGTCCCGAATCTCAAGTTGTCAAATGTGTTGACGGCGATCACCGGCGACGATTCGGTCAGCCCGTAGCCTTCGAGGACGACGATCCCGAGGGCATAGAAGAACTCGGCGATATCCTTGGCCAGCGGCGCGCCGCCCGAGACAAAGAAGTTGACCCGGCCCCCGGTTTTATCCAGGATCTTGGAGAAGACCAGCCTGTGGGCGATGCCCAGGCGCCGGCGCAGAGATCCCGGGATCGGCTGCTTCTGGAGCCTCAGTTCGCCGCAAGCCTTGCCGACCTTCAGAGCCCAGAAGAAGATTTTCTTCTTGAGGGAAGATCCGGTCAGAACATTGTCCATGACCCTGGCGTAAATCTTTTCGAACAGCCGCGGCACGCTGATCATGATTGTCGGCTTCACTTCCTGCAGGTCTTGGGCCACGGTCTCGATGCTCTCCGCATAGGCCATGGAGACCCCCCGGGACATGAAGGCGAAAGTGCCGAGCCGCTCCAGGACATGGGAGAGAGGGAGGAAGGACAGGTCCGTGTCTTTGGCGCCAAAGGGGATGATCGAGGCCAGCGACTCGACGTTGCTGGCGAAATTGGCGTGACTCAGCATGACCCCCTTGGGGATGCCCGTGGTGCCGGACGTGTAGATGATCGAGGCGATATCATCCGGCTTGACGGCTCTGGCCGTCATCTCGAAGAGGCGGGGGTCGGCCCGGCGGGCCTTCTCCCCTTCCTCTTTGATCTTCTCGAGGGAGAGGACGCCTTCCGCCGGCTCGGCCTCAAAAGAGACAAATTGACCGACTTGGGGGAGTCTTTTTTTCACCCCGGCCGTCTTCTCCCAGAGTTTACGGTCAGAGACGATCACGACCTTGGCGTCCGAGTCATTGATGATGTACTGGATCTGTTCCGGGACCAGAGACGTATAGATGGGGACGGTGATCGCACCGAGACTCAGGACAGCATAGTCGGTCATCGCCCACCAAGGGCTGTTTTCTGCCAGGAGGATAACCTTGTCGCCGGCGACGACGCCGAGGCTTCTCAAGCCCAAGGCTATCCGCTCTACTTCTTGCCGCACCGTTTCCGTGGACAGGCCTTGGTACACGTCGTCTTTCTTATAAAGCAGGAGGTCCGGTTTCTTGTAGGCTTCCGTCAACTCGAGGAAGAAACGGGGAATTGTCTGCATCGCAGCCTCCTCCGATAGATCGAACATCACCTATATACTCAAATTGCCAGGCCAAGTCCATCCTGCAGGCGTTTTTGTCCTCCTTCGAGCGTTCCGGAGATCGCCGGCGCGTCCGCGGCTATCCCGGAATGGCGAGGACGAGGGCGCAGCTTCCAGCGCCAAAGTTCCGGCGCTCCACTTCCCGGAGCCCGTTTTCTTTGAGCAGCGAACGCAGGCCGCCTCGCCGGAGGAAGTCGCGGCCGTTCCGGAAATGACCGCGGCCCGCCAAGCGCTCGACGGGGGAAACATAAAGTGTGGCCAGCCTTGATAACCCGTCCCACGGGCTTTCAAAATCCACGAGGACGATCCCTCCCCCGGGGGCCAGGATCCTTACCGCCTCTTTGAGCAAGCCGGCTCTGAACGCAGGCTCCCTTTCGTGCAGGGCGAAGGAAACAACGATGCCCCGGAAAGCGGCGGGCCGAAACGGGGTGCGAACGGCGTCGGCGCAGAAGAAAGGAATCCCCAACTGCCGGAAGGCCGCGTATTTGAGCATCCTGAGGTTGATATCCAGCCCCACGATGGTTCTCCCCGGCTGCCTTAGGAGCCCGGCTTGGGTGCCCGGACCGCAGCAGAGGTCGAGCAAGGGAAAGAGGTCGTTCTTCAGAATAAGGTCGCAGACTCCCCTGCGGATCCCCCGAAGCGGGAGGTCGAGAACTCCCGTGTAGAGCCTTCCCGGCAGGTAGGAGCGGCCTCTTGCCATGATCAGGGGCGAAATTAGCACATCGCTCGTCCTGATGTCAAAAAACTGACTGCCCTGGGGACGGGAGAACGGGCGCAAGAGTCCAGGAAGTCAGGCTTGTCAAAACGGCGCCAAAGCTATAACCTAGTAGGGATTCAAAGCGAAGAGATGGCTTACAGGATCACGATCACCTCTAACGGCCAGACGATCTCCGCCGAGAAAAAAGACATTCTGGCCGATAAGCTCCAGCAAGCAGGTGTGCCGCTCAACCTTTACTGCAACAGGCGCGGCCTCTGCGGAAAATGCTTCGTCGAGATCGTCAGCGGCCCGCGGCCCGACGCGGGAGAGAAGGAGAAGTCCTGGCTTGAGCAGAAGGGCCTGAGCGCCGCTCACCGGCTTGCCTGCCAATACGAGGTTGAGGGTGACCTCGTGATCAACGTCCCGATCTCTTCCCTTAAGCCTGACGTCCCAATCCTTCCCTCGATCCCCCGCTCTGGGGTCGTCCCCGACCCTGCGGTCAAAAAGTATTACCTCGAGCTTCCGCAACCGGAGATCTCTTCTCCCGGCTCGTCATTCGAGGGGATTCTCTCAGGCCTGGGAGAGAAATCTTTGAAGGTCTCTATGGGGGCCTTAAGCGGGCTGGGGCGAATCCTCAAAGATTCGGGTCGGAAGGTGACCGTGACCGTCCATGAGGAATCTGAAGTTATCGCCGTCGAGCCGGGCAACACCCTCGGCCAGAACTTCGGTCTGGCCGTGGACGTCGGGACGACGACCCTGGTCATGGAGCTCGTCGATGTCGAGACCGGAAGGACGCTGGACCTGGAGGCGGCCTTCAACAGCCAATCCAAACGCGGAGCCGATGTCATCTCCCGCCTCACCTATGCGCTGGCGGAAACGAAGAAGGCGGCCGAACTCAGGGGACTCGTCCTCGAAACCCTCAACCAAATGGCCCGCCGGCTCTTCGTCCGGAACAGGGTCTCTCCCGGATCTGTCTACGAGGTCGTTCTTTCCGGGAATACAGTCATGGGCCACCTCCTCCTTGGAATCCCGGTCGATTCCCTGGCCACGGCCCCTTATCAGGCGGTTTTCTCGAGGCTGCCCAGCCTGGATGCCCAGGAGGTCGGGCTGGCTATCCATCCGCAGGGAAAGGCCTACCTGGCGCCGAATATCCAGAGTTTTGTCGGCGGGGATATATCATCCGGAATCCTGGCAGTGCAGCTGGCTCGTCGGATGGGCCACTGGCTTTTTATTGACCTTGGCACCAACGGCGAGATTGTCCTCAAAGCCGGCGAAAAGCTCATCGCCACCTCAACGGCCGCCGGCCCGGCCTTCGAAGGCATGAATATCAGTTGCGGAATGCCGGCCTTCCCCGGAGCTATATACAAGGCCGAGGACACAGGTTCCATCGAGACGTCGACGATCGGCAACAGCCCCGCCCAAGGCGTTTGCGGAACCGGGCTCATCGACCTCATCGCTGCGTTTCTGGCCCGGGGCGAAGTGGCGCCTGGAGGGGCGATCCGGAATCCTGAAAAAAGGCTTCCGGTTGCCCCGGGAATCGTCCTGACCCAGGACGATGTCAGGCAGATGCAGCTTGCCTGTGCTGCGATCAAGAGCGGCCTCCGTCTAATGCTCAAAGCCAATGGCCTGTCCATTGAAGACCTGGAGGGAATTTTTATCGCCGGGGCCTTCGGCAGCTACCTCAACGTCAGGAATAGCATGGCGCTTGGCTTGCTGCCGCGGATGGACGAAAAACGCGTTGTCTTCGTAGGCAACGCTTCGCTCGCCGGCTCCCGGCTTCTCCTTGTGGCCCAGGAGGCTCGCCGGGAGGTCGAATCCCTGGTCCAGAGGGTTCGCTACATGTCGCTGGCGTCTGAACGGCAGTTCCAGGATTTCTACATTCGGGCCCTGGAATTCGCCAGCTGGCCCTAAAAGGCCGGCCAGCGGCCGGGCGCTAACGAGGCAGGGCCTCCCTGGCCCTACAGCTTCACCATTTCCGGTGCTTTCAGGGGCTTCAATCTATTCTGCTCGAGAACCCTGTTGAGAGCAGGTACGTCCTCCCCGATGACCTGGTTCAGCTGGCCGGCCAGGTCGTCGACCAGATGGACGACTTCGGCAAGCTGGAGGAGCTCGGTTTGGGTTGGCGCGGCAGGGAAGCCGCTGATCGACATCCCCAGCATGAGGATTTGTTGGTTGAGAGCTCCCCCGCGCAGGGCCAGCTCCCGGCTCATCAGGGTGGAGCCGAATTCCTTGGGAACGACTTTCTCCTCGACGGATCGGAACTTGCTGGAAAAGTCCTGTATGGAGCTGTCCAAACCCGCCTCGGACTGACCTGCCTTTTTGAGGTCCTGAACGAGCGTATCGAGCTGGCGCCGGATGTTGGTCGCCGCCGTGACCGCCAGCCCCATCTTCTTCGACAGGGCCAGGATTTCGGCGAGCGCTTCGTGTTGGGCCTTGAGGTCCGCTCCGGTCATCGGGAAGCGAGGGTCAGCCCGGACGGAAGTCGCTGCGCGGAACGTCTGACCGTCAACATTGAGCTCCACCGTGAATTCTCCGGGAGCGACAAGCGGCAGGGCGACGAACCCGAGGGCCGAGGGGGTGATCTTCATCCCGTCTTTGGTCTTGGGCACTGTCTGGAGGTTCCAATTCTCTCGTTGGATCCCTTCCTTTATGTTCATGTTGAGCTCGAAGACGGTTTCTCCCTCGCTGTTCAGGATCGAGACCTTCGGCTTTTCCTTGGGCTTTGCCTGCAGATACGAGGTGATCGACAAGCCATAAAGCGGGTTCTTGGCGGCAAACGCGGGCTTGGTGAAGGATTCATGTCTGGCCGATAGATAATAGGCGGTCGCCGGCCGGACATTGAACAGATGGACCGGCGAGGCCAGGACCTCGGGCGTCATCTCCTGGAGGTAAGAGATGTCTTCCAGGATCCAGACGCCGCGGCCATGCGTCCCGATGATGAGGTCGTTGTCCCGGGGATGGATGGCGATATCGTGGACGGCCACCGTCGGCAGGTCATTCTTCAAAGAGAACCAGGAGAAGCCGCCGTCCAGGGAGCCAAAGATGCCGAATTCGGTCCCGATAAAAAGAAGGCTTCTGTTTTTCACGTCTTCGCGGACGACGTGGACCCAGCCGAAAGGAAGGTTGCCTTTGATGGTTTTCCAAGTCCGGCCTGAGTCCGTCGTCTTATAGACATAGGTGGCATAATCGTCGGTCCGGTGGCCGTCAAAGGATGCATAGGCCGTCCCGGCGTCAAAATGGGACGCCTCGATCCTCGAGCACCACGTATTGCGGGGTAACCCGTTGATGTTGCCGCTGACGTTGGTCCAGGTTTTCCCCCCATCCTGCGTGAGCTGAAGGAGGCCGTCATCTGTCCCGCACCAGATCGTCCCCTTCTCCAGGGGTGACTGGGCGATCGTCGTAATGGTGCAGTGCATCTCGGCGCCGCTGTTGTCCAGCGTGATGGGTCCCCCGGAATCCTTTTGTTTGTCCGGATCGTTGGTTGTCAGGTCCGGGCTGACGATCTCCCAGGTCACTCCCTTGTCGGGTGATTTGAAGAGGTATTGCCCGCCTGTATAGATGGTGTTCGAATCATGAGAAGAAACAAGGAGGGGCGAATTCCAGTTGAAGCGGAACGGCGGATCGGACAGGGCCGCTGTCGGCCTGATCGCTTTGCTCTTGAAAATCCGCCAATCATAGCGGTAAAGGCCGTTCATTTGCGAGTTGCCGTAAACGGTGTTCGGATCATTGGGGTCAGCCCGGGTGAAAAAGCCGTCTCCACCGCCGATGGGGATCCAATCGTCGTTGGCGATCCCGATGACGTCAAGAGCGGCGCTCGGCCCTCCCCAGGCTCCGTTATCCTGGAGGCCGCAATACACGTAATAGGGCTGGCGCATGTCGGCGCCGACCTGATAGACCTCGGCCAGGTCCATGTTCTGGATGGGCAGCCAGGTCTTCCCGCCGTCATGGGAGATGTCGATCCCGCCGTCGTTCCCGGTGATGAGGTGAAGCGGGTTGGAGGGATCGATCCAGAGGGCATGGTGGTCCGGGTGGATGCCCGCGCCGATGGCCTTGAATTTCTGGCCGCCGTCGGTGGAGACATGAAAACCGGTCGACTGGACATAGACAACCTTATCATTCGTCGGATCGACGCGGATGTGGCTGTAGTAGAACGGCCGTGTGCTGACTCTCCTCCATGTCTCGGTATCGCCCATCCGCTTCCAGCTCTCCCCCCTGTCATCGGACCTCCAGATGCCTCCCTCCCTGTGCTCGATCAGGGCATAAACCACTCCGGGCAGGCTGCGGGCCACGGCGATCCCGATCCGTCCCATAATACCTTCCGGCAGGTCCTTGGCCAGCCTCGTCCAGGTCTCCCCGCCGTCGATGGTCTTATACAGGCCGCTCCCCGGACCGCCGCTTGAAAAATAATAGGGCAGCCGGCGGTGCTCATAGGCGGCACCGTAGAGGGTTAGACTATCCGCCGGGTCCATGGCCAGGTCGGCGCAGCCGGTATTCTCATTGACATAGAGGACTTTTTTCCAGGTCTTTCCTCCGTCGGTCGTTTTGAAGACGCCCCGGTCGGAGTTGGGCCCCCATAGGTGGCCCATGGCGGCCACATAGACGATGTTCGGATCGCCTGGGTTGATGATGATCCGGCTGATGTGGCGGGTCTCCTTCAGCCCCATGTTTTTCCAGGTCTCGCCGCCGTCCGTGGTCTTGTAGACGCCGTCGCCGATGGTGACGCTATTCCTGCAGGTGGACTCTCCGGTCCCCGCCCAGACTATGTCCGGGTGGGACTGAGCGATGGTGACATCGCCGACGGATACCGTGGCCTCTTTAAAAAAGACTGGGCTCCAGGTCACGCCGGCGTTCACCGACTTCCAGATCCCACTGGGCCCGATGGCTGCATAAATGATCCAGGGCTTGTTCTCGACCGCGTCTATGTCCACGGTGCGGCCGCCCATCAGCGCCGGGCCAATGCCCCGCCACGATATCTTCTCGAAAAGGCTGCCGACCTTGTCGGCGCTTTGGCCGCTCCCCAGTGAAGGGAGGAGAAGGATGCCCAATACCAGGCAGGTCAGCCATCCCATTTTGCGGGTCTTCCGGTCGTTCATCTCTCCTCCTTTAATCATCGGCCCCGCGCTGGCCCTGGAATTCAATGTTCTTATTCTTAAGCCCCATGCCCAGCGATTTGTCCAGATAAGCCAGCGTCAAGTTGTATTCGATCAGGGCCCGGAGTTCAGCGGTCTTGGCGTCGGTCAGGTCCCTTTGGTACTGGAGGACGACATAGTTGGTCGTCAGACCGACCTTGAGTTTCTTCTCCTCGGCCTCCAGCTTTTTTTCGGCAAGCTCACGGGCAGCCCGGTATCCCAGCACCCGCTTAAAGTTGATCTCTACGGCCCGAACCGCAGTCCTGATCTCCAGGAAGATCTGCTGCTCAAGGTTCTTCAAGTCGACCAGAGATTGATCATAGCCGATTTTGGAGACTTCATACTGCGCGCGGGAAGAGATGGTAGACACCGGGATGTTGAGCTGAATCCCGATGGACCAGTTCTCGTATCTGAGGCCCAGGGCATCGCCCAAAGCGGCTCCGGCCCCCCCTGGGATTTTGCCGACCACGACTCCGGTCAAGGGATTATCGTCCAAATAGAGAAGCTGCGTTCCCGAGATGCCGGGGCTCCAATAGGACGTGTAGAGGTTCAGGTCGGGAAGGGCCTGGTTCTTGGCGTAGGCCACATCGAGTTCTTCGTTCTTCAGTCCCACCCGGGCGGCTTGAAGGTCCGGCCGCATGGTGAGGGCGGTCTTGAGAGCGTCGTCCAGGCTGACGGCCCTGGCCTCCTCGGTCGGTTCGTCCGAAGGCACGATCCGGAGGAGGCCGCTCCCGTCCTCGGCC
>Ga0153915_10004338_pt1 | contig 13047 bp, 9 predicted proteins | sample Opewatmetagenome_2_FD_107003 | JGI IMG/M metagenome (GOLD analysis project Ga0153915, IMG submission 107003) | Freshwater wetland microbial communities from Ohio, USA - Open water 3 Core 3 Depth 3 metaG | ecosystem: Environmental > Aquatic > Freshwater > Wetlands | place: USA: Ohio, Lake Erie... | reverse complement strand
ATAGCTCACCCAATTGGAGATTGACCTTCGGATAAAAGTCGACGCGGCTCTGGCGCAACTCACCCTCAGAAACCTGAATATCGGCATTGGCGGTTGCGATGGGCGGGCTCGATTCGATCGACGTTGCGACCGCCATGTCCACCGTCGCCGGCAAAAGATTGTCGACGCTCGCCGGCTTCGTCAGATTTTCCGGCGGCTCGCCGACCGTCTTGATGTATGCGGTCTGCGCATCTTCGACCTCGCCCCTTCTCTCGACCACGGTGGCGATCGCCTGAGCCAAGCGGGCCTCAGCCTGGCGGACGTCCGCCACACTGCCCGTTCCGCCGCGCAGGCGCGCCTTCATGTCATCGAGGTAGCGCTCATGAGTCTTCTGGTTGTCTTGAGCGAGCTGTAACAGCTCTCCCTGGCGCAACGTGTCGAGATAGGCCCGAACCGTATCGAGGCCGACCGATTCGGAGTTCGCAACCACCCGCGATGCCGCCGAATCAACGCGCGCTTTTTGGCGCTGCACTTCGGAGGCCGCGAAGAAACCGTCAAATAACGTCTGAGTAATGATGAGCGAGTTGTCTTGCTTAAACAATCGACCGGTGCTGCCGGGCGCGGCGCCCGCTTTTCCCAGGGTCCAGTCGTAGCCCGCCGTCACCGCCCCATCGACCGAGGGATAATACAAGGCCCACGCCTGACTCAGCTCCTCGTCGACCGCCAACCGCTCCTTGGAGAGCTCGCCCACATCAGGATTGGTCGTAACCGCCTGTCTTACGGCGTCTTCGAGGGACGCAGCCTGGGCCGCTCCCGCGCCCGCGATGACCCACACCATCGCCCACAATGAAACCCCGATCCCCCACCGACCGGCGGTCCCAACATGGAGGGACTTTAACGCATTATCGCCCTTTTTCATTTTCCCCTAGCCCCTGAATAAAAGCCCCGTCGCGGCGCAGTTCCGCGACCTTGAACTTGAACAGTCTCTTGGTTTTTAAACGATCTCCCCTGCCCAGTCAAATGCCATATGCGTTAATTTGTCCGTTCTTTCCGGCCTGTGGCAAGCATTTGCGGCACTGCTTATTCCTCTTTTATTTCCGGCCTCAAGCAACTGGAAATGGGCAAAAAGATGAGACCCGCTTGGACATCCGCCGGCAATATTGTGCGTGCGGTCATTTACCGGTTGGTTAACAAGATGAGGATAGCCGGGATGTTTGCCCCCAGTCGTCCCGCGGCCGCAGGCCCACTTGTTCTACCATGGCCCTAGCCCCACATCGTATGCAGTAAAAAAGTGTAAATATTCATTAACTTATCCTGCGTAGACTTGGCCGAAATGGCATGCTTGCCGCGATGCGGGATAGCTGGGAGCGGCCCGGGGGACTAGAGAAACAGGCAGAGCGTTAAATGATTGCCGCCAATTTGCCGGCAATGACTCTGCGAGACTTTGTCGATTGCGGCCTTTTATCTTGGATTACTTGCATGTTCCAGCCGATGCAGCGACTGCGGCGACCGAAATCCGATCTGAGGTCGGGCAGGGAGGGGCGGCCGGCGATCGTCGCGCTTCGGCGTGGAAAGGGCGCTGACAGCGGCAAAATACGCTATAATGCCGGTGTCGGTTCCGGCAGGCGGGAGGTGCTGCCGGCCCGGGTGGGAAATTTGACTTTCATTCAGGCGCGAAGGATTGCGCCGTCGGATTATTGTTGTCGCGGGGCAGCGGTCGGATGCGCGTGTCTGCCGCAGCGCGCAGGGCCGAGTTTGGTCCGCCATAAAAGGCATAAAAGGACGGAAGCACATTCGCAATGGACAGCGATAAGAACGGAAACGTCATGAGCGAAAGACAGGCCACGAAGGCGACTCCGAAGGCCGCGGCACAGAACCGCGACGCAGCCAGCCACACCCCGGACAGTCCCGTCGTCGTCCGCGCCGGCGCAGGCGCGACGCTCGATCACTCCGCGATGGGCAATACCGAATCGAAAAAAGCCGAGGAGCCGAAGCTCATCGTCGTCGGCGGGGAAGACCAGGTCGAAGCCAAAACGAAGGAACCCGGGATTCCGGTTCCGAAGGACGATCCGCTCCTCGACTGCCTCGCCATGCTCACGGCTATTCACGGCCATCCGATGTCGCCGGAAGCGCTGAAGGCGGGGTTGCCACTTTCCGAAAATGTGATGACGCCAGCGCTCTTCGTGCGCGCCGCCGAGCGTGCGGCGCTATCGGCGCGCACGGTGAAGCGAAACCTGCGCGATATTTCGGCGCTCACTCTCCCTTGCGTGCTGCTGCTCGAGGATCGCAAGGCGTGCCTCCTTGTCAAATATGTCGGCAAAGACAAGGCCGAGGTCGTGTTCCCGGAAACCGGCGCGGGGGTGAGCCGGGTCTCGATCGACGATCTGGCCAAGGTCTATACCGGCATCGCTTTGTTCGCGCGCCCGGAATACCGGTTCGATGCGCGCACCGACACGCTCGCCAAGCCGCGCGCACGCGCGTGGTTCTGGGGCACCATCATGAGCTCGTGGCGGATTTATTCCGAGGTCGTCCTGGCCGCATTGCTCGTCAATCTCTTCGCGCTCGCGAGCCCGCTCTTCATCATGAACGTGTACGACCGCGTCGTTCCAAACAACGCGATCGAGACTTTGTGGGTGTTGGCGTTAGGCGCCGTCACCGTATTCGGCTTCGATTTCATGCTGCGAACATTGCGCGGCTATTTCGTCGACGTGGCGGGCAAGAAAGCCGACGTCATCATCTCCAGCCGCATCTTCGAGCAGGTTCTCGGCATGCGGATGGACAGCCTGCCGTCTTCATCGGGCGCGCTCGCAAGCCAGCTTCGCGAATTCGAAACGTTACGCGATTTCTTCACCTCGGCGACGATGGTGACGCTCATCGATCTGCCGTTCGTGTTCCTGTTCATCTCGATCATCCTTTATGTCGGCGGCCCGGTTGCGATCGTGCCACTAGTTGCGGTTCCGCTCGTCATCGCGCTCGGCCTCGTGCTGCAGATGCCGCTCAATACGGCGGTGCGCCAGACGTTCCGCGAGGCTTCTCAAAAGCACGCGCTGCTGGTGGAAGCCATCGGCGGCATCGAAACGGTGAAAAGCTCGCGCGCGGAAAGCCGCTTGCAACGAAACTGGGAGCGCTTCGTCGGCTTGACCGCGAAATCGAGCATGCGCGCGCGCCTGCTGTCCTCGGTGGGCGTCAATTTCACGCTGCTGTCCGCCAACCTGGTCACGGTCGGCGTCGTGATTCTCGGCGTCTACCAGATTTCTCAAGGACTCATGACTGTCGGCGCCTTGGTCGCCGCGACCATTCTCTCGGGGCGTTCGATGGCGCCGCTCGCGCAGATCGCCGGCCTGCTCACGCGCTATCATCAATCCATGGCGTCGCTCGCCGCTCTCGACAAGATCATGCACACGCCGGTCGAGCGGCCGGCCGGCAAAGCATTCCTTCATCGGCCGACCTTCGAGGGCGCCATCGAGTTCAGGGACGTCGTGTTCCGCTATCCGGGACAGGAAACGAAGGCGCTGGATAAAGTTTCATTCCGCGTCGGCGCGGGCGAGCGCGTCGGCATCATCGGCCGCGTCGGCTGCGGCAAGAGCACGATCGAACGGCTCATGATCGGCATTTATGAGCCGACCGAGGGCGCTGTCATGGTCGACGGAACCGACATGCGCCAGATCGATCCGGCGGATCTGCGCCGCAATGTCGGCTGTGTGCCGCAGGACGTTTATCTGTTCTTCGGCTCGGTCCGCGACAACATCGCACTCGGCGCCCCCCATGTGGACGACGCGGCCATTCTCCGCGCGGCGCAAATCGCCGGCGTCGAGGATTTCATTCGGCACAGCCCGCTCGGCTTCGATCTGCCGGTGGGCGAACGCGGGATGACGCTTTCCGGCGGTCAGCGCCAAGCGATTGCGATCGCGCGGGCCATCGTCGTCGATCCGCAGATGCTCATCTTCGACGAACCGACCAGCTCGATGGACAACCGTTCGGAAGAATTGTTCAAGCAGCGTCTCAAGGAAGTGCTGCCGGGCAAAACCCTCGTTCTCATCACCCATCGCGCGAGCTTGCTCACGCTGGTTGATCGCCTCATCGTGGTCGATGCGGGCAAGGTGGTCGCGGACGGCGAAAAGGATAAGGTTCTGCAGGCGTTGAGCTCGGGCAAGATCAGGACCGCCGTTTAGCGGCATACGCCGGCTCGAAGGCGGGCGAGAAGGATCAAGGAGGAAAGCGTGGCCGGCAAGACCTGGGAAGATTCGGATTTTATGCCGGAGGTGTACGGTGCCACCAAACGCGGCGCGCACCGGTTCGCCCATATTCTCCTCATCGTCATCATCACCTTCTTCGTCGTCTTCTATCTGTGGGCGCGTCAGGCCGAACTCGAGGAAGTGACCCGCGGCGAGGGCTCGGTCATCCCCTCCGGCCAAGTCCAGGTCGTCCAGAATCTGGAGGGCGGCATCGTCGCCGCGTTGATGATCCACGAAGGTCAGCTCGTGGAGAAGGGCCAGGTCTTGCTCAGGATCGACAACGTGGTCGCGGCTTCCGATTTGAAGGAAAGCCGCGCACGCTGGCTCGCGCTATCCGGCCTCACCGCCCGCCTCGAAGCGGAGACGACGGGCAAGGATTCGATCAGCTTTGCCAAGGATGTGCTGCAGGAAACTCCCGAGATCGCCAAGCGCGAGCAGGAACTCTTCTTGTCCCTCAAGGCGGGGCTGGATGCGGAGCTCGATATCCTGCGCCGCCAGGAAGATCAACGCCGCCAGGAACTTGTCGAACTCCAAGGGCGGCTCGACAAGCTGCAAGGATCCTACCAGCTCGCCAATCAGGAGCTGGAGATGACGGCGCCGATGGTCGAAAAAGGTGTCGCGCCGCAGATCGAATTGCTGCGCCTCAAGCGCCAGGTCAACGACCTCAAAGGCGATGTCGAGGCGACGGAGCTCGCGATTCCGCGGGCGAAGTCCGCCCTTGCCGAAGCGGGGCGGCGTGTGAGCGAGCGCGTGCAGCGGTTCCGCTCCGACACGCTGAAAGAATTGAACGATGCGCGGGCGAATCTCTCCGTCATCAACGCGAACGTGTCGGCGCAAGAAGACAAGGTGACGCGAACCGAGGTCCGCTCGCCGGTCAAAGGCACTATTAAGCAGCTGCTGGTGAATACCATCGGCGGCGTTATTCGGCCGGGCCAGGATCTGGTTGAGATCGTGCCCGTCGAGGACACGCTTCTGATCGAAGCCCGCATCCGCCCCTCCGATGTCGCATTCTTGCGTCCCGGCCTGGACGCGACGGTGAAGGTCACCGCCTATGACTACTCGATCTACGGCGGGTTGCCGGCAACGCTCGAGGAAATCAGCGCCGACACCATCACCGACGAAACGCCCGGAAAACAATCCGAGAAATTCTATAAGATCAAGCTTCGCACCAAGCGCAATTACTTGGGCACTGAAGAGCATCCGCTGCCGATCATTTCAGGCATGACGGTGCAGACGGATATCCTGACCGGCAAGAAGACGGTTCTCGATTATCTGTTGAAGCCGATCCTGAAGGCTCGTCAGCGGGCGATGCGCGAGCGCTAAACCGCGCTTCCCCAAAAAGCTTCGCTCAGCTTCCCGACGCGAACGCCGCGCCATATCCGCGTGGATCGGTCGCGACGGAGCAAGATTTCGGCTCCTTGGGCAGGCCCTCGGGGCATGAAACCGCGTTCACCAAGCCGAGGCTTTCGATTCCGAAGACCTTGTATTTGAGCGCGGTCAGCGCGCTCACCGTATCGCTGGCCAAACCCTTCTCGTAAACGAGCACGTCGGGGGCGCCGGCATCGAACAGGCGCTTGTCCGCGATGGCCTCGCGCAACGGGCGGCCGCGAACGAGCGAGTCGAGTGCCACGGTCGCAAGCGCCGCAGGGGCGGCCGCGCCACCGGAGGCGCCGGCGGCGAATTTCATTTGACTCTCTTTCTGGTCGATCACCAGCATCGGCGAGAGCGCGGTGACGGCCGAACCCTTGAGAGGCGCCATCGCGGCCATGATCCCGGTGCCGCGAACGACCCGGCCCAAGCCGAACAAATTGTTCATGGTAAGCGTGCAGGCGACCGCTGATCCCTCGCGATCCACGACGACGAAAGAGGTCGCGGCCGGATTCTCCGGCATCGCGACCGGCGCCGGCTTCAGATCGCTCGCCGGCGTGTGCTGAGTCGCGGAAAAGGACGTCATGAGGTCCTTGGCGTGGGCTTCGGTCACGACGTCCTTGACGCCCGTCTTGCTCTCGCCGCCGGCCCCAAGCCAGCTTGCGCGATCGGTGAAGGCACGCATCGAAGCCTCGGCGAAAAGATGGGCGCGATCGGCATCCTTGGCGTTCTTGTATTGGTCGCCTTCGTTGAGCATCAGCCAAATCTCCGCGGTGACCACACCGGCAGCAGACGGCGGCGGCGCGAAATACAAGGTGTCGTCGCCGAAGGGAACCGTGACCGGTTCCTTCCAATCCGGCTGATAATCGCGAAGGTCATCGGCGGAAATCGAGCTTCCGGTCGCCTCGCCGGCTTCGCCGTAACGGCGCGCGACGGCCGGCGCCAGCATGCCGTCATACATGTCGCCCGGCCCGGCGGTGCGCAATCTTCCGATCAAGACGCCGAGATCGGCCTGAACGAGATTTTCGCCGTCGTGCAAGACCCCGCCGTCCTTGCGCGCAAAGATGCGCGTGCTTTCGGGATCCTTGACGAGCAGGCCGGCGCCGAGCGCAAGGTCGTGGCCGAGGGCTTTCGAGACCGGCGTGCCGGAACGCGCCAGTTTTTCCGCTGGTCCCAGCAATTGCTCCCACTGCAATCGGCCGTATTTCGAATGCAGCGCGAACATCGCGCGCGGGTTGCCGGGGATGGCAATGGGCGCCGTGCTTTTCCCCGCGCCCTGGCTGGACGCCTTGGGCGTGAAATCGAGCGCGTCGAGTTTTTGGGAAGGGTTGTCGTAGGCGATGCATATGCCGCCTGCCCCCAGGCTCGCCCGCGAGGGCAGCGTGACCGTCAATGTGAAGTCGAGTGCGACCGCGGCATCGGCGGCCGTGCCGCCCGCCGAAAGCACTTGCCGCGCGACCTCGACCGCCTGCGGCTCGTCGGCAGCGACGTCGCCGAAATAGCCTTGGACATATCCGACCGTCCCCAGCGGCTGCGAGGGCGTCGTTTCGCACGCTGCGATGAGACCGGCGACAGCGGCGGCGGCAAGCCATGTTGCGGCCAATCGGCCCCTGTTGCGCCGAGCATTTAACCGATCACCGCTTGTCATGGCAAACGCTCCCCTCTGTTTCGAACCGGTCCCCGGCGCTTGACGCCGTTGGGACAATGCTCGGTCCGCTTGGACCTCGATCGCTTGCGCGTCGGGTCGAAAAATTCCCCTGCACTACCGCTTTTGGCCCGCCGCCGCGGGCGGCGCGGCTGCGCGGTATTTAACGCCAGATTCGCTGCCCGGACAACGGGCAAGCCGCCTGCGTGTCAGGATTCCGCGCCGCCGGCATCGGTGACGGCAACGCCTTTAACGAAGGCATTGAAGCCGATGCTGATGCGTTCGTTCTTGCCCCGATAAGGATTGACGAAATGCGCGAGCCAGCTCGGATGCGCGATGAGCACGCCGGGTATCGGCTGCACTTTGAACGTGGTGCCGAAGGGATTCCCCGGCGTCTGCAGCATGTCGGGAACGGCGCGCGGATCAAGGAACTCGACCACGCCGCTGTCCGGATGGTCTTTCACGTCTGCCTCGCCGCTCACGAAATAGACGCCGGACCAGGTGGAGAGCGGATGGATATGCGGCTTCACGTAATCGCCGTCGCGGCAGACCGTGGCCCAGGCCGAGGCTTTCACTTCGCCTTTCAGGTTCTTTCCGCTCACGCCGATGGTGAGCTGGGTCAGCTGCGCGACCGCCTTGTTGATGGCCGACTTGAGCGCGCCGACTTCCTTGAGAGGCCAGGAGAGCAAATCATCGCGCGAGCGCCAGCCGCCGACATTGTGTTTCGTGTTCGAAGCCTCGGCCTCCGCCTTTTTCAGGATCGCCTTGCGCAGCGCGGCATTGAGCCGCTCGGCATCGCCGATCTCGTGACGGAGCAGCGGCGTCGGAAAGCCGAGGATAACGCCGTTGTTGAGCTGGACATTGAGAGCCATGCCGATTCCCGCCGCGTTCGCTTATGCACCGGGGCCGCGGCTGAAATCGGCCCAGCGCTGGCGCCCGCCCCGGTTGTCGAGGTAGTTGACCAGAGCCGAGACCACGCGCCGATCGAATACGTGGCCGGCCTGCCCGAGTAGCGTTTCGATGGCCTGATCGAAACCGACGCCGGGCCGGTAGGCGCGCGGGCTCACCATCGCGACGAAGGCATTGGCGACCGAAACGATGCGGGCCGCCGCCACGATCTCTTCGCCTTTGAGCCCTCTGGGGCTGCCCGTGCCGTCCCAATGTTCCTGCAACTCGCGCAGCGCCTCGACCACCGGCCCGTCGAATTCGATGCCGGCCAAAAGATCGGCCGTCGTCTGCAGCGAGTCGCGGACCCTGCGCATCTCGTCCTCGGAAAGCGATCCGGCGCGCGTGAGCACGCCTTCGGGAACCAGGATCTTGCCGAAGTTCATGAGGCTGCCCACGATCTCGGCGGTCTCCATATTCACGGCATCGAGGCCCATTTCCTCGGCAACCGCACGGGCAACCGCGCCGACGCGCATGGAATGATTGGCGGCGAAGGGATCGCGGCGATCCACGACGGCCACAAGCGTGCGCACCAATTGGCGCAGCACGCGTTCACGGCGCTCGCGTTCGGTGACAGCGGCGGTGATGTCGCGCTCCACCACCAGGATGCCGCCCTCCTCGCTCTCCGTCTTGGCAAGCGGGATGTGCTCCGCCTGCAGAATGCGCATGTCATCGCCGATCGTCACGCGATCGACCGCGGCAAAGGGCGCGTTCGTTTCGACCGCGCGCTGGTTGTGGCGCTGATACCGCTTGGCCTCGTCGGGACCGAAGACGGCGGCCATCGTCTTGCCGATGAGATCGGACGCCGGGACTCCCGTACGCTCGGCGACCGCACGATTGGCAAACCGAATCTTTCCGCTTTCTTCGTCCACGATGAAGATGGCGTTGGGCTGGCTGTCGGTGACGAGCTGAAGAAACCGGCTCTGGTTTTCGTAACGGATGGCCAGCGCATGATATTGATTCGCGGCTTCGCGCGCGCGCCGCGAGCTTCCGTGCCACCACACGGCGAGGAGACCGGCGCTCACCACCGCGATCGCCAGCAGGAAAACGACGAGAAAACGCGTGCGGCGGGCGTCGCTGTCGGCGAGCGCCTCGCTCTCATCCACTTTGTGCTCGAGAACCCAGGGCAGGAGCTTCACCGCGGCGCTGATGACCAGAACTTCTTTTCCGCGATAATCGGTTTTGATCCCGAAATCGCCGGGTTTGGAAATCGCGAATGCCGACTCAAGGTCAGCCGTGCTGAGCGCGACCTTTTTCGTGAGCGGCGGCGTCCCGTCCATGAGCGGCGAAAGGTAGGTGATGACGATTCCATTCGATTCGACCAGAAGCGTCTCGGCGGTCTTTTCCACTTCGCCGGGCTGCTTCAGCAGCGGAAATAATTCGGCGTCGACTTCCTTGACGCCGACCACGGTTCCGATTTGCTGGGACGCGTTGCCTTCGCTTTGCACGGCAAAAATCGGAACCGCGAAGGCCATGCTTGGCTTGCCGTTGGCATCGAGATTGAGACTCGTCGCTCCCCGCGATCCGCGCGGGATGGCCTCCAGAAAGTCGTGAAGCAAGCCTTCGAGCGGCGGCATTTGGGGGGTGGCGACGATGATTTTCCCGTCGCCGCCGACCAAAGCGATCCCCGCAATGCCCGGCCGCTTCACATTGGCTTCCACCTCGGGGCCGACCGGCGGTCCGGTGAATCCGCCGCGCGATGCGGCGGCGACGAGAAGATTGCGCAAATATCCGGCTTGGGCCGCGGCTTCCGTGACTTTCGTTTTATCGCCGGCGGCCATGGCGATTTCGGTGAGGTAGATTTGAAGCGAGGCGTTTTGCGCCAGCGCCGTCAGGCTCGCATACTGCTGATCGACCCAGTCGTTGACGGCGGCAACCCGCGATTCGGCGACGATGCGCAAACGGTCCTGCCAAACGCGAAGATCGCGTTCGCGCTCGGCGCTGACGAACTGGAAGACGAGAACGACACCGGCGATCGCGGCAAGCGCGATCCCCAGCGCCACGAGGCCGAAGGTCACCCCCGCCCGGCGCGGCGGCTTGCCCAAGCCCGTAAGCGCTGCGCCCGACTCGACCAAGACATACTCCCGGATGACCGGCGGCGGTTCCCGAAACCGAAAGGCGTGACCCGCGACTATGCGGGCGCGCACTTTCTAACACATCGCCGTAACCCCCGCCACGAGGCAGGCCAGGGCGTCGGGCCCCGTTCGAAGAAGGGCCCAGCCTCTTTTAATAGCCTGATATTACTAGGATATTAATGAAATTCGAAGAGCGGCCGGCGGCGCCCGCGGGAACGACGCGGCAACAGCGGCTAATTGACGGAATTTTAACGGTAATTGGCGAAAATTCACGCAGATTGCCGGCCGATCGCCGGTCCTCGGGAGCCAGCGCCGTGGCGTGTGCGCAGTTCGTGTTGTCTCGTTTCGCCCCTGACCCCGGCGGGCGACGTGCGGGCGCCATGTCCCGGCACGGCGTGTGCGCAACTGCAGCGGGCATTTTGCAATGAGCGCCCTCACCGCCTTCGAGGTACAATCCTTCCGCAACGGTGAATGGAAAATCGAGGCCATCACCGACAATAAGGATCTCGCCGTCCATCAAGCCGAGCACATCATCAAGAACGCCACGATCAAAAAGGTCCGCGTCGTTCAAGAAACAGTAGATCCCAATTCCGCCAAGCAGAAAACCCGGATCGTCTTCGTGCGCGACAGACAAGCGGTGAAGCCGCCCGAAGCGCCGGCGGGACAGCCGGCCGCATCAGAGCACGCGATTGCGCCGGGCCAAGCGGTGCCGTCCGAGCAAACGGCTGCCCCTGCGCTCGCCGAACCCGCGAGGCAAAGCAAACCGTGGAACATGAGCGCCATCGGTCTCATCCTCACCTTCGGCGCGATCGTCATTGCCGGGATCGCGGTCATTCTCGCGATCCGCTACGTCGGCGCGAATCCGTGACGGCGATGTCAAATCTGTGGCATCGCCGTGGCTGCGATAATTTACGTTGCCGCCATTTTAACCGCCCGTTAAACGAAATCCGCTAATCAAAGGGGCCGGAGAGCGACATGTCGGCACGACAAGACAAAAAGAATGAGCTGACGGATCCGGTGAATCCGATGGAACGCAGACTCGTGCTGCGTATCCTTCAATATTGGCGGGGTCTTTGCGACACAGACACGATCCCGTCGGAATCCGCCATCGAACCGAAAACGATTCCCGACATGTGGCCGCACTGCGCGGTGCTCGACGTTTCGGGAAAGGAAACAGACCCTGAAATCGTCTTTGTCGGCACCGATCTGTCGGCAACCGCCGGCGTGGAACTGTCCGGAAAGCGCCTCTCGCAGGCCCCCGCCGACACGCTTCTCTCAAAAGGCCTCTCGTATTACGGGCAGGTTTTGGTGAAAAAGGTGCCCATCACGTTCGGCGGCGAATTCGTCGATCACCGCGGCGTCAAAATTCTGTATCGCAGCATCATTCTTCCTCTTTCCGACGACGGAACGAATATCAACCGGCTTCTGGGCGCGGCGAACTGCCGTGAAGTCACCGAAAGTTAGCCGGAACGAAACCAACGGAGTCCGGAGCATTCCAATCCGGCCCACCATGGGTTAAGCCGTGTCCAACAACGTCAATTACGAGCTCCACACGTACCTGGGCGGCGTCTGGAAGATCGATTCGATTTACGACGATCTCCAAATCGCCATCTATGAAGCGCAGCGCCTGCATGCGGGCGGGCGTTTCTCCGCCATACGCGTGGTCCAGGAGAAGTTCGACGAGAATGCCGGACGGATGATCTCGAAGACGGTTTTCCGCGCGGCCAAGGCCGACGAGTCGAATGCCGACACGATGGAGCGGCAAAAGACCGTGCGCCGCGAGGTTCGCGAAGCGCGCGAGGCCGCGGGCCTCCGCCAATTCAAGAACGGCAGGGGTTCGGTCGCCGCGAATAATTCGAGCCCGATCGCGCTCACGCTCACGCTGGGCGGGCTGCTTCTCGCCGGCATCGGCGTCATCCTGGCGCTGCGTTATCTGTTCGGGGCGATCTAGGCGCGATTTTCAGCGGGGGGCGCGCTTGCTCAAGATCCGCTGCAGCGTGCGCCGGTGCATGTTGAGCCGGCGCGCGGTTTCGGAAACATTCCGGTCGCATTGCTCGAACACGCGCTGGATGTGTTCCCAGCGGACGCGCTCCGCCGACATCGGCTGCTCGGGCGGCGGCGGCAGACCGGCCCCCGTCGCGAGCAAGGCCGCTTCCACCATGTCGGCGTCGGCGGGCTTGGACAAATAATCGACGGCACCGGCTTTCACCGCGGCGACCGCGGTGGCGAAATTTCCGTATCCCGTGAGCATCACGATCTTGGCTTCGGGCCGCTCGGCGCGAAGCGCGTTCACAACCTCCAGTCCGCTGCCGTCCTCGAGCCGCAGGTCGATCACGGCATAGGCGGGCGCATGGCGCGCGACCGCCTCCCGCGCCTCGGCGACGCTGCCGGCGCTCGTGACCAAAAATCCGCGCCGCTCCATTGCCCGGGCAAGCCGCATGCGCAGGGGTGCATCGTCGTCGACGATGAGAAGGGATTTGTCGCCGTCCTCACCGCCCGCACCGCTTCCCCGGACTGCGGGTTTATCGTTTGGGTCCATTTTCATCTCATCGAGGTTCCGCTTCCGCCGCTACTTTAAGCACTTCTTCGCGCCGCTCAAGCGCCGCGCGCGGCCAGCGGACGGTCACCAAGGCGCCGCAGGGACCGTTTCCAAAGGTTACATCGGCACCGGTGCGCTCGAGCAGCGTCTGGGCGATGAATAAGCCAAGGCCCATATGCCCGGCCGTGCCCTTGCGGCTCGAGACATAAGGTTCCCCGATGACGGGAAGGATATGAGCGGGAAAGCCGGGTCCATCATCCT
>Ga0153915_10004337_pt1 | contig 13048 bp, 8 predicted proteins | sample Opewatmetagenome_2_FD_107003 | JGI IMG/M metagenome (GOLD analysis project Ga0153915, IMG submission 107003) | Freshwater wetland microbial communities from Ohio, USA - Open water 3 Core 3 Depth 3 metaG | ecosystem: Environmental > Aquatic > Freshwater > Wetlands | place: USA: Ohio, Lake Erie... | reverse complement strand
TTTACAAAAAACAAATAATAGCCTGCTCAAAAGGAAATCCGCCTCTGCTCCATTGAACAAAATAAAACAATTTTATAATGAAGCCGCAGGCACTCTTCAACAGATGAAATTATATTAAAGATTCATCCCGGTAAAAAAGATCAGATGCTTCAATGATCTTATAAATAATTCTCTCAAAATGCTTTTTCCCTATCTGATTTTTCTTAATTTTGTGAAAATTTTTTCACGAAATTAAGTTGGGATGAAAGTTGCCGGATAATTTGAATAAAAAGAAAGTCACCTGGAAATTTCCGGGAGCTTTCTGGACTGCCAATCTGGTTGAACTATTTGAAAGAGCCGCATATTATGCAGTGTTCATAGCTATAACACTTTATTTATCGAGAGTTGTTGGATTCAATGACATCGAAGCCGGATGGATAGGAGGAATATTTGCAGCAGGATTATATTTCCTGCCGCCGTTTACCGGCGCCTTTGCAGATAAAATCGGATTCAGAAATGCAATAATACTTGCTTTCGGCCTTCTTTCAATAGGTTATTTTACACTGGGTGCCTTGCCCTATAAGATAACAGTTCTGCCGGCACTCGTTATTCTTATGTTCGGTGGTTCTTTCATCAAATCAATAATTACCGGCACGGTTGCCAAAACTACACACGAAGAAACAAGAGCAAGAGGTTATTCGATTTTCTATGGAATGGTGAATGTCGGATCTTTCCTTGGAAAAACATTTGCTTATCCGTTAAGAATAAACTGGGGACTGGAATCAATAAATTATTATGCTGCAGTGATGACTTTCCTCGCACTGGTAGTTGTTTATTTCTTTTATAAAAATGTAAATATAGATGGTGAAGGAAAATCATTTAAAGAAGTATGGCAGGGACTTGTAAGAGTAGTCTCAAATGTCCGGCTGCTGCTGCTGATTTTAATCGTTACAGGATTCTGGATTATACAGGGACAGCTTTACGCAACGATGCCTAAATATGTTTTGCGGACTGTAGGAGAACACGCATCCCCTGAATGGATAGCAAATGTTAATCCTTTCGTTGTAATGATTTCGGTTGTATTCATAACAAATCTCATGAAGAAAGTAAGGGCTGTATCTTCTATGACAGTAGGAATGTTCCTGATGCCGTTATCGGCGCTGTTGATGGCATCAAGCCCGGTCCTCGAATCATTAACGGGTCAATCTGTATCGATATTCGGATTATTTTCGGCTCATCCGATAACCGTTATGATGATTGCGGGAATTATGGTGCAGGGACTTGCAGAGTGTTTTATATCTCCAAGGTATCTTGAATATTTTTCCCTGCAGGCATCTAAAGGAGAGGAAGGATTGTATCTTGGTTTCAGCCATCTCCATTCATTCCTTTCTTCTATTCTCGGTTTTGGAATCTCAGGTTATTTACTTACTGCTTATGCACCTGATCCTGCAATACTCACTCCCGATCAGATGATTCATGCTTATGATCACGCACATTATATCTGGTATTATTTTGCTGTAATCGGTTTAACCGCGGCAGCTGCCCTCCTTCTTTACAGAGGACTGGTTGATAGAAAAATGAAACCCGAAGGAGAACCTGCTTAATCTATCGGGACAATAGTTTAAGAGGAATTAAAAAATTACTCCGGTTTAACTGTGGGATTTGTTGTCTGTTGAATTCCCTCTGCAATTTGAGGCAGTATACCCATATTCCGGTAGATAGGTCTGAGAAGTTTTCTTAGAAGGGGAAGCTTAATTATATAAACTACTGCACTTATAAAACATATGGAACCGCTTATTAAAATGGCTGCCGGTGCACTGATACTGCTTCCTAATGCTCCGGCAAGGAGACTGCCGAAAGGACTCATTCCCATGAATGCCATAGCGTAAAAGCTCAAAACTCTGCCGCGCATATTTCTATCCGACAGTGTCTGTAACAATGTATTCGTCGATGCTACATGAAGCATCATACCCAATCCTGCCAAAGCCATCATTGTTATTGAAACAATAAAAACCCTTGAAAATGAAAATGTAATCAGGCTGATTCCGAATACTGAAACAGCCGTTCCAATTAAAGTACCCAAACCGAGTACCGATTTTTTATTCAGAAGATAAAATGCTCCGATCAAAGCTCCCGTACCGTAAGCACTCATAAGAAATCCGAATATATCGGCTCCCCCCCCGAGATATTCTTTTGCGATTACGGGGGAGAGAAGAGTTATCGAAGTACTCATTAAACCTACAATGCTGAGAAGTAGTATTAAATACCTGATTGGTTTAAATCCGAATGTATATTTAATTCCTTCTGAAATTTCTGCCAGTATACTCGTTTTTTTATAGTCGGAAGTAAACGGTTCGATCTTCATTCTTAACAACGAAACCAGAACTCCCAAAAAGCTTACCGCGTTTATAAGGAAACACCAGCCTTCGCCTGCTGTGGCAATTAATATACCTGCTATTGACGGGCCTATAAGTCTTGCCCCATTTCCTATCGAGGAATTAAAAGCAATTGCGTTCCCCAGGTATACAATATGGTTATCAATCATCTCCACCACGAATGACTGGCGTACGGGCATATCGAATGCATTTATTACACCAAGCATCAAACTGAGAATAATAAGATGCCATATCTCAATAACATTTGTAAATACAAGTACGGAAAGCACCAAAGCCTGAACAAGTGCAAGAGACTGTGTATACAAGAGAAGCTTATGACGGTTTGCTCTGTCTGCATATGCACCAGCGAAGGGAGCGAAAAGAAAAAGCGGTAGCTGTCCTGTGAATCCCACAATCCCCAGCCAGAAAGCAGAATTTGTCATCCGATAAACAAGCCAGACTACTGCTACCTGCTGTATCCAGGTTCCTATTAGAGAAAGCCCCTGACCGGAAACAAATAATTTAAAATTCCGGTGACGCAGTGCGCGGAAAGTTAGTTTAAATTGACTCTTAACAGAATTCATAAGACAGAAAAATAAGTATAAATTATTTTCTATTAAAATATGCGGATCAAATGAAGATATCATTTATATTCGTAAGTGTAATACTTACCCACCTAAATTGTTAATTGTAAATTGTTAATTGTTAATTGCTGATTATCTTGTATTTCATCTTAAAAAATTTTATAATATAGTTTAGTGAAAATGATTTCTTATCATCATTTACTGATGTTAGGACATACCTACCTACGTGTTTAATAATTCAACAATCACCCTTAAAATATTTCACAATCGTCTCACAACCGTCCCCGCAAGTGGCCCGCAAGTGTTCCCCAAATGAAAACCAGGCATATGTCGGTTGAATTTTCTCCTTATATTATATTGTTTATCGGATTAAGAGATTTCAGGAGATAAGAAGGAAGTATTAAGTTATGGAGTGGTGGTTCTTTAGATAAGAAACTCACCTTTTTTTATTAGAAGTTTGTGAGAATTATCCTTATAGAATATTTCTATATCGGGCTTATGGAAAAGAAAATCTCTGTGGATCTTTGAACGATTCTTACCTACTCCCGGGAAGTCTTCATTATTACCGAAAGCGATATGTGCAGTACGAATCGCTTTCTCATCTTCGAGCATGTTTCCTGTTATGCGTGCACCCGGATTTATACCTATTCCCAATTCACCTATTACCTTTGCATCTTCATCGATTGAAGAAAGTTCTGTAATTCTTTCAACAAGTTTTTTATCAGCACTTTCAAACAGAGATATTTTCCCTCTTTCAACAAATACACTCAAAGGAGTTTTAAGCAATCCGATATCTCCTATACTCGCATCAAAAATAATTACACCGTCTGCCCTGGTTTCTTCTGGTGCACAATATATTTCACCGCAGGGAAGATTACACATTCCGCCGGGTATCACAAAAACATCGTCGGTAAAAATTCTGTCCCTTATTCCGAGTACCAGATCGGTACCGGTTTGAGCAGATATGTGGAGATGATCGGCATCCTTGAATGCTTCCATCAATAAAGAAGCACTCTTCCTCATATCTTTATAATTGACATTCATCGGACCTTCGCTCATCATAGCTTCCGTAATTCCCGGCATATGGGCACATCTGGCTTTTTTATCCTGCTCAATCTTAAATAACCATTTGATACGGAAATTAATTTCTTCCGGAAATGCTTTCAGTATATTCAGTACAATAGTCTTCCCCGGCAGCAAATCGGCAAGTGCTGCGGGTATTTCTTTCAGAGGTCGTTCCTTTTCATTTATTAAATAAGAAGCGGTTTCACACCCGGCAAATTGTGCCGCTTCTGAGAAAGCATTACTGACAGATTGAGAATGGATATCATTTAAAATGAGAACTTTATCCACCGGAGAGATTTCCAGAACCTCCTTTAAAGCATCAAAAGCAGCGGAGAACATACTTCCCTGTTCCATTTTGATTTTTCCAGTCTGATAATTACCGTAAAATTAAGTCAGTCAATTGTTATTATCAATTAAATAAAAGATTTGTTTATTGAAGATCCTTTTTACCAGTTGTGTTCCCCGATAAATAAAATTATATTGCAGCAGGAAATTTCAAAACTGAGGTTAAGAATGGAAGCATTGGACCTCTCCTCTCTGCGGAAACAACTTACTGAGCGAAGAAGCCGGTTAGAGACGAGTTCACGAAATCTCCCTGAACCGGTTAAAATATACAGATTACTGCAGCAAATTGACCGGGCGATCGAGAGACTGGATAAAGGATCTTTCGGAATCTGCGAAGTTTGCCACGATCCAATCGAACGCGAGCGGCTTGCCTTCGACCCGATGATTACCGTTTGTCTTGATCATTTAAGTAAAGAACAGCGGCATGCTCTTGAGGAGGATCTCGAACTTGCTTCAAAAATACAAAAAGGTTTACTACCCCAGCCGAAAATATCGGTGAACGGATGGGAGTTCGGCTTCAGGTATAAACCGGCAGGAATTGTAAGCGGTGATTTCTGCGATTTTATTCCCTTAAGTGATGATACATCCTTTTTTGTACTGGGGGATGTTTCAGGGAAAGGAATTTCCGCCTCTTTAATGATGTCGCAGCTCCATGCATTGACGAGAAGTTTCCTTACGTTTGGTCTCCCGCTTAATGAAATTGTAAGAAGGACAAACAGGTTATTCTGCGAGAGTATTCTCTCAAATAATTATGCTACGATGGTATTTGGTAAGGCAAGCTCTAATGGTGAAATTGAATTGTGTATTGCCGGGCATAATCCTCCTATGATCTTAAAAGAGAAGGAAATAATGAAAGTAAAAGCTAACGGGATCCCGGTCGGCTTATTCTGCAATTCGGAATATAGTATCAGCAGATATACTCTTGAACCTGGGGATACGCTTTTGACCTATACAGATGGACTCACAGAATCCTACGCGAATGAAAAGGAATACGGGGAACAGAGATTACTTGAAAATTTCCTGAAAACAGGACATCAGTCTTCTGAATTAATCCTGGATAATTTATTTAACGATTACTCTTCTTTTATGAACGGAATACATCCTGCTGATGATGTAACCCTTGCGATTTTGAAAAAAATCTGATGGATGAACTAACTTAAGCTTTTCTGTCTTAACTGTGTTTCAAACGACTATGATATGACATAGTCGTTTTTGTTTTAAATGTTCCCGTAATATATTCTTTCCAATTAATCCAAACTTTATTTATAAATAAATGTGAAGAACTATGAAATACTCATTAGTCGTTTTATTAGGTTTGTTCATTATTGCAGGGTGCACAGTGAAAAAGAAAACGGGGATGAATCCTAATGCTTCCCTGGTTACTAAAGAAGTTGATTATTCCGCGGACGGCACTACATTTAAAGGATTTCTCGTATACGACAGCAGCATTGCCGGAAAAAAACCCGGGATAATTGTTGTTCACGAGTGGTGGGGACTAAATCAGTATGCAAGGGGAAGGGCGGAGATGCTGGCAAAACTGGGATATGTAGCACTTGCCGTTGATATGTACGGCAATGGAGCAACCGCCGATCATCCCGATGATGCCGGAAAATTTGCAATGGCAGTAATGCAGAAAATGGATACTGCGAAAGCAAGATTCGACGCAGGACTAAAAATACTTAAAGAACAACCGCAGACGGATACCTCCAAAATTGCAGCTATCGGTTACTGCTTCGGCGGGGGCATTGTACTTCGTTTAGCACTCGACGGAATACCTCTCAATGGCATTGTAAGCTTCCATGGAGATTTACCAACAGAGACAGTCAACAATCCCAATTTAGTTAAAGCAAAAATGCTTGTATGCAACGGTGCCGATGATCCTTTCAATCCTCCTGATAAAGTAAAAGCATTTAAGAATTCGATGGACAGTGCAGGAGTATCGTATAAATTTGTAGATTATCCGGGTGCCAAACACAGCTTTACCAATCCCGCAGCGGATAGTCTGGGTAAAAAATTTAATATGCCGCTTGCTTATAATAAGGAAGCGGATGAAAAGAGCTGGAACGAAATGAAGGAATTCTTTAGCTCACTATTCAATAAATAATCCGGGTGAGAACTGATCAGTAAAAAGGCCCGCCGTTCAGGCGAGCCTTTTTTATTAAATATTTAAATTAAAGCTAATCTGCTTCCGGTTTTCCTCTCAGGGCATCCCATATCATATAAACACAAAGGACCGCAAACATTATCAGTGCAAGCAGTTCCGCCGAATGAGACGCCGCCCATTCCGGATTTACCCAATTGTAACCAAGATATCTCAGGAATGCACTTATTACTCCCATTAAAGCGCCGCCTGCAATAAATCCTGATGCAATCAGGGTACCGCGTTCTCTCCTTGCAGTGTTTATTTTTGCATCCTTGCTCCTGGTTGAAACGAAGTGTGCAATTAAACCGCCGACCAGCAGCGGAGTATTCAAATCAAGAGGGATATACATACCGAGTGCGAATGCCAGTGCAGGAACACCGATCATTTGCAATACTAATGCAAGTATCGCTCCGATAATATAAAGTACCCATGGTGCAGGCTGCTGTGCCATTAATGGCTGAATCACTGCTGCCATTGCATTCGCCTGAGGAGCAACCAGTGCACCCGGACCGACAAATCCGTAAGTTTCGTTGAGTATCTTAATAACATAACCGACAGTTAAAGCCGATACCAGGACGCCGAGGAATTTCCATCGTTCCTGTTTATAAGGAGAAGTACCGCACCAGTATCCGATCTTCAAATCTGTAATGAAGCCGCCTGCCATAGATAATGCCGTACAAACAACCCCGCCGATAATCAATGCAGCTATCATTCCGGAATCACCTCTTAGTCCTACCGAGGTAAGAATTATAGAAGAAAGAATCAGCGTCATCAAAGTCATTCCGCTTACCGGGTTTGTTCCTACTATTGCTATTGCGTTGGCGGCAACAGTAGTAAACAGGAAGGCTACTACCATTACAATAATCAGTCCTGTTATTGCCCAGCCGATATTATTTACAACTCCAAAATGGAAGAAGACTAAAAGAAGTAAAGCCGTTAATAATATACCGGTGAAAATAGTCTTCATCGACATATCACGGTGTGTTCTTACGTGGGCATCATTTGCATTCTTTTTCTGGAACAGCTCTCTCACTCCCATTGAAACTGCCCCCTTTATAATTTTGGAAGAACGTATAATTCCTATAATTCCTGCCATTGCTATCCCGCCGATACCAACGTGACGAATATAAGTTCTGAACAATTCTTCAGAGCTCATCTGGCTGATTAGTTTTGTAACTCCTGATCCAAGCGGGACAGATAGGTCTGCTCCGGCATATGCCATTAGCGGAACCAGCAAATACCATGAAACAAAAGAACCGGCGCAAATAATTGCGGCATACTTTAAGCCGACAATGTAACCAAGACCCATAACGGCGGCACCGACATTCAGTCTGAACACAAGCTTGAATTTATCTGCCAGTGTTTCGCCAAAATCAAATACACGCGTGGTAAATGTTTCACTCCACCATCCGAATGCAGCAACTATAAAATCATAGAGTCCTCCGATCAAACCGCTCACGACAAGTACAACAGCTTGTTTGCCACCCTTCTCCCCGGCAACGAGTACTTCGGTTGTAGCAGTTGCTTCAGGAAAAGGAAATTTCCCGTGCATTTCGGCAACAAAATATTTCCTGAACGGAATAAGGAAAAGTATGCCCAGGATTCCGCCGAATGTTGACGCAAGAAAAATCTGGTAAAATTGTGCCTGAAGGTTAAGGATATAGAGTGCCGGAATTGTAAAAATTGTTCCCGCCACTATCAATCCAGAATTCTGACCGATGGACTGAATAATTACATTCTGTCCCATTGCATTTTTTTTCTTTGTGGCTGCTGAGAGTCCGACTGCAATAATTGCGATCGGGATCGCTGCCTCAAATACCTGTCCGATTTTCAATCCAAGGTAGGCAGCAGCAGCAGAAAACAGTACTGCCATCAGCAGACCGATTATAAGTGAGTACGGTGTAACTTCAGCCGGCGACTGATCGGCTCTCATTATCGGGATATATTCTTCTCCCGGCTTCAGCTCGGAATAAGCATTTTCCGGAAGACCTTTAACTTTTTCGATATGTTCACTCATTAGATATATCCTTATTAAAGTTGATGGTTATTGGTAATTCATATTCGGTTTTATTTGAAGCCGAAGATACAAAAGTAATTGTTCCGAAAACTTCTGCTCCTCCGGGTATATCATAAGAGGGCTTTGAATAATTCAGATACAGCTTTTGTTCAATTGAGGGGTAGAGATATGCTGTCCCCTTTGAGTTTCCTGCAACTTCAAAGGGTTCTTTCGCTTCCATTTCTGTTTTTTCTTTCACTGTAACCGTCATACTATCCGTAGCATTTGTAAATGCCGGAACAAGCTCAAAAGTGAGTTTGGCATTATCGCCTACGGATGCTCTGGAAACAGAGATCTCGCCTGTGCGGTAACTTAATCCGTCTTTTGTAATTGCCTTTCCGCTGTCATTCAGAATCTGGAAAGAAAAATCGGTTAATTTGCCATAATCTTCTTTACTTACAATTAATTCGAATGTTTTGGAAGCTTCTCCATTGTTAAATGTAAACGGATATTTATAAGTACCTTTTCCGTTTAATTTGAAATCCTGATTCTGAACATAGCCGTCGAGTTCTCCGGATACATTATAAGATTTACGATCCCCAAAATAATCGATTACATTTATTGTGTTATTGCCGGCTGTCAGTTCTTTATTATCTGTGCGCATGACACTATTAAAATCGATGGTGAGATTATAAGTGGAAGTTGTGTCGGCAATATAAATTCCTTCAACATTTACTTCATATACTCCGGGCTGCAGATTATAATAATTATCTTCTATCGATTCATTATCGTTCGTGGAAGAAAGGACAGGTGAAAGTTCTACCGGAATTCCATCCGCATCGGCATAACGATAACGAACAAATGTATAATTATCTCCTTCCTTACTCAGTTTGATATGCATTGTAGTCTGACCGGCAGGAACATCGATGAAATACCTTTTAATCATACCGATACCGACCTTTTCATTCTTCCATTCCATTTTGTAGTTATTCGATGAATTAAATTCGTAAGGTATAACTACTGTGGCGAGCATATCGAATTCAGGCATCTTTGTATAATCATCGCGGGTAGCGTATATTCTGCCGCAGTACAATCCCGGCTTCTGCAATTTCGATCTATCAATATTTACATTTATTACGGCCGGCTGATCATTACGGATATAATTTTTTTTCTGAATGGGTATCAGCCAATCACTGTCACTTTTAATATTAAATCCGCGGTAGAAAGTTTTATTACCCTGGAAGTTATCTCTCCGTACCATATAAGTAAAAGTTTCTTTGCCGGTAAGAAACGAACCATCCCTTATGTACAGGTTAGGAGCTTTACCATCAGGCATATTCGGTGCAAGTGAAGAAATGGTATAATGTTCATAATTCTGAATTTCCCCTTCATTTATATATTTCTTTAAAAGCTCCCAGGCCTTTGCTGCATTTATATATCCATGACCCTGATCAAGCCAGGAATATTCATCAAGATGAGTGGCGCTCTCTCTTACAGCCTTATAAAGAAGTTCTGATGGGATTTTCTTATCAGGAAATTCTTTTACTGCAGCACTAAGAAGGAGAGACATAACTCCCGATGAATAAGGAGATGCCATACTTGTTCCCCAGAATCTGTCTGTGAAAGAAAAATTAGGAACCGTTGAAAAAGCAGCTCCAGGGGAAACAACATCCGGTTTATTAACCTCACCGCCTCTGGATGAGAAGAAGATAATAATATCATTTTTTAATTTGGCACCGTAAAGATCCCGTCCCACATTCTGAGTTAAAACAGCACCCGAAGAAAATACATAATCTGCCGCAGAAGGAAGACCTGTGGAAGATATGCTGGGACCCTCATTACCATTAGCGACGCATATATATAGATAAGGATTATCCTTCATTAGTTTATTCAGGAAGGCTTCCATTTCGGCGTGTCCCTCGATCTCCGTGCCGATCCCGAAGCTCATATTAACTATGCAGGGTTCTTTTCTTTCTTTTGAAATTTTATCGGCATAGAGGTAAGCTTTTTTCATGCTTCCGGTTACTGTAGCGCCGCCCGTAAAAAGATTATTACCAAGCTTCAATGCTATCACTTTAGCGCCGGGGGCAACACCATTAACAGTTGAACCATCAATTTGATAACCTGCAGCTATACCTGCAACGTGAGTTCCGTGAGAACCATCATCAAAGAACAAAGATATTTTTTGTTCTTCAGGTACTACATTAAGTGCGAAAGTAATAGGAGTAAGAGACTTTGCATTCTTAATTTGGAAATATTGTTGTTCTTTATAATAATCATTTATTGGTTTTTCATCGGAAAGATCACCGTCGCCGTTTGTATCGATATAGACAACCCAATCACCGGAGGCATCTTTAAAAGCGATCATATAATATTTATCATATGTATTGCCGTTCCCATTCAGATCCGCGGCACCCGAGGTTGAATTTATAAGCTGTTTTTCGGCGAGAACACCGATGTAGTATTCACCATTGGGAGATTTAATTTTATCGGCGCCTTTTACTGTATATCCCATATCATCATTTACGAATTTGCCGTCATCTTCATCTGCTTTATAAACAGGAACATCTCCCTCACCCGTAAAATCACGTACATCTATTACCTTTGCTTCACCCGTCGAGGTTTTCTGAAGTCCGGCAATTCCCATATCCACTCCAGTGTCCAGGACAAAAATTATTGTACCTCTTCCATCGTAATCAGGATGGAGACGCAGGAATTCCGATACACCCGTTGGATTTAAATCAAGGAAAGTCTGGGTCGAATCCTGTGCATACAAGCACGCAGAAATCAAAAAAATTAACAATATAAAAATGTTTTTATAACGCATAAGCTGTCCTGCTTACCTTTATTGTATTTAAATTAAATTGAATTGAATAATCTGAATGAATTAATTCGAAATGATCAGAAGTAGTTAACGATATTATAAGTATGGCCATTTATACCAAAATTTCATTTTACGTGGCTTTCAAAATTACGTACATTTGTATACAGTGACAACGGAATATTATTTTTTTATTAAAATAATTTAGGATATGAGTAAAAAATTATACCTCGTTTCAACTCCGATCGGTAATTATGATGACATTACACTGCGTGCATTGAAAATTCTCAATGATGTTGATTTTATAATTTGTGAAGAGTTTAAGGAAGGGAGGAGACTGCTGTCCCATTATAAAATTGAGAAAGAACTTGTTACACTGAATGAACACAATGAAAAAGATGTGGTTAATGATATCACAATGAAAATTCTGAATGGCGGAGATGCAGCATTGATTACGGATTGCGGAACACCTTTGTTTTCGGATCCCGGACATCTACTGGCGGATGTCTGTATTTCCCAACATATAGACTTAATACCTGTGCCCGGAGCAAACTCATTACTACCTGCATTAATCGGTTCAGGACTCAATTTCGAAAGATTTTTCTACTACGGATGGCTTTCTCCCAAAAAGGATTTACGTAAGCAGGAGCTGTATAAACTGAAGAGTATGAATTATGTTATAATAATTCTTGATACTCCCTATCGTCTGAAACCGTTATTGTCGGATATCGTTAAAGTGATGGGGAAAAATATTCCTATCGTTCTCGCATTTGATCTGACAAAAAAAGATGAAAAATTTTATAGGGGTAAAGCGGATGAAATCCTGAAGCTTGCGGAAGAAAAAAACTTAAAGGGTGAATTTGTACTGATGATTGATAATAAAAAATTAGAATAAGCCTTCGGGAGGGGCGATTCACTTAAAATGAATAATCAAATCATTAAAGCATTATAAAAAAAGGCTTGACTATATTCTACACATTGATCCCAGACCTGACATAAATGATATTATTTTTTGGTAACATAAGTCTCAAAATAGACATCTCTATTTATTATATTCCCTATAATTTCAACAGGGAATAAAAAAGTTAAATCAATCCAGAAACCTCTGCTACTCACAGGTGACCCGAGAAATTGTAATTTCCGACCGAAGTTTCTAAAATAAATTATCTTAAGACCGGTTTTAGCTATTATATTTTTTAATGATCGTGAATTGAATCCTACTATGTGATAGGGCGAAACGAAAGGTTTTAGTTTTTCTGATAATTCTTTGCGGCCGCTTAATTTATAAGCCAATCGCTTAATATCATTAAAAAGACTATCCTCATTGGGAACTCCGATATATACAATTCCGCTATGCTTTAGAATTCGTTTTATTTTCTCCAGATATCCCAGGGGATTGAGGACATGTTCAAGTACGGAATCTAAATAAATAAAGTCGAAATAATTTTCCGGAAAATGATATTCCGTAAATTTATCCTGGATAAAATTAATTGGACTGACTTTAGCCTCCTCAATTCTGTTATCAACAATATCAATACCCGTAACCTCCCAATCTCTCTTTCTGCCTGCTATTAAAGTTTTACCTTCACCGCTTCCGACATCAAGAAATTTAATGTCACTGTTATTTTTGAATAGTGCTTCGGCTGTATTGAATCTTTGCTGTAACTCTTTTTCTCTTTTCCTAATCAGCCATTTTGATTGAAGTGAAAAATATTCGGAATTATATAATTTCTCCCACTG
>Ga0153915_10004336_pt1 | contig 13049 bp, 8 predicted proteins | sample Opewatmetagenome_2_FD_107003 | JGI IMG/M metagenome (GOLD analysis project Ga0153915, IMG submission 107003) | Freshwater wetland microbial communities from Ohio, USA - Open water 3 Core 3 Depth 3 metaG | ecosystem: Environmental > Aquatic > Freshwater > Wetlands | place: USA: Ohio, Lake Erie... | reverse complement strand
GGCAAATCTTTAATAAACGTATAACAGATATCTTGCGACGTGTAATATGCGGCGTTGTGCAATCTCTTGGCATTTGCCAATTCTGCGAGTTTGGACAATTCTCGAAAATTATACTTCGAGAGATTATGGTTGAGGAAATCTGCCATATTCGAAAAATCATCCAGTTTGTATTTAGTAATTAACGTATTGATGTCTTTGTCGGACAAGAAATCATGTGTTATAATTTTTTTTATTTTTTCTGCAATCTGGTTAAAAATTATTGTTGGCACCGCTTCGCCAAGAGTTCTTCTGATATTTAACTCATTCTTTTTTAAAAAATATTTTTTTTCTTTTAGACTAAGTGCATTTAACCGATCGATGGAGACATCAGACCATTTAAAAGCGTTTGGTACCGACATCAATCTCATTACTTCTCTAATTGAAAATACACGATTGTCTTTCGGGTGTATTGTTTTTTGGCTTGCTAATTGGTCGTTCCTTGTATGTATACAAAATCCTGCTCTGTCCCAAAGACATCTCGAATATTTATCGCCATTTTTATTTTTATTTAATATTCTTTCCCCATCTTTTATCTGATGTGGTCTCTTTTGGGGATCAGTTTGTTCAAAGGCCGATTGTCCTTCGTGCAAATCTTTTATCCATGACTCCATTCTTTGAGGATATTCTCTGAAAAAATGATAAATATCCTCATTGCTTATTTCTCCCATATTTTTTAGTGATGGTAAATCTCCAATAGTATCTCTAACCGTGGTTGGTTGCTGCTTATCTGGAAAAATATCGTATGGCGTTATATCTTTCAAGTCTTTTCTGACACCCAGAACCATGGTTCTGGTTCTATTGGAGGGGCTACCGTATTCCGCAAAATTAACAATCTTATACAAAATATTATAATTGAATAGATTTAGTTCAATAGCCTGCTTAATTTGTTTTATTGTGGCGTCAATATCAGAACACTCTGCTTTTAAAAAACCTCTTACGTTCTCAAAAATGAAAAATTTTGGGTTGATTTTTTTTGTTAAAAGTATTGATTCTACAATTAAGGAGTTTCGACTTAACTCATTTTGTTTTTTATGATTTGCAACCGATATGCCTTGACATGGTGGTGTAGCAATAACAACATCGACTTCTTTTAATTTTTCGTTTTTCTCCCAAAATTTAATTTCCTGATATATTTTTTCTTTGGTACGCTCTAACGTTATGTCACCACATATATAGCCAGAATCATAGCGGCATTTATGGTTGTACCTCTGAATTTTAATTCTATCTTCGAGAAGTTCATTTGTAGCAATACATTCGAAACCAGCTTGTTTAAACCCATAACAACCAATCCCAGCATTACTAAACAAGCTAATATAGGTCAGTTCCCTTGACATAATTAAAGATTCGTTTAAAATAAGATTGTTAAAATATGAATTTATTACAACGGCACGTCAATTCCAAATATATATTCCGAACTCTCATTTGGCAATAGAAATCAATAGGATAATTCGGACAAACCAGATTTAAAATTAAAAAGATGAATTGCCCGCATCGGTCAACATACCAATCGCTGACGCTCATGGCTCTGACATTCGCATTCACAACCGATTTGCTCTACAATATTTTAGAATGTCCATTATTTATCTTTTATTTTGCCACCTGTCCGGCTATACTATTCTGTTTCTGTAGATACAAAAAATAAAATATTTAGCAAAATGAAAGGAAATATAATGGTCAGCTTTAAGAATGTTTTAATATCAATTACCGCAATCCTTTTAATAACAAACTTCGCATTCGCGAAGAAGGAGGCTCCTAAAGAAGCTGCAACATCGGCAACCCCGGCAGCATCAGCCGTTGAAACAGCGAAAGTTCCCGCAGCAGAAGTAAACAAACCAGTTGCCGTTGTGGAACCAAATTCCACTATAGATATGAATGCCGCAGTTGTAACTGTTGACGGCACAGTAATAACAGAAGCACAGGTTACTAAGCTTTTGGATGCAAGAATGGAACAGCTCGCCAGCAGAATCCCGCCGAATATGAAAGACCAGTATCGTCAGCAGATGAGAAAGCGTATTGTCGAGCAGCTGACAATAGAAGAAATTCTCACCCAGAAAGAAGCAAAAATGAACATCACCGTTACCCAGGCGGACGTAAATGCAATGGAACAGGAGCAAATGAAGAAGCAAAACCTGTCACCAGATGAATTTAAGTCACTGCTTAAGGCTTACGGTATGACATACAGCGATTTCGAGCAGAATATACGTAAACAACTGATGTTCGAAAAACTGATGGCGGACGAATTTAAAACTAAAGTAAAAGAACCAAATGATACCGATGCAAAGGCTTTCTACACTGAAAACATCGACCAGTTCAAAGAGCAGGAAGGCATTCACGCAAAGCACATCCTTATCAAACCGGAAGATTCGAATGACCCGAACCAGGCCAAAGCAGCTGCAAAGGCAAAGGCAGAAGACATCCTGAAAAAAATTAAGGGTGGCGCCAATTTTGAGGAGTTGGCAAAAGAATATTCAGCTTGCCCATCCAGCAAAAATGGCGGAGACCTCGGTCAGCAGCCAAAGGGAACTTTCGTACCGGAATTCGAAAAGGCAGCTTATGCTCTTGAGCCAAATCAGATTAGCGATGTTGTGGAAACCAGCTTCGGATACCATATCATAAAGCTCATCAGTCATACTGACGCAAACACCACAAGCTTTGAGCAGGTCAAAGAAAAGATTACCCAGTACCTGACCAACAAGCAAAAAGAAGGTGTTGTAAACGATTATATACAGAAAATTAAGAAAGAAGCGGATTTAAAATTCGCTAATCCGGCAGATAATTTTGAGATGGAAACCCCAAAACCAACTATACCGGCAAGACCAAGTTCCGATAAAAACGAGCCAAACAGCACAAAATAAGGCTCTTTGATACTAAAACCCGTGATTTATCAAAAAATCGCGGGTTTTTTATGCGCATTTTTAAAGCAATTCTCCGCTGAAATATTCAAATTTTGAGAAAAAATCGGCAGTTTTGAGATTTGCAAGGCCGAAATGTTCGTATATAATGTCTGGCTAATGGATTGGAGTCAAAAAAATGCGCAAAAATCAACGTAAACCACGCATAGCAGTTGTCTTACTTATTACTGTAGCATTAACTGTTGTCGGTGTCGCTGAAACCTGGCGGCTGGGAAATAACCAGCAGTGGCAAAAAGTAGCGGATGCCAATTCGTCAGGTAAAACATTTAACACAAATACTCTCGAAGGCGCGATAGCGCAGGCCAAACAGTTAGCATCTGAAGGCAAGAGATCAAAAGCGAAAAAAGCGTATGCGAAAATCAGTCTGAATTATCCGCAATTCGCCGGCGACGATTTCAACGCTTATGTAAAAGCGGAACTTATGTACGCCAAACGCAAATATGCTGAAGCCGCGAAAATTTACAGCGACTTTATTGACAACTATCCGGAAAGTCCGCTCTGGCAGGCGGCTCTGGAAAGGGAATTTCAGATTGGCTCTGCCTTTCTTTACGGTCAAAAAAGAACTGTGCTGAAAATATTCAAACTTCACGCATACGAAGAAGGCACTGAAATTATGTATGAAATCGCGGATACGACAGGCGATGCTCCAATTGCAAAGAGAGCAATTGAAACACTCGCCGTGTCAAATGAAAAAAGAGACGCTTTCGACGAAGCGTATCTTGCGTGGGCGGACGCTCAAAACCGATGGCCGACCGGAGATATGGGACAGATGTCTCTGCTTGGAATGGCAAGAAGTCTTGAAAAAGATTATAAAGGACCGGCGTTTGACGGCAAGGTTTTGATAAGTTCAAAAAGCTATTATACAGAATATACGACAAGGTATCCCGAATCCGCACAGCAGCTACAGGTATCGCAAACGCTGGCAACACTGGAAAGGGAAATGTCTGAAAAAGAATTATTGATTGCAGAGTATTATAAACGAACTGCCAGTTATCAGGCTGCGGATTTATATTATCAGCAAGTCATAAGCAGATGGCCTGCCAGCGCAGCCGCGAAGGCCGCCGAGCAGAAGCTGCCGGAAGTTAAAAAACTGCTGGCTGAATCACAATTACCAAAAAAGAAAAAGTTTAACTGGAAAGGTCTGTTTCTATGAGAGGAACAATAATACTGATTGCATCGCTGCCGATGATGTTCGCATTTGCCGGCTGCAGCGGATACACAAATCAGTCATTATATTCAGATAAGATAAGAACTGTTTACGTTGAGATGTTTGACAATACAACGTTTCGCAGAGACCTCGAATACGATCTCACCGACGCGATTGCCAAACGCATCGAAGCTGAAACGCCTTATAAAATAGTTTCAGACCGAAACAGAGCCGATACCGTATTGGGCGGAAAGATAACGTCAATGAACAGTTCCACTTTAACGCTTGAACGTGAAACCGGCAGAGCGCTGGAAAGCCAGGCTGAAGTTACCGCGACGTTCAGTTGGAAAAATCTTGAAACCGGTCAATATCTGGTTCAAAACGTGTCCATAACATCCTCGGCAAGTTACTCGCATTTTCAGGGCCAGAGTTTTGAATACGCTTCAAAAGTCGCGGCAAATAAATTGGCGGAACGAATCGTAGAACAAATGCAGATAGGTTGGTAATAATAAGAAATATTATTTTATATAAACATTGGAAACAGTACCTAAAGATGAATGAACCAAAAAAACAAATTTTAAAAAACACCGGAACGTCTCGTGACAAAAACAAATCATTTCAATGGCTTTTGTTTGTCTTCGCCGCCATCGCTATCATATCGCTGGTCGGCAAATATCAAACAAGCGAAACCATAACCAATGATGAATTTGAAAAATATTTGTCAGAAGGTAAAGTAGAAAGCATTGAAATCGGCGATACAGATATAATCGGTAAATTCAATACTGTCGGCACAAACTCGCGTCAGCCCAAATCGCCAAAAACATTCCAGGTAGGTTATCGCTCTGAAATGCTGAACGATTTAATCACCAAGCTTCAATTGGCTCCGACGCCCGTTAAATGGACTTTTGCCAAGCCGCAATGGCTTATGCCGCTGCTAAGCTGGATTATACCTTTCGTGCTGATGATAGTATTCTTCTATTTCATTTTTGTACGAAATGCACGCAACGGCCCAGGTATGTTGATGAACTTCGGAAGAAGCAAACACAAAATGCAGGGCAAAGAACAAATGAAAGTAACATTTGACGATGTCGCCGGCATAGACGAAGCCAAGGAAGAAGTTGCTGAAATTATTGAATTCCTCAAGCATCCGAAAAAATTCCATAAAATCGGCGGCAGAATTCCTCGCGGCATATTGCTCGTCGGACCTCCGGGCTGCGGAAAAACACTGCTGGCAAAAGCTATTGCAGGTCAGGCCGGTGTGCCTTTCTTCAGCATCTCAGGCAGTGATTTCGTTGAGATGTTTGTCGGAGTTGGCGCTTCAAGAGTGCGTGATTTATTTCAATCCGCAAAAGATAACTCACCCTGTATCATCTTTCTCGATGAAATTGATGCTATCGGCAAAAAACGCGGGCCGGGATTCGTCAGCGGCGGACACGATGAAAGAGAGCAAACACTTAATGCCATCCTCGTTGAAATGGACGGCTTTGATACTAACGACCAGGTTATCGTTATGGCGGCTACAAACCGCGGCGACATCCTCGATAAAGCGCTTACAAGACCGGGCAGATTCGACAGACAGGTTTTTGTGCCGCTGCCGGATGTAAAAGGACGAACAGAAATCCTCAAGATTCACTCTAAAAAAATCAAGATGGGACCGGATGTTGACCTTGAAAGAATTGCACGCGGAACACCTATGTTCAGCGGTGCAGACCTGGAGGCAATTATCAATGAAGCTGCTATCGCAGCGACTATGAACAACAAAGACTTCGTCGAAATGGAAGACCTCGAAGAAGCCAGAGACAAAGTACGCTGGGGCAGACAGAAACGCAGCAGAAAGATTGACGAGGCTGAAAGAAAAGATACCGCTTATCACGAAGCAGGACACACTCTCGTCCAGTCACTACTCAAAGACGCCGACCCACTGCACAAAGTCAGTATCATACCGCGAGGCCCTTATGGCGGCGCAACTTTTTCACTGCCGGAAAAAGATAGAAATTATTACACAAAAAAATATTGTATGGCGGAGATTCAGGTGTGTTTCGGCGGCCGAATAGCAGAGGAACTTTTCTGCGACGATATTTCAAGCGGCGCCAAAGCTGACATCCAAATGGCTACATCTATCGCAAGAGAAATGGTGCAGACCTGGGGAATGAGTCAGGAAGTCGGACTGATAGACTACAGCGCCAAACCACAGGATTCTTATTTCGGAATGGGCGGACAGGATTACTCTCAGAAAACTGCTGAAGTTATCGACGCTGAAATCAAAAAAATTATCGACGAAGCATATAACACCGCTAAAACTCTTATCGAAAATAATCGTGAAAAACTTCAGGCAATTGCTGATGCGCTTTTGAAATATGAATCGCTCGACGCTACGGAAGTAAAAACTATTCTCGACGGAGGCATTTTAAGCAAACCAACAGTAGGCGATTTGCTCAAAGCAGAACAGGATAAGCAAACAGACGCCGTTATGCCGCCGCCAATACCGCCGACAGATTCGAATAAAAATGAACAAAACAGCGGCAGCGAAAATAATAGTAATTAAAAATTGTGTCTATTGTCATTGCGAGGAGTTCTGATGCAATTAGAACGACAAAGCAATCTCAAGCATGTATATTTTTAGCGGCTGCTGTATACAAAAAGGAGTTTTTGAATTATTGAATGAACAACAGACCGTTTATACTATCAATAATTGCGGTAGCGATTTTCTACATATCGCCTGCGGTCGGTGCGTCAGACTTGACCGGCGATGACCTCGCCGAAATAAAACTGATTCTTCAATACCCGGCGATTACGCCAAATACAAATAGTGCCGTTGAAATCAAATTTGACCTTGTAAAAGACTGGCACTTTTATGCTCCCGTAAAAAATACTCCGCAGGATATGAGTTTAAAAATAATCGTACAGGGGCAGAGGCTTTTGTTCTCGAATCCTGTTTTTCCAAAGGCACAGTCCTACTCCGATAAAGTTACAAATCAAAAACTCAGCGTTTATAGCGGAAGTTTCAGCGTTTATATTCCTTTCACCGCAGATACAAACAGTACTAACACTGAAATAAACATCACAATCAACGGCGTCGCATGTAACGAACAGCTATGCAAAAAAGTAAACTATGAACTCTTAAAAACTATTGAAATATCACCTGACGCAAAAATGGATACTCCTGCGTTTGTCGTACCCGTTGTAAACCAGGAAACTTCGACAGCTCTGCAAACCGCCGCTTCAATTGCACTGCCGCTGGCGATAGTCGCCGGATTGCTGTTGAATGTTATGCCGTGCGTTTGGCCGATTCTGCCTATTATCGTGATGCGGCTTGTCAGCCTGTCTGAAAAAAGTAAGGCGAAAAGTTTTATGCTTGGCGTTGCTTTTGCAATTGGAATCATTTTATTTTTCGCCACACTTGCCGCTGTTAATATAATTCTCAAGCTCGGCTTCGGTTTGGTTTTTCAATGGGGCGACCAGTTCAGAAATCCTGCATTCGTAACAGGTATGGCAATTTTAATGGTTGTGCTCGCTTTATATATGTTCGGCTTATTCACATTTGCGATTCCAGCATCCGTCAGCAGCAACAAACAGAGCGGCGGTTTTTGGGGTTCCGTCGGAATGGGATTTTTGGCAGCGGTTTTAAGTACGCCGTGCAGTTTTGCGATTCTGACTTTTGTGCTTGCCTGGGCACAGACTCAACTGATACCTCTCGCAACAATCACGATTCTCCTGATTGGCGCAGGAATGGCTTTGCCTTATGTTATATTGACAATGCTTCCGCAAATGCTCAACAAAATTCCAAAACCGGGAAGATGGATGGAATTATTTAAACACGCAACGGGTTTTATCTTACTGGCCATCGGCGTAAAATTGCTTGAGGCGGTACCATCGGTAAAACTTATAAATATCCTTTATTATGCAATTGCGCTGTCGGTTTGTGTATGGATGTGGGGTGTTTGCGTCAGCTATAATACTCCTGTTATAAAAAAATGGATTATCAGAATCATCGCAATTATATCTGCTGTTCTTTTTGGCTTTCTGCTTTTGACCGAGCAGCAAAAGGAATTGATTAACTGGCAGCCATATAACACGGAACTAATTTCTTCAGCGCAGCAGAAAAATCAGCCGGTTCTTATTGATTTTACCGCGGACTGGTGCTTGTCGTGCAAGATTCTCGATAAAACAGTATATTCGAATAAACAAGTTGCCGATTTGATTAAGCAAAAAAATGTGCTGGCAATTAAAGCTGATACTACCGGCTACGAATTCCCTGCGACAAAGGCACTGAAAGAAATTTATAATCAGCCTGCGGTACCGGTAACGATTCTGCTTTTGCCTGAAAAAAATGAGCCTGTGTCTCTGTCCGGAAATATGATAGGAACGAAGCTGCGGGAGTATTTACAAAATTTGCCGGACAAAAATATAAATGAGAATAAATAAAAACTATCTTGTATGGTTGTTTGTATGTTTTACTATTTCTTTAACCGGCTGTTCACAAATGTTTAATACCGTTTCAAGTCCGAACAATAAATTGTGTGTATCTTTTTACACCGACAAACACGGCATACCAACATACTCCGTCGCGTTACGCGGCGAAGAAATTATTGAACCGTCCGCGATGGGCTTAGTCCGCAGCGACGGCTCATTCACTGAAAATCTGAGCATCACAAAAACTTCTGAGCCGCAAATTATAAATGACACTTATGAAATGTTCTGCGGCAAGAAAAAACACTGTGAATACCAGGCGGTACAAAGAGTTTTCACTCTCACAAACAAAAATGATGAAACAATAGACATCATCTTTCAGGTTTCAAACGATGGCGTCGCGTTTCGTTATGCTTTCCAAAAAGCTTCACAAAATACTTTCTCCATCGAACAGGAAAGAACTTCTTTCGCATTTAAGCCGGATACCTTATCGTGGCTACACCCGATGCAGCCGGCAAAAACCGGATGGGAACAAACGCAGCCTTCGTATGAAGAATATTATGAGCAGGAAAAACCTGTCGGCAGTGATTCGCCAACCGGCCAGGGCTGGAGTTTTCCCGCATTATTTAAAACTGATGATAACATTTGGGTTTTAATTTGCGACAGTGATGTCGATGAAAATTATTGCGCAACGCGACTTGCGAACGATTCAAAAGGTGGAGTTTATCAAATCGCATTTCCAAATCAGAAAGAACATCGCGGCGAAATCGACCCTGTTAATCCGCAGATTACTTTGCCGTTCAAATCGCCCTGGCGTGTTTTAATCATTGGACAAAATCTGAACACCATTGTCGAATCAACACTGATAACAGCTGTTGCCGCGCCGAACAAATTAACTGATTGTAATTTTGTCAAACCCGGCCGAGCCGCATGGCATTGGCTCAGATATAGTGACGACAGCGCAACGTTAGAATTCGCTGAAAAATTCATAAATTTAGCCGTTGAGATGCACTGGGAATATGTTCTCATTGATGCAGGCTGGGACAAGAACATCGGCTATAAAAAAATGACCGAGCTTGTTCAACAGGCAAAGAAAAGAAATGTATCTGTAATTCTCTGGTACAATTCAAATGGACAGTGGAACGGCGCACCATTTACGCCAAAAGATAAAATGAATGAACAAATCGTACGCAGACAGGAATTTGCATTATTAAAGCAAATGGGCGTCAAAGGTGTTAAAATAGATTTCTTCGGCGGCGACAAACAAGCAACGATGAAACTTTATTTGGATATTCTTAAAGATGCCGCTGATTACGGAATTATGGTGAATTTTCACGGCACAACAATTCCGCGCGGCTGGCAGCGAACATATCCCAATCTCATTTCAATGGAAGCCGTTAGAGGAATGGAGTACGTTACTTTCGAGCAGACCAACGCTGACAAGCAGCCGCAGCACTGCTGTATGCTGCCATTCACACGCAATGTTATTGGCTCGATGGATTTCACACCTGTCGTTTTCAGTCCGACAATTCGAACTTCACAATTACGAACGTTGCCGGCATTTGAGTTGGCACTATCAGTAATTTTTGAATCCGGCGTACAGCACTTTGGACTTGTGCCGGATGAAATGAAATTTATGCCTCATTTCGTAAAAGAATTTTTGCAGAAAGTTCCGACCGCATGGGATGAAACAAAATTCCTCGCTGGCTACCCAGGCAAATATGTCATACTCGCCCGCCAAAGTGCGGATGTATGGTATATTGCAGGCATTAACGGACAAGACAATGAACAGAAAATAAATATTGATTTGTCATTTTTGGGAAAAGACAACTGGCACGGCGTTTTTATTAGCGACGGACCAGACAGAACTTTTATAAAAAAATCTCTTGAATCAATTAACGCTTTGACTAATCTTGACGAAATAAAACCTCACGGCGGATTTGTAATATGGCTAAACAAAAAATAGACAAAGAAAAAGCTGAAGAACGTATAAAGGCAATTTGGCCAATATTGAAAAAAACGTATCCGCAGGCTAAATGTGCACTTGAGCATACAAATCCTCTTGAGCTTCTCGTCGCAACGATTCTTTCGGCACAGTGTACTGATGTAAGAGTAAATATTGTTACAAAAACGATTTTCAAAAAATATACATCCGCCGCCGACTGGGCCAACGCACCGCTGAAGGAAATAGAACAGGATATAAAAACAACCGGCTTCTATCACAACAAGGCATTTAATATTAAGAACGCCTGTCAAAAAATAATCGATAATTATGACGGCAAAGTTCCAGACACTATGGATGAACTGCTCAAGCTCAACGGCGTCGGCAGAAAAACCGCGAACGTGCTTCTCGGCAATGCGTTTGACATACCCGGCGTCGTATGCGATACTCACGTAATAAGACTAAGCCAAAGGCTTGAACTTTCAGCCAACAGCGACCCTGTGAAACTTGAGTTTGACCTTATGGAAATAGTACCTAAGAAAAACTGGACGCTGTTCAGCCATCTGATTGTTTTTCACGGCAGAAATATCTGCCAGGCAAGAAAACCAAAATGTGATATTTGTCCGATTGTGGAATACTGTCCGGCGGCGAATAATCCAAAATTATGGTAAACGAAAGGAAACGCTATGAGCGACAAAATAACAAGGTTTGGAGTTTCAACTGAAGAAACCTGGCGTGTATTCAGAATAATGGCCGAATTTGTCGAAGCGTTTGAAGAACTTGCGACAATCGGGCCTGCGGTTTCCATCTTCGGCTCGGCGCGAACAAAAAAAAGCGATAAATATTATAAGCTCACAGTAAAAACAGCAGAGATTTTGGCCAAAGCTGGTTTTGCAATTATCAGCGGCGGAGGCGGAGGTATTATGGAGGCCGCAAACAAAGGCGCTGTCAAAGCGGGCGGAAAAAGCGTCGGTCTGAACATCGACCTGCCGCATGAACAATTACCAAATAAATATCAAAACCTGTCGCTGCACTTCAGGTATTTTTTCTGCAGAAAAGTTATGTTCCTCAAATACGCCAACGGCTTCATCGCGATGCCCGGCGGATACGGCACAGTTGACGAATTCAGCGAAGCACTCGTTTTGATACAGACATTTAAACAAGCATACTTCCCGGTAATTCTTATGGGCAGCGAGTATTGGGGTGGACTTGTGAACTGGATGAAGAAAACAATGTTAACGAAACATAAATATATCAACTCACAGGATATGGGCGTTTTTACCGTCTGCGATGACCCGCAAAAAGCCGCGGATATTATTATAGAGTTCCAGCAATCCGGCAAACAGCAAGGTTTGCAGGAACCGGCTGGCCTAAAAAGAACCCATCCCAACTACCATAGATAAAATTTTTAAGGAAAAGATTATGATTCCGGTCATTGTAATTGCAACGATGATATTTTTGTTGCTCGGCTATCGTATTTACGGTCGCATTATTTCAAAACAAATTGAACTCGACGATTCTCGTCCGACTCCGGCTGTGGAAATAAACGATGGTGTTGATTATGTACCCGCCAAAATGCCGCTGCTGCTTGGCCAGCATTTTTCAGCAATTGCTGCCGCCGGCCCGATTGTCGGCCCGATTTTAGCAGGCATTTGGTTTGGTTGGCTGCCGACTATCCTCTGGCTTGTGATTGGCGCAATATTCATCGGCGGTACACACGACTTTTACAGTCTGGCCGCTTCTATGCGTCACAAAGCCGTAAGTATCGGACAAATCGTCAAACAATATACATCACCTAAAATTCATATTCTGTTTCTATTATTTGTATGGCTTACGCTGGTTTATGTAATCATCGCGTTTACAGATATTACAGCACAAACTTTTAAAACCGTTGTCGCCGAGTCAGCCTATGGCCCGGCCGTGGCAGCTTCATCAATCCTTTATCTGCTGCTTGCCATTGTGTTGGGCGTACTGCTGTATAAGTTCAATTTAAAACTATTGCCGGCCACAATAATTTTTGTGCCGCTGGTTTTATTTATCGTCTGGTATGGGCCAAGATGTCCGCAACCAGTTCTTAGTTTCTTAGACAGCTTTTCCGTAAAACAGTGGGATGTAATTTTGCTGGGCTATTGTTTCGTCGCTTCGGTAATTCCGGTTTGGCTGCTGCTTCAGCCTCGCGGCTACCTCGGTGGCTGGATGCTTTACGCTGTTATCTTCACAGGATTTATCGGCGCATTCAGCGGAAAATTCTCGATACAATACCCCGCAGTAAATCTCGACGGATTCGCAAGTCTTGCAAATGGAAAGGCTTTAATTCCTGCGTTGTTTATTACTGTCGCCTGCGGTGCCTGTTCTGGTTTTCACGGCGTTGTCTGTTCAGGTACAACATCAAAACAATTAGCAAAAGAAAAAGATGCGATGCCGATTGGTTTTGGCGCAATGCTTCTGGAAAGTCTCGTCGGCGTGCTTGCCTTAATCTCGGTTATGATATTACCGAAAGGCGATGTACTTCTCAAGTCCGACCCGAATCTTATTTATGCCAACGGTATCGCAAAATATCTCGGCCTGGTTGGAATAAATTTCAGTATAGCATTTCGAT
>Ga0153915_10004334_pt1 | contig 13050 bp, 11 predicted proteins | sample Opewatmetagenome_2_FD_107003 | JGI IMG/M metagenome (GOLD analysis project Ga0153915, IMG submission 107003) | Freshwater wetland microbial communities from Ohio, USA - Open water 3 Core 3 Depth 3 metaG | ecosystem: Environmental > Aquatic > Freshwater > Wetlands | place: USA: Ohio, Lake Erie... | reverse complement strand
TGAAGAAAGCCGACGCCAGCGGTGCGCGGTATGCGGTGATTGTCGGCGATGACGAGGTGCTGGCGGGAGAGATCAGCATCAAGCCGTTGCGTGAGCTTGCAGAACAAGTGCGCGCCTCGATCGACGAGGCCGTGGATCTGATCGAGAAAGGCATGACGGATAAAGCGTGATTGGTGAGGCGTGACTGTTAAAGCGTGACTGGTGAGGCGTGACTGATAAAGCGTGACTGGTGAGGCGTGACTGATAATGCGTGCCTGATAAGGCGTGACTGATAAAGCGTGACTAATGAGGCGTGTTGTTTTGCGGTCCACGAGTCGCGATTCCCCAGCCGCGCTCCACCCGTCACGAATTGAGGAAAGAAATGGCTTACGATCTGGAAGAACAGGAACAACTGGAAACATTCAAGGCGTGGTGGAAGCAGTACGGCAACCTGGTGATCCTGACGGTGACGGCCTGCTTGCTTACCATCGCGGCGATCCAGGGCTGGCGCTACTACCGCTATCAACAGGCGCTGGCGGCAGTCACGCTGTACGAACAGTTGATACAGGCGGAGCGCACCAACGACGCAAAGAGAGTGCGCGATATCGCGGCGCAGATCACCGACAGGTATGCCGCAACGCCGTACGCCGCGATGTCGGCGCTTGCTGCGGCCCGCGCCAGTTTTGACACCGGCGATCTCGCCGCCGCGAGGGCGCAGCTGCAATGGGTGATCGACAACGCCAGGGAAGAGGAAGTGCGCGACATGGCACGGCTGCGGCTCGCCGGCGTGTTGCTCGATGAAAAGAAACACGCCGAGGCGCTTGCGCTGGTTGAAAGCAAGCACCTTGAGGCGTTCAGCGGGCGTTACGCCGATCTCAAAGGCGATATTCTGGCGGCGCAGGGCCGGCTGGCCGAGGCCCGTAGCGCTTACCAGCTTGCATTCGATAAGAGCGATGCGCAAAGCGCATATCGCGCCATGATACAGGCCAAGCTCGACGCGCTCGGTGACGTAAAGTGAAAGTCTGCAGGATCGAAAGGTATGCCGCCGCTCTGCTCGCTTTGCTGGCGGGCGGCTGCCAAACGGTGACGAGCACCTACGATAGCTTGTTCGGCGCCCGGCCGACCCAAAAGCCCGCCGAACTGGTGACGATCCAGTCGGTGGCGAGCGCGAAAATCCTTTGGCAGGGCAGCGTCGGTGGCGCGGACAAGAACGCTTTTTTCCCGGCTGTGGCCGGCAACGTCGTCTACGCGACGGGTGCTGCCGGGCAGGTCACGGGCTTTGACGCGGCGAATGGCAGGCAGGCAACGCGCATCGACGCCGGACAGCGCCTCTCAGGCGGCGTCGGCGCTGGAGACGGGCTGGTGGTGGTTGGAACGCCCAAAGGTGAAGTGCTGGCATTCGACCGCGACGGCAAGCCGTTATGGAAGGCGCAACTAACCGGTGAAGTGCTGGCGCCGCCGCGTGTGGCGGACGGTGTCGTGGTGGCGCGTGCCGGCGATGGTCGCGTCTTCGGCCTCAACGCCGCCGACGGCAAGCGTAAATGGCTTTATCAGCGCGCGACGCCGGCGCTGTCGGTGCGCACCCATGCCGGGGTGGTCATCCAACGCGGCGCGGTGTTCGCCGGGTTCCCGGGCGGCCGGCTCGTGGCGCTTGACCTCGCCAACGGCAAGGTCATGTGGGAATCCGTGGTGGCGCTCCCCCGCGGTACCACGGAACTCGAGCGCGTCGCCGACATCACCAGCCCGCCAGTCGTCGACGACCATCAGGCGTGCGCAGTCGCGTTCCAGGGCCGCGTCGCTTGCTTCGACGCGCTGCGCGGAACCTCGAACTGGGCACGCGACATGTCGAGCAGCGCCGGCATGGGCGCTGACATTCGCAATTTCTATGTGACGGACGATAAAAACGCAGTGACCGCGCTGGACAAGACGAACGGCGCCAGCATCTGGAAGCAGGACAAGTTGTCCGGACGCGGTGTCAGCGGTCCGCTCGCCTTCGGCCGCTATGTCGTCGTCGGCGATTTTGCGGGATACGTTCATTTTCTGTCGCGCGAAGACGGCTCTTTCGCCGCGCGCATCGCTACGGATGGCAGCGCGATCATCGCACCGGCGGTCGCGCTCGACCTGAGCAGCTTCGTGGTTCAGACCCGCAACGGCGGCATTTTCGCCATCACCGTGCAGTAACTTACAGTAACCGCAAGGACGCTAAGGCGCAAAGATAACGCAACGTTTCTTGTATTTTTTGCATTGCGATCCTCTGCGTTTTTGCGCCTCTGCGGTTGATTGTGACCAGATGAAACCCACCATTGTCATCGTAGGGCGGCCCAACGTCGGCAAGTCGACGCTGTTCAACCGCCTGACTCGCAGCCGTGAGGCGATCGTCGCCGACGCCCCGGGCATCACCCGCGATCGCCACTATGGCGAAGGGCGCGTAGGGGACAAGCCGTACCTCGTAGTCGACACCGGTGGTTTCGAACCGGTCGCCAGGGAGGGCATATTCCACGAGATGGCGCGTCAGACACGGCAGGCGGTGGATGAGGCGGACGGAGTATTGTTCGTGGTCGACGCGCGGGCGGGACTGACAGCGCAAGATGAGATCATCGCCGACGAGTTACGCAAGACCGGCCGAAAAATCTGGCTCATCGTCAACAAGTCGGAAGGCATGCCGCCGGCGATGGCTACCGCGGATTTTCACGCGCTGGGCGTAGGCGAGCCGCTCGCAGTTTCGGCGGCGCATGGCGAGAATATCAGCGACCTCATGGACATCGTGCTTGCCGACCTGCCGGATAGCCGGGAGCCGTCCAGCGAGGAGGTCAAGCATCCCAAGATCGCGATCGTCGGCCGCCCCAACGTCGGCAAGTCGACGCTCATCAACGCGCTGCTCGGCGAGGAGCGCGTGATCGTATTCGATGAACCCGGAACCACGCGCGATGCGATTTACGTCGAGTTCGAGCGCGATAGCCGTCATTACACGTTGATCGACACCGCCGGCCTGCGCAAACGCGGCCGCGTGGTGGAGGCGGCCGACAAGTTTTCGGTAGTGAAGACCATGCAGGCCATCGCCGATGCCAACGTCGTGATTCTGGTGCTCGACGCGCGGCAGGAGGTCTCCGAGCAGGACGCGCATATCGCGGGTTTCATCCTCGAAGCGGGCCGCGCGCTGGTGGTGGCCGTCAACAAGTGGGAGGGCCTGCCGGAGCATGACCGCGACATGCTTAAGCGGGTAGTGGCGCGCAAGCTCAATTTCCTGAATTTCGCGCGCCTGCATTTCATCTCGGCGCTGCACGGGCAGGGCATCGGCTCGCTGCTGAACTCGGTGGATGCGGCCTATCGGGCGGCGATGGCGCGGCTGCCGACGCCCAGGCTCACGCGCGCGCTGCAGGCGGCGCTCGTCCAGCAGCAACCGCCGCGGGCGGGCTACAGCCGCCCGAAACTGCGTTACGCCCACCAGGGCGGCGCCAACCCGCCGCGCATCATCATCCACGGCAACGCCCTGGAGCACGTGCCGGACAGCTATCGCCGTTATTTGGAACGATTTTTTCGCGACGCTTTCAAACTGGAAGGCACGCCGCTCAAGGTCGAGTTCAAGACCGGGCGTAATCCGTACGCGAGGGCACGGCTCCCGACGTAGCGGGCACAGCGGCTAACCCTATGGCATTACGGAAAAAAATCAAGTAGAGTGGTCATCCGAATAACGACAATAGCGAGGGTATCATGAGCAATAAAGGGCAGTTGCTACAAGACCCGTTCCTGAACACTTTGCGCAAGGAACACATCCCGGTGTCGATCTACCTGGTGAACGGCATCAAGCTGCAGGGTCAGATCGATTCGTTCGACCAGTATGTTGTGCTGCTCAAGAACACGGTCACGCAGATGGTTTACAAGCATGCGATTTCGACCGTCGTTCCCGCGCGGCCAGTCAACGTCCAGCTTGATCAAGCCGCAGAATAGTTGATGTCCGCTGGCCTGGTAATTGATGTTTGATCGTCCCGGCAACGGCACCGAGGCGGTGCTGGTCAGCCTCGACTTCGGCGAGGCGGATTACGCTGAAAATCTTGAGGAAGTGAAGCAGCTGGCGGCGAGCGCGGGGGTCAACACGCTGGCGCTCGTCAAAGGCAGGCGCGCGCGCGCCGATCCGGCACTGTTCGCAGGTCGCGGCAAGGTCGAGGAAATCGCGGCCACCGTCGCCATGACGCGCGCGGCGGTCGCGATCTTCAATCACGAACTCACGCCGATTCAGGAGCGCAATCTGGAGCGGCGCCTCGACTGCCGGGTGGTGGACCGCACCAGCCTCATTCTTGACATTTTCGCGCAGCGCGCGCGCAGCCATGAAGGCAAGCTCCAGGTCGAACTTGCCCAACTCGAACACCTCTCCACCCGGCTGGTGCGCGGCTGGACTCACCTGGAACGCCAGAAAGGCGGCATCGGGCTGCGTGGCCCGGGTGAGACCCAGCTCGAAACCGACCGTCGGTTGCTCGCCAGGCGCGTCAAGACGCTCAAGGAAAAGCTGAGCAAGCTCAGGAGTCAGCGTGAAGTGCAGCGCCGGGCGCGCTCGCGCGCAAATCTGCTGGCGGCCTCTCTGGTCGGCTACACCAATGCCGGCAAGTCGACGTTGTTCAACCGGCTCACGCGCGCCGACGCCTACGCCGCCGACCAGCTGTTTGCGACCCTCGATACCACGGCGCGCCGCGTGCACATGGCAAGCGGCGCCTCTATCGTGTTGTCCGACACCGTGGGATTCATCCGGCGGCTGCCGCATACCCTGGTGGTCGCATTCCGCGCCACGCTCGAAGAAACCGCCCGCGCCGATCTGCTGCTGCACGTCGTCGATGCGAGCAGTTCGGATCGCGATGCGCAGATCGCGGCGGTCAACCAGGTATTGGCGGAAATCGGCGCCGACGCCATTCCGCAGGTGCTGGTCTATAACAAGATCGATCGCACACGCGTTCCGGCGCGAATCGAGCGCGGCGAATGTGGTAAAATCGAACGCGTCTGGATCAGCGCCGAATCGGGCGAAGGTCTTGATTTCGTGCGTGAAGCACTGGACGAATACGCCGCCGCCGCCTTGCGGCACACAGAACTCAAAAGCCCGGTTGCGGCGTAACATCGGATTCTCTTTTCCATGATCGGATACTTAAGGATGTTCCGCGACTATCTGAAGGATCGCTCGTTGCGGGTCGTCGGCGCGCTGATGTCGCTCAACGATCCGCAATGGGGCAGGCGACCCGGTGGCAACCAGGGCCCGCCCGACCTCGATGAGTTGTGGCGCAGTTTCAACAGGAAACTGGACGGCCTGTTCGGCCGCAGGGGCGGCGGCAACGGTGAAGGGCCATCCGGACCCGGCGCGAAGCGAATGGGCGGCGGTGCGGGACTGCTGGCGGGATTGATTTTCGCGGTATGGCTCGTGAGCGGTTTCTATATCGTCAACGAAGGTCAGCGCGGCGTGGTGCTGCGTTTCGGCAAGTATGTCGAAACCACCATGCCCGGCCCGCGCTGGCACCTGCCGTATCCGATCGAGACCGCCGAGATCGTCAATCTGGCCCAGGTGCGGACCGTCGAAATCGGCTACCGCAACAACGTCAAGAGTAAGGTGCTCAAGGAATCGCTGATGCTGACCGATGATGAGAATATCATCGATGTCCAGTTCGCGGTGCAATACGTGCTGAAAAGCCCCAACGATTACCTGTTCAAGAGCCGCGGGCCGGACGACGCGGTGCTGCAGGCGGCGGAAACGGCGATTCGCGAAGTGGTCGGCAAGAGCAGTATGGATTTCGTGCTTTACGAAGGGCGCGCCGAAGTCGCGGCGCGCGCGCAGAAGCTGACGCAGGAGATTCTTGACCGCTACGAGACCGGCATCAATATCAGCAAGGTGACGATGCAGAACGCGCAGCCGCCGGAGCAGGTGCAGGCGGCATTCGACGACGCGGTGAAAGCCGGACAGGACCGCGAGCGCCAGAAGAACGAGGGCCAGGCCTACGCCAACGACGTGATCCCGAAAGCGCGCGGCATGGCGGCACGGCTGATCCAGGAAGCCGAGGGTTACCGCCAGCGGGTGATCGAGCAGGCCGAAGGTGACGCCAATCGCTTCCGGCAGGTGGTTGCCGAATACAACAAGGCGCCGCAGGTGACGCGCGACCGGCTCTATATCGACGCCATGCAGCAGATCCTGAGCAGCAGCAGCAAGGTGCTGGTCGACCAGAAAGGCGGCAGCAATCTGCTCTACCTGCCCCTCGACAAGTTGATGCAGATGACGGGCGGCGCGGGGGCGGAGGCCGGGGCCAAGCCGGCGGAAACCGCGCCGGCGCCGGAGTCGACAGCGCGCACCCGTGATGCCTTCCGCGGCCGCGACCGGGAGCAGCGCTGATGCGGAAAAATCTTGGTGCCATTCTTGTCGGCGCGATCGCGACGTTGATCATCGCTTCACTGTCGCTATTCGTCGTCGATCAGCGCCAGAACGCGATCGTGTTCCGGCTCGGCGAGGTGATCGACATCAAGAAGGCGCCGGGCCTCCAAGTCAAGGTGCCGCTCCTCGACAACGTGCGCTACTTCGATGTGCGCATTCTGACCATCGACACTGCCGAGCCCGAGCGCTTCCTGACGTCGGAAAAGAAGAACGTGCTGGTCGATCTGTTCGTCAAGTGGCGCATTCTCGACGTGCGGCAGTACTACGTGAGCGTGGGCGGGGACGAGTTGCGGGCGCAAACGCGTCTGCTGCAGACCATCAATGACGGCTTGCGCGCCGAGTTCGGCAACCGCACGGTGCACGATGTGGTCTCGGGCGAGCGCGACAAGATTATGGAACTGATGCGCGAAAAGGCGAATGAAGACGCAAAGAATATCGGCGTGGAGGTGCTCGATGTGCGTCTGAAGCGCGTTGACCTGCCGTCGGAGGTAAGCGAATCGGTCTACCGTCGCATGGACGCCGAGCGCAAGCGCGTTGCCAACGAACTTCGTTCCACCGGTTCCGCCGACTCGGAAAAGATCCGGGCGGACGCCGACCGGCAGAAGGAGGTCATTCTTGCCGAGGCTTATCGCGATGCACAGCGCATCAAGGGCGAAGGTGATGCCAAGGCGACCGCGATTTACGCGCGTGCCTACGAGCAGAATACCGAGTTCTACGCGTTCTACCGCAGCCTCGAAGCCTACAAGCAGAGCTTCAAGGGCAAGAGCGATGTGCTGGTGCTCGATCCGAATTCGGAGTTCTTCAAGTACTTCAGATCAGGCGGCAAGGCGGGCAAATAACAACGGGCCTGCGGTTGTCCCGTGCGCGACCCCGCCTGAGAATTACGACCAGACGAGCCGGCCACCGCATCGATGAGCAATACCCTGCTAACCGCGTTCGCCCTGATGCTGGTGATCGAAGGCATCCTGCCGTTCCTGATACCCGTACTGTGGCGGGAAACGTTCCGCCGGCTCACCGAAATGAGCGATGGCCAGATCCGCTTCATCGGGTTGACCTCGATGCTCGCCGGCTTGCTGCTGTTGTATATTGTGAGACGCTGACAAGCAGGATTCAGGATCAAGGATCAAGTGAAGGCGAGAATATCCTCCACCATAATCTTTCCTGAATCCTCATTCCTGAATCCTCATTCCTGAATCCTCATTCCTGATGCGCGCTTGGCTGCTGCCTGAATATATCGAGGACATTCTGCCTGTAGAAGCGCAGCGCATCGAGTGCCTGCGGCGGGCGATCCTCGACCTGTTCCGGGTGCACGGCTATCAGCTGGTGATGCCGCCGCTGCTCGAGCATGTGGAGTCGCTGCTCACCGGAACGGGCCACGATCTCGACCTTCAGACTTTCAAGCTGGTCGATCAGCTTTCGGGCCGCATGCTCGGCGTGCGCGCGGATATCACGCCGCAGGTCGCGCGCATCGACGCGCATCTCTTGAACCGCAGCGGTGTGACCCGGTTGTGCTATGCGGGCAGCGTGCTGCGTACGCTGCCCGACGGCCTGAACCGGACGCGCGAGCCGCTGCAGATCGGAGCCGAGATTTACGGCCATCGCGGCATCGAGAGCGACGTCGAGATCCAGCGCCTTATGATGAAGGCGCTGGCAGCGGCACGCGTCGCGAATGTCTATCTCGAGATCGGGCATGTGGCGGTATTTCGCGGCTTGGTGAAACGTGCCAAAATCGCCGCCGGCCTCGAGTCTGAACTGTTTCACGCCATGCAGACGAAAGATGTGCCGGCGTTGCACAGTCTGACCCGGCGCCTCGACCGCGGCACGCGCGCGGCGCTCACCGTGCTGCCGGAACTCTATGGCGGCGCCGAAGTGCTGACGCTCGCGCGCCGGAAATTGCCGCCTCACCCCGAGATCAAGGCGGCGCTGCGTGAGCTCAAAACGCTCTCCGACCAATTGCGCGATGTGGCGCGTATTCGCTGCTTCGACCTCGCGGAGCTGCGCGGCTACCGCTACCACAGCGGGGCGGTGTTCGCCGCCTATGCCGACGGCTGGCCCAATGCCCTGGCGCTGGGAGGGCGTTACGATGAAGTCGGCAAAGCGTTCGGGCGCGCGCGGCCGGCGACCGGCTTCAGCGCGGATTTGCGTGAGCTTGCTTCGGCGAGCCCGAGCGGCGGCATCGAAGCCGGAATTCTGGCGCCGCGCCTGCCGCGAGATGCCGCGTTGCAGCGCAGGATCGACGCGCTGAGAACCCGCGGGGGAATCGTGATTGCAGAACTGTCGGGACATGTCCGCGCGCGGGCCGAACTCGGTTGCAACCGCCGCCTCGTTCGCCGCGCCGGCAGGTGGGTTGTTGAAAAGCTTAAATGAATCGCCAAGGCGCCAATAGTTTCAAGGCAATAATGTCACAGCAACAACATGAGGCAATCGAAAGCAAACAGTGCGTGGGGTCTGCGCCATGGCAGCGCTTGGAATTTTGATATCTTATCTAATTGGCGCTCTTGGTGTCTTGGCGGTTAATTAAGGTTCTGGCGTTTTATGTCGAAAAACGTAGTGGTGATCGGCACCCAGTGGGGTGACGAGGGAAAAGGGAAGATCGTCGATTGGCTGACTGATCGTGCCCAGGGCGTAGTGCGTTTCCAGGGCGGGCACAACGCCGGACATACGCTGGTGATCAACGGCAGGAAAACCGTCCTGCACCTCATCCCGTCCGGCATCCTGCGCGATCGCGTCGCGTGCTATATCGGTAACGGCGTCGTGCTGTCGCCACAGGCGCTGATCGAGGAAGTCGACACGCTTGAGCGCGCCAGTGTGAGTGTCACCTCACGCCTCAGGATCAGCGAAGCGTGTCCCCTGATTCTGCCGTATCACGTGGCCCTCGACCAGGCGCGCGAGGCGGCCAAAGGCGAGGGCAGGATCGGCACCACGGGTCGCGGCATCGGCCCCGCCTATGAAGACAAGGTGGCGCGGCGCGCGATTCGGGTGCAGGACCTGTTCCATCGCGAGCGGTTTGCCGCCAAGCTGGGCGAGGTGCTCGATTTCCACAATTTCGTGTTGAAGAACTATTTCCGCACCGAGGCGGTCGATTTCGACCATACGCTCGACTGGACGCTGGCGTTCGCCGAGCGCATCAGGCCGATGGTCGCCGACGTACCGCGGCTGCTCTATGAGGCGCAGAAGGCGGGGGACAACCTGCTGTTCGAAGGTGCGCAGGGCACGCTCCTCGACATCGATCACGGCACCTATCCGTTCGTGACTTCGAGCAGTTGTGTGGCCGGCGCCGCCGCCGCCGGCGCCGGCATCGGGCCGACCAACCTGCATTACGTGCTGGGCATTACCAAGGCTTACACCACGCGGGTCGGTTCCGGACCCTTTCCGACCGAACTCGATGACGCTATCGGCAGGCAACTCGCCAGTCGCGGTAACGAATTTGGCGCGACGACGGGCCGGGCCCGCCGTTGCGGCTGGTTCGACGCGGCCGCGCTCAAGCGCTCGATCCAGATCAATGGCGTGTCGGGGCTATGCGTAACCAAGCTCGACGTGCTCGACGGCATGGAAAAGGTGTGTCTCGGCGTAGGCTACAGAATGAACGGGGCGAAGCGCGACATCCTGCCGTTCGGCGCCGAAATGCTGGCCGAGTGCGAGCCCATCTACGAGGAGGTGCCCGGGTGGAGCGGGAGCACGGTGGGACTGACGCGCTTTGAGCAGTTGCCCAAGGCCGCGCAGAATTATCTGCAGCGCGTGGAGGAAGTGTGCGGCGTGCCGCTCGATCTCATTTCGACCGGGGCCGACCGCGAGCAGACCATCGTACGGCGGCATCCGTTCGACTGATGCAGGATCGAGGGGTGAGGATTGAGGATCGTTGAGTTTGAAGTCTAAACTTGCTTGCTCAATCCTAAGAACTCAATCTTCAATCCCGAACATTGGTGCCGAGGAAGGGACTCGAACCCCCACGATGTTGCCACCGCCAGGACCTGAACCTGGTGCGTCTACCAATTCCGCCACCTCGGCTTTTGAGGGCTGCAATTCTAACTTAGGGCGCACGTTTGATCAAATGAATCAACGCAAAACTCGCACTTCCCGATCGTCGAGCCGATCTCGTCGCAACACCAGGTCGCAGCCGCCGGCGCCGGCGCGTGAGAAAAATTCCCGCAGTGGTGAGCAACCGCGGCGCGTGGCCGACCCCTTCTTCGAGCGCGAGAGCGCGCGTTACGCCGAGCCAGTGCCGAGCCGGGAATACATTCTGCAGACCCTGACCGAGCGCGGGGTGCCGGTGGCCGAGGACGAACTCGAACGCCTGCTCGGCATCGCGCCCGGCGAGCGCGAAGCATTTTCCCGGCGGCTGGGAGCGATGGAGCGCGAAGGCGAGATCATGCGTAACCGCCGCAACGCGATCTGCGTCGTCGACAAGCTCGGTCTTATCCGCGGGCGCGTCCAGGGGCATCCGGACGGCTTCGGCTTCCTGATCCGCGATGACGGCGGGCCTGATGTGTTTCTCGGGCCAAAAGAAATGCAGAAGGTGTTGCACGGCGACCGTGTCGTCGCGCGGCAGTCGGGCCTCGACCGGCGCGGTCGCCCTGAGGGAAAAATTGTGGAAGTGCTCGAGCATGTCCAGACGCGACTGGTCGGCCGGCTGCACAGCGATCACGGGGTACTTTTTGTCGTCGCCGAAGACAAGCGCATCAGCCAGGATTTCCTGATACCGTCGGGGGAATCACGCGGCGCCAATCCCGGGCAGGTGGTGACGGTGGAGGTGTTGACGCAGCCGGCGCAGCGCAGCCAGCCGGTCGCGCGCGTGGTCGAAGTGCTCGGCAACTACGCCGATCCCGGCATGGAAATCGAGATCGCGTTGCGCAAGCACAGCCTGCCCTACGCGTTTTCGGGCGACATCGAACGCCTGAGCCAGAAATTTCCAGAGGGCGTCACCGCCGACGACCGGCGCGGGCGCGAGGACATCCGCGATCTGCCGCTGGTGACGATCGACGGCGAATCGGCAAAGGACTTTGACGACGCGGTGTATAGCGAGCCAATCCCCCCGTCTCCCCCTTTAAGAAAGGGGGGCAGAGGGGAGATTTTGGAAAAGAGGGGTGCGCAAAGCGCGGGGGGATTCCGTCTGGTGGTGGCGATTGCCGATGTCAGCCACTACGTCAGACATGGCGATGCGCTCGATCAGGAGGCGCGCGAGCGTGGTAACTCGGTCTATTTTCCGCGCCGGGTGATTCCGATGCTGCCCGAGCGGCTGTCCAACGGATTGTGCTCGATCAACCCCGAAGTCGAGCGTCTGTGCGTCGCGTGCGACATGCGGATCGATGGGCACGGCGAGATTGAATCCTACCGCTTCTACCCGGCTGTCATGCGCTCCCATGCGCGGTTGACGTATACGCTGGTGGCGGAGATGCTGGGCGATGCGCGGGGTGAGGCGGCGCACCGCTACCGCAAGGTCGTGCCTCAGCTTGAGAATCTCTACCGGCTCTATAGACTGCTCGCGAAGTCACGCGAGCGGCGCGGCGCGATCGATTTTGAGACCATCGAGACCGAAATGCTCTTCAACGCGCAAGGCAAGATCGAGCGCATTGTGCCGGTCAAGCGCAATGACGCGCATCGCCTGGTCGAGGAATGCATGCTGGCGGCGAACGTTTGCGCATCGCATTTCCTGCGCGAGCGCGACCATCCGATGTTGTACCGCATTCACGAAGGACCGACGCCGGAGAAGCTCGCCGCGCTGCGCGAATTCCTCAAGGGTTTCGGTTTCAGCCTCACCGGTGGCGACGAACCGCATGCGCGGGACTACGCGAAGCTGCTGTCGCGCATCAAGGACCGGCCCGACGCGCAACTGCTGCAGACCGTCATGCTGCGCTCGTTGCGGCAGGCGGTCTACAGCCCCGATAACGTCGGTCACTTTGGCCTGGCGTACGAGTCGTACACCCACTTCACTTCGCCGATCCGGCGCTATCCGGACCTGCTGGTGCATCGTGCGATCAAGGCCGTGCTGGTACGCAAGCATTATGAACCCGGCGACTGGCACGAACTCGGCGCGCGCTGTTCGATGACCGAGCGTCGCGCGGACGACGCGACACGCGACGTCGAGGCCTGGCTCAAGTGCTACTACATGCAGGATAAGATCGGAGAAACCTTTGAGTGCAGCATCAGCGGCGTGACTGCATTCGGCGTCTTCGTTGCGCTCGATGGCATCTATGTGGAGGGGCTGGTGCATGTCTCGGATCTCGGCAAGGATTACTTCCATTTCGACGCGGCCAAGCACCATTTGCTCGGCGAGCGCACTGCGCGCCGCTTCCGCCTCGGCGACCGCTTGCGGGTGAGGGTGGTGCGCGTGGATCTCGATAGCAGCAAGATCGACTTCGTGCTGGACGAGAAGAAGTAACCGCCAAGACGCCAAGATCGCCAAGAAGTGCAAAGCTCGAATCGTGAAGACCATGCTGTTGGGCATTTTCCCCTCACGCTTCACGCCTCACGCCTCACGGGCTTCCCGTGTCTGACACCCGCATCATCCACGGTTTTCACGCGGTGGTGAGCCGCCTGCGGCAGGGCGCGGCCGCGGTGAAGGAGATATATCTCGACAGCGGGCGCCACGACCGGCGGGCGCAGGATCTCGTGGGGCTTGCCGAAAGCCACGGCATCCGCGTCATGCTGGTCGATGACAAACGGCTCGATGG
>Ga0153915_10004333_pt1 | contig 13051 bp, 13 predicted proteins | sample Opewatmetagenome_2_FD_107003 | JGI IMG/M metagenome (GOLD analysis project Ga0153915, IMG submission 107003) | Freshwater wetland microbial communities from Ohio, USA - Open water 3 Core 3 Depth 3 metaG | ecosystem: Environmental > Aquatic > Freshwater > Wetlands | place: USA: Ohio, Lake Erie... | reverse complement strand
GTCTCGGCGCGCCCCGGCATGCTGGTGCCCGCCCGGGTCTACGCGGATGCGGAGCTCTGGAAGCAGATCTCGACCGACCGATCGCTCGACCAGCTGCTCAACGTCGCCACCCTGCGTGGCGCGGCCGGGTTCGTGTACGCGATGCCGGACGCCCACGAGGGATACGGCTTCCCGGTCGGAGGCGTCGCGGGATTCCGTACCCGCGACGGGATCATCTCGCCGGGCGGCGTGGGCTATGACATCAACTGCGGCGTCCGTCTGCTCGCCTCGACGCTCGACCTGACCGACGTCCGCCCGCGCCTCGAGGCCGTGGTGCACGAGCTCAGCCGGAGCGTCCCCTCCGGACCGGGGCGCAATCCGCGGCTCGACCTGTCCACCGAGGAAGTCGACCGTGTACTCCGGCTGGGCGCGCGGGCACTGGTCGAGCGGGGCCTGGCAACATCAGACGACCTGACGGTCACCGAAGCGGAGGGGCAACTCAGGCAGGCGGACCCCGCGGCGGTGTCCGCCCGTGCCAAGCAACGGGGCCACGATCAACTCGGAACGATCGGCTCCGGCAACCACTTCATCGAAGTCCAGGTCGTGGATCGGATCCTCAACGCCGAGGCCGCCGCCGCGTACGGACTGCATCAGGGCCAGGTGACCGTGCTGATTCACACCGGCTCCCGGGGGCTCGGTCATCAGGTGTGCACCGACTACGTCCGGCGGATGGACGAAGTCATGCCCGGTTACCGGATCAGGCTGCCTGACCGCCAGCTGGCCTGCGCGCCGTTCCGGTCTCCGGACGGCCAGGCGTACTTCGCGGCCATGTGCGCCGCCGCCAACTTCGCGTGGGCCAACCGCCAGGCCATCACCCATGCGGTGCGGAGGGCGTTCACCCAGGGCTTCGGCGAGCAAGGTGGGCTCCGGCTCATCTACGACGTGGCCCACAACATCGCCAAGCTCGAAGCGCATGAGGGCGAGGAGCTCTGCGTGCACCGGAAGGGCGCCACCCGGGCCTTCGGGCCGAGTCATCCCGAGACCCCGGCAGCCTACCGCTCCATCGGGCAGCCGGTGTTCATCCCGGGCAGCATGGGCACGGCGTCCTACGTGCTGGCCGGTACCGACGCGGCGATGACCTTGAGCCTGGGCAGCACCTGTCACGGTGCGGGTCGCGCGATGAGCCGGGGCGCCGCCAAGCGGGCGCGCACGGGTCGGGAGGTCCGGGACGAACTCGAGCGGCAGGGCATCGTGGTTCGCTGCCCCTCGAGCGGGGAGCTCGCCGAGGAGGCACCGGGGGCCTACAAGGACGTCGAACGCGTGGTGGATGTCGTGCATCAGGCCGGACTCGCGCGGAAGGTCGCGCGGCTCCGTCCGGTGGGAATCGTGAAAGGCTAGCCACACCTCGAAGGGAGGGCGAATCATGCAGGGGCCCGTACAGATCACCGCACGCGGTCTTACCCTGTCGGATGAGGATGAGACCCGAATCCGTGAACACGCCGCGAAGCTCGAGACCTTCTACCCGCAGATGATCGGCTGCACGGTCCGGGTGTCGGTACCGAACAAGCGCCCGCAAGGCGCCCCCATTCACTACAACGTGCGCGTGACGCTCGGTGTGCCGGGGGCCGAGATAGTCGCGACCCGACAGCGCCAGAAGGAACTGACGGCCGCCGTGCAGGACGCGTTCCGCGCCATCGGCCGGCAACTGCAGGATTACAACCGCCGCCAGCGCGGCCCCACACCCCCGAGGGAAGCGGCGCCCCATGGGGTCGTGAGCAGAATCGACGCGCTCGCCGGGTTCGGCTTCCTGACCACCGCCGACGGCCTGGAACTCTATTTCCATCGTAACAGTGTACTGAACGACGCCTTCGATCGTCTGGAAGTCGGAGACGAGGTACGGTTCACCGAAGGCCGGGGCGACGAGGGGCCCCAGGCCAGCAGCGTGAGCCTGGCCGCGACCCGGCGGTCGAAGGTGCAGAATACCGGAGCGTAGACATGCCGACCTTCGTCCTGCTGACGCGACTCTCGCCCGAGGCGCTGCGGTCACCCCGTGCGCTCGAGCAGCTCGAGCGCGAAGCGATGCGCCGCATCCGGACCGAATGCCCCGAAGTCGAGTGGCTGAACAACTGCGCCGTCTTCGGGCCCTATGACTATCTCGACATCTTCCGTGCCCCGGACGTGGAGACCGCCGCGAAGGTGGCCACGCTGATCCGGATCTTCGGCCATGCCCAGACCGAAACCTGGGCGGCCGTCGAATGGGAGCGGTTCAAGGAGCTGGTGCGTGAGCTGCCGGACAACGGGCGGGTCGGGACCACGTCGCCATGAGCGCGGGCGTCGCGCCGGTGGCGACCATCGGATCCGCTGAGCCCGTCTGGGCGGCGGCGCGGAGGGCACTGGACGGCCTGCCCGGCGGCCTCGGGCTCAACATCGCCCACGAAGCCGTGGAACGACACGCCGCCAGCGGCCGGGCGGACCGCACCGCGATCCGCTGGCTCGGCAGGAACGGCGAGCTGCGCGAGTTCAGCTACCGCAACCTCGGCGGACTCACCAGCCGCTTCGCGAACGTGCTCGCGGGGCTCGGCGTCCGGCAGGGTGACCGGGTCTACAGTCTCCTGGGCCGGGTGCCGGAGTTGTACATCGCCGCGCTGGGGACCCTGAAGCACCGCGCCATCTTCTCCCCGCTGTTCTCCGCCTTCGGCCCCGAACCGGTCTGCACCCGCCTCGAGCTGGGACAGGCGAAGGCCCTCGTCACGACACCGTCGCTGTACCGGCGCCGCGTGGCGGATCAGCGGGCCCGCCTCCCCCACCTCGAGCATGTGCTCCTGACGGCGGAACCCGGCGAGACCGCCACCATCCCGGATACCATCGATCTCGCCACGCTGCTCGCGACAGCGAGCGACCACTACTCGATCGGTCCCACGGCCGCGGAGGACCCCGCGCTGCTGCATTTCACCAGCGGGACGACCGGCAAGCCGAAGGGCGCCCTCCACGTGCACGAAGCCGTCGTCATGCATCACCTGACCGGCGGCCTCGTGCTCGATCTGCGCCCGGACGACGTGTTCTGGTGCACCGCGGATCCGGGCTGGGTCACCGGCACGTCCTACGGGATCATCGCGCCGCTCACTCACGGGGTCACCGGCATCGTCGACGAAGCGGAGTTCGACGCCGAACGCTGGTATCGCATTCTCCAGGACCAGAAAGTCACGGTCTGGTACACCGCGCCGACCGCGATCCGGATGCTGATGAAGGCCGGTTCTGCGCTCGCGCGGCGATTCGACCTCCCGGCGCTCCGCCTCATGGCGAGCGTCGGCGAGCCGCTCAACCCGGAAGCGGTCCGCTGGGGGGAAGAGGCGTTCGGCATGCCGTTCCGCGACAACTGGTGGCAGACCGAAACGGGCGGGATCATGATCGCCAATGTCCCTGGGCTGCCGGTCCGGCCCGGCTCCATGGGGAAACCGCTGCCCGGCGTCGAGGCCGGCGTCGTCCGCCGAACGGACGGCGCGGTCGAGGAGATCACCGCGGCGGATACGCCCGGCGAGCTGGCACTCCGGCCGGGCTGGCCCTCGATGTTCCGCGCCTACTGGGGCGAGCCGGAGCGCTACGGGCGCTGCTTCGCGGACGATTGGTACCTCACGGGTGATCTCGTCCGGCGGGACACCGACGGCTACTACTGGTTCGTCGGGCGGGCGGATGACGTCATCAAGACCTCGGGCCACCTGATCGGCCCGTTCGAGGTGGAAAGCGCGCTCCTGGAGCACCCCGCCGTGGCCGAGGCCGGCGTGATCGGCAAGCCCGATCCGGTGGCCGGCGAGATCATCAAGGCCTTCGTGTCCCTCAAGGGCAGCGCCCTGCCCACCGACGCGCTCCGGAAGGAGCTGCTCGGCTTCGCGCGGACCCGGCTCGGTGCCGTCGTGGCCCCGAAGGAGATCGCCTTCCTCCCGGCCCTGCCCCGGACGCGGAGCGGCAAGATCATGCGCCGGCTGCTGAAGGCGCGTGAACTAGGCCTCCCCGAGGGAGACACCTCGACGCTGGAGACCGGCTGAATGACAACCGCTCCTCCCATACCCTCGGTTCCCAGCGGCACGGATCGGCAGCGGGGGCAAGCGCTGCTGCGCCAGATGCTGCTCATCCGCCGGTTCGAGGAGAAGGCGGCGGAGCTCTATAGTGCAGGCAAGATCCGCGGCTTCCTGCATCTCTACATCGGCGAGGAAGCCATCGCGGTGGGGGCCATGCAGGCGCTGGAGCCCGAGGACGGGGTAGTGGCGACCTATCGCGAGCATGGTCATGCCCTGGCCCGCGGGGTTCCGCCCGGCGCGATCATGGCGGAGATGTACGGCAAGGCGAACGGATGCAGCCGGGGCCGGGGTGGATCGATGCACCTCTTCGACGTGGGGCGCCACTTCTACGGGGGCTACGCGATCGTCGGGGGCGGGCTGCCGGTCGCCGTGGGGCTGGGACTCGCCGACCAGATGCTGAACCGTCGCCGGGTCACTGCCTGCTTCTTCGGCGACGGAGCGGTGGCCGAAGGCGAATTCCACGAATCGCTGAACCTGGCGGCGCTGTGGAAGCTGCCCGTGGTCTTCGTGTGCGAGAACAATCTCTACGCCATGGGCACCGCACTGGTCCGCCATCAGGCCATGACCGATATCGCGCGGAAGAGCCAGGGCTACGCCATTCCCGGCGAGGCGGTCGACGGCATGGATGTCCTCGCGGTCGAGGCCGCGATGCGCCGGGCCGTCGAGGCCAGCCGGAGCGGCGCCGGCCCCCGGCTGCTCGAGTGCCGGACCTACCGGTTCCGGGCCCACTCGATGTATGACGCCGAGCTCTATCGCAGCAAGGCGGAGGTGGAGGAGTGGAAGCAGCGTGACCCGCTGCCGTCGTTCGAGACCGCCCTGCGCGCGGAGGAGCTGCTGACCCAGGCCGAGCGCGATACGCTCGAACAGAGCGTCGCGAGCGAGATCGCCGCGGCGGTCGAACAGGCGGAAGCGGGGCCCTGGGAGCCGGTCGCGGACCTGCTCCGGGACGTCCACACCCCACGCGCGCCATGAAAGCGACCTACCGCGAAGCCGTCCGGGCCGGCCTTATGGCCGCGCTCCAGAGCGACCCCCGGGTGTTTCTCATGGGCGAGGATGTGGGACGCTACGGCGGGTCCTACGCCGCGAGCCGCGGGCTGCTGGAGGAGTTCGGGCCCGAGCGGATCCGGGACACGCCGCTCTCGGAAAGCGGGTTCGTGGGCGCGGGCATCGGGGCGGCCATCGGCGGACTGCGCCCGATCGTCGAGGTCATGACCGTCAATTTCAGCCTGCTCGCGCTCGACCAGGTGCTGAACAACGCGGCGGCGCTCAGGCACATGTCGGGCGGGCAGATCAGCGTCCCGCTGGTGGTCCGCATGGCCACCGGGGCCGGCCGGCAGCTGGCCGCGCAGCATTCCCACAGCCTCGAAGGCTGGTACGCGCACATCCCCGGCATCCGCGTCGTGGCGCCCGCGACACTCGAGGACGCCCGCGACATGCTGCTCGCCGCGCTCCGGGAGCCGGATCCCGTCTTCATCTTCGAGCACCTCATGCTCTACCCGCAGGAAGGCGAGCTGCCCGAGGCAGGCCCGGGGGTGGATCTCGATCACGCCGCGATCCGGCGTGCGGGCACCGATGTCTCCCTCATCACGTACGGCGGCTCGCTCGGCAAGACAGTCGAGGCGGCGGACCGCCTGGCGGAGGAGGGGATCTCCGCCGAGGTCGTGGATCTGCGTTCGCTGCGGCCGCTCGACGAGCAGACGGTGCTCGATTCGGTCCGCCGGACGCACCGCGCCGTGTTGATCGACGAGGGGTGGAGGAGCGGCAGTCTCGCGGCCGAGGTCAGCGCCCGGATCATGGAGGGCGCGTTCTACGAGCTTGACGCGCCCGTGGCGCGGGTCTGTACGGCAGAGGTGCCGATCCCCTACCCGAAACACCTCGAGGATGCGGCTCTTCCCCGGACGGAGACGATCGTCGAGGTCGCGAGGGCTTTCATGAGCAGGAGGTAGGCGATGGCGCACAAACAGCTGCTGTTCGATGCGAGAGCCCGCGACAAGATCCTCCGCGGTGCCACAGCCATGGCCGACGCGGTCCGGGTGACGCTGGGCCCCCGTTCGAAATGCATCCTGATCGAGAGGAAATGGGGCAAGCCTCTGGTCTGCAACGACGGCGTGACCATCGCCAAGGAAGTCGATCTCAAGGACCCGGAGGAGAATCTCGGCGCCCAGGTGCTCCGGGAGGCCGCGGAACGGACCGGAGAGAGCGTCGGGGACGGGACCACAACCGCCACGCTGCTGGCCCACGCGATCGTGGCCGACGGTTTCCGCAACGTGGCCGCCGGAGCCAGCGCGATCGATCTCAAGCGAGGCATCGATCTTGGCGTTCGGAGTGCGGTAGACGCCATCCGGGGGATCTCCCGCCCGGTGCAGACCCAGCGCGAACGGGCGCAAGTGGCCACCATTTCGGCGCACAACGACGCCGCCATCGGCAAGGTGGTGGCCGAGGCCCTCGGCAAGGTGGGGCCCGAGGGCGCCATAACCGTCGAGGAGGCGAAGGGCGTGGAGACCACCCTCGATGTGGTCGAGGGCCTGCAGTTCGACCGGGGGTATCTCTCCCCGTATTTCGTGACCGAGGCGGAGAAGATGGAGGCAGTCCTCGGGGATCCGTACGTCCTCCTCTACGAGAAGCGCATCAGCTCCATGAAGGACCTGCTCCCCCTGCTCGAGCAGGTGGCCAAGTCCGGACGCCCGCTCCTCATCGTGGCAGAGGATGTCGACGGCGAGGCCCTCGCGACGCTGGTCGTCAACAAGGTGCGTGGCGTGCTCCCCGCAGTGGCCGTGAAGGCGCCCGGCTTCGGCGACCGGCGCAAGGCAATGCTCGAGGACATGGCGATCCTCACCGGAGGCCGGCTGATCGCCGAGGAACTCGGGGTGAAGCTGGAGCATGTGGCGCTCACCGACCTCGGACAGGCCAGACGCGTCATCGCGACCCGGGATGACACGACGATCATCGGCGGTGCGGGCGCGAAGCCGGCCATCGAGGGCCGCTGCAAGGAGATCCGGCAGCAGATCCAGGATGCGACCTCGGACTACGACCGCGAGAAGCTGGAGGAGCGACTCGCCCGCCTCGCCGGCGGCGTGGCGGTCATCAAGGTCGGCGCGCCATCGGAAACCGAGCTCAAGAGCCGGAAGGAAGCGTTTGACGATGCCATCAGCGCCACCAAGGCGGCGAGCGCCGAAGGCATCGTTCCGGGGGGCGGGCTCGTGCTGCTTCGGGCCATCCCGGCGGTCGAAAAGGTCGCGGAGAGCGTCACGGGCGATGTGCGCACCGGCGTCCTCATTCTTCGTCGGGCCCTGGAGGTGCCATCACGCCAGATCGCCGAGAACTCGGGAGTGGACGGCGGTGTGGTCGTCGACCGCATGCGGGCCGGCTCGGGTAACCTGGGCTTCGACGCCGCCGAGGGGGTGTACGTCGATCTCGTGGAAGCCGGGATCATTGATCCGACCAAGGTAGTGCGTCTGGGTCTCGAAAACGCGGCCAGTGTCGCGAGCGTGCTCCTGCTGACCGAGGGCACGCTGACGGAGATCCCGGAACCCCGGCCGGAGCGGGCCCAACCCGGCGAGATGGAGTGAGCGCGACGATGACCGAGTTCCGCATGCCGTCGCTGGGCGCGGACATGACCGCGGGGACCCTCGTCTCGTGGCTCAAGCAGCCGGGCGAACCGGTGCGCCGCGGCGACCTGATCGCGGAAGTGGACACCGACAAGGGATCGATCGACGTCGAGGTGTTCGCCGACGGCGTGCTCGAGCGCTGCCTGGTGGAGCCCGGACAGAAGGTGCCGGTCGGCACCGTCCTCGCGCTCATCCGGGAAAGTGGGCCGACAGCGGCGGAACCATTGACCCCGGCATCGGCAACGGCCCAGGCATCAGCGCCGGCCCCGGGTCCTGGGGCAGCCCCGCCCGCAGTATCGGCGCCACCTGCGGCTGCCGTTGGCCACCGCGCCTCGCCCCTCGCGCGCCGGATGGCCGAACAGCTCGGCGTGGATCTCGCCGGCCTTCACGGAACGGGGCCGGGTGGCGCCATCACGGCGGATGACGTCCAGGCTGCCAGGCCACCGTCGGCAGCCGCGGCCGCGCCTGCGCCGGCTCCCGCCTCCGGGGCAACAGACGATGCCGGCGCCCGCATGCGACGCGCGATCGCCGCGGCGATGGCCCGATCGAAGCGGGAGATCCCCCACTACTACCTCGGCACGACGATCGATCTCGGTCGGGTGACCGAATGGCTCGCCGCGGCCAACGCCTCGCGGGCGGTGGCGGAGCGGATCCTGCCGGGGGCGCTGTTGCTCAAGGCCGTCGCCCTGGCGCTGCGTGACTTCCCCGATCTCAACGCGTGGTACCAGGATGGCCGCCTGGTGCCGAAGCCCTCGATCCACCTGGGCGTCGCCATCGCGCTCCGGCAGGGGGGACTGATCGCCCCCGCGATCCTCGACGCCGACCGGTTGCCGGTCGAGGACCTGATGCGCCGGCTGACCGACCTGGTCGCCCGGGCGCGAAACGGGCAGCTGCGCAGCTCGGAGCTCGCCGAAGGCACGGTGACCGTGACCAGCCTGGGCGATCAGGGAGCGGAGTCGGGGTTCGGAGTGATTTTCCCGCCCCAGACCGCGCTGGTCGGCTATGGAAAGATCGTCGAGCGACCGTGGGTGGTGGATGGCCGGGTGGTTCCCCGCCCCGTCGTGACCGCGACGCTGTCGGCCGACCACCGCGTCTCCGACGGCCACCGCGGGGGCAGGTTCCTGTCCGCGATCGACCAGCTGCTGCAGGAACCCGACCGACTATGACCCGCGATGAAATCAGGCAGCTGGTGCTCGACGCGCTCGGCGAGATCGCGCCCGAGGCGGATCCCGCTACGCTCGACCCCCGACGGCCGTTCCGCGACCAGCTGGACCTGGATTCGGTGGACTATCTCAATTTCCTCGTCGCCATCGATCGGGCTCTCCACGTCTCGGTTCCGGAGAGCGATTACGCACGAGTCGCCGGCCTGGATGCGCTGGTGGACTATCTCGCCGAGCGGGTCGGGAAGGGCGGACCGCCGGGCGACCCGGTCGAAAGCAGGAGGGCCTGATGGAAACGATGCACGCGATCTATCACCGCCGCGCAGTGCGGTCGTATACCGGGGCGCCGGTTTCCAGGGAGACGCTGCAGATGCTGCTCGATGCGGCAGTTCAGGCCCCGAGCGCGATGAACTGCCAGCCCTGGGCATTCGCGGTGGTCGAGGACCAGGCACGACTGGCCCGCCATTCCACCGAGGCGAAGCGCTTCGTGGTGGCCGGGCTGACCCCGACCTCCCCGCTCGAGCGGCTCCGGGAATCGCTCGAGGACCCCGATTTCCATCTCTTCTACCACGCCCCGGCACTGATCGTCATCTGCGCGCGGCCCGGCGACCAGTGGGCCCAGACCGATTGCGCGCTCGCCGCCCAGAATCTCATGCTGGCGGCCTGCGCCGGCGGCCTGGGGAGCTGCTGGATCGGACTGGCGCAGGGGTGGCTGAATCAGCCCGGCGCAAAGCGCGAACTGGGCATTCCCGACGATCATGCGGTCGTGGCACCGATCATCGTCGGGTATCCCCAAGGCGAAACACCCCCGGTAGCCCGCAAGGCCCCGGAGGTGCTCGCCTGGCGGTGACGCCGGCCAGGCCTACTTGAGCTGATGCGCCGCGACCGCCCGGACGATGTCGGTGGTGGTCAGGATGCCGAGCAGCTTTTCGTCTGCGACGACGAGGAGGCGGTGAATCCCGGCCGTCAACATGAATCCGGCCGCCTCGGCGACCCCGGTATTCGGGGCGACCGAGCAGATGGACCGGCTCATCACCTCCGCGGTAGTATGCTCCTGGAGGGCATCCCATTCAGGGCCTTCGGTCTCCTCCAGCCGCTCGAGCACGTCTGCCCCGGCATCTTCCCAGAGTTCACTGAAGTATGCCGCCGGGGCCTCGAGGCCTTCCACCCACTCCCCGGGCGGCTCGGTCTCGCCCTGCTCGACCTCGTCAGGGTGCCCCGACGGGACACACGGATTGGAGGCCTGGAACGACAGCAGGTCGCTCGCGGAGACCACCCCGACGAGCCGGCTGCCGGCCAGCACCGGGGCCCCGCTGATATGGCGCTGCGCCAGGAGTTCCATCGTGTTTCGCAGGGTAAGATCCGGCGCTACCGCCACGACGTCGCTGGTCATGAGATCACGCACTCGCAACATATGCCACCCCCTCTCTATGCCCTTGAATCATTTAATGCGGTGGGGCTGAACCCGGCGTGAAGCCCCGATGAGCCCGTGCTCATGCCGGGATTGGTTCACGCGCGGCTCACAGGGGCTTCACGGCTCCGTGCGTGTATTCAATACTCAGTCTTCCGAAGGCATCTACCGCCTGGAGGTCACCATGCCCGCAGAGAAGGCCACCGTCCTGATCCGTGACATCATGACCACCTCACCCCTCACGGTGCGTCCCGAACTCTCGCTGGCCGCCCTGGCGACGCTCTACGAGGGTCACGCCGTCGACTCCTTCCCGGTCGTGGATCTCCATGGCACGCTCTGCGGCATCGTGACCAAGCTCGATCTGCTCCGCCAGCTGCACCCGGGCCCGGAGATCATCGCGCCGAACGCCAGCGCGATCGCGGCCCAGACGGTCGAGTCGATCATGCGCCCCGGCACGCTCACGGTGGAGCCGGACCATCCCATCACGGCGGCGCTCGACCTGATGCTGGAGACCCGGTTCCACAACCTGCCGGTGGTCAAGCGCACCGCCGGCCCGCCCCGCCTGGTGGGTATCGTCAGCCAGGGAGACGTCCTTCGCGCCCTGATGCCGGAGACCTGAACATGTCGGACCTGCTCACCCGTCTCGCGAAGCTTCGCCCCAGCGGGCAGCCGGTGGTTTCGTGCTATGTGCGCCTCCTGCCGGACGACCGGAACCGACGCAAGTACCTGATCACCCTCAAGAACGCCGTCCGCACGGCATCCCAGGCAGGTGCCTCGCTCGGCCACGCAGTCCGCGAAGTCCTGGAGCGCGATCTCGCGCGCGTGGTCGCCTCGGTCGAGACCCCGGCCCGGCTGCCCAGGACGCCAGGGCTCGCCATCTTCGCCTGCGAGCCGCTCGGGCTCTTCGAATTGGTCCCGCTGCCGGCGGTGCACCGGACGCGCGTCGCCCTGGGCCGCACGCCCCTGGTGCGCGAGCTCGACGAGACCGAGCGGAGCTTCGGCCGCCTGCTGGTCGTGGCCACCGATCGGGCACATGCCCGATTCTTCGAGGTCACCGCCCTCGACACCAAGGAATTGACGTCGCTCCGCTCCCCGGCGATGCGCGGACGCCGGTTCCACAGCGATCGCCAGGGCTCGCCCGGCTGGGGCGAGCACGATTACCACAACCGGATCCGCGAGGAGAAACACCGTCACTTCGCCGCCGTCGTCCGCCGGATCGAGGAGTTCGAAGCCGCCAACGCCACCGCCGGCCTCGTGGTGGCGGGGCCCGGGCCCGAAGGGCGCGAAGTGGCCCGGTTCCTCTCACCTGCCCTGGGGCGCAAACTGCTGGGCACGACCCGGCTGACGGTCTCCGAGATTCGCCCGGCGGACGCCCGGGCGGCCGGGCTCGCCGTGCGCACGGAGTTCACCCGCTCCCACGACCGGGCAACGGTGGAGAGCATGGAAAAGGCGGTGGGCAACCGGTGGGCGGTGAACGGAGTGCGTCCAACGCTCCGAGCCCTGTCACGCGGCCAGCTCCGGCACCTGCTCATCCCGGAAGCGCAGTCCGGAGCCGGCTACCGCTGCTCGACGACGGGACGCCTGGTCCTCGCCAAGGCAGACTGCCGCGGCGAGGGTGAAGCGATTCCGGTGCCGGACCTGATCAACGAGGCGATCGAGGAGGCGTTCCGGCAGCGGGTCACCGTCTCGGTCATTCACGACCAGGAAGCACAGGAAGGAATCGATGGACTGGCCGGCTTCCTCCGCTTCCGGTGAGGTGGGGATGGCCATCCGCTCGAGACGCCGACCCCGGAACGTCGGGCCAGTGCGTCCAGCCTCCGCGCCGGACAATTCGAGGATAGCCGAACGGCTGGACGATGCGGCTCGGCTGCTCGAGGAGCAGGAGGCGAATCCCTTCCGGGTCCGCGCCTACCGCCAGGCGGCAGACACGATCCGCGGACTGGACCGGCCGGTGACGGTGATTCTCGACTCGGAAGGGCTCGAGGGACTGGACCGGCTGCCCGGAATCGGTGCCGGCCTGGCCCGGGCGATCCGTGACCTCGCGACCACCGGCCGGTTCGGCATGCTGGACCGCTTGCGGGGGGAGGCCGATCCGGAGGGGCTGCTCGCGTCGGTGCCCGGCATCGGGCCGGTGCTCGCTGAGCGGCTGCATCGCCGGCACGACATCGACTCGCTGGAGGACCTCGAGGCCGCCATCCATGCGGGGCGTCTCGCGGAGGCAGGGCTCGGCGCCAAGCGCCTCGACGGGATCCGGCTCTATCTGGCCAGCCGGCTCGCCCGGCCCCGCGGGGTGCAGCCGGAAGATGTGCCGCAGGAACCGGCCGTCGAGGAGCTGCTGGATGTAGACCGGGAGTACCAGCAGAAGGCAAAGGCCGGCGCGCTCAAGACGATCGCGCCACGGCGGTTCAATCCCTCGGGCGAATCCTGGCTGCCGGTGCTGCATACCACGCGGGGGGAGCGCCAGTACACTGCCCTCTTCTCGAATACCGCCCGGGCCCATGAGCTGGGCCGCACCCGCGACTGGGTGGTCCTCTATTACGATGGCGCCGGCCACCATGAGCGGCAGTGCACCGTGATCACGGCCCGGAAGGGGCCGTTGCGCGGCAAGCGCATCGTCCGTGGGCGCGAGACCGAATGTGCACGCACTCATGCCCTCCCGGATATTCACCCCGGGTTCACCGGGGCTTAATCACCGAAGGTCTAGGATCGAGCCATAGGCTACCTGAGGTGACCATGCTGTTCCTCGACCGGCGCGATGCCGGCACCCACCTTGCCCGAGCGCTCGAGCCCTACCGGAAGGACCATCCTGTCATCATC
>Ga0153915_10004332_pt1 | contig 13053 bp, 14 predicted proteins | sample Opewatmetagenome_2_FD_107003 | JGI IMG/M metagenome (GOLD analysis project Ga0153915, IMG submission 107003) | Freshwater wetland microbial communities from Ohio, USA - Open water 3 Core 3 Depth 3 metaG | ecosystem: Environmental > Aquatic > Freshwater > Wetlands | place: USA: Ohio, Lake Erie... | reverse complement strand
TCAACCTGCCGTAACAACGTCACGATCTGCTCCGGCTTGTATTTCTTCATCGGCATACCAGCTTCCCTCCAGAGTGAATTCTCTCTCACTCCCGCTGGTACAAAAACCCCCGGTCAGGTCAAAGACGAAAAGCGCAAAAACATCTGATTCTGGGCAGGAGGGATTAAGAATTCCTGGCACGTCAATTCAGGCACTTACGAGGCAGATCGTAGCAGGGTTTTTGGGCACGGCCCGGCATATCAAATGGTCTAGCGGCCGGTCTCCCTAACCGACAGAAAAGACAGGATCGATGCAGCTCGATTTCCTCTGTATCAAAACGTGTGATTTGATACAGCGCGAACGATCACTAGCTAACTCTCTAGTTCTCCTCGAAGCCTTGGTTGATGAACCACAGCAAACGCTATTTTGTAGATTTTCCTTTTTGTACAATCTGCAAGTCCGAGAATTTCGGGCGGTCAAAATGGAAATTCCAGCTCAATTATGCGAAGATGTTCCGGCAACTCCACCGGAAGCCACTCATTCCGGGGAAGCTACGACGTCCATGCGCTTCTTGCCCATCATGCGAGTGGCGTGTCTGTCCCCGCTGATCGCGCCGATCCTTCTCTGTGCCGTTGCATTGGTTCAGCTTTATGCCACTCGCACGACCTTGTTGACGGCGTGGAAGGGCGGTGGATTCGGCATGTTTTCAACGGTCGACAGTCCGAGTGTGCGTTTTCTCCGCATCGCGCTGCAGACGGATCGCGGAGCCGTTCGCGTGGGAGTTCCCGCGCGTTTTCAGCGCGAGGCGATGCGTCTCCGCGAAGCTCCTGATGAAAGAAATCTTCACGCACTTGCGGAGAAACTTGCTGCCGGCAGGTGGATCCCGGACGAGGCAATCTCCGCCGAGGCGAGCTACGCTCTGATGATGCAGGCCGTGTCATCGCGCGGCGGTGTCCTGCCGCATCGGACCGTTGCCCGCGGCGGAGAATCCGTCTATCGGATGTTGAGCCCCGGCGAGTCATCTCGAGAGCCGCCGCTGAACGTCGGAGCCGTCTGCGTTGAGGTGTGGCGGTATCGTGTCGAACAGCAAACGACGCTCCTCGTGGCCAATCGTCTGATGCAGACGTGCGCCGGCGCTCACTGACTTACTCATATCCGTAGTCCAATACTTGACAATTGCACGAAATGAGTCTATATCCTACTGCAACCTCAAGCAGCAGGAGTCGGCAGTCGATGTCAGAAGGCGCACGGCACCGTCGGATGGCAACATGCATTCGGCTCGCCCTGCTCGTGGCGGTCTTTGGGAGTTGTCAGGGTTGTGGTCATAAGGACCGCACGCCGCCGCCCGCGAAACCGGTTGCTCCCGCTCCGGGTATCTCCATCTTCGCGGATACTCCTGCCGGACATGACGCCGCAGCTGCTGTGCAGGCGGCGCGAAAAAGCGGTCCCGGGGCCGAGGCCGCGTACCAGACATCATTGCAGAAATTGCGAAGCAACGGCCCTGAGGCGGTCAATATCCTGGTCGCCGGCTACCGGTCGACCGACCCGACCGATTACGGAACTCGCGCGCTGTTGGTCGAGATTTTGGCCGAATTGCGACAGCCCGACGCGCTGCCGGCCCTCACCGCAATTGCGCGCACCCCCGTTCCCCCGCCGGTGCGTGGGCGGAATCACCTGCTCAATCCCTTCGTCGAAGAGTCGGTCATTCGTGTGATTGCGATCCGCGGAATCGGGACGTTTGCCGCTGGTGATCGACAAGCGCAGGACACGCTTCTCGAGCTGCTCGGCAGCAACGCCGCTCCTGTGGGCGAGGAAGCAGCGCGCGCGCTGTGGACGGCTTCCGCGCAGATGGAAGATCGTGCCCGGCAAGAGGCCATCCGCGCGCGAATCCCGGCCGGGCTGCGAGTCGACCCGGAGAGGAAACTCGGTCCGATCGCTCCGCGGGGCGCCAATCGCGCGCTCAAAGCTGGCCCTGAGAAGAGGACGCCATGAAACGCGCGATAAACATCGGACTGCACCTCGGCCTCGCGTTCGCCATTTTCGGCGTGGTCCGCTGGGTGTCGCATTACCGGTATGCCTCGAATCACCACGGCGGAAGCGAGGACTACAAGGAGGAGTGCCAGTCCGAGGGCTGTAGTGGCGAGGAAGTGTCCGAGCTCTATTCCAGCTATCAGGAGGAATGCATAGGCGAGGGATGTTCCTACGAAGAGGTCATTGAATTGGCAGGTGGCTCCGGATCGGTCAACGCGATGCTCAATGACTTCCAATCACGTGGCTGGCAAGTGCAGCCCTGTACGTTCATTCCGCCTCAAATTCCGGCTGGTCTCAACAACGCCGCAACGGGCGACAACGACTTCGTCGGTGGTTGGTGCAGTCAACCGATGGTCGACACCCTTTGGGGCGACTTTCACATGAGCAAAGAGAATTGGGACAACGGCTTCGGCTTCGAGGACGCGTGCAACGTGAACTTGCCGCTCGGACGGACGTTCAACTCTCTCGCGCTGCTCCGCCTATTCGGCACGTCAATGCCCGCAGGGAGCAACGATTGGCTCCCATGGTTCTACCCATTCGCAAGTAATGCGATCGACGAGCTCTACGGGCGTTGCGGAAACGGCCAGACGTCCGGGGTCCTGGCCACGACGTTCACCGGCTTACAAGACAACCGCACGGAGCTCTATTGGGGGTTCTTTTACGGCCAGGACGTGCCGTCGCGTGCCGGAACGATCGTACATGAAGCCCGTCACGCCGATGGAGGGCCCGACCACAACTGTTCTTCGTGCAGCGCGGGATCTTGTGACTCCAATTGGGGTTTGTTCGGGTCGCGCACATACGAGGTGCTTTATGTGTGGTGGCTGCGGTTCGCAGGCGGCGGATCGATTACGTCCGCAACTAGCGGCCTCGCTCAGGCTCGCGCCAACACGGTACTCGCCACGGCGTTTTGCCGTCGTCCCACCCGCGGCGAGGTGTGGGGCTCATCCGTTTCGAACCCAAGCGCGTTTTTGTCCATTCCGTGAAGTTCAACTTCCTCTTTCGCACGCTGACGCTGACGGTCGCGGCAGTCATGGGTGGCGCGCTGGCGGAGCTCACCGGCGAAGGACGACTTCCCTTCGACAATCTCCGCTGGCACACCGGTTCGCCCGAGGTGCTCGTGCATGGTCGTTGGTTGTCGATGCGCGCAGTGAACGACGTCCCGGCAACCACGCTCGTCGCGGACGAAATCGCCGCGGAGGGACCGGCATTCGCCGATCGTTTCACACGTGACCTCGAACATCTCGCCAAGCGACGCGGCTCGCGTTGGGGTCCTATCATTACTTTGGAAGTCGAGCACGGCGGTAGCATCCTTCGAATCCATCAACTTGCGACGCGCCATCGCGGACGCGCGGTGGCCCGCGCATTCGACGAGCGCACGGAGCCGATCGGCGAGCGCGCGGACATGCCGATTCCGCCGCGGATCGACGGCACGCCCTCCTGGCCGAATCTCCGCGGGCTCACCCGCAACCAGGCGAACGAGGACCTCGGCGCGCTGGCGTGGCATCTCGCGCATCGCCTCGCATCGCCTCGAACGGACGTTCCTTGGAGGGAGGCGCTGGCCTCGATTCGTGCGGGGCTCGGGTCGGGCATTTCCCGGCGCGACTTCGCCATCGAGTTGATGAGCGTGCTCGCCTTGTTCGACGACGGTCACGTGCGACTGAAACGAGCCGAAAGCCAACTCGATCTTTCGGGGCGTGTGCTGCCAGTGCGGCTCGTGGCCGTGCAGGACGGCGTGGCCTGCGTGATGGGCGACGGACGTCAGTTTTGTTCACGTAAGTACCCGTTGATGATGGCGATCGATGGGGCGCCGATCAAGACGATCTTCCGCGCGCTCGCGCCTCTCACGCCGCGGGTCTCGACAGACTTCCAACGCCGCGAGATCTTGGAGCTCGCGCGTGAGATCGACGTCGTGCACGGACTCGTCGGCGGCACTTCCGGTGAGACGTCGACGTTGCTCCTGCAGGACGGCAAAGGACATCTGGCGACCCAGGTCGTGCATCTCGCGCGCGCCAGGCGCGAACCACCTCACAGCAGCATCGACGTGCGGATCCTGCCATCCGGCGACGGCTATCTAGCGCTGCGCGACGGATGGCCGTCAGGCGAATCATTCAGCCGTAGGATCGACGACGCGTTCCGCGTCGTGCACAACGCGCCGAGGCTGATCATCGACGTGCGCGGAAACCGAGGAGGGAATCGTGAGCCGGTGCTGCATCTGCTCCGGCACATCGTGCCGCCGGATGACCGCATCATCGCCATTGCCGCATACCGCATGGACCGGCAAGAGCGTCCTCCGGAGTGGTCGGACGTTCTTGCCGGCCACGGCTTCCTTCCGGCCGCACGCGATGAGACGCTGCTGCCTGCGGCAGGCGCGCAATGGGCGTTGTCGCCTGCGGAGTGGTCGGGATGGCACGTCGCCACGCTCGACGCCGAGCGGCATGAGCCGAGCTACGACGGCCCCGTCGTGGTTCTGGTCGACGAGCAGTCGGCGAGCGCCACGGCCCTGCTCACGTCCGTCCTGGCGAAGCTGGATCGCGTGACGATCGCGGGCCTGGAGGGCGGTGGCGGTGGCGGCTGGCCGGTCGACGTTCGGCTACCGCACAGCGGATTTATCGTCTCGCTTCCCTCGATGTTTTCGGTCGAGCCGGATGGGACGGCGCGCACCGCGATTCTGCCGGAGGTGCGACACCCCCGGACGATCGACGACCTCCAACGAGAAATGGCCGGCGAGCCTCTCCCGTCGTGGGCGCTTACTGCCCCGCAGTCTGCTGCAGAAGAAGGGTTGCCCATGGAATCCGGAACAACTGCGTCGCCACGAACGCAACGAGATAAGCCAACCGGGTACCGCGCCGCTCCGGATCGCATTGCACGAATCCCATAGTCGCCAGTACGGTGGCAAAGCCTAGCACGGGGGCAACCGCATAGGCGCTCACGATGAAAAGCAGGAGTAGGGAATCGCGGACTCGCAGCGCACGCCAGCGGCCCGGCGCCAGAAAGGCCACGGTGACCAATATCTCGATGAGCAGCGTCCAAACCGTCATCGCGGAGGCGAGATTGCGAATGACGATGTTGCTGGCGAAATACACCGACCGGAGCTGACTGGTCGGGCTCATCAGCGCTTGCCGCGCCACGTCGTTGAACCGGCGCGATGCGTTGTCCAGGACGCCGAAGGCGACGAGTTTGTCGCTGAACCTCTGATCGAAGAGCAGCGAATAGTGGAAGAAATCGCCGGAGAGAAAGTCAGGCGACATGAGCTTCGCCACGACGGCGAAGCCGAACGTAAGGCCGATCAGCCATCGCGCTGCGAGCACGAGCCCGCGCGAACCGTCAGGGACCGACGCCGCGCACGCCAGCGCCAGCGCCCAGTAGGCGATGAGGTATTTGTGATTGTCTTCGTGCGTCCAGCCGATGGTGACGCCCGCGAGCAGGAAACAGGCGATGATCAGCCACAACAGCGGGCGTGTACGGAGCGGCGGAAGAATGAGGGCCGCCAATGACAGGATCGAGATTGGCACCTGGACGAACCACCTGCTCGAGCCATAGAGCAGGATCACTGCCAGCGTCAAAAGTGCCGCCTGTTGAATCTCCGTCTGACGCTCGAACGCGGCATGTCCTTCGCGCAGCCACGCAAGCAGCGGCAGCATCCGGGATTCGCGAGATACGGATTCCATTTTGTGCTTAAGTCGGTTTATCAATCTGACGACCTTCTTCACGAATGCAGCCGACGCCTCGAATACGCGGTGGGGAGAGTCACCGGCGCTTAATTACGGACGGCCGCACATCAGCTTAGGACCGGGATTGCCTACTCCCGATCCCGAATTATCAGTGCCGCAGCAACCCGTGCGTCATCCACTTCCAGGAGACTGGCGTATCGTAACACGGTCGGTCCTGGGCGGCTTACAACACGAATATCGAATTGAAGGTCTTATCCAAATACTTCTCAGCAAGGTAACGCCTGAAGCCGGTGAAAACGCTGCAATACAGCTCGGGAAGCGGTGCAGGAACTTCCTCGACAAGCTGGGAATGTCCGAACGGTGCCCTAGACCGGCAGCCCTACCTGATCGGACGAAACCCCATACCTGGACGCCATCGCCTCCAGCGCCTGTTCCGCACCACTTTTGCCCTGTCCCGTTCCGCATTCATTCTGAGGTTCCACATGTGCATGGCGTTGAAATCGAGCTTCCCTTGGCTGGGGATTGCCGGGGTTGATTCATCTGGCAGGAAGGGATTGTTGGCTACTAGGGTTGCAGCATTGGGCTTGGTCGGCACGAAATCGCGCACCACGGTATCGCCGATCTTATGTTCCACGGCTTTCCAGCGGCGCTGCGTGCGCAGCAAGCCGCGTTCCCTCTGCTGCCGGGATTCCTCACGGGCGCGTCTTAGCCCTTCGATTGTGGGTAGGCCGGAATACGCTACTTCTCGGAGGAAATCGCTCTCGTTTCTTGATAGTGTCCGCGTGAGCTTCTGAATGTAGGTGTGACTGACGCCAAGCCATCGGGCCAGCACGCGCCCCGAGCACCACGGCCCGCGACCCAAATGCCAATGCCACACGAAACTGCGAATCAAACGAGACTCCGAATGGCTGCGCCAGGGACGCGGGGGATGCCAATTCGCCCGCGCTTTTTCGAGGTTTCTCAGCGATGAATCACGCGAGGGCATGACGGCTGACTCCTACAGCTCTCGATTCTGTGGATATACCCCTGTTTTTTCGCGCACGGCGCGCGCGACCATTTTAGCGGGGTTGCCAGTCACCTTGATGCCGATCTAAAGAACTTGGCGGCGCGAGAGGGAATCAGTGGCAAATTGTTTCTTGATTTTTCCGCACTGCTGCATTTCTCAAGAATCTCCTGTGCCTCCCGATTTCCTCTGCGAGCCAAGATGTTCAGGATTTTGACCTCACCCGCTGACAACTGGCCGCGTTTGGCCTTCAGATTAAGCTGCCTGAGCGTGTCATTCAACAGACCCGTCAGTGTCCAGCGAAAGGCCGCTGCAACATGGGCGCGAACCCGCTCCTCTTCCCATTGGCTCAGGGAGCGGTTCTCGGCCTTTGCGCGGGCGTAAATTTCGTTCGCCTGTCGCCGGTATTCCTCAGCTTGCCATTTCTCCCAGCGTGTGAGGTAGTGCCCTAGCAGTTGGTGCGAGGTGCCAAGCTCGCGGGCGAGTACCCGGAGCGAAATTCTCTGCGGCTCCGGCGTCTGCTTCCACGCCAGGAGCTTCGTGCGAATCTCCGTCGCGCGAGATTCACTGGCGGGTTTGCGCCCTCGCTTTTCTTGGGCGCGATCCGCCTGGATTCCCGCACTCTCCGGGCTACCAGCGCGTCGCTTCGCTGCTCCTCGGTACAGGCTTGCCTGTTTCCTCCTGTTCTGAGGTGTGGAAGTGCTCATTGCAGTCTACCTTTGGCTTGCCAGCGTTCCAGCCATGCCCGGTAGTCCTCGCCGCACTTCGGCGGGTGAATTCGCACGCCCGGCTCGATATCGTAGCACCCGGCGCAGTGTGGCGATCCGCACGCGGCCTGTCTTTCGCCCTTGGGAGGCATAGGCCGGGTCACAGGCGGAGGCGCAATCGCTGGCGCGACCGAAGGCTTAGCCTCTGGATGGCGGGTCGAATTGACAGCCGCCAGCGCCCTCACCGCCCGCTCAACGATTACCCTATCCATAGGCTCGCACCCTCTCCTAGAGCGCCTTTTATCCGTCATACCGTCAGAAGCCAATGTTTGTGCGGCTTCCGAGGCTGACGGATGCGAAATTCTGACGGATACCTGACGGAAGCGAAACGCCAGAATCGCCTATCCCTACGCGGGTTCTGACGGACCTGACGGCTGTGACGCCAGATAGCGGGCAAAGGCAGCCTCGGCGTGTTCTCTGTAGTACCCTTTCCGGTTCTCCCTGCCGATCTGTAGCGTCTGTGGCGTCACTCCGAATGGCCTCAGCAAACGCGAAAGTTTGCGCCCGTCAAACCGCTCATCCGATGCCCACGACCCATCTTCGATTCCCTTGAGTCTTTCCAGAATAGTCGCAGTGAACATCTTTGGTTCGCTGTCAGGCCACACGGCCCGCATGTCGGCCAGGAGCCGGAGCGCCAGTGAGTCATCCTCGGCGTTCGCGCTTTTCGAGTGAGTCAGCCGCTCCGCGCAGACTCGCAACTCCGGCAACCGCTCCGGCACGGCAATGGATAGAATCGCAAAGAGCGGTGCCCAGGCTTCCGCGTCCCGGTCAGAGATGAAATTGAGCGCAGCGGCTTCATAGGCTGCGCCGATCTCGTCGCGCCGCTGTGCAACGAACGCGCTGGCCCGCTCGCTCAACGCCTTGCCTGCCGGCTCGACTGTGCGATAAAGGAATCGCTCGACCGTCTCGCAATCCTTTCGCCGTTGCATCGCAATGACGATGGCACGGTCAGTAATCGTTTGCGGGAAGCTCCCGATGCCCGCGAGCACTTTCGGGCAGAAGACGGAGAAATCCTCGGCGTCCAGGTTCGCGCCCTGTCCCACGCATCGAGTAACAACCGCGCCCCGGCGATTCCCGGCGTTGAGTATTTGAAGCAAGTACTCCGCCCTTTCGCTCTTGCCGCTGAGCGTTTCCGCTTCATCCAGCAGAAGCGTTGGCGAGAGTTTTTGGATCATCCGGAAAAGAGCGGCTTCCGAAACGTTCGACGCGCGGCGTGGTTCGGATATGACAAGCTCCAAACATTCGAGTAGGCGCGTCTTTCCGCAGCGCGGAGCCGGGCTGCTAATCACCAGATAGGGAACGGCGTCGAAAGAATCGAACACGTGCGTCATCATCGTCCAGAGCGCCAGCGGCAAGGCCGTGCGTTCGGGCAGAATCACATAGCGCGTGAGAAACTTCTCGAAATCCCGCACCAGAGCCGCGCCATCCTCGCTCGGCAAAACCGCCCTTGCCGTATCGGTCGGCGTCTGCCCGCGCCATGCTCCATCACCGGGCGACGCTTCCGCTTCCGCCAGCAGGCCAGGGGTTGCTTCGAGCGCACGCGCATACTTTTGAACGTCGCGGAACGGCGTGTTCATGTGGCCTCGCCTTCGAGAATGAATCGCCGCCGAGCGGCGGGCGAGGCGAGAGCGAAGCGCGCGAGCGCATCGGGCTTCGCATCCCACATGAGATTCCAGGCAGCAAGGAAAAACGTGCAGACCGGCGCGAGCCGGGCCAGTCGATCCCAACCGCAGTCGCGGGCTGCTTCGGTGCAGGCTCGGAGAATTTCGCCGCCGATCTGCGCCTGCAACCGCTCGGCCCTGTGTAATCCTTCCGTGTAGTAGCGGCGCAGCCGCCCGATCTCATCGGAGATGCGCCAGGCCGCACCTTCTGCCCGTTCCCGTCGTCGGCGTGTCTGTGCAATCTCTTGCAGCGACACTCGACGCGAGCGAAATTCCACGCCCGCCAGCGCCGCGAGAAATTCAACGGCCTCGCGGAATCCGCATCGCCGCAAGGCTCGTATGAGAGCGATTCGATCCCCGCCGCGCCCGCATGAGTGGCAGCGCCACAGCCCGGAATCTGTCCACGAGAACGCGCTCGGATTCTTCCCGCCATGGACAGGGCACGGCCCGCGCCGCGTTCTGTCGTTCGGCTCGACGCCAAGCGATGCGAGCAAGCGCGGCATAGCCACGAGCGCCGCGATTTCCCGCGCGCTAGGCGTTGCTGGCATGTTTACCGCAGCCTTGCGCGATCACGCGCTCGATTTCGCTCTGAGGCACGAGCACGCGCTTTCCGACGCGAACCGCACGCAGTTGTTTTGCTTTGATGAGTCGCCTTGTCGTGAAAGTCGAAACCGAAAGCCTCCGCGATGCCTCTTCGACTGAGGCGAGGCGTTCCTGGGAATCTGTCATTCGTGCTCCATTCTGCCAGCTACCGCAACTCTCTGCTTGACTACTGTAGGTAGCTGGGCTATGCTGCGTGCGGCTAGACCAGTCATAAAGTGTAATGGTCTAGCAGCTGTGAGTTTACATGACACGTCGGAATAATCAAGGGTTCTGGGCACCGGGCGGGGCCACTATTCGTTTCCCGCCCCGGATGCGTCTAGCACGCTCTGAGCGAGAGCGGCTTTGGAAAGGGTTAGAACGGTTCGTGAACTGTGAAGATTCGGAGAGCGACTATCAAGCGTTGGGCCGGGCCTTTCCAGAATTCTGGCCCGTCGATATCTGGCACTATCCCTATGACGAGTCGCATGTTCTCGGGATGCCTCCCGTTCGGCTTGGCCCGTCAGAAGCTGTCGTTCCACTAAGCGACGAGGAAATGGCCTTGGCAATCAGGACGAACAGTCTCAATTGGCACAAGACTTGTCACAGGCTTTTTCTCTTCTACCGCGACACTCTCAGGGGCACTTGGAGTGGCAAGAAAGAAACGGCTTGGCTTGGCGGCGGCAGGGAGGAGTTCTTGATGGGACTCTCGAATCTCAATGATGAGGCGCGCGAAAAAGCGGAGGAAGATTCCAGGGCGTTTCTCATATTCTCCGGCATCCCATCCGGTTTGTATGAAGCCTGGCAAGGAATTCTCAGTCAGTTTCCGACCGCAGTGCCGGAAGGCCGACGTCAGATCAGCATGCTCTGGGCCTACGGTGAGTTTCTCCTCGTTCCAGGGAACGATTTTCAGAGAGCGTTCTACCTCTTGTTTCGCCAAAGCTGGAGGGCGCGTGTGTGTTCCAGGTGCAAGATGTTCTTTGTAGCGCGAAGGCCGAAACAGACGTTCTGTGGGACTGTTTGCAGCGCGGGAAGCCGCCTTGCCTCGAAGCGGAAATGGTGGCGCAGTGAGGGAACGAAAAGGCGAGCGGGCCACAGAGAAACAAGCCGTAAGCGGAATCGCAGAGAAAGGAAACGCCGATGATCTACAAGCGCGGGAAATTCTACTGGTACAAGTTCATGTGGAAGGGCCAGCTCGTGCGCGAATCCACGAAGCAGGGCAATGATAGGGTGGCGCGCAGTATGGAATCCGCGCACCGCACGTCGCTGGCAAAGGGCGAAGTTGGCATTCGCGAGCCGAAGAAGATCCCGACACTCAGAGGATTTTGCTCGGAGCGCGTCGAGCCGTGGGCAAAGTCAACCTTTGAGAAGACGACGCGGAAATCGTGGCTTTGGTACAGGACCGGGATTCGCGCTCTCACGAACTATCGGCCTTTGGGCGATGCTCACCTTGACGAAATCATGGGTGAACTCGCCTCTGATTTTGCGGCTCATCGCTTGCGCGAAGGGATGCAGGTCAGCACAGCAAACAATTCACTGCGCGTCTTGCGGCGCATTCTCAACCTGGCCGTGGAGTGGGGCGTACTCGACTCAGCGCCAAAGGTGAAAGTGCTTTCCGGCGAGCGTCGCCGCGAGCGCGTGGTAACTCCCGAGGAAGAAGCGAAGTACCTAGCCGCCGCTCCTGAGCCACTGGCATCAATCGCCGTTCTACTGGCCGACACAGGTATGCGCCCGGAAGAATGCTTCCGGCTACGTTGGGACAACGTGACTTGGCTCAATGGGCGCAATGGAGCACTACTGGTGATGCATGGCAAGACGGCTGCGGCCCGCAGGGTGATTCCGATGACGGCTCGCGTCAGAGCCGTGCTCGAGTCGCGCTGGAATGAGACAGGGAAGCCCGAGGAAGGCTGGGTATGGCCCGCAACTACGCGCAGCGGCCACGCGGAGCCTTCCAGCCTTCGGAAACAGCACCTCAGGGCCTTTAAGACGATTGCCGAGGAAGCGGGCAAGCGAAACGAGAGGCCAGTGCGCCCATTTGTCCTCTACTCGCTCCGGCACACGTTTCTGACGCGCCTTGGGCAATCCGGGTGCGATGCGTGGACGCTTGCGAGGATCGCGGGGCACGCCTCAATCAACATTTCCGCGCGCTACGTCCATCCGTCCGAAGATGCGGTTTTGGACGCGATTTCGAGGCTAGGTGGGCACAAAATTGGGCACAACCAAAATACAGCGCCGCAGTTGCCCGTTGCGAAGGATGCGGCAAGCGCCGTAAACTGACTCAGTTCCAAGCAGCGCGCCCGTAGCTCAGCTGGAAAGAGCGTCTGCCTTCTAAGCAGAGGGTCGGGGGTTCGAATCCCTCCGGGCGCGCCATATTTTTCAGGTTCCGACCCGGAGACATGGGTTACAGAATGTACCGGCTACATAGGTAACAACCTCGGGCCGAACGGGATTTCAAGTGGTTCCAGCACCCGAGTCTCAAGATCGAAGTATCCTAGCTCGTAATCCATAAAACTGACAAGCCAGATATCGTCGTGAACTTCTTTGATGCCGACCGCCTGGCCGGCAAAGACGGTGCTGAAGTTAATCTTTTTGCGACCCAGACAGATCCGGCCGCAATTGGTGACGACCATGATCTTGTCGTGGAAGGGATAATCGACCTCGGGAAGTTCTTTATAGGCGCGGTTGGATGGCTGATAGACTTCGGCCGGGCACTTCATGTCCAAGGCTTCGTGAGGACGTTCCTTGTTGAAGATTTCGATGAAATCGTCGAACTTGGCCTGCTGCTGAAGGAAATTTGCAGCGGCGGGCTTGGTGGCTTCTTTCTTCAGCGTGAGATGCATGCGTTCATGGCGGCCGTTTTGTTGGGGATGGCCGGGCTGGATCCGTTCAATGCCAATCCCCAGCCGGAGCCACCAGACCGCGAGCTTGCTCAAGTGGAACAAGGCGTGTGCCGAAGCGAAGGGAACGCCGTTATCGCTGCGGATGTTGGCGGGCAGGCCGCCAAAGCTTTTCGATGATGGCGAAATAGTTGTCGACCATCCGATCGGACGAAAACTCCAATATGCGCTGGCGCGCTTGCTCGGCTAACGAGCGCATCTTGGTTGGGGAGCTGAGCGCAGCGCGTAGCTGGACGAGCATGCCGTCAATGTCCAGAACATGAAACACGAGCGCGTGAGTTCCATTGTGCACGATTTCGCTAATGCCACCTGCATCGGAGCAGACGATCGGAAGTCTGTATACCATTGATTCGCGGATCGCCGCCGAGCACCCTCCCTCTAAACGTGACGGAAATACAAAGAGATCGGACGCGCGGAGCAAGCGAGAGATATCGGAGCGATAACCAAGGAACCGGACATGCCTTT
>Ga0153915_10004331_pt1 | contig 13059 bp, 9 predicted proteins | sample Opewatmetagenome_2_FD_107003 | JGI IMG/M metagenome (GOLD analysis project Ga0153915, IMG submission 107003) | Freshwater wetland microbial communities from Ohio, USA - Open water 3 Core 3 Depth 3 metaG | ecosystem: Environmental > Aquatic > Freshwater > Wetlands | place: USA: Ohio, Lake Erie... | reverse complement strand
TTCAGGCCGGAGAAGCTGAACGAAAGATCACCGTTGGGCTGGACGCCGCGGGGGAACCGGTATGCATCGGTCCGGCCGCCTGCGGCCGCGCGCTCGATGAGCGGGCCGCCGGGGTAGCCGAGCCCGAGCAGCTTCGCCCCCTTGTCGAGCGCCTCGCCCGCCGCGTCGTCCCGCGTCGACGAGAGAATCGCGATCCTGCGGTCCCTCCCGATCTCGAAAAGCAGCGTATTGCCGCCCGACACCACGAGCCCGAGATGAGGGAGCAGGGCATCGCACCTGGCCGCGAATCCAGCCGGCGCTGCGGCATGGACGTCGATGAACGGAGACCACGCATGCCCCCTCAGGTGGTTCACCCCGAGAAGAGGCGCCCCGCGCTCCAGCGCGACCGCCTTCGCCGCGGCGATGCCGATCGCCAGGCACCCTGCCAACCCCGGCCCGCGGGTCACCGCCACCGCATCGATCCCCGGCCACGCCGGGTTCTCCCTCACGCGCCGGAGCAGCGGCGGCAGGTTGCGCAGGTGCTCGCGCGTCGCCAGGTCGGGGACCACGCCGCCATATCGCCCGTGGAGGGCGATCTGGGTGTGGACAAGCTCGAGCACGAGCCCGCGCGCGGGGTCGAAGGCCGCCAGCGCCGTCTCATCGCACGATGTCTCGATGGCGAGGATCATCGCGCGCTCCCCCCGCCGGCTTTCGCATTCCGCTCGCGGACGAGAATCACGCCGCGAAGGATGTCGACGGCGGTGTCGAGCGGCCGGTCGGCCACGGGATCCATGCCAAAGCGCGCCGCAAACTCCTTCGAGGCCACGAGATCATGCCGGAGCCGCTGGAGCCGCACGTTGTTCACCTCGTCCACCGAGACGGCAACGGGGATCGTCGGCTCGATCCCTTTTTCGTGAATGCTGATTCCGCTGGGCGTGTAGTACCGCGCGGTCGTCAGCCGGAGCGCCTCGTTGTTCGGGAGCCGAAACACCGATTGCACCGATCCCTTCCCAAAGGTCTTCTCCCCGACGATCACCGCGCGCCCGGTGTCCTTCAGCGCCCCGGCAACGATCTCCGCCGCGCTCGCCGTCCCCGAGTTGACGAGGATGGCCAGAGGCAGGCGCAGATTCCCCGCCCCGTTCCCCGCGCAGAGATCCTGCCGGCTGTCGGGACGTCTCCCCTGGGTGTAGACGATGAGGTCGCCGCGCCTGAAGAAAGGCTCGGCGACCGCGACCGCCGCGTCGAGGAGCCCCCCCGGGTTGTTGCGCAGGTCGATCACCAGCGCCTTGGCCCCCTCCGAGCAAAGGCGCTGCAGCGCCTTGCGGAATTCCTCTCCCGTGCGCTCGCTGAACTGCACCAGCTGCACAAACCCGATGCCGCCCGGCAGCAGGCGCGCGTCGCGCACGCTCTCGACATTGATCGTCTCGCGCACCAGCGCGTACTCCAGGATACGCTTGTTCGACGGCCGGTAAAAGGTCACCGACACGTTCGAGCCCGGTTTTCCGCGGAGCCGCCGGATGATCTTGTCCATGCCGAGCTTCTCAACGCTTTGCCCGTCCACCTTGGCAATCTGGTCGCCGCGCTGGACGCCCGCGCGCTCGCTCGGGGTGTCGGCGATCGGGGCGATCACCACGATGCGGCCCTCGCGCTGCTCGATCTGGATGCCAATCCCCCCGAACCTGCCATCCATCTCCTCGCGCAGCTCCCGGTAGGCGTCGGCCCGCATGTATTCCGAATGGGGATCGAGGGACTTGACCATCCCGTCGAAGGCCGCGCGCGTGAGGGCATCGCCGTCCGCATCCTTGGCATCGACATAGTTGGCCTCGACTGTCGCAAGCACCCGCCGGAACTCGGCCACGTTCCGCTCCACGGATGAGTCCGCCCACGGCGACAGCGCCGGAAACAGCCGCGTCACCGCAGCAGCGATGATGAGGCCGCACGCGCATCCGCAGGCGATGACCAGAATGCGTTTGAGCATTCCCCTACTGTGTGCATCTGGTCGTTGCTGTAAATGCCTTCCGAAGCCCTGAGCGAGTTTCATGCCCATTTTCTGAAGCGGGCCGGGGCCGCTGGGATTCTCCCGTTCGCCGAATTCATGAAGATGGCCCTCTATGCGCCCGGCCTCGGCTATTATTCCGGCGACCGGCGCCGCATCGGGCGCTCGCCCGATGCCGACTTTTTCACCTCCTCGTCGCTCGGCCCCGTCTTCGGCGAACTCGTTGCCGCAGCCTGCGCCGAGATTCTCGGCCCGAACGCCCCCGCTCACCACGCTTTTGTCGAGATCGGCGCCGACCCCGCCGGGGATTCTCCCGGTGGTGTCCTGGCGGGTATCTCCCACCCGTTCGCCGGCGCCGTCGCGCTCGGGCTGCGGGACGCCCTGGCGATCCCCAGGCGTGCGGTGGTCTTCTCCAACGAGCTCTTCGACGCCCAGCCATGCCACCGGGTGATCCGCACCGCCGCCGGCTGGGACGAGCTCGGAGTCGCCTGCCGTGGCGGCGCCCTCGTAGAGGCAGCACTGCCTGAACCCACTCCCGAAGTCATATCCATCCTCGATCGGCTTCCTTCTTCGGCTCCCGAAGGATACCGGATCGACTTGCCGCTGGCGGCCGCGGCGCTGGCCGCCCGGATCGCGGCGCTGCCGTGGGCGGGCCTGTTCGTGGCATTCGATTACGGGAAGCCTTGGGAGGAACTCGCCAACGACACCCCCGCGGGCACGATCCGCGCCTATTCCCGCCATCGGCAATGCGACGATCTGCTCGCCGATCCAGGCACCCAGGATCTGACCTGCCATGTCTGTTGGGACTGGATTGGCGCCGCGCTCGTCAAAAACGGCTTTCAACCTCCTGTTATCGAATCCCAGGAAGAATTCCTCGTGCGCCATGCGGGCGCGGCGCTCCAGGGCATTGCCGCCGCGGAGGCCGGCCGCTTCAGCCTGAAGAAGCTTGCGATGATGCACTTGCTAAACCCGGGGGACATGGGCCGAAAATTCCAGGTACTCTGGGCCCGGCGCGACGAGCCCGCCCCATGACGGGAGACGCGCCAAGGGGGCCGGGCGGGCGCCATCCGCTTCAGCCCTCTTCGCGCCGGGCGCCTGTTTCATGCGAAAACTCCGGGAGTTTTCCCTTGCTTCCGGTAGTGGCGCCCCTTAACTCCGACCCCTTCAACACAAAAGATCCCATGGCACGAGTCTGTTTTGTAACCGGCAGGAAGCCCGCCAAAGGCAGCATCATCAACCGCAAGGGCCAGAGCAAGAAGAGCGGTGGCATCGGAACGCACGTGACGAGCATCACGCCGCGCAAGTTCCGCCCCAACCTTCAGCGCATCCGCGTGAAAATGCCGGGCGGCGGCACCAAGCGCGTCTGGGTCTCCGTCAAGGCGATCAAGGCCGGCCTCGTCGAGAAGGCCTGACGCCTCCTCCATTTCCTTTTCCAAAGCCCGCAGCCTTGTGCTGCGGGCTTTTGTTTTCCAGGGCGCCGCCAATCGCCCCTGATGGCAGGCTCCAAGCGTTTTCCTCAGGACGCACCGCCAGGACGGGTAACCTGACCGTCCCCGCCGCCGCACCCGGAGTCGGCACTCACTTCTGCGTTTCCCGCATGATCTCGATCCATCCGGCAGTCCGCCGACGCACCGCCGCGCTCGATGCACAGAGAATGTAAAGATCGGTCAGGCTCCTGGCAAATTCCGGAGGCAGCCCCTTCGAAGGCATTTTCCATCTCTCCGACTTTAAAGCGCTGGGCGGCAAGATCTCGATGAGCCCCCGGCAGGCGTCCGGCAGGAGATCGAAAAGATAAGCCTGAATAAGCGCGGCTGTATCAGCCGGAGTCGCATCCAAGGCCTGCACGATGATCGAAAGGTGGGCCGGATTGATCGTCCGGTAGTTGCCATGGAGGTAATTGTTGACCCGAGACACCGCCAAGCCCGTGCGCTCGGCAAGTTGTACCTGATTAATGCCGCCGGCCTGCATTGCCGAAGAAAGGACGGCGGAGAAAAGGTGGAGACGAGGAAGTGGCATTGTCTGGATCGTTGAGGCGCTAAGTGTCCAAAGACCCTATCGCGCGAAGGCGGTCAATCGAACAGGGACCAAGGGACGACGTCTTGTCCTGAGGAAGGGAAATCCTGGGACTGCACCAGAGGGATACCGGACATGAATGAGGATTCCCTGGGGGCCCCATCTCGATCTGCGGTTCCAGGAAGAGAATGGCCCCCACCCTGGGGCAGCTGCATTCGCCTCTCCAGACGGCGTTGTTGCGTTCCAGCCGCTGGAGGGATCGCAGGAAGCATGCCTTCCGCATCGACGACCTTCTCGATGGACACGATCTCCGCCTGAGATTCCCGCGTGCCGCGCCGAAGGGTGAACGGCTTCCCCGGCAAGAGCCTTTCTGGCTGGATCCAGAAGATGCGCGCTCGGATTTGCTGGCCCTCATGGGCGCCGTCCTTCTCGTGGGTGCCAACGTGTCCCCTCTCAATGAAGATCTGGTCGGTATGGGTGATCCCGACCGATTCCCCGGTCTCCGCCGCTTTCATCTCCGGCGCGCTCCACCGCTCAATTCTCTCAACGGTATCTCCTGCAACCGATGGATTCGCCGGGTCCGGGACTACCCCGCGGCTCTCGCGGAGCTCGCATCCATCAGCCGGTCCCCCTGCTTGTCATCGAGCACCTGCCCCGCCGCCTGGCCGGATTGGGCGGGCGCCCCTCCCTCGACATCCGCCTTGCGCCCGCTCTCGGACAGGCCGGACCGGCCGCCATCGAACAGTTAGCAATGATCCTCGAAGACCGGGCGCTCGACAGGCTCGTCACCCGACCGCCCAAGGATGCCTCCGCGTCGAAACGACCGAACTCGTCGGCGACCATCGTATGCATTGATATCCTGATCCAGCGTCTTGAGCAGGGCTTGGGAGCCCGCTCGCTATAAGTGAATACCGATCAGCAGACCGCCGTCGCGCCCCGCCAGCCCGCACTGCGCCGGCAATCAGCCATCACCCCCGGGAAGGGCCCGGTGCGCCATACACGATGTTCAAATTGCCGACCATGACTCCCAGGCGGCGCTCATCACCTTCCGGGCTGCGAAGAGGGCCTTCGAAGGAGATGACAAGGTGATTGGCCCCGGGCCGCAGCAACATCGCCCGGTCGCTGATCCGCACCGGTGTCTTCGAGGCCGCCCCCGCCCAGAACAACTGTCCGTTGAGCTCAATGAGCAGGCGCCCTCGTGTCAGGCTCGATAGATTGGCGCTCAGACGGGCCGCCTCGGGTTCCGAGCGGTTTCGCCAGATGACCAGCATGGCCCGGCGGCCTGCCCAACGCCACACCTGTCCGCCATCGCGCTCGGGCGAGAACCAGCCGCTTTTCGCATAGAGCGCGGGCCCCACGGACTCCGACGATCCTCGGTTACTGTCCCACTGCTCCAGAAACCGGGGATCGCCCGGGCTCGGCAGCACGAGCGATGCGGAGGGGACCAGGCGGAACGCCGCAAGATGAGGCGCCTGGGGAAGCTCCACACGCCTCAAGCCCTGCGCTTCGAGGGAGCCGATGAGCGAATCGGCGCGGTTCTCAAATGCTCGCCGGTCGATCGTGAGCAGATCGAATCCTGTTTTCTGAAGCTCGGTCACCATGACAGCCGGCTTCTGCCGGGACACCCATCCCGACCAGGCGAAGGCCAGGGATCCGCGCATGCCGCCGTACGAATAGCACAGGGACGAATCCGCCAGGAAGAGACGGAAATGCTGGTAGTCGGAAAACCGGATCCGCGCCGAAGCCTCCGGGAAAGGGACTGCGGGGAGCTGGAAGACGCGTGCGCCGGGTGCAGCCGCCGCCGTCAGTCGGGCCGTTGTGTCGCGGTCTGCCGCCAGGGTCGCAGCGGCGCGCGCGTAGGACAATTTATTGGGGGCCGCCGGCACCTGGTCCACCACGCCGACCAGCATGAGCAGGATCGTGGCCCCCCAGCGGAGATTCGCGCGCCAGGGGAGCCGGCGCTGCAGGCTTCCCAGGCCGAAAAACAACGCCCAAGTGAACAGAAATATGCTGTAGCGGCCAGTCGCACGGAAGATGTCCATCCCTGCAAAGGCCAGCAGGCAATTGACGCCTCCGACCACCGAGAAGAGAAGCACCCATCCCGAGGCCAGGGCCGCATCGGGGATCCTGCGCCGCCCCGGTCCGAGGAGTCGCAGCGCGGCGAATCCCAGCAGCGCAATCAGGGACAGGCCGCCGATCAGCCCCAGATACGAGAACCCGAACTCGCCCCGAAGCATCGTGGAATTCCTGTAGGCCGATCCCAAGCGTCCCAGCGCGGCGAATCGGTGGGTGACGGGGGGAATGAACATCGCGACGGGTTTCAACGCATAGAGTTCCGTCCCGCTGTAGTTCCGCACCAGTGAAACCGCTTCGCTGGAACCGCCCAGCCGGGCGATGATCCCGGGGGTCACCGTCGGCAGGAAACCGATGATCAGAGCGCCGAGGAACCAGGCCCCCACTTGGAGACGTTGGCAGTGCGCGCCGCGGCGGGCCTGGAGCAGACAGGCCAGAACTCCGAGTTGCCCTCCCATGAAGGCGAAATAAGGATTGCCCTCTCCGAGGGCCAGACCCACCGCCACCGCGAGCAGTCGCCAGGGGCGCACGTTGACCGCGGGGGCGGCGCGGGCAATCCATTGGAAAAGCAGGCAGGCAGGCGGCAGGGTGAAGGTGAGGCCGAGCGAGAGCGAGGAACTCCAGCGGTAGTTGAAAGGGGCAAAGGCGAAGAGCACGGCGCCGGTGAGCGCCCAGCATGCCGGCCAGCGGAGGGCGCGCGCACAGAAATAGAAGCTCAGGGCGCCGGCGACGAAGCCCAAGAGCGCGAGCATGTTGATCGTCTCAAACGTTCCAAACCAGGAGTGCAACATGCCCGCCAGCCAGAACTTGGCGCGATCGGAGACCGGATACCCGGACCAGCTTGCGCCGACCGGCGCGCCAAGATGCTCGACGCGCCCGAATAGATTCCATGGCGCTGCATGGTTCTGGCGCGCGATCTCGACGCGGGCGGCGACTTCGAGAATATCGCCATCGATCGCACCGGGCACAGTCCAAGCCAGGCGCTGCCAGCGGCCAGTCGCAGAGATCCAGATCACTGATACTGTCAGGATCAGAATACCGACGATCAGATAGCGGTGGGCGGAGAAGGTTTTGGGGGATTTTGCAGGGGCGTTGAGGGGCGGCAACACGAGGCAATAAAAGACCGGCATTCTCCCGCAAATGGCGGCGCCATCATATAGCGGCACAGCGTTGCTGCGGGCTGGATCCGGCAACAGCGACACCAAAGCTGGAGAATGGCGAGAATCCACCACCTCAGGGACTTCTCTCAAGCCTAAAACACATCCCGCCGTCTTCGCGTGATCGCCTGAGTGATTTCTGAGGCTGCGGTGTATGGCTGGTAGGCAACGCACCACCAGCACGGTGCGCAACCAACCTTCAATCCCTCAGGTCTCATTCTTCCACAGCGGGCTCGGTTGCCGGCTGACGCTGCTGGGCTGCATTTACGCAACGATCCCCCTTCATCCGATACCTATATCTGCACATGAAAATCTTGATCATCGCCGTCGCCATCCTGACCACCGCCGCCTATGCCGCAGCTGAAGACCATGGGCACCATCACGACATTGCCGCCCCGGCTTCCTCGGGGCCCGGCTGGATAACCAAGGCCAAGGCAGACTATCCGCTCAAAACCTGCGTCGTCTCCGGGGAGGAACTCGGCGGCAATATGGGCGGCGCGATCGACTATGTCTACCACAAGGAAGGACAACCCGACCGCCTCGTCCGCTTCTGCTGCAAACGGTGTGTCGCAAAGTTCGAAAAGGATCCCGAGAAGTACCTGAAGACGATCGATGAGGCCTCCAGGGCAAGGAAGGACTGAATCATGCGAGTCCATCTGCTCCTGATCGGCCTTTGCCTGGGAACAACCTGCTTCCTTGGGGGATGCGCGAGCGCATCTCCCAAGGAAGCGCGGGCCAGGGAGCAGGTGCGGCAGATCGGTCGTCAGCTGCCGCCCATGCCCCGGCAACCGGCGTTCAGGCCGGATGCTCCGCTTGACGATTATGTGCGCTTCGCGGTCATTCACCATCCGGCCGTCCGGGCGAGCTATCAGGAATGGAAGGCCTCCGTCGATGCCATCGCTCCGAACCGGGCGCTGCCGGATCCCAAGCTGACGTTCGAGGCCGACATCGCCGACACCCTCATGACCTTCATGCCCGGGTTGATGTTTGACTTCATGACCCGGGGCAAACGGAACGCCATGGCCGTCGAGGCGACCGCAGCGAGTGTCGTCGCCTACCGGACCTACGTGTCCGCCGTGCTGAAGGTGGCCTCCTCGGTGCGCAAGAGCTGGATTGAACTCGCCTACCTGGAAACGGCCCTCGACCTGAAACGGCAATCGGTCGAGGCGTTGAGACAGACGTCCGCGCTGGCGCAGGCTGAATACACCACCGGTCAGGGCATGGCGACGCTTGAGCAGCAAGTCCGCCTCTCCGACGAGGAAGCCCGGGCCGGTTCCGAGATCGCCATGCTGAAGGACAAGCTGACCGCGGCGCGAAATGTTTTCAGATATTCCCTGGGTCTGCTTCCGGAACAGGCCGGCTCGGAATGGCCCCACCCTCACATGGCGGCTTCGGAGGTGCCCCCCGAGGCCGAGTTGTGGCGCAGGATTCAATCCTCAAACGCGGATCTTGCGAGGATGCGCGACATGGTCGAGATGGCCGTGGCAGGCATTGAGGTGGCGAAATCCGCCGGGACGCCTGACTTCTCCCTGGGAGCAATGGCCGACCTGAAGGCCAATCCCTTGATGATCCGCCCGACTGCTTCACTTTCCCTGCCGGCCTGGCGCGGCAGGATCGCAGCCGCCGTGTCGGCGGCGCAGGCCCGCCGGGATGCGGCCGCCGCCCGTGTGAGCGAGGAGCAGCTGGACATGGCCGCCCAGCTGGCGCGAATGCTCGCCATGATCCGGGAGTCCGACCGCATGATCAGCTTCATCGATCGGACCGCCCTGCCGAACAGCGAGCAAACCATCGCCACTGCCGCCGCCGCTTACCAGGTGGGCATGGCGAGCCCGGCGATGGCGGCCAACGCCAGGCTGATGGCAATCGGGATGCGCCTGGAGCGGGCCGCGGCTTTGCGCGACCGCGAGATCGCTGTCGCCGACCTGCTCCTCATGAGCGCCGAAACCGCTCCGACGGGAGCGCCCGTCCTCTCCTCGAACAACACCGCATCCTGAAACTCCCATGAATTGCGCCCCCCTTGGCCGGCGTGCGCTGCCCGCTTCGCGGCTGCCTGGTGTCGTTCTCATCTTCGCGCTGCTCGGCGCGGTGCCGCAGGCGCTCGCCGCACAGCTCTACGCCTGCGGCATGCATCCACAGATCATCAGGAAGGAGCCGGGCAACTGCCCCGTCTGCGGGATGGCGCTCACCCCCGTCCGCTCCGATGGCGCCGGCCCGACGTCGCCCGCGGCCGGCAGGAAGATCAAGTACTACAAGTCCTCCATGAATCCCGGCGAAGTCAGCGACAAGCCGGGCCGGGATTCGATGGGCATGGACCTCGTCCCGGTGTACGAGGACGGCAACGCCGGCGGCCGGGCGATCCAGATCGCCGCCGCCATGGTACAGAAGATGAATCTGAAGACCGCCACGGTTGTCCGCGGCCCCGTCGTCCGGGAATTCCGCACGGTCGGCGCCGTTGCCTTCGCCGAAAACGGGCTGCGGGACATCACCCTGAAGTACGAGGCATGGATCGAGAAACTCCACGTCGGCGCGACCTGGAGCACGGTTAGAGCTGGAGAGCCGCTGTTCGAGGTGTATTCCCCCGACCTTTACAACGCCGAGCTGAACTACGTCGTGGCCCTCCAGTCCGAGGGCGAAGGCGGCGGCCCCCTCACGGACGCAGCCATGGGACGGCTGCGCCTCCTCGATCTCCCCTCTTCCTTCATCAACGAGATCGCGCGCACCCGCCAGGCCAGGCGGACGTTCACCTACAAGGCCCCGGTTGACGGGACTGTCGTCGAGAAAATGGCCGTGGAGGGGCAGATGATGAAGCCGGGGGAGCGCATCTACCGGCTGGCCGACCTCGGCACGGTCTGGGTCGAGGCACAGGTATTCGAACAGGATCTGCCCTTCGTCCATCCGGGGCAGGACGCTGCCATCCGGGTGACCTATGGTCCCGAACGCCTCCTGGCCGCCAAGGTCGAGGCCCTCCTCCCCCGCGTCGACGAACAGACCCGCGCCGCCACGGCGCGCATCGTGCTCCCGAATCCAAACGGCGCGCTGCGCCCCGGCATGTTCGTCGACGTGCGCTTCGCCTCCCGCCTGGCCGACAACGCGGTGCTCGTGCCCGACCTCGCCGTACTGCGGAGCGGCGAGCACAACACGGTATTCATCGCCCGCGGGGACGGCTCGTTTGAGCCCAGGGAGATCCGGCTGGGAGCGCGCAGTCAGGGCGATTTCTATGAAGTCCTCGCCGGCCTCGACGGCGGCGAGCGCGTGGTGACCTCGGGCCAGTTCATGCTCGACTCCGAGAGCCAGCTCCGCGACGCGATCCAGAAGATGCTCGCGCCCGGGAACACCGGCGACCAGGAGCCCCCCGCCTCCGTGACCGCCACGGGAGCCGCGAGCCCTGCCGCGGCGGATGCCACAGCCGAGCCCTCCCCGACTGATCCCGACAGGAGGTTGCTGCGCGACCTCGCCCTGAATGCCATCGACGCGGCGGAGTCGCTGGCGGCCGACGATCTTCCGGGATACCAGAAGGCGCTTCCCAAAATGCGCGCCGGGCTGGAGGCATTTCTCGCCGGATCCGCCCATGCGGCCCATGGCCCGCTCGGGGAACTCACTGCGAAACTGCCGGACCGCGCCGATCTGAAATCGGCCCGGCGCGATTTCGCCCGGTTCAGCACCGCGGTGGCGGATCTCGTCCGCGCGACCCGCCTCAACGGCGAGGCCGGCTGGCATGTCTTCCAATGCCCGATGGCGCCCGGCATCGGCACCGGGCGCTGGCTTTCCCGCACCGCAACCCTGCGCAATCCTTTCCTCGGCACCGCCATGTCGGATTGCGGCGAGGAGGTTTCGGACGCCGCCGATGCGCCGCGCTGAGCCCTCCAGGATCCCGCCATGCTCACCCGACTCATCGATTTCTCCCTGAAGAACCGATCCCTCGTCCTGGCAGCCACGGCCGGCCTGATGCTGGGCGGATATTACGCGCTCAGGCACATTCCGCTCGATGCGATCCCGGACCTCTCGGACACCCAGGTCATCATCTACGCCGAATGGCCGGGACAGGCACCCCAGATCGTCCAGGACCAGCTCACCTATCCGCTGACGACCAAGATGCTGTCGGTGCCGTCGGCCAAGGTCGTGCGCGGCTATTCATTCTACGGATACTCCTTTGTCTACGTGATCTTCGAGGACGGGACCGACCCGTACTGGGCCCGGAGCCGGGTGCTCGAATACCTGAGCGGACTCTCCGCCAGCCTGCCCGCGGGAGTCTCCCCCCGCCTCGGCCCCGACGCCACCGGCGTCGGCTGGGCGTTCATGTACACGCTCAACTCGAAAAAGCACGACCTGGCCGAGCTGCGCTCGATGCAGGACTGGTTCCTGCGGTACCAGGTCGCCAGCGTCGACGGCGTGGCCGAGGTGGCCTCCGTCGGCGGCCATGTGAAGCAGTACCAGATCTCCGTCGATCCGCACCGCCTGCACGCCTTCAACCTGTCGATCACCGATGTCGCCATGGCGGTGCAGAGGAGCAACGCCGAGGTGGGCGGACGGTCCATCGAGATGGGAGAGAAGGAGTTCATCCTGCGGGTGCGCGGATACCTCCAGGGCGCGGACGATCTGAAGAAGATCGCGGTCGGCCGGGGCGCGGGAGGCACTCCCATCAGGCTCGGCGACGTGGCGGACGTCCAGACCGGTCCCGACATGCGGCGCGGCATCGCCGAGCTCAATGGCGATGGAGAAACCGTTGGCGGAATCGTGGTGGTGCGCTACGGTGTCGATACCCGCCAGGTCATCGAGGCCGTCAAGGCCCGGCTCGATCACGCGGTCAAGAGCCTGCCCGACGGCGTGGAATACACCGTGGTTTACGACCGCACCGCGCTGATCGACCGCGCGGTCGACACACTCAGATCCAAGCTGATCGAGGAGAGCATCGTCGTCGCGCTCGTGTGCCTGCTCTTCCTGCTGCATTTCCGCAGCGCCATGGTGGCCATCATCATCCTGCCCGTATCGGTCCTCGCCTCGTTCGCCATCATGTACCGGCAGGGCCTCAGCTCCAACATCATGTCCCTGGGCGGCATCGCCATCGCCATCGGCGCGATGGTCGACGCGGTCATCATCATGATCGAGAACGCCCACAAGCACCTGGAGCGCGACGGAGGCAGGAAGCCGCACTGGGAGATCATCCGCGACGCCTCGATCGAGGTGGGTCCGACGCTCTTCTGCTCGCTGCTCGTGATCACCGTCTCGTTCCTGCCCGTCTTCACGCTCCAGGCGCAGGAAGGCCGCATGTTCAAGCCGCTGGCCTTCACGAAGACCTATTCGATGGCCGCGGCCGCGCTGCTCTCGGTGACGCTGGCGCCCGTGCTGATGGGCCTCTTCATCCGCGGGAGGATCCCGGCCGAGGACCGGAATCCCGTCAACCGCCTCCTCGTCTGGCTCTACCATCCCCTGCTCGACGGGATCATCCGTTTCCGCTGGGTGGTGATCGCGGCGGCGGCGGCGATCGTCGGCTGGGTTTTCCTCCCCTGGAACGCGCTGGTCACCGCACGCCTGCCGGAGGGCCGGCTCCGGGAGCTGGCGGCGCACATCGGCAGGGCCTTTCCGTACCAGAATCTGGGCTCGGAGTTCATGCCGCCGCTCTACGAGGGAGATCTCCTCTACATGCCGACGACCTTTCCCGGCATCTCGCCCACGAAGGCGCGCGAGGTCCTGCAGCAGACCGACCAGATGATCCGCGCCTTCCCCGAGGTGCATCACGTCTTCGGCAAGATGGGCCGCGCGGAGACAGCCACCGACCCGGCCCCCATGGACATGATCGAGACGACGATCATGCTGAAGCCGGAGAAGGAGTGGCCCGCCGGG